>Ga0306920_100014753_pt1 | contig 10682 bp, 9 predicted proteins | sample flu12Cox44000170_FD_204666 | JGI IMG/M metagenome (GOLD analysis project Ga0306920, IMG submission 204666) | Lab enrichment of tropical soil microbial communities from Luquillo Experimental Forest, Puerto Rico - flux4day.12C.oxic.44.000.170 (v2)... | ecosystem: Environmental > Terrestrial >... | reverse complement strand
GCTCACCACCATGGCTTTTGGCCACAGCAGCTTGCAGTGGCTTGAGATCAGCCCATGATTGCCGACCCCGAAGGGCCCTCCTTCATCTCTCGCACAGTTACGCGCAGTTGTATGGACCAACTGAACCTCGTGACACACGACCCACAGCCGACATCGCGCTTCGCGGCGCATTGCGATGCAGCATTCGGCTCGGTATCGCAAGCCATGATCATCGATCAAGGTGCGGCAGTGAGGGGTCTGAAGCGCTCATAGAAAGCCCGTTTGCCGCGCTCACGCAGGGCCGCGTTGCGCGCCCTCGGCGGCATAGCCAGCATGTTTCCGACCGTGCGGCTCTGCTCACGCACCCAGGCAACGCGCGGCCGGCGCCGTGCCGCAAACATTTCGAGTGCCCTCTGCACATCATCCGCAGACTGGACGGTCTGCGCCAGCACGAGCGCATCCTCCATGGCCATGCCGCCGCCCTGGCCCATCATCGGAGAGCCGGCGTGAGCGGCATCGCCGGTGAGAACGAAGCGCCCGTTATGCCACCGTTCGGCGTCCAGCCATTCGATCGGCCCGCAGTGGATCTGATCATCCCGCTCCAGCGATCCCAGATAGTTCCTGATCGGCTCGCCGAACCCGTAGAAAAGCCGGCGCAGTCGATCGAGCCGGCCCTCCACCCTATCGTGAGTGCGTGGGCCCGTGACATTCCCAAAGCCGTACGTGTGGCCTTCTCCGACGGGGCAAAGCCCGAAGAAGCAACCTTCGCCCACCCAGAACTGAATGCTGTCGGCCTGCACGGTTCGGATCGGCGCAATGCTGCGCCACACCATCTGCCGGCCGTAGACGGGTGGCGTCGCATCGAAGGCAAGCCGGCGCACGGTCGAGTGGATGCCGTCGGCGCCGACGACGAGGTCGTACGCGCCGGCACTGCCGTCGCTGAACTTGACGGATACACACCGGTCGTCTGCGCTCAATGCGATGATCGAAGTGCCGAGACGGCAAGACCCGGCGCCGGACAGCAGTGCCGCGTGAAGCTTGGTCCGTTCGATGCCGATGAAGGGGCCGACGTCGCGCCACAGCGGCTCCAGCTCGATGTCACAGAGCACCTCTCCCTGCTGCTCCAAGAACTGCCAGCGGTGGACGATCGCTCCCGCGCGCGCCACGGCGACGTCGAGGCCGATCTCGCGCATTGTGCGCATGGCGTTCGGCTGCACGGCGATGCCGCCGCCGACCGGGTCCCAATGCGGACTCCGCTCGATCACTTCGGGATTGAACCCGCGGCGGCGCAAGGCGGCCGCCAGGCTCAGCCCAGCGATGCCGCCACCGATGATCAGGATGCGTGCACTGCTCATCATATATGTTACCTTCAACTGCAATGCCTTAGTCCTGAAGCGACGCGCCTCTGGTCTCGGGGCCGAACCAGATGGCAACGAGGCCGATCCCGTAGCTGGCGGTCAGCAGAACGGCCGCCAGGGGCACCGAGCCGACGAGGTCGACGAGCATCCCGGACGTAAGGGGCCCGAGAGCCGTGAGAGCCCGCCCGGCATTCCAGCAGAAGCCCTGGCCGGTGCCGCGGATGCGGGTCGGAAACAGCTCGGGGAGATAGGCGGCGAAGGTCGCGAAGCCTCCAATGGCAAAGAAGCCGTAAAGCGGCATGAACCGGAGCAGCGCGTCGAGCGTCTCAATCTGCGTGAAGGCGAACAGCGCTGTGGCAGTGCAGCCGAGCACGGCCGTAAAATAGGACCACCGGCGACCCGCCCATCCGTTGAGCCACATCATGGCAAGGAAGCCCACCACGCCGCCGGCATTGGCCAGCATGAAGCACTTGCCCGTGGCCTCGACGGCGAGCGTCCCGCCGTTCGGCCCGGCGAGTTGATGGATCCACGTCGGCAGCAGCGTCGTGGTGCCCCAGGCCCCGATCATCATGGAGGCTGTGCAGAGAACGGCGACGAGCGTGCGCCGGCGCAGGCCTGGGGCGAAGATCGCAAGAAAGGTGCGGGCGCCACCGTGCGCTGGGTCGCGAGCTGCGACCCAGCGCGAGGGCTCGGGAACAAGGCTCCGGATAAAGAGCGCCAAGATCGCCGGGACAGCACCACCCGCAAATACCCAGCGCCATCCCAATGGACCGATGAGAACGTTCAGCAGCCCCGCGAGGAAGAAACCTCCGGCGAACGACATTTGCATCGCGATCAGCGCCCGGGGACGCGACTGCTCGGGCCAGGTTTCAGCAACTAATGCCGCGCCCGCGGCCCATTCGCCGCCGATACCAATACCGGCAACGGCCTGCAAGACCAGGAGCTGCCACCAGGTTTGTGCGAACCCGCTGAGCCCCGTGAACACCGAATAGATCAGAACGGTGATCACCATTGTTCTGGCGCGTCCGATGCGGTCGGTGAGGACGCCAAATGTGATGCCACCAGCGCCCCAGGCGAGGAGCTTGCAGGCGAGGATCAGGCCCCCCGTGGACGCCACCGATCCCGGATCGGCCGAGCCGATGAGCTCACTCACGCTCGGAAACAGGACCAGCGTGAAGATCGTCAGGTCCATCGCGTCAAACATCCAGGCGAGGCAGGCAGATAAGAACGAGAGCCAGGCGATGCGTGATGCCCGTTCGGTTCGGGGCTGGGAAGCCACCTGGCCGAGTGCAATCATGTCTGCCTCCTGCGGAACGGGACCTGGGCTCGCCAGCCGGCTTAGGGGCTATCAAGCCGATGGGCTCGGATAGGAGCGAACTCAGGTCTGGACAGGAGGGAACTCGCGGTGGGATTGTGTTGCTCGTCCGCCGCCTTCGTGAGGATCGGAGCCCATGCCTCCGGCCGCGCCGACAGCCGGATCGTTTCGCTTTTCGACCGACGATCTGCCCGTCTGCGCGCGCGGCATTGCGGTCCACCGCCTGCGCGAACGTGGGTTGCTTCCGCTGGAGCCCCTTGCAGACCATGCGGTGCATGTGCGGGTCGCCAAGTTGTTCCTGCCCGGAGTCAGTATCCTCTCGGGAACGCTTGCAGGCCTGCGCCAGGACGCTGCTGCGCGCGCCCATGGCATCACGGGCGATCTTTTCTTCGCGGTGAATCTCGCCGGCCGCAGCAACGTCGTTCAGGGCCAACGGGAGATCACGTTCGGTGACGGCGAGGCCGTGCTCTTGAGCTGCGCGGATGGCGATTTCGGTGTCGCCCGCGCAGAGCCGGTGCGCTTCGTCGGCCTCCGCATCCCGCGCAAGCACCTCGCGCCGCTCATACCAGACGTCGACGACCGCACGATGCGCGCCGTCCCACCCGGGGCCCATCCTGTGAAACTTCTGACCGGCTATCTCGCAGCGCTCACAGAGCTGCACGATCTCCTATCACCCGCGACATTGCGGGTGATCGCGGGTCATGTCCATGATCTCGTCGCTCTGAGCATCGCGCCAACACGCGATGCGGCAGCATTTGCAGAGGCGAGCGTGCGCGCGGCCCGGTTGCGTACAATCAAATCAGATGTCGTCGGCAGCTTGGAAGACTGCACCCTCTCGGTGGCTGCCGTCGCGGCGCGCCATCGCGTCACGCCGCGCTACGTCCACAAGCTGTTCGAGAGCGAAGGCGCCACCTTCACCCGCTTCCTCACCGAGCGGCGCTTGGACCGTGCACATCGCATGCTGCGCGATGAGCGGCTAGTGGCCCGCACCATCACTTCGATCGCCTATGATGTAGGCTTCAATGACCTGTCCCATTTCAACCGCGCCTTCCGCCGCCGCTATCATGCAACGCCTTCCGATGTCAGGGCGGCGGCAGGGCGGGATCCAACCAGGGATGGTTGATTACTTGGCACAGAGGGTACGTCGACTCGGGTCGCGTCGACTTTCATGGGCCCTCCAACCGCTCCTCGCCCGCGAGCCTCTCATGGCTGTGTCCTCCGGCTACCGGGGCGCCGCGGCTCGGCCAGTACCTTCCAACTCGATGGAAGGTCCCTCGGTGGTGATGATCGAACTTCGAGATATGAGATGGGCCGTCGTCGCCTCTCAGCATCGAAGCCTTCGCGGCAGCTGTCATTGCGGGAGCATCAGATTCGAGGGTGAGGTTCATCCCGCTAAGGTCGTGGTTTGCCGCTGCATGGATTGCCAGACTTTGTTAGGTTCAGCCTTCCGCACGGTGGTGGCTGAACGGTAGCTCGCCAGAAGTATGATTGCCTCGCTGGGTTGCCCCCAAGACATCGACACGAGGAGACTGACCCTTCGCTGTCTCAGTCCACGCGCGATACAGGCTGGGATCGCTGGTGATCTCCGAACAGTCGAAGAATGTCTCGGTGCTCGGGTCCCAACCGACCTGGCCGAGGATCCGGCAGTTCTGCGCTATGCACAGGCTCAGCTCGCGGCGGACGCCGATTATTTTCCGTGGTCGCCCGGGCGATCATCCTGAGGGACTCAACGGAAATGATTGGTCACATTCGCTTTCACACGCGACCTGATCCTGAGTATTTGCATTCTTACGCGCGAGGCGCGATAGAACTTGGATACGTTGTATTTGTTGCCTACCGAAAGCAGGGTTACGCGCACGAAGCGCTTCTTGGCGCAATAAGTCGGGCAGAAGAAGGTTACAGCATAAAGCATTTCGTTGCCTCAATTTCGCCGCGCAACCTTCCATCTATTAACCTAATTGCTAAGCTTGGCTTCCGCAAAGTCGGACAGCACGTCGATGAAATTGATGGCATCGAGCATGTCTATCTTCGCGACGTGATCCGAATACCGTAAGGGTTGTGGGCATGCCGGCGCTGACGCTTGATGAACGGGAGGGGTATCCGTTGCCTATTTGCACTCAGTCGGCGGATTAACAGGTCGTTTGCATGACCGCTTCTGGCATTCTTTCACCGTAGCTGCGTCGCTTCCGAAGGCTGTCCGTTGGTGCGGGTAAACCTGCCGTGGTCGGACAGGTCGGATACACCCTCGGGAACGGGGAAGATGACCCAAGGCGGCTGTAGTGCCGATGTGCAGGAGTCTGTGCCTCGCTCGCCCCGTTCTTCAGGCGATGGCCAGTCCGGCTGCCCTTGTTGCATCTCATGGCTGACGCGAGACCACGCGGAAACAATGATTAAAGCATTGCCGAGCCATCCTGAGTTCATTGATATCGGCTGTCGGGGACGCGTTCAGCATGACGAACCTACCCCCGCTCATGAACGGATCAGGTGACGACCTCTTTGCATCGTTCAACGCACACCCCGCCCACGGCCATGAGAGACATCATTCTGATGACTGACGACGATGTTTTGCGCGACTGCTGGCGAGTACCTTGATCGACTGTCTCGGGATACCTGGCACCCGGCTATCTGGCGGTGGTGCCTTTGTGGACAACCGACGGCAGTATTGGCGCAAGAGGGGCTGCGTCCTATTTATCACGCCGACGGTAGCAAAAACCGCAAGGTCTCACCTCGCGCCTCACATCCGCGTCAGACTTATGGTGCCGCCGCACCGAGTTCCCTCGATTAGGAATTTACCTCTGCCTTCCGACCCGTTGAGTAGTACTCTCGTAACGACAGTCCGCGACCGATCGTTTACTCGACTCAATCGAACCTCACCCGTAATAGACACAGTACCGCGGTTGCCGCCCGGAGCGACCACCACGCCATTTGTGATTGTCCACTGTCTTACGTAGGATTGTCCCGGTGTCCTGCAATATTCGCCGTCGGTGGCCACGACCCGCCACTCACCATCGAACTGGCTTGTCAAAAATTGAGAGCGCGGTATCGCATCCGACTTAGCGGCCGAGCTGGGCGGCGCAATCACCACCTGCTTCTTCCTCAATTCTTCCAATCGTGCACGTGCCATCGGAGCGTAAACAGAGTCACCAAACTGCCTGATGAACGCTTCCAGCGTTGCTGGATCGTCCGTCTCCTTGATGAACGCCCACGCTCGTTCCAGTTCACTTCTATCCGGTTGCGGGAGCGGCGCAGCCTGCGGCGGCGGACTTCCTGAGAAATAAAATCTCCCAGTGAGCGCCGAATGTTCCCACGGTACCTGCTTGTTCTCTGTTTGCTTTCGCACATCGTTCCGCACGTCAATTAGGATTGCGCTCAGATCTTCGTTTGAGTTTGCGACGCGTTTGACGAGCGCGCCGGCAAACGGCGAGTTCCGCCCGGCGCCGTCGGAAGCGACGTTTCCTGGCTGCGTGGAGAAACTGATTAACGTCCCGACCCCGCTCTCTACCGGTGCCAATCCGCGCGCGATCTCGACCGAGCGGGTACCCATTGCCCGCGCAAGATTGCGGGCGAATGGATTGTTCCGGCACGCGTCCAAAAATAGAATGTTCGTTGTTGTATGCCGCTCCATAATGCGCTGAATGACATCGAGTTGCACCATCTCAAACTCGATCGATTCGGCCGTAGCAAGTTCCGCATCCACCGGCACAAGGTAGTTCCTACCTGCGACCTGCAATCCGTGTCCGGCATAGAAGAAGACGCCAGCATCGGAATCTGAGAGAGCGGCGGCGAAGTCGCGGATTTTTCGCTCGAAGGATGCTTTGTCGAGATCGAACGCGGCGATCACTTCAAAACCAGACTTCGCCAGAACTCCGGCAAAGTCACTCGCATCGTTCGTCGGATTAGCAAGCGTGTCAGCATGCACGTACGCCGAGTTGCCGACTACCAACGCGGCGCGCTTCGCCTGTGCTGCCGATGGTAGTGCGATGAGGAGAAAGGCAAGAAGTGCAATTGTTACGCGGAGCACCATGCGCATCCTCTGTAACTCGACCTAGCTCTCGTTCCGAGTACTGTGCAAGTGAGTGTATGACGAGTACACCCCGAGTGGCAACTTCAACGCAACCACCCTACCCCATCAATCTTCGACCGTCGTGCGAAATGGCAACAGAGTCTCAAGGACTCGGAGCTGCAGCAGGGCGAGCGTCTGGCGGACGTGCAGCTGCGCGTGCTGTCGGAGGAGATCCTGCGGCGCGCGACATGCAGATCAAGGTGGTCGGACGCCCCGTGCGCGTCTACTCGAACTTCCTTAGTCTCAAGACTGAGCACTGTCTCGCAACCATTGAGCGATTGCAGCTCAGTGCTGAGAGAAGTGTTGCTCCGGTGCCGCAATCGGCCTGACAATCCGACCACGTCTTTTACTGCTTTTGGCACACAGCTGCCGATTTCTGCGCTGCAACGATTTGGTTGGCTATCTTGGGTACTTCTGTTGTAGGATCGACCTACCCGCGAACGGTGACACAAGAGGTAGAGGCAGGTTTCTATAGCGTCAAAAGTCGTGGGCTAGCGGCCGAGAAATTCCTGTCGGCCCCCATTTAGGAACTGCTGTCGCACCACGTGTGTTTAGTTGCGCGTACTCCATAGGCGACGCACGCACAACATTCCCTCAATTGCATTCCATGTCGAGCTCGAAGGCGCCCGCCGTTCGGGTGCCGCTTTCGGTCCACTTGATGAAAGCCCGGTGTGAGCCGTTGACTACCATACGCCATTGCACAGCAAGTTTGCCCTGGGACGCAAGCGCTCCGTACTTTGCTGCGTCGGTGACGAGTTCGTTTATCAAGACTGCAAGTTTGGTTGCTTGTGGTTCCGAAAGTCGAACGCGACCACCTTTCAACTCAATACGCTCAGGATAGGCACCCAAATATATGGCGAGTTGATCTTCAATGACCCTGCGTAGCTCTCTGCCCTTCGACGCCGACTTTGCGAGTTGGTCGGCGGCGGAAGATTCGAAACCCTGCCTGCGCATTTCTATGAGATTCCAGCGGCCATGATGTTTAGCAAGGCTGAATGCGTGGGAATGCCTGACTTCGACTACTGCGTCTGCCGAGCAACCGTCCATACAGTAGCTACAAAGCGCGAGAATGCGTTGGTCCTTGAACGCTACATCGACGGCCCGCTCGTAGACTTGGAAGTCTTCCCAATTACCTTCGTCCAAAAACGATGCGTTACCGCTGCCGCGAAGACCCGCATACCCCGACGCGAGGGCCGCGTCTTTCCCTGACAGCCAGACCTGGATCCTTTCGGCAGTGTTCATCACCGCCAGCTTCGTGTACCACTCGTCATGGTCGAAGATCTGAATCTGACCAGCGGCAGACCGACGATCAAAATCCGAGATTGCGGCACGCATCTCACTCGCAGCTCTATCCTTTCCGTAGGGCGTACTCGTCACCCATATGCAGAATTCGTTCCGTTCCAGGCCAACCTTGAAGTATGGGACAAGAACTTCCCCAAGATCGTTGGCTGATCGAAAGAAGTGACATACATGATGACCCCATCTTAGAAGTCCGTCGAGACCGACGGCGCTACGTCTTGAATGTGAGCAGTACATTTGGGCCTCCAGGACGCGACGGTAATTGTGTCTCTAGCCCCACCTATCCGACGGCGGGCATTGCGACATGAATTTTGGTGCCGAGAGATCCGGTGCGGATCTTGAGGTCGCCGCCCAGCTGACGCACACGCGCTCTGATGGCCCGGATGCCCACTCCGGTTCGCAACAACTCCGATTCTCCATGCGGCACCTTGCAGCCGATGCCACTGCCGTTGTCTCTAATTATCAAGTGCAGCCGGTTGGAGATCCATCGCAAGTCAACCGAAACTTGTGATGCAGCCGCGTGGTGATGGATGTTGGCTAGCGCCTCTTGGATGATGCGATAGAGCGGTTGCTGTTCACGGAAGGGCAGGCTGTCGGCCTTGGGGTTCGACCTAAACCTGACCTCGAGCTGCGAGCGACGGGCGTAGCCATCGATGTACTGACGGATGGTTTCGCGCAATCCGTGGGCCTGGAGCACGGGAGGATGCATCAAGTAGCTGAGCGCGCGGAGTTCCTTCAAGGCTTCACTCATCGAGGCCTCGACCTCGTCCAACAGTTCCACCACTTCGCACCCTCCGCCAACTTTGGACTTGAGGCTCATCAGATTGAGATTAGCGGCGACAAGATGTTGCGCGGTAGAGTCGTGCAGTTCTTGCGCAATGCGTTGACGCTCCTCCTCCTGAAGCGTTAGCAGGCGATCCGACAGCTCCTCAGCTTCTTGCTCCAGCGTCTTACGCGCGGTGATGTCCGCCACAACTCCCACGAGCCGCAACGGATCATCGGGTGCGGTGCGTTGGAATTTGGCGTCGATCTGTACCCACCGCTGCGAGCCGCCCTTCTGGCGAATCCGGCAGGTGGCGTTGAAATTACCGGCGGTCCGCATCGCCTCCTTCAGCGCTGCCTGGTAGTGGGCGGCGTCGTCCGGGTGCAGATAGCATTCGACGAACTGTTTCAGACTCACTGTACCGTCGTCACGGGTATGACCGAAGATTTCGTACATGCGGTCATTTTCCCACGCTGCCTGATCGGTCGCCGGATCCCATTCGAACACGCCTAGTGCCGCACCGCACACCGCAATTCGCAGACGTTCAGCACTCTCGCGCAGTGCCACCTCAGCGCGCTTGTGCTGGGTCACGTCGAATGTCACGCCGAAGATTCGGTTCGCTCTAATGGCCGCGCGGGCGCTGAGCCAGCGCTCCGACCCGTCCGGCATACGCAGGCGGAACTCATGGAGGTAGGCGTGATTATTCTGCTGCAATCGTTCCTTCTTGGCCTTGCTCTCCCGTAGGTCCTCGAGAGGCATGCGCGCGCGCAATTCGTCGGCGGCAACGATGCGCGTTTCTTCCGGTAAACCCAACAGACGGGCTTCCTGGGCATCGATGATGACTTCGGTGGCGCCGGCATCGGCCTCGAATGTCCCCATCTGCGCCGCTTCGAGCGCGAGCTGTAGCCGCAGCCGACCCTGGCGTAACGTCTCCTCCGCTTCCTTGAGGGGCGTAATGTCGACCACAGTGCCAATGGAGCGTACTGCCACACGCCCGTCGGGCGTCTCGCGGTAGTGTTGACGGCCGTGAGTCGATACCCATCGAATGGCACCGTCAGCCCGCACAACGCGGTGCACGACACTCCATGTTCCCTCGTTGACCGAGGTACGAGCTGCTTCCAGGCTCGCCGTCACGGCCGCGCGATCGCCTTCATGGATGAGTTGCGACGCTTCCTCATAAGTCATCTGCGTGCCTACGGGGAGACCCAAAATAGAGCAGAGCTCGGGCGAGAAGCGCGTTCGGCGTTGTTCGAGATCCGATTCGAAGATGCCTATTCCGCCGACCCGAACAGCCAGTTGCAGCAACTCGAGGCTGCGATTTGCGACCCAGATTGGTTGAACGCTCGCACTGATAGTCTTTGCATCTGCAAGCTGTTTTAACTCCAAGGGAGAGGTCATGCCCTTACACCCAGGCGTCAGAGATGCGCGATGCCCGAAAACGCGGCGAGCCCGTGTACGTTTTCCTTAACAACGAGGCTATCCAATGCTTCCGCAGTCCGAAATCAGGTGTTTCCCTGATGCTCGTTTAGAACCGCGCCTACGACTGAGCAGGCCGCCGGTAGGGTTTGACTTGATGGCAGCTGGTTGAGCGGGCGGGTGCGGTAGTTTCTAAGGACACGCTGATTGACGCGGCGTGGTCCGGCTTGGCGGTCGAGGAGAGCAACCTGACGGTGCAAATCGCTGCAGTGCGTCGGCCACTCGGCGAGGTTCCCGGCGGAGAGGATTGGATAGCAACACTGCCCCGTATGGGTTATCGGGTTCGTCGGGCCGGCTGCGAGCCTAGTGGCCTGTACCACTTGAAAAGAGTTGTTGCATCGCTCCGCGAACACTGATTCTTGAGCTGTCGCGAATATCCGACAAGGGGGCGCGACATGGCCAACAAGAAATTCGTGGTGAAGCTCAGTC
>Ga0306920_100014752_pt1 | contig 10682 bp, 7 predicted proteins | sample flu12Cox44000170_FD_204666 | JGI IMG/M metagenome (GOLD analysis project Ga0306920, IMG submission 204666) | Lab enrichment of tropical soil microbial communities from Luquillo Experimental Forest, Puerto Rico - flux4day.12C.oxic.44.000.170 (v2)... | ecosystem: Environmental > Terrestrial >... | reverse complement strand
AGTCGGCCGACCCGCCCGCAATGCCCGGCAAGCCGGACAAGTCGCTGGCGAGCATGGGTATCTATGTCTTCGATTCGAGGTTCCTTTTCGAACAGTTGCGACGCGATGCTAACGATCCGAGTTCGAGCCACGACTTCGGCAAGGACGTCATACCTTACATCGTGAAGAATGGCCGAGCTGTGGCGCACCAATTCAGCCGGTCCTGTGTCCGGTCCGGCGACGATCAACGCAGCTACTGGCGAGACGTGGGAACGGTTGACGCATACTGGTCCTCAAATATCGATCTCACGGATGTTGTCCCCGAACTCGACCTTTATGACCGGTCATGGCCGATCTGGACTTATGCGGAAATCACCCCACCTGCGAAATTCGTTCACGATGAAGACGGGCGGCGAGGAGAGGCGGTCACTTCGCTGGTCTCTGGAGGATGCATCATATCCGGCGCTGCATTGCGGCGTTCGCTTCTCTTCACAGGCGTGCACCTGCATTCTCACGCCAAGGTCGAAAATGCGGTCATCCTGCCTTACGTCAATGTCGGTCAACATGCGCGATTGCGGAATGTCGTGATAGATCGCGGCGTACGGATTCCGGATGGATTGGTCGTCGGCGAAGATCCTGATCTCGACTCCAGAAGATTCCGGACCACGCCGCAGGATATCTGTCTGATCACGCAGCCGATGATCGACGGGTTGAATGCATGAAATCCATTCGCGTTCTTTCGGTCGCGTCGGAAATCTACCCGATTATCAAAACTGGCGGCCTTGCCGACGTCGTCGGCGCACTCCCGATCGCCTTGAAGGCGGAAGGGATAGACACGCGGACCGTGGTGCCGGGATACACCGATGTGATGAAAGCGCTTGGAGCCGGGAAAGAGGTCTTTCGCTCACCGCATTTTTTCGGGGGACCCGCCCGGCTGCTCTGTGGTTCGTGTGGCGAACTCGACCTGTTCGTGCTTGACGCTCCCCACCTGTTTGCGCGTCAAGGGAATCCCTATACGCTAGCCGACGGCACCGATTGGCCGGACAACGGTTTACGCTTTGCGGCGCTCGCGCGGATTGCCGCCGATATCGGGCTTGCGGCCTTCCCGGCATTCGTGCCGAACGTTGTGCACGCGCACGATTGGCAGGCCGGATTAGTACATGCGTATTTGAATTACGATGGTCGGCAACGGCCGGGCAGGGTGATGACGGCTCACAACCTTGCCTACCAAGGTCGGTTTCCACGCGAAATGCTGAGCGCGATCGGCTTGCCTCCGGAGTCGTTTGTAATCAAAGGCGTCGAATATTACGGGGGGATCGGGTTTTTGAAAGCAGGTTTGCAATTTGCGGATCGCATCACGACCGTCTCACCCACTTATGCCATCGAAATCCAGGGCGACGAGGGAGGCATGGGACTGAGTGGCCTCCTACGCGAGCGCTCCGGTGATCTTTGCGGGATCCTCAACGGTATCGATACGTCGGTTTGGGATCCCGCGGCGGATCCGCGTATTGCCGCTCGTTTCAACGCGGACGATTTGCAGAATCGCGCAGCCAACAAGGCGGCCTTACAACGCCGACTCGGTCTTGAACTCTTGCCGGACACATTTCTGCTCGGCGTCATCAGTCGTCTGTCCTGGCAGAAGGGGCTCGATCTCCTTCTTGAAAATCTTCCATTGATCTTGAGCGAAGGCATACAGCTTGCTTTGCTCGGGAGCGGGGACGCTGCTCTCCAGGATCGCTGCCGTGCGACCGCGGAAGCCCATGCGGGGCGTGCGGGCGTGTTGATCGGATATGACGAAGATTTGGCTCATCTCATTCAGGCCGGTGCGGATGCGCTGGTGGTGCCGTCCCGGTTCGAGCCTTGCGGCTTAACGCAGTTGTGCGCTCTGAGATATGGCGCGGTTCCCATCGTGTCCCGCGTCGGCGGACTTGAGGATACGGTTGTCGACGCAGATCATGCAGCTGCTGCCGCGGCCGCGGCAACGGGGTTCAAATTCGGACCAGTCACAGCCGAAAATCTTGGGGGCGCCCTTCGCCGGGCTCATGACGCATTTCGCGACAAGTTGGCCTGGAGAACGATCCAGCACAACGGCATGACGACGGATGTCTCGTGGCGCAAGCAAGCTAGCCGATACGCCGCTATCTATCGCGAGGTTGCGGAGATGCGGTATGTCTAGCGGGCTGATTTCTAGCGAAGCTTTTGGAATTTGAGGAGATCACGTGAACGCTCCCAATCCCGGTGCAGGCAAGCCGCTCGCCGCGGACGCGCTTGCGAATATCCCAAGGCTGGTGACCGCTTATTTCGCTTCGAAACCGGATGCCGCCGATTCTGCGCAACGCGTTTCGTTTGGAACGTCGGGTCACCGCGGTTCATCGCTCAGAAGCTCGTTCAATGAGGATCACATCCTGGCGACGACCCAGGCAATCTGCGACCCGATGGTCGCGTCATCGAGGTGCGCCGCAATCCGGTGCCGGGCGGCGGGTTCGTGCTCATCTACAGCGATATCACACAACGCAAGCGTGCCGAGGAGGCCATTCGTACGGCCCGAGACGCTGCTGAGTCGGCATTGCGCGAATTACGGCGCAGACAAGCCTGGTCCATGCAGAAGATGGCAGCACTCGGGCAAGTGACGGCCGGGATCGCGCACGAGATCAAGAACCCCCTCAATTTCGTCAACAACTTTGCCGGCCTCTCGGTCGAACTGCTGGACGAACTGAAGGAGGCAGCGCGCGCGGTCAGCGCACTCGATCCCGACAAATGTGCCGAGATTGTCGAGACAATCGGCATGCTGACTGGTAACATGGAGAAGATCGTCGAGCACGGTCGCCGAGCCGACGGTATTGTCCGCAGCATGCTGCAGCACTCGCGTGGCGGCAGCGACGATTGGCAAGCTACGGATCTGAACCTGCTTGTCGAGGAGGCCCTCAACCTCGCCTATCACGGAGCCCGTGCGCAGGATCCGAACTTTAACATCACACTGGAGCGCGACCTCGACCTCAATCTCGCACCCATTGACGTTGTGCCGCAGGAGCTCACCCGCGTGCTCCTCAACCTCATAAGCAACGGCTTCTATGCCGCTGACAAGCGTAGCCGCGAGGGCGATGGCGCCCAACGCCCGGCACTGAAGGTCACGACCCGCGAGCTCGGCGAAAGTGTCGAGGTCCGAGTGCGCGACAACGGCATCGGTATTCCGCCGGAAAACAGGGACAAGCTGTTCCAGCCTTTCTTCACGACCAAGCCGACCGGCGAGGGCACCGGGCTTGGACTATCGATAAGCTACGAGATCGTGGCCCAACAGCATGGTGGCACCATCACGGTCGACAGCGAAGTCGGCGACTTCACTGAGTTCACGGTGCGGCTGCCGCGCCGGCGGCATGCATTGGCGGGAAGGATGGGATGAGCCTCTGCATGTCTGCAAAAGGGCTAAAATTCCCTTACCGGAATAATCCGGCTCCAAATGCTCTGGCAGGAATGTAACCCCTATGCTCTGATGGGTGCACCAGCTTTGGGTGCAGATGGGGCGATGCCCTGTGACCGGTGGCCGGGTAGAGCGGAGATTGGCGGCGGTGCTGGCGGCTGATGTCGCCGGGTATTCGCGGCTGATGGGCGCTGATGAGGTCGGCACCGCTCGCACGCTCCGCGAACACCGCGCCGTGACCGATGCGCTGGTGTCTAAGCATGGCGGTCGCATCGTCAAAACCACCGGAGACGGCGTGCTCCTTGAGTTCCCGTCCGTAGTCGATGCGGTCGAGTGCGCCGTGGCCGTGCAGGCCGTGATGGCCGAACGTAACGAAGGAGTGCCCGCTGACCGCCAAATGTTATTCAGGATCGGAATCAACCTCGGCGACATCCTGATCGAGGGCGACGACATCCTTGGTGATGGCGTCAACATCGCCGCGCGCATCGAGAACGAATGCGACCCGGGCGGCGTCTACCTGTCGGACGATGCCTATCGGCAGGTGCGCGGCAAGACATCGTTTGCCTTCGATGACCTCGGCGAGAGAGCGCTGAAGAACATCGACCGACCGGTGCGGCTCTACGCGGTTGGTGTGGGCGCACACACTGACCGCGCTGCCCCGCTGCCATCTTCAGCCCCGCGATTGTCCCTTGTGGTGCTGCCTTTTGCCAACCTCAGCGGCGACCCCGAGCAAGAGTATTTCGTGGATGGGGTGACCGAGAGCCTGACCACGGACTTGTCGCGCATCGCGGGCGCATTCGTGATTGCGCGTAACACCGCGTTCACGTTCAAGGGCAAACCCGTTGACATCAAAAAGCTCGGACGTGAGCTGAACGTCCGCTACGTGCTGGAGGGCTCTGTGCAACGCGGCGGCGACCGCCTCCGGGTAAACGTGCAATTGATCGACGCCGAAACCGGCAACCACCTCTGGGCCGAGCGGTTCGACAAACCCATCGCAGACCTATTCGATATGCAGGATGAAATTGTCTCCAGACTTGCCAACACGCTGAATGCCCAACTCATTGAAGCTGAGGCGCGGCGGGAAAACACGCTGCATCCGGATGCGGTGGACTTGTATTTCCTAGGCAGAGCAAGTGTGAACAAGGGGCAGACCCTCGAAAACCTGACGCAAGCACGCAGCTTTTTTGAGCGGGCCTTGGCGCTCGACCCCGGCAATATCGAAGCGCTAGTCGGAATGGCGATGATCGACCATTTAGTTGGTGTCGTCGTCCGCCCCGACGACCGGGTCACGCGCCTCGCGGTGGCCGAAGCGATGTTGACCAAGGTGCTCTCCCTGGCGCCCAATCACGCATGGGCGCATTGTTGGTTGGGCGCCGTTCAAATCCGTACCAACCGCGAGGCCCAAGGCATTGCCGAATGCGAGCGGGCGTTGGCGCTGGATCCAAATCTAGCCGACGCTCACGGGATTATCGGTTTCGCCAAATATTTTCTGGGTCGCGGCGAGGAAACCGAGAGCCATGTCCAGGAGGCTCTCCGCCTCAGTCCTCGCGATGCGCGAGCCTATGTCTGGATGATATTCGCGGGCCTCGCCAAGCTGCAGCTCGGCGCTGACGAGGAGGCGGTCGCGCGGTTCCGGCGCTCGGTCGAGCTCAACCGAAATCATCCACGCTCGCATTTCTGCCTCGCGGCCGCGCTGGCGCATCTCGGTCGGCTGGATGAGGCGCGGTCCGCGCTCAACGCCGGGCTCGCGCTCGACCCGACTTTCACCATCGCCCGCTACCGCACCGGCGCGCCGAGCGGCAATCCTCGCGTCCGAGCGACATGGAGGCGCATCATTGACGGCCTGCGCAAGGCAGGGATGCCTGAAGGCTAAGGTTCGTCAGCGGCAAAGCTAGCCTCTAGGTTGACGGGACGGGCGACCCAGCCCCAAACTGGGTCGCTGTAGGTGCCATTGGGCTACGCATGTCAGACCCTACGAACATCAGCCGACGCCTCGTCGCAGTCTTCGCAGCAGATGTCGAGGGCTATAGCCGTCTGATGGGCGCTGACGAGGTCGGCACGCTCAAGGGGCTGACCGAACGGCGCGCGATCCTCGATGGGCTCATTGGGCAGCACAGGGGCCGCATAGCGAACACGGCGGGCGACAGTGTCCTTGCGGAGTTCGGGAGTGCAGTTGACGCCGTGCAATGTGCGGTGGGGGCACAGGCTGCTCTCACCGAAGTGAACTCCATTCTCCCGGCAGACAGGCACATCAACTTCCGCATTGGTATCCACGTCGGTGACGTGATGGTGCGCGCGGGCGACCTCTTCGGAGACGGCGTGAACATCGCGGCGCGGCTGCAGTCCATCGCGAAGCCGGGAGGCGTTTGTATCTCGGGCACGACATACGATCAGGTCCGCAAGGTCCTGCCGATGACCTTTGGGGACCTTGGTGTCCAGCAGGTGAAGAACATCCAAGAGCCGATCAGGGCCTATCAGGTGGGTGCGCCGAGTGAAACGCGAGAGGCTGCTCCTGCGCGTGTCGCTGAGTCTGAGAGCCCACCTTCGCTGCCCGACAAGCCGTCCATCGCGGTGCTTCCGTTCCAGAACATGTCCGGCGATCCCGAGCAGGAGTATTTCGTTGACGGCTTGGTGGAGGAAATCATCACCGCGCTGTCGCGCTTCAAATCGTTGTTCGTGATCGCCCGCAACTCGAGCTTTACGTTCAAAGGCAAGGCCGTCGATGTAAAGGAGATCGGACGCAGGCTTGGCGTGCGCTACGTCCTTGAGGGGTCTGTGCGCAAGGCGTCGGGGAAGGTTCGCATCACAGGGCAGTTGGTTGATGCGGTGACAGGCGTGCACATCTGGGCGGACAGGTTCGAACGTGACCTGACAGACGTTTTCGCTCTGCAAGACGACGTAACGGTTGCCGTTGTCTCAGCCATTCAACCAAAATTGCTTCAAACAGAGATTGCAATGGCGGCGCGGCGACGACCGGACAACCTCAGTGCATATGATTTTTTCCTCCGTGCTATGCCACATTTCTACCAAACGAACCGCGACAGCATGGCCGAAGCGATAGCCCTGTTTCATCGTGCTTTGGAGCTGGATCCTCGGTTCGGCCTTGTTGCTGCGCTGGCAGCTGTCTGTCACGCAGGAAACATCTTTTGGGGCCATGCAGTCGATCCTCAATTCGAGCGCAAGGAAGCGGTTCGGCTTTTTCGCTTGGCATTGAGCATCGATGATAGTGATCCAGAGACGCTAGCATGGGTTTCGTTTACTTCGGCGTTCATGGTCGGCGATCCCGAAAACGAGATCGAAATGGTTGACCGGGCGGTCGCGCTCAACCCGAACTCCTTTAACGCATGGTACTGCAGAGGATGGGTCTATTTGCTTTCGGGGCTGCCGGAGGAAGCGATCCAGAGCTTCGAACGCGCCATGCGCATGAGCCCGGTAGATCGGCTGCTATACCGGTCGCTTGGTGGGATAGCGATGGCCCTTATTGAGCTTCGTCGCTTTGACGAGGCGATCGTCGCAGGAAAGAGAGCTCATCGGCAGAACCCCTCCTATTCGACAGCTTACCGATGTCTCGCATCCGCTTTTGCCCATCTGGGGCGTGACGCTGAGGCGCGTGAGGCGGCGGCGCGTCTACTCGAGATCGATCCCGCGTTTACAATATCTGCGTGGATCGCTCAGGGCTATGGATATACAAACTCGAAGCTGTTGATCGAGGGCCTTCGCAAAGCCGGGTTGCCCGAATGAGGTCCGCGCCGACGAGAACGCCTATGCGACGCCGGGAATTCATTACGCTGGCTGGCGGCATGGCCGTATGGCCACTCGCGGCGCGCGCGCAGCAGCAGCTGGCGATGCCAGTGCTAGGGTACCTCGACCCCACGTCGCCTGGTGACTTTACCGAGCCTCGCCTCGGATTTCTTCAGGGCCTGAAGGAGACGGGCCATGTCGAGGGCGAAAATGTGGCGATCAGCTACCGCTTCGCCGAAAATCAAAATGATCGTCTGCCGGAATTGGCAGACGACCTAGTTCGCCGCCAAGTCGCTGTGATCTTCACGTTTGCAAGCGGAGTGTTTGCGGCTAAGGCGGCGACGACGACAATATCGACCGTTTTCGTGTTGGCGGGTGACCCTGTTCGACTTGGTCTCGTCCCCACCATCGCCCGCCCCGGTGGTAACCTCACCGGCATCAATTTCTTGAGTGCCGAACTGGGGGCTAAACGGTTAGAACTTCTACGGGAGCTAGTACCCACGGCTACTCGCATTGTTCTGCTCGGCACGCCGACCGGTGCTTCTGCCGATGCCGGCTTGAAAGACATCGAGGAGGCTGCTCGCGGCGCTGGACTAAAAATCCAGGTTGTCAAAGTCAGCACCAGCCAGGAGATCGATGCTGCATTTGCGACTTTTGCACGCGACCGGCCCGATGCTCTATTCGTTAGTCCCGATCCGCTTTTTCGAAGTCGGCGGGTGCAAATAACCCACTTGGCGACACGCCATGCCATCCCCGCGACATACGCCTTGCGAGACTACTGCGAAGTCGGTGGATTGATGAGCTACGGCGCAAGTCTGTCCGACGCTTATCGCCAGGCCGGTGTATACGCTGGGCGAATACTCAAGGGCGCGAAACCCGCGGACTTGCCCGTCGTGCAAGCCAGCAAGTTCGAACTGGTCATCAACGCGCAAGCCGCCAGGATACTCGGTCTCACTGTGCCGCCATCTCTGCTCGCCCGCGCCGACGAGGTGATCGAATAACTTGCTTTTGCCGCGCCGCATGAGTCCGCCTATGGCCCTTAAGGACATCCCAATGCGCTCAGCCGATGTCCGCTTTCGGGGGAATATCGGACATCGTGCAAACCTCCGAGAATGCCCGCTTATGACCCCAAGCCGACATTAGCCTCCGAGGTGCCCTCTGGCGTGGGGTCTCTAGCGCCCCCTAAACACCGGCGATCGTTTCTCAAGAAATGCGCGAGGTCCTTCTACAGCGTCTGCGGTCTTGGCTAGGCGTATGCTCAAAGTGGTTTCGTATTCCAGCGCTTCAGCCTCCGTCTGATCGAAGCTAGTACGGAGCAAATCGCGGGCAGCCGCGACCGCCAGCGGTGCATTGACAGCAATAGTCTGGGCAAGTTCCGTCGCTGTCGCCAAAACTGCTTCGGCCTCCACAACGCGATTGACGAAACCGACGGCCAAGGCCCTGTCTGCACTGATGGTATTGCCTGTGAGCAGCATCTCGGCGGCCACCGCGCGTGGCATGTGACGGATGAGTGTCGCTGTACCGCCCATGGCCGGGATGAGGCCAAGTTTGACTTCGGACAAGCCGAGTAGAGCCTTGTTTGCAAGCACACGGAGATCGCCCGCCCGCAGCAGCTCCATGCCCCCTGCGATCGCATGCCCGTTTGCAGCGACGATCAGAGGTTTTTTCAGATCGTAGTCTCGCAGGCACGCCTTACCGGCAAGCGTGGGATCGGAGAGCAGCGTCTCGTCCCACTCATCAGCAGGCGGGCGTGCGCCCGTGAACAAAGGGATTGTCTTTGCGAGATCGAAACCGGCACAGAATGTCGAGCCGGGTGCGCCAGTCAACACGACAGCACGAATATCAGCATCGTCGCGGATTACTTGCCACGATCGGGCAAGCCGAATGACCAACTCAGGGCTGAGAGCGTTTCGAGCTTCCGGTCGATTCAGTGTCACGACCGCTATGGAGTTGCTGACATTCACACCCAAGACTGACATCGGGACCTATCCTTTGTTGAAAAAGTGTCCGAGTTTTCCGGCCGCTACGACGGGCGATGCATTTCTCTCTTTCTGGCCACAAATACCAGAACAGCCCGTAGATGTCTGCTCATGGCCCTTAACGGACATCTCAATACGCACAGCCGATGTCCGCTTTTGGGGGAATAGCGGACATCGCGCGCACTTGCGCAGGTGTCCGCTTGCCCTTAGCGGACACAACGGTTCATGCGTCTGACATCCCCTTCCCCAAAGCGGACGTCTTTTGATTTAGGTCAACAGCGGCGATTTAGCTTACCCCAATGTTCTGCCTTCGAGTCAAAGCGCCGATGGGAGGATGCGATGCGCCCTTCCTTGGCGCCTTAGCCGCGCGCGCGAGACCTTCAAGGTCGATATCGATCTGGGCGAGCCGGTAGCGCTGGATTATTTCGACCGCCAGCCTTACGCGTTGCGAGGGCAAGGTATCGGCCGTCAGCGTGCAAATGAAGTGAGGATGACAAACCATAAGCAACCAGCCAAGGAGAGTTGATATGGCCAACAACATGCCATCGCTGACAGCACTTTTGGGATTGCTTGCGATCGCGGGCTACCAAAACCGCGACAAAATCGCTGAAATGCTCAAGGGCCTAGGAGCAACCGGAAACAAGCCGGGCAGCGGCGCACAATCGGCTTTGGGCGGCGTGCTCGGTAACTTGGGCGGAGAGAGTGCCACGGGCGGCGTGGCAGGCCTTCTGGACGGCGGTCTCGGTGAATTGCTCGAACGATTCAAGCAGAGCGGTCAGGGAGAGGTTGCTCAGTCGTGGATCAGTGACGGCCCCAACGAGGAGATTGCTCCACGGCAGCTCAAACAGGCAATTGGGGCGGATGTCCTGGCTGCCCTGGAGAAGCAAACCGGCCTTTCGCAGGACGAGCTTCTCGCCAGGCTTTCGCGCGAATTGCCGGCGGCCGTCGACCAGTACACGCCGGACGGTCGGCTTCCCGGTTAGAACGCTTAAACCCTTCAATCATGGAGGAACACGAGATGGGCATCATCTCATTCCCAGCCTCACGCGAACCAGACCCTGCCTGAGTTTCAGCATGCGTCCTTGTCGGACGAAGCTTCGGCATCGGGCGCCAACATCAGCTCCGCGCCGGCTACGATATAGCGCGCATAGCGATAGTCGCGGATGAAGCTGATCCGGTCGTCGCGCCATTCGAGCCACATGAAGTAGTCGGGTTTCGCATCGGCGCCATTTTCGAACACCGCGATCACTTCGCGGCCCTCGACCCAGGCGGGCGCGAGCCGGACGCCTTCGAACTTGGAATAGATAGTAAAAAACATGCCGACATCTGCTGCGCCAACGCGAAGCGGATAAGTCGACTGATGGAGTTTCACGTCGTCGGCCAAAAGCGCTCGCAGGCCATCCCAATTGCGCTGGTTGAACAGCGCGATGTAGCGCGCGACCGCCGCGGATGCCGGCCCCGCCTCGTTGAGCGTAGCGGCGCCCGCATTGATCTCGCGGAGACGCGCGCGACCCCGTGCCAGATGGGCCTTCACGGCATCGACCGTCAAATCCAGGAGTTCGGCG
>Ga0306920_100014749_pt1 | contig 10684 bp, 13 predicted proteins | sample flu12Cox44000170_FD_204666 | JGI IMG/M metagenome (GOLD analysis project Ga0306920, IMG submission 204666) | Lab enrichment of tropical soil microbial communities from Luquillo Experimental Forest, Puerto Rico - flux4day.12C.oxic.44.000.170 (v2)... | ecosystem: Environmental > Terrestrial >... | reverse complement strand
TCCCCACGAGCTCGTAGCCAACCTCTGCGTTCGTGACTTTCAGTGCGCTCGTTTTCGATCGCCAGTCGTTCAAAAGCGCGAGGTCATTAAACGGCTTAATCCCCTCTTCTTGTAGTTGGGCCGCCTCCGGCGGCAGCAAGCCCTCCGCGCGGTACTTATCGAACCGCGCCTTGAGGATGGAATCCATCGCGGTGTTGAGAAGTAGTGGCAGCATCGGCGCTTTCTTGAAATTATTCTCCACCCAAAAGGACGACGGACATTCCGTAAAGCTATAAAGGGAGCTCGGACTCAACCTCCATAGTCCCGCCGCCGTTTTCATATCCAGGAACTGTAACAAGCCACAGCAATTCCACAACTCGATCGCCGCGCTGCAGCGCACACACGAACGGTCTGGTGGCACTTCGGAATTGCGACGATGCGGCTCGACCTCCGATGAGCAACGGTATGATCGTGATCGCATTAGGGCATCAGCTCAGTGAGCATATGTAAGCCACTGCTACTCCCAACATACTTTGACGACGGAATTTCGTGGAACGCAGCTATTCACTTTCCGCACTTCTACTCCTCTTCGGGCAGCGCGTATCTTTTTTTGCCTGGTGGACACACCCCGCTTCTGTCCACTAGACGGGGGGACCGGTTCTCACTCTTTCCCGCCGGTCCCTTCCTTGGCCACCGTGCCGCCACCGACGCAATTTCGTTCCTTCAACAGCCGACGCTTTCCCTGCCAGCACCCAATATCCAGGACGTGCAGTTTAACCAATATGTGTCACCTGGGAGTGCAATTTGTGTGACTGGTCGCCGGCTTTAATTTCCGAGCTTTCCGGGCAATACTCAAATGGCGATGTAAGTAGGACGAGTCTCCTAATTTCATTTTGATCAATTGCAAATCGCTCGCTTTCAACATTTCGCCGCTTGGTCACCCCCTTCTCCCCTCTTTAATGTCCAAGTTTCTTCGAGGGTCACCAAAGGCACTTTCAACAGAAGGCGTATTTTGTTGGAAGTTGCGAGAAGCCCTTAAAGGAGTTCAAGTCATGTTCAGCGACTGGGAACAACTGCGCCTCATAGCCCACGAACTCAAGACAGAGCTTCCACCAACCGAGGATCGTAGACAGGTTATCTTGCACTTACTTAGCGTACTCAACACCAAGCTGTCGGAGCTTACCGAGCCCTTCTAGCTCATGCACCTGCGATACACGCGAGCTCAAAGTAATCACCAAACTTCAGGCGAAGGGCTTCACGAAAGAGCAGGCCGAAGCTCTTGTGTCAGCTGCACAGGAAATTGACCTCTCCGGCTTGGCGACGAAGGAGACATCAAAGACCTACGCACCGATGTTGACCAGGCTCTTGCTCATCAGACCGTCACCATCATCAAGTGGACTGCTGGTGCTCTTCTCGCTCAAGGCGCGTTCGTCGTAGCCGTGTTGCAGTATCTCAAGTAGGCGCATGACCGGTCCGGACGGGGACCGAACCTAGCAATGGCGCAATCAAAGTCTCGTGCCAAAAATCCAATTAAATACTGCAAAAGCAATAGAACCGAATGAGCCGAATAAAAACGCGGGCCGCGGAGCGGCCTCAATTTCCGGCGCCGAGGTTTGGGGACGAGGCGCCGGACCATAAAGCAGCATGCGCGTGACGCAAGACATAAAAAAGGAGCGCCAGGCCCAGCGCTCCAGGTACGTGCGACGCTACTCGCACGGCAGTCAGTGCGAAAGACAGGAAAGCACTGCTGCCTCTAAAGTGTATACTGTATACTAATCGTTCACAAAGTGTGAGCTCCCTTCCCTACCTCATGCGAGACAAACAAAAGTTGTAACCCGCGAGAGCGGGCTTCTGAGCCGCGGAAGAACGTGTGTGCAGAACGATTTATCACCGAGCCGGTAACGGCCGATCCGAGACGCACTGGCGCTCTTGGGCATGTCTGCTTCCCCCACGCGCGCAGATCCTTGCCATCGCTGCCCGCAAGCAAGGGGTCGCCGAGGCCGATGTAAGGGTTCGTTGCGTGGGACGTTTTGACGAACTGGCGAAGTGCCTTGAGGCTCGCGACCGAGGGAAGGACGGTGATGGGAAAACGCCTCGCAAGCCACACCACATGGCTGTAGGCGCCGACATCGGCTGGAATAGCTGCCGCAGGTGGCTCCGTCACGAGCACATGAAGAGGCAGGATGCTGAGCGAGGGCGACGGCACAATGAGCAGCTGCTTTCCCCGGATTATGTCTTCGGCGCCTGCAAACAGAATGCGATAGAGTTCGTAAGCACGCTGGGTATCGAACGGAAGCCAGGACCGCCGCTTGCCGCCTGTCTCGGATTGCCATGCGGGCCATAACTCTCCGCATCGCGAACCGTCGATATCCCAAGCAGATGCGTCGAGGCCACATCGCAGGGCACGTACTTTCTCGGTGAGAGCGGGGGCTGCCGGTGGCGTGGCGATCACATCGAACGCTTCACCAGCGTTGATGGGTGGAAAATTCCGAACTAAGGTTTGTGATCAACTTCAGCTTGTGCCCTAAGGTCTGAACTCACCTCCAAATGGCTCGGGATGCGAATGCGCACGCGAGAAGCAAGCCCCAGAGCACGCAATGTCATCAAAGACTCCTCCCCGTTGCACCGGCTGGCTCTGCCACGACCACCCAACGGACCTGCGGTCCAGGATATCAGTTCTCACTCCCTCCAGTTAGCTAATGCTGCGTCGCATCTAGTAGGGCTAGCCGAAGGGCGGAATGGGTCACACGCAACCTCGCACGTGCCTTCCCTCTCCAATGACAGTTTCACTCCGCCAGCTGACGAAAAAATTAACTAAATCAAGACCGTAACTCACAGAAGCGGAAGTCGCGAGGGAGTGCTTCAGGATGACCCGTGACGGCCCGTCGTAGCGCTCACGCCTTGGCACGCATTCTTTTCGTGACTTCAAGAGGGGAGCGAAGTTTCGGAGGCCGACGCGATCTGCGCTCAATGCTGCCCCAAGAGGGGAGCCGCACCGTTGATCCACCTGACTGGATCAAGTGAATTCAAAGAGCGCGCCAAAGCCCTCGATGTGCGCCTTCACTCCAGCCAATCGAAGCGCATGCCAAAAAGAGGCTTGATTGGAGGTCACAACTGGTATGCCAAGATCCTCTTCAAGAGCACTGATCACTCCCACCGTGCGCAGTCCCGTACAACTGATAAACAATATTTCCGCCTTGTCTGAAACAGATTTCCGAGCAAAATCGTAAACGACCTCTGCGGGTACCGCTGATATTTTCTTGTCCTCAACGATTCCCAAGCCAGCTGAATCCACAACGCTAAAACCGTGCTGTGACAGGAATCGATGCCCGCGCTCGTTCACCTCATCGGTGTACGCGGTTACAAACGAAACGCGGGTACGATTGAATGCGATGAGCGCTTTCGTAACTGCGGTCGTTGCGGTTGTTGCAGGAATGCCGCCACTTACAGCCTCCATGCGCGCGCAAATCTTCTCGTCCCACCCTTTGCCTCCGATAAATGAGGCGCTGGTACCACCCAATATTATGGAATGGAGCGATGCCTGAGCGAGTTGACGCGTGCACCGCTCTACGATGTCGTCTCCCACCCAGCTGCGCAAACCTTCAACATCAATGGGTCCAATATCTTGTCTCGTTGTGTGAATGGAAACACCCTCCGGAGCCATGGCGTACAATTCCGGCTCCATGACGGTTGAAGATGACGGATAGATCAGACCAATCCGCGCGCGCCAGCCATAAAAGTCCTGCATCGAAGGTCTCCGTCTACAAAAGTTCGTAGGCCACGGGCTTTGGTAGGCAGTCGGGGCCGTTGGTAGGAAACACGTCCATCGGGCATGCGGAAAAGACAACAATGACGTCCATCAAAGCCTTGAACGTGATGTATTCTCCGGGTTTGACCGATGGAGGCACGACGATAAGGGTCCCATCTGCTCGCACGGGGCACGCCTCGAACACATTGAGAGGGCAAGGTTGGTGCTCGGGCTCACAGCCAAGTTCAAGCAACGCACGCACGAGATTATTGGCGCAGCTTTCGTGCTTATCAAAGCCAAGCAGGCGATAGCGCTCGGGATCGCACGCGGCGCGCAAGGTATCGTGGACCCCCGCAGAGGTGTCTTCGATGATATTTAAGAGAACTCGCCGGCGGTTGGAGAAGAGGTCATCTCCGCATTTGGGATTCACCTTGCCCAGCATCACCCGCGTGTGCTCCATCGACATGAATTCTTTCATGTCTGAGGCATTGAAGGCCCAAGTGTCGACAACTTGACTGCCTTGAGTGTTGATGAGTTTGACACAGGCCCCCTCACGGATTTTGACCGCTTTGCCTGAGCGGGCCGGCACTATCACTTGTTTGTTTGCCATGACAGTCTCCGCGCTATCCCTGCTCTCATCCGAGGCGCTGCAAGAACTGTTGCGCCCGTTTCGTCTGCGGTTTAGTAAAAAATTGTTCAGGTGATGCCCGCTCCACAAGCACTCCCTCGTCAAGGAAAACGATCTCATCTGCCGCTTCTCGCGCGAATCCCATCTCATGGGTCACAACCATCATGGTTTGACCACCGCGCGCAAGATCGCGCATGACCGAAAGCACTTCGCCCACAAGCTCAGGATCGAGAGAACTGGTGGGTTCGTCAAACAACAGCACCCGTGGCTTCGTCGCGAGCGCGCGCGCGATCGCCACGCGCTGCTTTTGTCCGCCCGAGAGGCGGCTTGGGTAAATATCACGCTTATCCTGGAGGCCGATCTTATCTAATAGCTCCTCAGCCTCGGCAATCACCTCGTTTCGACGCCGCTTTTGCACGTAGAGCGGTGCTTCGATCAGATTACCGAGCACAGTTAGATGCGGCCATAGATTGAAGTGCTGAAACACCATTCCAACACGCGTACGGATACGGGCAAGCTCCCGCTGAGTCATTGGTCGCCCTTGGGCATCGCCCACATAGCCCACGCGCTCGCCCGCGAGAAAAATCTGGCCCTCATCAGGTTGTTCGAGGAAATTGATGCAGCGAAGCAGCGTGGTCTTACCTGAGCCGGAGGGCCCGAGGACGCACACTGTCTTGCCTGCTTCGATCTCCAGATCAATCTCGTTGAGGACACGCAATGAGCCAAAGCTCTTTCCTAATCCGCGAATAGCGACCACTGGCGTGGGGCGCGCACTACTCATGACCACGGACCACAGCCACACGATCCATCACTCGGACTATTCCCTCGACGGCCGAGCAAAGGAGCCAATAGAGCAGGACGGCAACGATCAAGGTTTCCAATGGCGTGAAGTAAATTGCTTGGACCTCATTTGCCGCGAAGGTCAGTTCGGGGATGGTAATCACCATCAGGAACGCCGAATTCTTTATAAGCGTGATGATCTGGTTTCCGAGAACCGGTCCGGCGCTGATAAAAATCTGCGGCAAGATAATGCGGCGAGTGAGAGCAAATCCGTAGAAGCCAAACGCTCGTCCAGCGTCCTCCTGTTCACGGGGCAGATGTGCCCACGCACCGCGTAGGATCTCCCCGAAGTAGGCTGTATTGTAGATGGTCAAACTGACAAGACCGCAAGTCCAGCTTGAAAATTTGAGACCAAGCACGGGCAGACAGTAATACCCAAGGAAGACCAACATCAAGAACGGGATCGCGCGTAATCCGTCAACCATGGCACGCACTGGCCAGACGATCACGGCGCGGCGCACCATAAGAAGGGCCGCTACTGGCAGCGCAAGCAACAGCGACAGGGCACCGGAGAGAGCGCAGATCCAAATCGTGGTCGCGAAGCCGGCCGCGAGCGTGGACCATTCGGCGATAATGACCTCGAAGCGCATCACAATATGCCGTATCTTCGCACAAGCGTGCTTTCAATCGTCCGCTGCGCGGCGATCAAGGCCAAGACGATCACAATGTAGATCAGCGTCGCGAGGAGGAAGGGCTTCACCGGCTCGTACGTAACCGAGCTCATCCTCACGGCCACGCGCGTCAGATCGACGACGCCTATCACAGCCACAGCAGGGCTACCCTTGAGGAGCAGCGTCATCTCGTTGACGAGAGCTGGCAGTGCGGCGCGCCATACCTGCGGGAAAATGATCCGGCGGAAGGCCAGAAGATCGGTCATGCCCGCCGCATAGGCCGCTTCCCGTTGACCGCGCGGAAAATCATTCAGTTGGGCACGCCATATCTCGGCCTGGAATACCGAAGTGTTGATGGTGAGCGTCAGTATTCCGGCAGCAAAAGGCCCGATGGCGAGGCCAACCGCTGGAAGGCCAAAGAAAACCAGCAGCGCCAGCGTGACAACTGGTGTTGCGCGGATCATGCTGATGTAGATTGCTATCGCCTGAGTGAGCACCGGCAGGCGAGCGGTCCGCAGAAGAGCAAGCGCGAGTCCGATCAGCATGCCGGCTGCGATGCCGGCCAAAGAGATCACCATCGTTGTGAGCGTCCCGCGTGCCAGCTCAACGGCGAGCGTCCACGAGATCATCAAGGCCGCTCCTGCGTACACTCAATCCGGCATAGGGCGATTTCCGGGCAGCATCGGCACCCAAGGTAAGTCAGGAAACGACTTGCCAAGCCACTTCTCCTGCAACCGCGCCATCGTTCCATTCCTGCGCTGCTCGCCTAGAAATTGATCAAGAAAATCCCGCAGGTCCTTGTTTCCTTTTTTGACTGCCCACGCGTGGTATGTAACCGATGCCACTGGCTCCCCTAGCTCAAATTCATTTGGCCGCTTGCGGATCAGGTCGGTGATCGGCACGACGTTCGCGATCACAAAGTCGACCCGGCTAAGCGCCAGGTCTTGGAAAGCATCGGGATACGACACGTAGAAAGACGGGCGGCCCAGCGTGCCACCAAGCTTCTTCAAAAGCGCCTCAACCTCGGGCAGACGCTGCTGCATCGCGCTGCCTTGTTGCGTGCCGAAGGGGAGGCCGGATAGATCCTTGACCGACTTGATGCGTTCGTCACCCTTGCGCTTGACGTAGTAATAGGTCGCTTCCGCGATCGGCATCGTGAAGTCAAGTTGCTGCGCGCGCTGGTCAGTGATCGACCCGGCGGAGAGCGCCACGTCGAATTGACCCGTCGTCACCCCGGCGAGTAAACCCTGCCAAGGCAGGATCTGTTGACGCACCTCGAACGGCGCCCATTTCTTGAGGAGCTCATAGAGTTCGTGATCGAGTCCCGCGGGCTTGCCGTCTTGAATGAATTCGAAGGGCGGGTAGTTGTCTTCGGTTGCAACCGTCATGTACCCCCGTCTCTTAATGTCGTCGAGCATGCCTGCCACTGCGACGTTCGCGCCAACGACGATGGCGCTGACCAGAAGCGATAGTTTGAATATGCCGGTGAAACTTGCGGAGCGAGTGCGGCAGCCCATTTGACTCTCCCCTCAGCTCGCATCTTCGTGCAGGCTCAAGTCAACAGCATACCGAATTTACACCGACAAACAACACCGATCTTTATTGCCTGATGGGGCAGTCATGTAGGCAACAGGGTAATATCCGGGCCGGCTCTCTGCGTCAGCACTTGGCAGCCATCTGATGTGATGACAATGTCCTCCTCATGCAGCATCGGACGACCATTCGATAGAACGACGCTTGGCTCAATCGTAATAATCATTCCCGCCGTGAGCACCGTGTGATCGTCGCTTTTGATCGAAGGCCACTCGGTCATTAGCTTGCCGAGCCCGTGGCCAAACCGCCCGACAGGTCCGCTGCTCATTCCGAGGGTGTCCAACAGCGCGAGTTGTGCGCGGAACAGCTCGCTCATGGTCGTTCCGGGGCGCGCAGCATCAATCCCCGCGGCCGCGGCTGCAACCAGAGCAGCCTGCGCGCGACGAACCTCATCTGAAACAGGGGCCACGGCGAAATTTCGATTAAAGTCGCAGAAGTATCCCCCGAGCCTTGAGCCGGTATCGATCATGAGGACGTCTCCCTCGGCGATCGAACGATAACTTGGCCACGTGCTTCCGCTCAAGTAGCCGTTCAAACCCGAACTCATGGCGACGTAGGGCGTTTGCTCGGCCCCCTGCAGCATCAGATTGGCTTGGAATTTCTGCGCCAGTGCCGCTCGCTTTCGCCGGCGATAAAGTAGCTCGGCAACATGGTGAAAGCCTCGCCAGCAATCAGGCAGATCGTCGCGACTCGCGCAACCTCGGCCGGTGATTTGATCTGTCGTACCTGTCGAAACGCCGGCGTTGCATCAACCATTTGCAATGGTTGTATTTCGGCGCTCAACCGGAGAAAGTCGTTTACGGGCATTCCTATTCGAGTTTCCGCCCCGAGTTCAGCCCCGATCCGCCCGAAGCGACAGCGGAGCCCTCGGAATACGTTGGCAAGCAGTGAAATTCCTTCGTCTTCGGGTCGAGGAGACGGCCAGACAATGACGCGCTCTACCCACGACGTATTGCGCCAATTAGTCTCCCCGAACTCAGGGATCACACCGATCGGTTCACCGTCCAGTGGTAAGATGAAATACCATGGTCGCGATAGGCTATTCCAAGCGAAAAGCGTCCAGAAACCCGATAGATACTCGACGTTCGCTTCGCTCGTCAGCAGCACGGCATCGAGTTCGTGAAAACGCATCGCTTCGCGCATGCGTTCGACGCGCTCGTGAAATTCCGTAGTCGGAAATGGCGGCACAAGGGGTACACGAGCGTCTAACTTCATCTCCGAACCTCGCAAAAAGTTCTACATTTGCTGAGTTTGCGCTGTTATACTGTACCGTTCCAAACCAGGCCACTCAATGAGTGAAGCGGGCGAAACCGACGCGCGCTTGCCTTGCAGGCCCGGATGCGTTTGGCTATGGTCGAACGAGGGTAGTGCTCGGTAGCGCCCTGCAGATACCAACATCCGATCGTGTGCTCCCTCGAAAGCTGGTCCCCGCTTTGCCCTGGAGCAAGAATGAACGACGAGACGCAAGAATCGCGCACTAAGCCGCGCACGATCGAGATGCGGTCGCATTCACGTCTAGGGTTCTCCCTGTCCGAGTACAAGCGACGCTATGATTTAGTCCTTGCTGGAATGAAAGACCGCAAGCTTGACGCGCTGCTTGTGCGATCGCCCGAAAACATTACATACGTTTCTGGCTATGAGACGCCGGGCTATTACAAATATCATTGCCTGATCATCGCGCCGGACATTGAGCCCGTCTTGGTTCTGCGGCGCTTCGAGGAGTTGAACGTCCCGGAATACTCGTGGCTCTGCCGCCACGTGTCGATCGATGATTCTGAAAATCCGCCGAAGGTCACGGCCAATGTCCTCCAAAAACTCGAACTGGATCGCGGCACGATTGGCGTCGAAAAGCAAGGATGGTTCTACACTGTTGACGAACATGAGACACTGACCAGCATACTGTCGAACGCCAAATTCACCGACGCGATCGACATTCTGTGGGATGCTCGGATGCGAAAGTCCGAAGAAGAAATAGCGATGATGAAACGATCGGCTGCGATTGTCGATAGAGCAATGCAGGCGGGAATGGATGCGTCGGAGCCAGGTATCAGCGATGATTACGTAAACGCCGAAGTTAATCGTGTTATCTTTGAAAATGGCGGAGAGTACATGGGCTTGCCGCCGTTTGTGTTGTCCGGCAACCGCACAAGCCTGCCTCATCAGACTGCTCGATCAGAAATTATCGCGAAGGAGGATGTGGTTTACTTTGAGATATCCGCCTCGAAGTGGCGCTATGCCGCCGCCCTGATGAGGACAGTTTTTGTTGGCAAGCCAAGCGAGCAGCAAAAACGATGCGCGGAGGCCTGCATTGGCGCGGTGGACAGAGCCATGGAGGTGATCCGACCAGGGATTACGGCCGAAGAGGTTGATCGTGCGGCACGATCTGTGGTGGAAAGAGCTGGGTTCGGAGAATACTGGCGACATCGACTGGGATACTCAATAGGCGTCAATTATCCGCCGGACTGGGGTGAAGGCGAGATCATCAGTCTTCGCCGAGGCGAAATCCGGCCGCTTGAGGTCGGAATGACGTTTCACATGGTTCCGTTGTGTCTCGTCTATCGGGAATTCGGTATCGGCTTTAGCGAAACGATCAGGGTAACGCCAACTGGATGCGAGCGTTTCTCCTCACTGCCTCGACGGATCATTGTCAAGTAGCGTCATCGTACGGACATAAGGAGGGGATCGCATGGCGGTTGCGACCGTACCCCCAAATTATCGTACTGGCATTGGCTTATCGAAACTGCAGATACCGACCTCGGTGTCTGAAAGGTAGACCATGCTAAGGATTCCGCCTCGTTTTGGCAAAGCAGCATTCGTGGCTAAGAGTCAAATCGTTCGCGTAGTCAACACGCATGGTAAGCAGGTTATTGACACCTGGGCGTTCAACGCCTCCACTTACTGAATTCATGTCTAGGGAGCACACCCGCGCGACGATCCTGAAAGCTGGAGCTACAAGTCGGCTGACGCAATTCACCGTTCGCTTCACGTCAGCTTCCGACGCCGAACGGACGAATGCGTTCATCTTCCTATTCGCATCCACCACTCATGGCGCCGAGATAGATCTGGTCTTCCCCCAGCGGCCCGTTCCAAACCTTTACAATTGGAACGGCGCCGTGACCCTTTGCAATGCCGCTCTGGTGAGTGACTTACGGGCTTGTCCGGCAGGGGTGAAGGGCGCAGAATTCTAATCTGCGAGGCTTTTCATTGACAACATTGACGATCAGCCTCTTGCCATCCGAGACAGGGGGAGAGGTGAATGTTTCGCTGTCTCCTGTGGGCAATTGC
>Ga0306920_100014748_pt1 | contig 10684 bp, 11 predicted proteins | sample flu12Cox44000170_FD_204666 | JGI IMG/M metagenome (GOLD analysis project Ga0306920, IMG submission 204666) | Lab enrichment of tropical soil microbial communities from Luquillo Experimental Forest, Puerto Rico - flux4day.12C.oxic.44.000.170 (v2)... | ecosystem: Environmental > Terrestrial >... | reverse complement strand
ATCTACCCCCCCACTACCTCCCCCCCCCCGCGGGGGGGGTTGTTTGTGGCGGCCCCCCCCTCGACGTGCTTGGCCCCCTCACCCGCCCTCTCCCCCTAGCGGGGGAGAGGAGAATGAAGAATCAAATCGGGAAGATCAGGCAGGTCGTGGTGCCGTGCGCCAACAGCTTGCCGGCGCCGTCGACCAGCCGGCCCTCGGCGGTGGCGATGCGCGAGCCGACGTTGATGATCTTGCCTTCGGCTTTCACCGGACCGGTCTTGTCGGTCATGGCGCGCACGTAGTTCACCTTGATCTCGAGCGTGGTGAAGCCGTTGCCCGCCTTCAGGGTCGAATGGATGGCGCAGCCCATCACCGAATCGAGCAGGGTGGCGGCGATGCCGCCATGGATGCTGCCCAACGGGTTATAATGCTCGAACACCGGGTCGTAGCTGAACACCACGCGGCCGAGCTCGACCTCGGACATGCGAAAGCCGAGCGCGCGTGCGATCGGCGGCGCCGGCAGCCGGCCGGCCAGCATCTCCTGGAACATCGGCAGCGCATCCATGGTGCGCGCCTTTTCCAGCGGTATCACGCCAAAGCCGGCATCGCCGGAATCGGGGGCCATCGTCGTCTCCGTCGTTAGTTGCGTGCATATACACGATTTGGGCTTGGCTGGCGCAGCGACAATCCATAAAATTTCATCATGACCACCGCCCGTCTTTCTCCGCTGGACTGCACGTGCTTCCGCGTGCGCGGCGCGGCCCGGCGCGTCACCCAGATCTACGGCAAGCATCTCGCCCCGACCGGGCTGAAAATCTCGCAGTTCTCGCTGCTGGGCTTCGTGAGCGCCGAAGGGCCGGTCTCGATCGGTCGGCTGTCCGAGCTATTGACCACCGACCGCACCACCTTGACGCGCAACCTGCGCCCGCTCCTCAGCGCCGGACTGATCGAGCGCGCGACGTCGGGCGACAAGCGGCGGCACGAATTGGTAGCAACGACGGCTGGCCGCATGATGTTCAAGCGCGCGCTCCCCTTGTGGGCCGCCGCCGAACAGGAAGTGCGGGCCGCTATGGGCACCCGCCTCACCGCTGAGCTGCACGGCGCCATCGAGCGCTCGATGGAGAAGCTCGCGGCGCTTTAGACTTCTGTCGTCCTGAGCGAAGCGAAGGACCTGGCGCTACGACCAATGACACTGCCGCTGGCGTGAGATCCTTCGCTGCGCTCAGGATGACAGCAGAGCTGTCAGGTGTTGGCGTCGAAGAAGCCGTACTCCAGCTCCATGGCGCGCCGGTAGTTGGTGCGCACCGCGTCGCTGTCGCTGGCATGGTGGTCGAGCAGGTTCTCCAGCTGCGCCGCCAGCGTTTCGAAGACCGGATCGGCATAGGTCTTCACCCATTCGCCATAAAGCGGCGCGACGTTGCCGGCGGCGAGCGACTGGCCGAGCCAGGCATAGAGCCGCATGCAGGGCGTCATGGCGGCGATGGTCTCGCCAAGATGACCATGGCGGGCGTTGGTCAGCAGGAACCCGACATAGGCCTGCGTCGCCGGCACAGGCGTCACCCCCGTCAGGTCGACCTGCCAGCGCTCGGCGTAGGATTTGTGCAGCTTCAGCTCCTCGAGCACGCCCGCGATCAGCTCGGCGAACAGGTGCAGGTCCTGGCGCGCCGTGCTGTTGGCCAGGCAAAAGGCATAGGCGCGGGCAAAGGCTTCGAGGAAATAGGCGTCCTGCGCCACGTAGCTCTTGAAGGAGGCGACCGGCAGCGAGCCGTCGCCCAGCCGGCGGACGAACGGATGGGCGAGAATCTTCTGCGCCCAGTCGGCGTTGGCCTGCCACAGGGTGCGGGCGAGCGACATGGCTAGAAGCTTACCCGGCCGCCATCGACCAGCAACTCGACGCCAGTGATGTAGCTTGCCTCTGACGAGGCGAGGAAGAGCACGGCGCGCGCCACTTCCTCGGCGCTGCCGAAGCGCTTCATCGGGATGTCGTCGGCCCATGACTTCTTGAAGTCGCCCACCGCGGCGGCGGGGACGCCGAACTTGTCGAAGATCGGCGTATCGATCGGACCGGGGCTCACGACATTGACCCGGATGCCGCGGCCCACCAGCTCGGCGCCCAGGCTGCGGCCGAGCGAGCGAACCGCCGCCTTGCTGGCCGAGTAGACCGACGAGTCGGGCGCGCCGATATCGGCCGCCACCGAGGCGTTGAGCACGATCGACGCGCCCTTGCCCATCAGCCGCAGCGCGCTCTGGACGGTGAGGTAGACGCCCTTGAGATTGATGCTCATGACCTCGTCCCACAGCGCCTCGGTCACGTCGCCGATCGCGCCAAGGCGACCGATGCCGGCATTGGCGAACAGCACATCGAGCCGGCCGTGGCGGGCGCGGACGGCCTGCATCAACTGCTCGATCTCCTGAACGCGCGAGACGTCGGCGCGATGACCGCTCGCCTTGGCGCCGATGGCGGCGACCGCCCGGTCGATGGCGGCCTGATCGCGCCCGGCAATGACCACCTCGGCGCCCTCGCGGGCGAAGGCCTGCGCCGCCGCCAGCCCGAGCCCGCTGCTGCCGCCCGTCACCAGGACGACCTTGCCGGCGAAGCGCGGGCCGCTCACTGCCGCCTCAGCCCAGCGCCTGCACCAGGTCGGCGATCACGTCGTCGACATCCTCGAGGCCGACCGAGATGCGCACCGTGCCGTCGCCGATGCCGAGCTTGGCCCGCTCCTCGGCGCCGATGCGCATGTGCGTGGTCGTCGCCGGATGGGTCACCATGCTCTTGGCGTCACCCAGGTTGTTGGAGATGTCGATCAGCTGCAGCTTGTTCAGCGTCTCGAACGCCGCCCACTTGCCGGCCTTGACGTCGAAGGTGACGACGCCGCCGAAGTTCGACATCTGGCTGGCCGCCAGCTTGTGCTGTGGATGGTCGGGCCGCCCGGGATAGAGCACCCGGCCGATCGCCGGATGCGCCGCCAGCGCGTCGGCGACCTTGCGCGCGTTGGCGCAGTGCCGGTCGACGCGCAGGCCGAGCGTCTCCAGGCCCTTCACGAACACCCAGGCGTTGAACGGGCTGATCGAGGGGCCGGTGTTGCGGGTGATCGGCTGCAGCTTGTCGATGATGAACTTGCGGCTGCCCAGGATCGCGCCGCCGAGCGCGCGGCCCTGGCCGTCGATGTACTTGGTCGCCGAGTGGACCACGACGTCGGCGCCGAACTCGAGCGGCCGCTGCAGGATCGGCGTGGCAAACGCATTGTCGAGCACGACCTGGGCGCCCGCCTTGTGCGCGAGATCGCACACCGCCTTGACGTCGACGATGTCGAGCATCGGGTTCGACGGCGATTCGAACAGCACGGCCTGCGCCGGCTTCGACAGCGCCTTCTCCCACTGTGCGAGGTCGCCGCCGTCGACGAACTCGCCCTTGATGCCGTACTTCGGCAGCAGCTCGTTGATGATGTAATGGCACGAGCCGAACAGCTGGCGCGCCGCGACGATGCGATCGCCTGACTTGAGCAGCGCGAGCAGCGCGTAGAACACCGCCGACATGCCGGTCGCGGTGGCGATGCAGGCCTCAGCGCCTTCGAGCGCGGCGAGGCGGTCCTGGAACATCGAGACCGTCGGATTGCCGAAACGCGAATACTGGAAGTGCGTGCTCTCGCCCTTGAACGTCGCCTCGGCTTCCTCGGCGCTGTTGTAGGCGTAGCCTGAGGTCAGGAAGAGCGCTTCCGACGTCTCGTCGAAGCTGCTGCGCTTCAAGCCGCCGCGCACCGCGCGCGTCTGCGGCCGCCAGCTCTTGACGTCGGCCGCCGCCTTCTTACGTGGAACCGCTCCGTCCATGTCCCTCTCCTGCTCGCGCGAAAAGCGCGCAACGAAAAAGCCCCCGACCGGAAAGGGCGGGGGCTTTTTTCGAAGCACTCCGACCTTTTAGCGAGGATTAACGTGGCCGCAAGCCGGTCGGCTCAAATTCCACGGTATCGCGGCTTCTATAGGCGCGAAGAGATGCCGGCGCAAGCGCTTTTATCGGCCGCATGTTAAGCGTCCGCCGTGATCGTGAAACTGAAACCGGCCCTCGCCGTCTCGCAGGACCAGGCGCAAGCGATCGTCGACCGCGTCGCGCCCGGCCGGCACATGGCGTGCGTGAGCGAAATGCGCCAGGGCGAGATCAGCGCCGTGTTCGAGATCGCGCTGGCTGACGGCCCACCCGCCTTCGTGCTCAAGGTCTATCCCGACAGCATGCGCTGGAAGATGCAGAAGGAGATCACGGTCTCGCGTCTCATGGAGGGCAGACTGAGCGTGCCCGTGCCGCGCATCGTGCTGGCCGACGAAACCGGGTCTTTATTCGGACTGAACTTCCTCGTCATGACCAGGCTTGATGGTCACAGCGTCATCGATCTGGAGAGGGATCTCGCTCCCTCAGACGTCGCTGCGACCTACAGGCAAATGGGCGAAGCCCTTCGCGAGATCCACGGCATCGTCCTCGACTCGTTTGGCTACATCGGACCGCAAGGCGTGGTGACACCCTTCGCCAGCAACCGCGCCTACATGGCCTCGCAGTTCGACAAGAAGCTTGGCGGCCTCGCCGAGTACGGCGCGCCCGAAACGCTGGCCCGGCAACTGCGCGATTTCGTCGACCGCCGGTCGCCGCTGCTCGATGGCTGCGCCAAGCCGAGCCTGTGCCACTACGACTTCCATACCGGCAACCTGCTGGCAGAGCGGAAGGATGGCGCGATCAAGCTGTCGGGCATCCTCGATCTCGAGAACGCGATCGCGGGTGACCCGCTGATGGATATCGCCAAGACGCTCAGCTACTCGGTGCGCGGCGACGCGGCGAAGCGGGCCGCACTGCTGGACGGCTACGGGCCTATCGGCCGCACTGACTGGCAGGAGGCTCTGCAGCTCTACGAATTCTACGGCTTCATCGAGCTTTGGTGCTGGTGGAAGCTGATCGGCGACCACCAGCGCGCAAAGCACATCATGCCCGACCTCGAGCGCTTCGCTGCGAGCTAATTCGTCTCGGCGCTCCGTCGCCTAAGTGTGTCAAGTCACAAACCGAGGGGGTGGGTGTCCCAAATGGGAAAAAGTGCCCAAAACCCTTATGCCATCGGCATCGGACGTTTCCCACGAGGTGGTAAACTCGTGGGAAACGCCTGAAAGATTGTTGCGCTGCGGCCGCTAGTGCTGCTGGTGGCGCGCCAGCGACTGCTCGCGCAGCTTCGAGAGCGTGATCCGCGAGGTCAGTGCCTCGGGATCGGTCTTCATGTGGATGATGGCGGGCTTGCCGGCCGATACCGCGCGCTCGAAGGCCGCGGCGAAGTCGGCTGTCTTCTCGACCGTCTCGCCGTGGCCGCCGAAGGCGCGGGCGTAGGCCGCGAAGTCGGGGTTCCTGAGCTCGGTGCCGTGCACGCGTGTCGGGTACTCGCGCTCCTGGTGCATGCGGATGGTGCCGTACATGCCGTTGTCGACCACCACGATCACCACGTTGGCGCCATGCTGGACCGCGGTCGCGAACTCCTGGCCATTCATCAGGAAGCAGCCGTCGCCAGCGAACGACACGACCATCCGACCGGGCGCGGCGAGTTTGGCCGCCACCGCCGCCGGCACGCCGTAGCCCATGGCGCCGCTGGTCGGCGCGAGCTGGGTGCGAAAGCCGCGGTACTGGAAGAAGCGATGCAGGAAGGCGGCGTAGTTGCCCGCGCCGTTGGTCACGATGACGTCGTCGGGCAGGCGCTTGTTCAGCCAGCCGACCACCTCGGTGATGTTGACCGCGCCGGGCTGCGCGTTGGGTTCGATGTTCTTCAGGTAATCGGCGCGCGCCGCCTCGAGGTTGGCCTTCCAGCGCGAGCCGTCGACCGGCTTCATCGCCTTGGCCGCCGCCGCGAACTGCGCCATGCCGCTGTTGATCGGCAAGGTCGCCTGGTAGACGCGACCGAGCTCCTCGGCGCCGGCATGGACATGCACCAGCGTCTGCTTGGGCACCGGCAGGTCGAACAGCGTGTAGTTGCCGGTGGTCGCTTCGCCCAGCCGGGGCCCGATCGCGATGATCAGGTCGCTCTCCTTCAGGCGCTTGCCGAGCGGCGGGTTCACGCCGATGCCGAGATCGCCGACGAAATTCGGGTTGCGGTTGTCGATCAAATCTTGGTTACGAAACGCCGTCGTGACGGCAAGGCCGTTGGCTTCGACCCAGGCCTTGATGTCGGTACAGGCCTCGGCGCTCCAGCCGCCACCGCCCAGGATCACCATCGGCTGCTTGGCAGCGTCAAGCATGGCGCGCAGGCTCGCCATGTCGGCCGCCGATGGCGCGCCGCGCGCGATCTTGTAGGGACCGGCATCGGCGACCTCGACTTCGTCGGTCAGCATGTCCTCCGGCAGCACGACGACCACCGGTCCAGGGCGACCGTTCAGCGCGCGATGGAAGGCCTGGCTGATCAGCTCGGGAATGCGCCGCGCGTCCTCGATCTGCACCACCCACTTGGCCATCTGGCCGAACATGCGGCGGTAGTCGATCTCCTGGAATGCCTCACGGTCGTAGGTTTCGCGCGCCACCTGTCCGACCAGCAGGATCATGGGCGTCGAATCCTGGAAGCCGGTATGCAATCCGATGCTGGCATTGGTGGCGCCGGGACCGCGGGTGACGAAGGCGATGCCGGGCTTGCCGGTCAATTTTCCGTAGGCCTCCGCCATGTTGGAGGCGCCGCCTTCCTGGCGGCAGATGACGTAGCGGAGGGAGTTGCGCTGGGCATAGAGCGCATCGAGGGCGGCCAGGTAGCTCTCGCCCGGCACCCCGAAGATCGTGTCGGCGCCATGGATGCGCAGCTGGTCGATCAGGACCTGCGCGCCGCTGCGGCGAGGGTGTGTCGTCGACATGTTTTTCCCTTACTTCGTGGGTGAGAAGGAAGTTGGCACCAATATCTTGTTGTTCATCGTCTTCAGGAATTCTCGGCTCTTCTGCAAGTAGGACTGCCACGCGGGATCGGCGGCCATCGCGGCCCGGCGTTTGGTGCGATCGGCGAGGTCCTGATACGCCCAGATGTGTACGATTTCGTTCACATTGCCCACTTCAGTCGTGAAGTAACCGACCAGATGACCGAGATGCTTCATCTGCACCGCCAAACCTTCCTTTTCATAGAGTGCGAGGAAGTCGCGCAGCCGTCCGGGCTGCAGTTCGTAGGTGCGATGGTCGATGATCATGACGTCTCCTCCAATTACCGTGGCGATTGTGTGACTTGGAGCAGGCCGTCTCAACCCTTGTGGACTCAGGCCTTGAATCAGCGCATAACTGCGGCATAGCGACACTGGCCCAAGAGTATCTTCAGGAGTCTTCGGCAAAGCCGTGAGAGCGCGATACCGGTCAACGTCTTCCCTGTGAGCTTCTTGGTCATCATCAGTCAGAGATCTACGAACGCTGCGACTCAGGTCATCAGCGAGCGCTCGCCGGACTCCGCTCAACCCCACTCTCTCCAGCCCAGAGCCTTGAATGAGTCGTAAATTGTTTGTGGGCAATCTGCCCTATTCGGTCACGTCCGAGCGTTTGCAAGAAGCCTTCGCCCAGTTCGGCACCGTTACTTCCTCAAAAGTGATCGTGGATCGCGAGACCGGCCGCAGCCGTGGCTTTGCCTTCCTCGAGATGGAAACAGATGACCAAGGCGCCGCGGCCATGCAGGCCATGAACGGCGCGTTGCTCGACGGCCGCTCGATCGCCGTCCGCGAAGCCGTTGAGCGCCAGCCCGGCGGCGGCGGTGGCGGCTTTGGCGGTGGTGGACGCGATGGCGGCGGCTTCCGCCCGCGCGGGCCCCGTCCGCCTTATGGCGGTGGTGGCGGCGGCGGTGGTTACGGCGGCGGCGGTGGCGGTGGCTATCGTGGCGGCGGCGGTGGTGGTGGCTATGGCGGCGGTGGCGGCGGCGGATATCGCGGCGCCGGCCCGGGTGGTGGCGGCGATGGTGGTCCGATGCGCGATCGCCGTGCCGACTTCTCGGGTGGCGGCGGTGGCGGTGGCGGCGCACCCGAAGGCGGCGGCTTCGACGCCGGTCGCCCGCAACGCCGGCGCGACGGCGGCCCGCCACGGCGCGAGCGCGACTACGAACCGCGCAAGCGCGGCTTCGACGACGACCAGTAGACAGCAGCAGCTGTGAACGCGAACGCCGGGGGGATCCTCCGGCGTTTTGCTTTTGCGGCTCTAGTTGGTGCTATCCTCGAGAGGACCGCCTCGGAGGGCACATGAAGCGACGCACTGCGCTCGTCGGGTCCCTGATGACCCTGGCCGCCGGGACTTCCGCAAAAGCCGCCGATACGCCGGTCGATCTGCAACTGGTGCTCGCCGTCGATGTGTCGCGTTCGATCGACGAGGTCGAGGCCGAACTTCAACGCCGCGGCTATATCGAAGCGCTGACCAACGATCGCGTGCTCGACGCCATCCTATCGGGCGAGCACAAGCGCATTGCCATCTGCTACACCGAATGGGCCGGCACGCACTACCAGATGGTGGTGATCGACTGGTCGCTGATCGACAGCGTCGGCGCTGCGCGGCGTTTCGCCGAGAAGCTCGCCGAGGCGCCACGCACCTCGCAGAGCTGGACCGCCGTCGGTGCGGCGCTCGCCTTCGCCGGCCAGCGCTTCGACAATTCGGGCTACTGGTCCAAGCGTCATGTCATCGACATCTCGGGTGACGGCCGCACCAACGACGGCCCGCCGGCCGAGCTGGTGCGCGACAAGTTGGTGGCGCAAGGCATCATCATCAACGGACTGCCGGTGATGATGAACCGCACCAACTTCGGCCGCCCACCCGACACCGGCCTCGACAAGTACTACGAGGAGAACGTGATCGGCGGGCCGGGCTCGTTCATGATCTCGGCCGTCAACTTCGACGATTTCGGTCGCGCCGTGCGCACCAAGCTGATCCGCGAGATCTCGGGGCTGAGCGCTAGCCGGCCAACACCTGCCTGAGCCGTTCGAAGGGCGCGCTGTCGCGCATCAGCTGCACCGGCGTGCCGAGGTGGCCGAGCCGGTAGCGAAAGACATTGGCCTCGGGCAGCTGCCACTGGCGCACCAGCGCCTCACCGTCCTCGTAAGGAACCCAGCGATCGGTCTCGCCGAGCACCGAGACGATGCGATCGGACGCCAGCGCCGGCGCGCCGGCAGGATTGACCGCCTGCGACAGCCGCGCCAGCGACTCACGCGTCCAGCCCGCATCGGCGAGCACCCGGTCGAGACCCAGCATGGCGGCGAGCGCACCGCCGAACGCCACGTTCTCGATGTGAGCCGAATGGTTGATCAGCATCACGGCGTCGGGCCGCGCCGCGGCGGGCCACAGATGGCAATGGCTCGCCGCCTGCTGGGCCACGAAGGACGTGAGTGAGATGCCGGCGAGCGCCACCTTGCCGCCGAAGCGGCCGCGGGCCCAGGCGACCAGCAATGCCGCTTCGACAGCCTGGCCGGCGATCAGGTCGAGCGCGCTGGTCGGCGCCAGGGCGAAGAACGGCTCGCCGCCATAGTAGCCCGGCATCGCCCGCAGGCCGTGATAGGGGCTCACCAGCTCGATCACCCGCCAGCCCATCGCGGCGAGTTGTGCGGCGCTATCGAGCGGCATCGGCAGGAGATCGGTCTCCAGACAAAGGCCGCTGCCTGAGATCAGCGTCCGTTGCGAGCCGGCCGCCGGCTCGACGACGCGGGCATAGAGCCGCTCGCTGCCGGGACTTCGCCCCAGCCGTGCCGACGGCGTCGGCGCACGCAGCCAGTATTCGCGCCGGCCGTTGGCGTCGCCGACGTGCGAGACCTCGACCGCAGCGGCGTCGATCGAGGCGCCGTACAGCACGGCCGGATCACCGAGGGCGCGGCCGAGCGCCTGCTCGAATTGCCGGGGTTCATCGATTCGCCAACGCGCTGACGGGATGCGGCGGCCAAACAGCAAGGGATAGAACCACGCGCGGGTCGACAGATGGCGGGTTGCCGACCGCCGCCGCTGTCGGTCGAGCGTGGCGGCGTCGCAGGCGCTGTGCGGCCCGGCGAATATCGCGTCCTCCCAGTCCCGTCGTGCGGTCTCGGCCTGCAGGCGCGCCCGCGCATGACGGCCCAGCGTGGCGCGCAAACCCGCCGATCGGAAATCGGGCTGCGGCGCGCCGATATTGTCGCGAAACTGCCCGGCGTCCTCGCCCGCCGCGTTGGCCGCCGCCCACAGCCGCGACAACGGCAGATACCAGCGCTCGGCCCCGAACAGGCCCACCGGGTCGAGCCAGGGCTTAGCCAGCAGCGCCCCCAGCGGCGAGGACAGCAGGACATTCATCGACAGAACTCATCGCAGGCGGCATCATCGGCCGCAATGTCCTTGCCGAGCGGAGTTTCTTCGATGTTGGCCAACGACCCGGTGACCCAGGCGCGCCTCGATCTGACGGCGGCGCTCCGGTGCGCCGCGCGCCACGGCCTCAATGAGGGCGTCTGCAACCATTTCAGCATGGCGGTGCCGGGCCGCGAGGACCTGTTCCTGGTCAATCCGATGGGGTTGCACTGGTCGGAGGTCACGCCCGGCGATCTGGTGATCGCCGATTTCGACGGCAACATGATCGAAGGCAAGTATGAGGTCGAGAACAGCGCCTTTTTCATCCACGGCCGCATCCACCAGGGCAACAAGCGCGCCCAGGTGGTGCTGCACACCCACATGCCCTATGCCACCGCGCTGACCTCGATCCAGGACGGCCGCATCGAGATGTGCACCCAGAACGCC
>Ga0306920_100014747_pt1 | contig 10685 bp, 9 predicted proteins | sample flu12Cox44000170_FD_204666 | JGI IMG/M metagenome (GOLD analysis project Ga0306920, IMG submission 204666) | Lab enrichment of tropical soil microbial communities from Luquillo Experimental Forest, Puerto Rico - flux4day.12C.oxic.44.000.170 (v2)... | ecosystem: Environmental > Terrestrial >... | reverse complement strand
CAATTGGCGCTTGGCTGCTTGTTGCCGCCTATTACTTTTACCAGTACGCGCTGCGCTCCGCGCCGAGCGTGATGATGCCGCAACTGACCGAGGCATCGGAAGCTGCAAAGGCCACCATGCGTATTACGGAATCACCGGTAAGAGCCGTGCTATTGCCAGTTTTCGGTTGCGACACTGAATAAGGAGTTCAGTGATATTGGCCCACAAGGAGATCCTTGGGTATTTGCAGCGTTATGCACGGAGATTCGACATCCTTTCACAGGTTCGCTTTGGTACCCGCGTCGAGCTAATCGAGCGCAACCCGCAAGGCATTGGATGGCTAGTGCGATCCAACGGCACAGAAGGGAAGAGTGAAATTTTCCCGTATGTTGTTGTCGCCTCCGGCCGCTTCCATAAACCCCTGATTCCGCCGCTCCCAGGGCTCGATTCGATTTGCGGCGAGGGTGGCGTGCTCCACAGTTTTGGATACAAGGATCCGGAGAGCTTCCGCGGCAAGCGCGTGCTCGTAGTTGGTTGCGCCATTAGCGCGCTCGAAATTGCAAGTGACCTTGCAATGCTTGGCGCCTTGCGCGTCGTATCAACCTATCGCCGCCAACGCTACGTCATGCAAAAGCTTGTGGCCGGGATCCCGAGCGACGTATTAGCGTTTACCCGCTTTGCTGTGCTTAACGCCGAGGTGACTCCACGGGAACTGCCCGGCAAAAAAATGCAGGACTACATCCTCCGGATGTTTGGCCATCCAGAGCAGTTTCGCGCGTTCAGACCGGCCGGTGATTTTTTAACCGTTGGACGGGCATTGAGCCAGCATTTTCTGCCGCTGGTCGCTGAGGGCCGGATTGCCGTTAAGCCGTGGATCAGGGAGGTCCAGGGCGGGAAAGTTCGGTTCAGCGACGAGACCTGGGAAGAGTTTGATGCGATCATCTTCGGTACTGGCTTTGAGTTGAGCATCCCATTTTTGAGTCCGACAATCTCCGACATGCTCGATCTGGGCGCTCTGCATGCCGACTTGTACAAGTTCACATTTCATCCAGACTTAGCCGGCCTTGCTTTCCTTGGTCTTTGGGAACAGACGGGGCCTTATTTTCCACCACTGAAACTACAAGCTCGCTGGATCACTTATGTCTGGAACGGAATACGACCGCTTCCCACCCAGAGTCAGACGAAAACTGGAATTGCAAAATACCAATGCGTGCGAGGAGAATCGCAACTGCAGGCGATGCATCTCATGGCGCTTCTGTTCGCGCGGGAAGCGGGTGTCGAACCCGATCTAAAGGCGTGGCCGCAGCTGGCTCGAGCACTATTGTTTGGTTCGCTTCAGCGATTTCATTTCGCTTGAGCGGCCCTGACCACCTCCATGACATTGAAGCGCGAATCGCAGCCGAAGCGCGAGCGGTGGGGACGGCTGTCAGTTCCACGTTTTCAAGTGAACAGGTGGCGCAACTCCAAGATTTAGCCGCCGCTCGCAAAGACTCGGAATTTGCAGAATTTGTCAGCCGCATCACGAAGCTTTAGCTAGGTCCGAGGCGAGCAATTCCTTCTCTCGGAGGCCATCTGACTGATAGTTCAGTGGGCGCGCACTTACACAATCATAAGGAAGTCCGAGAATACCTAGAAAAGGAACACCCGGACTGACTGCGCTCTCTGACGCCGCAGCACATCAACCAGCCGATTATTGGCCGCAGAAGTTTCTTAAAAGGCTTCGCTACCAGTTTTGTTAAGAGCGATCCTTCGAGGAAGTACATGCCCTAGCGGATTCGGCCAAAGAAATGAACCAGAATTCGATTACAGCCGCCACATACTGAGCCATCTGCTCGGCTCTGAAGCTGAGGGGGGTGTAGCATCCCGAACGAAGCGGTCCCTCTCCCAGAAACGTGTCCGTTGACCAACCCTTGAAGCTTTACTTTTGCCCTGGTAAGGATGAGTCCGCGCGCGCCGAGCAAGACCGTGAGATAGCTAAATGACTCTTCCACGGCGCTAAGCATGGCAACGACTGGTATCAAACAGCACCACCGCGATGACTGGACCGTCACTACTGACTCGGCCACGTCGCCAGATGGAATTGGTGTGACGCATGCGTTCAAAGATGAGTGAGCCCTGAGCAGAGGCTTCTGTAAAAGTGGCTAAGAAATGGCTAAGCACTTCTTTTTTGGGCTGCTCGAAGATTCCATTAACACGCCCTTTTTCTCTACCGAGCGCCCTCAATTTTGAGTGCTTCTGCCTTGACGTCGGCGGACAGATAGAGTCCTCCCTGGATTTCAAGCACCTCGATCATCGCCCGCACCGATGGCTAACCTGCCTCGAATTGTAATTCGCGCAGGTTCAACTTGGGTGAACGCTTGGAAAGATTCAGAATCTCGACCCCAACTACTTGAGCGTCCGCGTTGAAATCCAAGACCACTCTGGGTGATACCTCCTCAGACTCGAGGATTTTCGAGTCATCAAGACGCAGGTACAGAGCATCCGCTTTTTCGTCGACTTTCAGTTTCATAATGCGCTTTTCATCTTGCGGTCAAAGTACACGGTAACAATCCGCACGGGATCCACCCGTGCATTGAATACCACACGGAGAGCCCGGTTTCCATACTCGTTGATCCGGCCGATATGGTGGGTCAACTCAGGATTATGGGCATCGGGTTCGACCAACTCGGAGGTCGGAGGAAGCGTGGCGTCAAATGCCTTACTAGCTCACGCGCGCGTGCCTGCAATGAACTATTTTACTCAAGCGGAGATGGCGTTGCATGGGCGGTCACAAGGTTGGTGATTGGTGCGTTGGGAGGCTTGTCAGCGGTCAACTGGAGCAACTCCCGAGCGACAAACAGGCGATGGCGGCGTTGTCCGGTCGTCTCTTTCAACAACCCTTGTTTCACCCAGAATTGGACACCGTTATTTGTAGTTGGAAAGCTGTTTCCGGTGCGCTTTACAAATCGTGAAATTGAAAAGACTGGGTTCCCAAACAATTCGTCTAGGATCAATGCCGCAGTGACTGGCGCACGCGTAGCTTTCTTCAAACGACTTCTGTATTGTTCGTAAAGGCCAACGACAGTCTCGGTATCCCGGAGTGCAGAGCGGGCCTGTTGTCTGACACCAGTAAGAAAATATTCGATCCAGGAACGCCAGTCGCCCTTCTGACTAACAACCAAGAGCCTATCGTAATAGGCCTCGCGGTCCTGATCAAAGAACCCAGACAAATAAAGAAGGGGCTGAGATAAACATTCCTGAGCGCAAAGGAAGAGGGTGATTAACAGTCGGCCAATGCGGCCGTTCCCGTCGATAAATGGATGGATCGCCTCCAGCTGATAATGAAGAATTGCACACTTGACCAGTGGTGGCTCCGAGGACTCATCGTGCAGGTATCTTTCCCAATCACTTAATGCTTCAAGCATCTCATCAGGAGGAGGCGGAACAAAAGTGGCATCCTTGAGGGTAGCCCCAGGACGGCCAATCCAATTCTGGCTACGGCGGAATTCTCCGGGGGTTTTGGTACTTTCACCTCCTCGCACCTCAGCTAAGAGGATGCGATGTAGTTCGCACAAGAGCCGCTTGCTGACCGGTAGTTCAGTGATGCGTTTGAGCCCGTAGTCCATTGCGCGCACGTAATTGGAGACTTCTCTAACGGCGCTCCGAGCAGGAGGAGTCCTTTCTTCCTCGACTTCGAATAAGACCAGCTCTTCCATCTCTGCGATAGTGTTCTCGATACGCGAACTCAGGATGGCCTCGCGTCGAATGTACGGTCTTATGAGTAGGTGCGGATTGTGCAAAAGTCGCCCCGTACCGGAGAGCTCTGCAAGGGCACTTGCCGCTTCTGAAAGTAGCCCCGCAAGTTTCCAGTCGACTTCGAGGACCGGTGGCAACTTGTTGGGTAAAAAAGCCCAGTAGCCGGTAAGCGTCTTTTGACACTTGCCAGCAGCTTGGGAAGTAAAATCTGCGTGGTTCAATCTATTCAAGCTGGATTTAGTAGCACCTTTACTTATTAAAGCCAAGTCCGTTTCGGTTTAATATACTGATGCTATACTAAAGCTTCCTGCTTTTGGATTGACTTGAGTTGGGTTCCTAGTGAGAAGCAGTTCCGGAGTCGTCGCAAACCTCTCTCGGTAGACTCGACGATGTCGCTCTATACTAATTGCGACGGGTTACTCTGGTCGGCGACGACCAGCGCCTCTAGTCCGCCTTTTGTACCGAAAATTCGTTCGTCTGCGTCAGAGTCTTGCCCGGCAACCGAGAAATAGACTCCACCGCCCAACGCACCGTCTCAAGTTCCAGGTGCGTGTATTGCTTGTTCATGTCTTGGCTGGCGTGGCCTGTCAATTTTTGGCGGATCTCGAGCGGAACATTGGCGTTGGCCATCGCCGAATTGAAACTGTGTCGCAGCGAATGGAATGAGAGGCGTGAAACGTTTCGCCCCAGCTTTCCGTCTCTCTCACGGGCCACGCCGTCTTCGATGCCGGCTCTCTGCATCAGTCTCTTAAACGACATACTAAGCCCCGATCTCCCGGCTCCACACTTGTCGAAGAGTTTGGGGAAGACCGGCTTTTGCGGGCGGTCGGGTTTCGGTAATTCCAAAAGATTATTCGTACAACTCCGGATGAATCGGAATTTGAACCGAGGACCCGGTCTTTCTCTGCACGAATGTGATTACCCTCTTTGATAAATCGATGGCCCCCAGGTAAGTCTTGCCAAATCAACTAGTCGGGCGCCTGTGAAGTAGCCCGTCAAAATCATTCCTCTCCAGTCGTCGTCTGCCGCTTCGAGCAAGTGCTGGATTTGCTCCGGGCTAAATACGTCCTTTTTGGCGCTGCTTGTGCGGATCGGGCGAACGGCACCGACCGGATTGCGATCAATCAAACCTTCTTCCAGAGCAATCTTAAAAGGCCGCTTCAGGATCTTGATCGTCTGGTTCACGGTCCGCGGGGACCTGCCTCCGGACAGCCAGCGATCATTAAACTCAAGAATTGTGTCGGTTGATAGCGTTTCCAGTGGGCCTTTGCGCCGATGCTCTTCAGAAAATCGCGGACAATTTGCTCATATCGCATCATTGTGCGCGCAGCCACGGCGCCTCGCTCGGTTCGGATCCAGCGCTCCAGTCATTCCGAAACGGTTGGAGAGCCGGTCCGCTTCCCTGTTACCCGCTCGACTGTCTCCAGAACAATTTCCCGGATCCTGGCCTGGTCGAGGCTTCCCGCCGACGCCAGGTCAGCTGTTTTTTGCCATGCGTCCAGAATTTCCTTGGCTTCAGCTCGCTTCCGTTTTTTGGTCGATTTCCGAATCCATCGGCGCTGGCCGCCTGGTGAAACCACAAGATAAACTCCGTACCAATAAGGCGATCTCGAACGAGCATCGCGAACGAGGTAAGCCATAACACCGCAGGCTACTTTGAGGATCCTAAAAAGTCACACATATTTTCACACATGTATGCCTTGGTTTTTGATTGTTTACAGGCGTCTTTCCCCTCGTAGAGACGATCCGTTGCCTAGGGCGACACAAAATGCGGGTTCGATTCCCGTTGCCCGCTCCAAGTGCAACGATTTTAACGACTTAGGCTCCTGCCGGACTACCCGGGCTTGGGTACGTCGGCGGAGGAACGTGCGCGATTCCGGAGTGGTGATTGAAGCTATAGAACGTCGCCTCACGCCACCTTACGATCGCTGCGCCGTGCTGGAACGGTATCAATGGTTTTCCGTCGTCGCGCCCCGCGCGTCGCCCAAAGAAAGGGCATGATTTGATCTCTCGATTGCAGCGTTGCTTTTCGCAAAACCTGGGGTGCTTATACGTTGGTGGGACGGAATCGGACCTGTCCCCTCTTCTATTACTGTTGTTCTGTAAAGGTGTTCGGAGGCGTTCATGAATATTTGTCGTTTCAAAGGTAAGAGGGATCGTTGTCATGCCACCGCCCGAACAACTCAAATTAACCGGGGAGGAGCTGCAGGCTTTTACGATAAGGCGCTGAATATTATTTCTCGTGTCGAAAACCAGTTGGAGCCAGGACACGACCGAGCACTGTTTATGGCCATCGTCGGCGGACTGGCGGCCAGAGACGGGAAAGTTTCTACCGTACGGACTCCGCCCGGAAAGACTTCGCCCGGACAGCCTCCGCCTAAACTTCCGCCCGACTATGTGAATTGGCCTGAGATTGCGAATCGGTTTACAGACAAGCTGAACCAAGAGCAGAAATTACCGCCATCAGTTTTGAGGCCCTTCGATACACGCCTCGCAGACTATCTCGGTTTCGCCGAAGGCGTTCTGGTTTACGGGAGGCAGCCTGACAGTGGTGTCAAGCCGACCGATGAGAGCGTTGCCATCACCATGGCTCGAGCGTTTCGAGACACCGGCCTCCATATCGCCCGAGGAGGGGGCGTCGTTAAAGAAACACAAATTTCTTTCGAACCGTACCAGAACATCAATCGCGGAATTTGCGCCGCACAGGTCACCAACGAGAAAGCAGTTTGTCCGCGTCCTTGAGCTCTCAGGAAGCCTGGATCAGCCCACGCTTGATCGCGATGGCGATGGCTTCGGTCCTGCCCATGGCGTCCAGCTTGGCCAGGATGGATTTCACATGGGCCTTCACCGTGTTTTCGCTGACGTAAATCACTTGGCCGATCTCCTTGTTGCTCTTGCCGGCCGCCATCTGCTGCAGAACCTGGAGCTCACGCTCGGATAGCTCAGGACGCGTCAGAGAGGTCGCCAGCTTCGCCGCGACTTCCGGCGATATTGCCGGCTCGCCTTTATAGACCTTCCGCACCGTCTCCAGGATCTCCTCGCGCTTCGTTCCCTTGAGAACGTATCCCTTCGCTCCCGCGCTCAGCGCGCGACGGACATCCTCTTCGCCCTCGTAGGTCGTCATCACAATTATTCGCGGCTTCGGTATCCGCGACATCAGTTCATTGACGGCCTGCAATCCGTCTTTTTTAGGCATCCGCAGGTCGAGAACGAGAATATCAGGAGAGAGTTTATCGTAAAGCCTGCATGCCTCCTCTCCGTCGCTTGCCTGCCCGACCACTTTGATATCCTTTGCCTTCAGGATGCTCGCTAACCCCTCGCGAACGACTGGGTGATCGTCGGCGAGCACAATCCGGATGACGTTCCCGGCCGCTTTGGCAGACGTTTTCATTTCATAGACTAGGTTAGGAGGAAATCGGCAAGGTCACGATGATGCTGGTTCCGCGCCCTACGCTGGTCTCTATCTGTAACTTTGCCCCAAGCTTCTCGGCTCGCGCGCGCATATTGGCCATCCCAAAGCCGGCGGTCTGTTCGAGACGACTCGCGCTGATCCCGGATCCGTTGTCGGTGACTTTTAGCGTTAGATCCGGAGCGTTCCAAACCAAGCTGGTGGTGATGACGGTTGACTTGGCGTGACGAACAGCGTTGCTTATCGCTTCCTGGCAGATTCGGACAACCTCATGCTGGACCTGGGACGGTATGCGCTCGTCGGGAATATCCTCTAGTTGCAGCTCGCAACGCAAAATGCCGGGCACGTTGGAGCGTTCAATGAGCTGTTGAATGGCTTTAACCAGTCCGCCCGGTTGAATTCCGGATCGCAAACTGAGCACCGAGCGGCGCGCTTCGGCCAGACCAAATCGGGCAAGCTCGTTTGCTCTTCGGATATTAGGGAGGCCTTTCGCCTTGGTAGGAGCCGCCTCCGCAGCATCCAGATGCATCGATATCCCAACAAAACTTTGCGCCAGACTATCATGAATCTCACCGGCCATTCGATTGCGCTCTGCCAAAACGGCAGATTGCCTCGCACCCTTCGCTAGCCGGGTCAATTGAATTGCTAGGCTGGCCTGGCTGGACAGTGCTCTGGCAATCTCGATCTCCTCCGGACTGAACTCCCGATCCTCGGTGAACCGAAATGTCACGCTGCCAACCAACTTGCCGCCTAATCGCAAAGGAACGACCAAGGATGTCTTCACACCCAGCCCAAGAAGGTAGGTCCGGAACTTCTCAGGCATACCGACCGAGGGATCGAGTAGATGTAAGACCGTTGCCGGCTGCTGCAACAGGTTAAGCTGCCGCTTATCGACCGGAATTGCCTGTAAATCCACTGGATACTTAGCTTCCGCAGGAGTCATCACGCGACCTTCTTGATAAACCAGGTCCAGAGTCAGAATGTCCTGTTCGAAGTTACGCGTTCGCAAAACGGACGACGCCGCGCCCAGTTGCCGCGTCAAAGCGCCCATCACCAGGCCAAGAAATTCATCAAGTTCCGGCACCGAGGCCAGCGCATCGAGACATCCGCGCAACGCCTCATTCGCCTTACCCAGCTCCGCAGCCTTCTCATTTGCAATCGCGATCTGTTTTGACTGCTCGGCCATCTTGATGAGCCGAAACGCTACGGTTGCTTGCAAGCCAAAGGTCTCGGCCAGGTCTACCATCTCTTGGTCAATCGTCCGCTGGTCACGGAACTGTATCGCAAGGGTACCTATCACTTCGCTCCCGAAAGCAAGCGGCACATTCAGAATCCCGGTAATCCCTTTCTCCGTGTAATAGGCTCGGTGGGCCTCTGTCCACCCTCTGGTCGTATCTGACTGGGGATTGTGCCGGATCACCGGTTGACCGCGGCAGAACGTGAGCCAGACCGGGTCATCGGCCGCCAACAGGCGAGGGTTCCTTATAGTCGGGTGATCAGAATCCTCTCCACGAATCAAATGCCCTTTATCGTAGATAAGATGCGGAAGCAATCTTCGCTGCAGGCGCTCGATGACAAAAACCGCGGACGAGTTTGTTTCAAATTGACGAGCCATTTCGACAAGCAAATGACCGAGAAACTTGTTTAGGTCCGGGTCGTCCGCTAGCGCCTGAAGACTTTGCCTCAGTGCATTATTTGCTTTGGAAAATTTAGACACCTGTTCGCTGGACAGTGGTCGCCGTTCGACCGGATTGGCGGTTTGTCCGACGCACAGCGATGCTGCCTCGATCATTGGAGATTCTCCCTGGCGGCTCTTCACGTTTCCTTTGCCAGTAAGCCGCGCAGTCTCGCATGGATTCCTCTCCAAAAGCAAGTTTTGATCACCCTTTCGAGTAAGCCAGAACTACCCTACCAGACGATAGAAGCAAGTCGCCCACGAGAGTAGTGTCAGGCAATGAATCTAGTCGAAACGGTGGCGTGCCTTTGCCGAGAATCAGTTTCTCTCTGGTTGGATTCGTGAAATCTCCAGAGCGGCCGAATGGGACCTGGTTTGACCCCTGCCCGGAAACTCACGCCAAAGACAATGACTTGGCTATGTGTGCGAAGTATTCGGCAAGGAAACTGATCCGGTTCCATCAGACAGGCGGGCCGCACGTGTTGAGGATCGACGAGATCCCTCAGTCAGAGCCACGAGAGAACGAAGTCGTGGTCAGAGTGAAGGCTGTAGGGCTGAGCCGGATAGATGTCCTCTGGCGAGAAGGCGGCTATGTCGAGGACCCGGTGTTTCCAGCTCAAATTGGTTATGATGCCGCTGGCACTGTCGAAGCCGTCGGAGCTAAGGTTGTTGGCTTCAACGTCGGCGACAGGGTCTCGACTTTCCCGGCAGTCTCGTTGCTCGATTACGGCGCACACGGCGACGTCATCCTCTACCCCGACCACGCTCTGCTACTTTATCCGGCGAATTTGAGCCCGATCGAGGCGGCGGCGGTCAATACGGCCCTCTTTACTGGTTATTTTGCTTTGGTGGAGTTAGCCAACCTTCAGGCGGGGCAGTTTGTCGTCGTTACCGCGCCGAGCTCTTCCACTGGTATTGCCGCCCTCCAGCTGGCCAGGAAGATTGGCGCTAAGACCATCGCTTTAACCAGGTCGGCCGGTAAAGTTTCCGAGTTGATTGCCGCGGGCGCCGGGCATGTTCTCGTGCTGGGCGATTGCGATGTGCGGAGAGCAATCGTCGATATCACCGACGGCCTCGGAGCAGATGTCGTGTACGACGCCGTAGCCGGCCCTGGTCTTGAAGAGTTAGTTTGGGCAACCAAACAGCTTGGCCAGGTCATCGTTTAAGGAGCCCTTGGCGGACGAGGGGGCGCAACGCCGCTACCCTTCGGCGCCTGCTTCTTACGCGGAGCTAAAATCTGCGGCGGATTCCGGACCTTTGATTATACCGGAAATGTTGGATTGGGTCTGCCGGCCAACCAACAGCTGATAGCAAAGGCGAAGTCCTACCTTAGTACCGGGCTTGCCTCAGGTTCCTTTACGGCAAAGATTGACCGCGTCTTTTATGGCTTGGGCAGTTATGCAGCCGCTCATCAATACTTCGAATCCCAGGACCATGTCGGGAAGGTCGTCGTTTCGCTAGCGTAGGAAAATGCAAACCTCGGTTTGTCATCAGTCATTTCAACCTAGATTCCGAAGTTGCCTTGAGGGCGCCTGGGTCAGGCGCCGAAACTTCGGTTCTTTGGGTCTAAGCCCGGAAAGGCCAAACATTTATAGCCACCCAGGAATTGATTGCTTGAGATCAATCTTGCGTCTATTCGTTCACTTATGGAAGTGCTCCAGACTCTTGCGGTTGCCTTGGGCTTGGCGGCTCTGTCGGGATACAGCCTATACTTGACAGTCTTTGCTACCGGTCTGGCCATCCATTTTCACTGGATTCATCTGGCTTCCCAGTACGCCTCACTTTCGGTACTGGGTGAGCCCTCGGTTATCATTGTTTCGGGGATTCTTTTCTTCTTCGAATTTTTTGCTGATAAGATCCCCTGGGTCGACTCGGCTTGGGACGCGA
>Ga0306920_100014744_pt1 | contig 10686 bp, 10 predicted proteins | sample flu12Cox44000170_FD_204666 | JGI IMG/M metagenome (GOLD analysis project Ga0306920, IMG submission 204666) | Lab enrichment of tropical soil microbial communities from Luquillo Experimental Forest, Puerto Rico - flux4day.12C.oxic.44.000.170 (v2)... | ecosystem: Environmental > Terrestrial >... | reverse complement strand
CTCCTTTCATTGATCGTTCATTGGGTTACAACGTTCTCATTTTCTGGAATGATTCCAATCTAGGGTGTTGGACAGGTCACTCGCGCCGACGCGCCATCGGTCCTGTGGGTCGGTCCTGCGCAGCGTGTTCCTGGGCGTTGGTGCAGTTCGTCAACATTCGCGGCGGGCGGGTCGGCGCCAATCCTGCAGGTAAGAAACAGATTTGATCCCCGCTGAGCCTAGGGATACGGTAATTAGGGTGCCAAAGGAAACCAGAAGCGTCGGGTTGCGAAAGCCGCCGCGCCTGGTTGACTGCGGTATCGAGCGCCCGAGATTTCCGGGCGATCTGTAGTCGCTGTCGAAGACAGCGGTCGACTGAGGGGGTTTGCGTGATAGCTCTTAAGACGATCGGTGCAGCGGTGATGATCGCGGGTGCGGTCGCCTTGGCTGCCGTGGGCGTGGGCAGCGGTGTCGCGAGCGCCGCTCCTGGCGTGCCTGGCACGCCATGGCAACAGGACGACGGATGGGGCTGGGGCCACGGCCATGGGCATGGGGATCACGACTGGGGTGGACCAGGCTGGGGACCAGACTGGGATGGAGCAGGCTGGGATGGACCAGGCTGGGGTTGGGGCGGGCCCTGCGTCAGCGCCCCCTTCGTCAGCGCTTGCGCTTAGGCCGCCAGGGGCGCGGCCCGCGATCGCGCTGGCTTAAGTAGCAACCACCTGTCGTAACCGAGCCACAGGCTGAGGCGTTGCCAGGGCGGCACCGTTTCGGGTACGTGATGACGATGCCGGAGTCGAAGAGGGCGCCCGGCCGGTCAATCCTGTGTCTAGGCCTGTGTCTAGGCTCGCGATTCAGGGTTTGGCTGGACGTTGAATGAAATCTGCGGTCGAACGCGGGATCGTGGTTTGCTTTGATGCCGGTGCGTACCAGCCTGCATTATGACGCGACCGTTAATAAATTACGGTTTGTCCCTCTAGAACTGCAGCTTTTCGTTGTGACCGCATAGGAAGTAGGGGAGGATAGCCTGAGCCGCGAGGGTTAGCGGTTTCCTGCAGGTGCCTGACTTGTCAGGCTTGTGGAAGGTGCCACACGGTCCGCGTCTCGCGCGCAATCATCATTGGGCTACGCGCTCTCGCATCCGGCGTCTTGATGGCATTCACCCAGACGCTGACGTCGTCGATGGTCACGTTGACCTCCACGTTGTTTGCCATGGGTAGCACGGCCATTCGCTGGCGATTTCGCCGGCACCGTTTGGGGAAGACACCCCGTCCTTCGTCAGCGACTACGTTGCAACGGCCAACAACGATTACGGCGGCCCGACCGGGGTGTGTGGCGGCGCCGCCCCTTGCTCACCGGCAGTCGGGATTGTGACACCGGAACAGTTGTTCCGGTAACGGGGACCATGACGTTCGATCAGTCGGTCGCACAAGGTCAGCAGAACCTCGACGCATTCGCAGCAACCGCTGCCGAGCGGAGTGACGTTCGACCCGCTGGATTGCTGCGCCTACGCGTCCGGTCAGACCCTGCCCCCCGGGCTCACAGACAACATGGCCGCGCTCTCCGCCGAGGGCGAGGGCAATCGTTTCATCGCCATCGCTGTCGAGACGTCCGAACAGCACGGTCCGGAGAGATCTACGAGTACGTCGCTTACCTTGGCAACTATCTCGTGATGGTCACCGCGAATCCGCTGATGATTCCGAATAAGCCAGCTGCACCTGTCAACATCGACCGGGCGAAGACGCTGCTGACACTGAATGTGTCCCCAGCTCAAAGCGGACACGTACACAGCACATCGACAGCTGTGATGGCTAGTATCACGAAACATGACTGGACAGCTGCAGAAGCCCCCGCGCACTACTCCCCGAAACGGACTCGGTATTGGCGCGCTGGTTCTGGGGATACTAGCGCTGATCACGAGCGTGTCGCTGCTGGGCCTTCTGTTCGGCAGTTTGACTGCGGGCCTAAGCCTTGCCGCGTGGGACAGGGTCGTACGCGATGAAGCCACGAACCGCAAGACAACGATCACCGCGATGGTACTGGGTGTGGTCGCGATCATCATCAGCCTTGTGGCGCTTGCCTTTAGGATCTGGCTGATCTTTTAGCGCATGCTCGATTCGGCATTCGTGATGGCTACTGCTCCCTCATCAGCCAGATTGATTTCAGCCAATTTCGACAAGATTGGGATCAACACCCACGTTTGCTGTGCGCTTCCCGTGATCGCATGCCCGCAAGCCGGCGAAATTCGACGGTCTTGTTGTTAACCAAATCTATTTGCCAGGCGGCCTGCTAAGTCGATCCCGGCGAGGATAGAGCAGCTCTCGCGTGTTGCCAGCACGCGTCGATGTCGAACGAGCTGGTCTGCCAGCTCACGGTCCGCGAGCCGTTGAGACGCGGCTGGAATGTGGCCATCACGAGCCGGTGCGATGGGCTGTCGACGAACTGATCAAGCGATGCGGCGCTGGTCCAGACGCTCAGCATCCAGGCTCGGCGCAGCAGTGGCTGAAATCGCAACGACAGCCCGATTGCTCCCGGAACGCGGGGCCAGCGCGCCCAGAACAGCGCCGCTCGCGGCGCCGCCAGGATCGCGTGGCGATAGGTGGCGAACGTGAAGCTCGCGGCTGTCACGTGAAGAACGGGTGCGGGCGCGGCGGTCCCGGCTCGCCAGGGGAACCTAAACTCCGGGCTGACGAGCGCGGGATCCATGCCCACCGGGCTCTTCACGGCCGGGGAGGGTCGGCTCAGCTGTCGAACGGCGCGATCCGCACCGCCAACGGCATCCCACAGCGCCGGAGCAATCCGAACCGTCCTCCCGGGACGGCACGCGCCTCGGCCTTGATTGTGTCAATGAGGCCGCGCTTGAAGCCGGGCCCGCGCGGATGGCGCCGCAGTACCTCCGCGATGTTCTGCGGCGAGACGTCCCACGCGCGCAAGCCGGCGCCGTCGACCATCGCCCCGTACTGGACGTAGTACGCAATCGCCCCATCCCGTTGGACCGTCACGCCGGGCGTCGTGTGGCAGCAGATGCCATCGGCGATCAGGTCGGCCAGCACGGGATCGAGGCCCGCGGCCTGAGCGCATGCCAACGCTCGCTCGGCTCCGCGAATCGTAAAGTCCTCGCCCGGAACCGGGACCGTGGCTCCCCAGTCGTGGACCAACGCGGCGCAGTAAAAGAGCTCGCGATCGAGCCGCTCGCGGTCGAGCGTCGCCAGCGCCAGGCCCCACATCCATGTCCGATACGAGTGACCGACGAGCAGATCGAGCTGCTCGGCGCAGGCGGCCTCGGCCTCACGCGCGAGCCGCGAGTCGGGCGGCTCGAAGTCGCGCACGTCTATGCTCGACGCGCCGTCGGGCAGCCGCCCGAGCGCCAGCTTCACGCGCCCGAAGACGTTGATCGCCTGGCTCACCGCGATCGCGCCGAGCAGACGACGCCGGTCCGCCGCCGTCAGGTTGCCGCGGGTGCGCCGCGCCCACTCGAGGCCGCCGAGCCGGTTGGGGTTGGGAACGGCCATGTCGCCGGCCCCCCTTTTGGTTTCAGTCACTTTCGGGTCTCCTTGATCGTCATCGGCGGCCTTCTCGAATCGGGTTGCACGCTGCACCAGACCGACCAGTCGGTCTGGTGCAGCGTAGCATAAGAGAACCGGACCGCACGGTCTCCGTCACTATGCTCGGGAGCGCAATGACCACGACGCGAGACGGACCACAGACTCGACGGGCGCTGTTGGCTGCCGGCGCCAAGGTCGGCAGCGAGGGCGGTATCGCGAACCTGACCGTTGCGCGGGTGATCGAGACCGCGGGCGCCAGCAAGGGTTCGTTCTTCCACCACTTTCCCTCCCGCGAGCAGTTCGTCCTCGAGCTGCACCGCGACTTCCACGACGCGATGTTCGCCGAGATCGTCGCGGCCCGTGCCGGGCTTGAGCCCGGCCGTGAGCGCCTGCTCGCCGGCGCCCGCGCGTTCTGGCGCGTCTGCCTCAACCAGCGCGAGATGCGCGCGTGCCTGATCGAGGCACGGATCGACCCTGTGATCGCCACCGAGGCGCGAGCCCGCGAGGCCGAGATGGCCCACGCGATCGCATCGGACCTGCGAGCGATGGGCAGCGGCGATACTGCGGCCCTGGCGCCGCTGCTGCTCGCCGCGATCCGCGAGGTGGCCGTGTTGGAGCACGACCGCAAGGCCGCGCTGCCGTCCGCGCGGCGCGCGTTCGAGTCGCTACTGGACCAGGGCTAGTCGGGCAAGGCGAGCGGCCCAGCACCGGACCGTCAGATGTTAGATTCCATCACACCTAATTCCAAGACAATATTTCTCCATTGGCCACCGGTGCTTCACGTGGCCCCGCGCCAGCCGGCCAGAAACGGCGTGCGACTCGCCCGCGGTCGACGACCTCGTCGCTCGGCGCAATTGATACGATGAGTTAACTCATCGAATCATCGTCGGTGGAAGTTGTATCGGTGGAAGTTTTATCTGTAGTAGACCTGAAAGCACTGTTCAGCGAACTGATCCGGTTTGAGACCGAGATCTGGAACGCGATCGATGGGCGAATGCGCGCGGAGTTCGACCTTCCGCTTACTCGTTTCGAACCGATGCAGGTGATGTCCCGGCGAGACGCGTGCCGTGTCCAGGACATCGCCGACGAGTTGGTCATCACGGTCGGTGGCACCAGCAAGCTTGTCGACCGCATCGAAGAGTCCGGTTACTGCCGTCGGCGCGCCAACCCCGACGATCGGCGCTCCTCGATCGTGGAGCTCACGCCGGCCGGCAAGCGGATGCTCGCCAAGGCCACCACGGTGTTCGAGGAGGAGCTGCAGACCCGGTTGCGACGCGTGCTTACGGACCGGTCGTTGCACCAGTTCGCCGCCACGCTGGCGCGGCTTCGAGCCGCTGGGCACACCGCTGACCTGACGACAAAGACCGCCTGACTGGCGATGTTGATGAAGGTCGGGCTGTTTCGGCTACGGGGTGGCCGGACGAGCGCCGGCGGCGACATGTTGCGGGTTCACTGTTCGCGGTTGCGAGACGATGCGCAGGTATGGGCGTGGTGCGCGCCAGCCGTCGGGGTAGATGACGCGGGCTTCGTCGTCGCTCACGCTGGCGGCGATGATTACGTCCTCGCCGGGTTGCCAGTTAACGGGTGTCGCGACCTTGTGGTTGGTGGTCAGCAGTAACGAGTCGATGACGCGCAGCACCTCGTCGAAGTTGCGGCCGGTGGTCATGGGATAGACCAGGATGAGTTTGATTTTCTTGTCCGGCCCGATCACAAACACGCTGCGCACCGTCTGGTTATCGGTCGCACTGCGCTCGGCCGGGTCGCCACTTGCGTTGGCGGGCAACATGTCATAGAGCTCGGCCACGGTGTACTCGGCGTCGCCGATGAGCGGATAGTTCGGTGCGGTGCCTTGCGTGGCGGCGATGTCGCTGCTCCAGCCAGCATGTTTGGCGACCGGGTCGACCGATAGCCCGATGATCTTCACGCCGCGCCGGTCGAACTCGGATTTGATCTTGGCCATATAACCGAGTTCGGTGGTGCACACAGGGGTGTAGTCCTTCGGGTGTGAAAACAACACCGCCCAGCTCTCGCCGATCCAGTCATGGAATCGGATCGGTCCGTCGGTGGTCTCCGCGTCAAAGTCGGGCGCGAGGTCGCCGAGCCGCAGGGTCATTTCTTCTCCTTTTCCCATCGGGCAGATGGTCGATCTGATCTGCTGAACTCCGGGCGCCCGTCTGAGCTGCCCACCAACCCATCGTCGGAGGCGGAGCTGGCGGGTATCCAGTTCACGATGTGTACTAGCGGCAGCCCCGACTCGGGCGTGTACTAGATGAGCAACACACCTAGATCGAGGGATACGCAACATGTCGAGCTACGGCCAGTACTGTCCGGTGGCCAAGGCCATGGAAGTTCTCGATGAACGCTGGACGCTACTCATCGTGCGTGAATTACTGCATGGCAGTGAGCATTTCAACGACCTGCGCCGTGGTGTGCCGAAGATGTCGCCTGCGCTGCTTTCGAAGCGACTGCAAACCCTGGTCCGCGCCGGGGTGGTAAAGCGATCCCAGGTCGCGGGCCGGACCTGCTATACCCTGACGCCCCGCGGGCAGGAACTCAAACCCATCATCGACGGCCTCGGCGCCTGGGGAACGCGTTGGATCGCGGACCTGGGCGACGAGGATCTCGACCCGCATCTGTTGATGTGGGATATCCACCGCAAAGCGCCCATCGACGGGTGGCCGCGTAACCGAACGACGCTGGCGTTCAGACTTTCCGGCGTCGCGCCTAAGGTGTCGTCCTGGTGGCTGGTGGGAGCCGACGGTCACGTCGATGTCTGCGACAACGATCCCGGCCACGACGTCACCGCGACGATCTCGGGAAGCCTACGCACACTGACGCAAATCTGGCGCGGTGACGTCTCGTGGTCGCGTGCGCAAGCCGACGGCTCGGTATCCATCGACGGTCCCTCGCACGTGCGTCGCGCGGTGCCGACCTGGATCGGGCAGTCGAACTTTGCGGCAGTCCCGCGGCCGGCGGAAACGCAAGTCCACGCGAAAGCCCCGGCGGTGTGAGAATCCACCCACAAACCGTCGTCTCCATCACCGAAAACGATTACGAGGACCGTCTTTCGCTAGCTCACCCAGTGGGCACGGGCGCGCGCACGGCTCGCAGCTGGCGTGAGCCTCCCAAAGTCTGCCGTGAAGCGGCCATTGAATCACGTCCGAACTGGGTCTGAGGTCACCACATGTCGCCTTGTCGTGCCCCGGCGGCTACTTGGCGTAATTACCCGGGTGGGCCGACGTCAACCTGTGGAGTCACTGCCAATCGCCGCCGCACCCGCCTGAGCTGCGGCGTCATCACGACATCACTGGTGGGCGCGCTACACGGTCAGAAACCCACCGGTTGTTCGGCGCTGGCCTGCCCTACAGAACCCCTGGCGGTGCCACGCTGACCGGCGCGCGCGTGATGCTTTGCGAGGGCGTCGACGAGGTCGACGTATTGGTGGTTGACGCCGACGAGCTCGTGGTCGGTGCCGCCGAGCTCGGCGTATGGGTCGGGGTGTACGTCTGGGTGTAGGTAGGAGAGCTCGACGTCGCCGGGGGGATGGTGCTCGTCGGCGGGGGCGGCGGCGCGGTCCGGGTTGGGGCCGGCGCGCTCGGGGAAGGCGGGGGTGCCGCAGGGGGCGGCGGCGGCTTGGTGGGGGTCGCGGTCTGCGAATCTGTGGATGGCCCACTCTGTTGAGATTGGTTTGCCTGCCCGCCAATTAGCACCACCGCCGCCGTGATGATCATGAACAGGCTGACCAGGGTCGCGCCGATTATCGCCCGGCCGCCATCGGCGTTGAACCACTTAGTGGTCACCGGGCCAGGGCCTCCGTCCGTCAATGCGTTGACCAGTCCGTCGGCGCCGTCGGCTGGTTCACCCGTACACCACCTGGCGCTTCATCTGTCGCCACCAGCGGATCGTACGACCGTTTGCCGGTGCTGGCGATTCGGGAGAATCAGGCACGCGGTGACGGGTCTCGATGAACCGTCGAACGCCAGGCCGCGTGCCTACGACATGACCGCCCGGTGACAAGGGCAGGATGGTGCGATGACGAGCCACTTGCGCGGCGGAGTCCGGCTGCACGGGGTCAGCAAGACCTACGGCGAGGGCGCGGCTGCGGTGCACGCCCTGCAGGAGATCGAGCTCGACGTCCCCGCAGGCAAGTTCGCAGCCGTACTCGGTCCCAGCGGATCGGGCAAGACGACACTGCTCAATATCATTGGCGGCATCGAATCCGCCGACTCCGGGAAAATCATCGTTGCCGGGCAAGACATTTCGGGGCGCCGCCCACGCGATCTGGGTGCCTTCCGCCGCGCACACGTCGGGTTTGTGTTCCAGTTCTTCAATCTCATTTCCACTCTGACCGCATACGAGAATGTGCAGGCGGTCATCGAGCTGACGGGCTGCAGGGACCGTGGCCGAATCCCGGATCTGCTCGCCGCGGTGGGCTTGTCGGACCGTGGCGCTCATTTCCCGGCACAGCTGTCGGGTGGAGAACAGCAGCGGGTCGCGATCGCTCGAGCATTGGCCACCGATCCCGACCTGGTGCTGGCCGACGAACCGGCCGGCGCGTTGGACGTAGCGACTGGGCGCCGGGTTCTGGAGTTGCTTCAGCAGACAAGCCGCTCCGGATGTGGCGTGATCATGGTGACTCACAACGAGGCCGCCGCCGAGGTCGCCGATCACATCGTGCGGATGCGCGACGGCGCCATCGTGTCCGAAGACCGCAACGCCATGCCGGCCGACGCCTCGACGATCCGGTGGTGACGTGCCGTGATGAATCGTGCGCTGCCGAAGAAGACCCTTCGCGACCTGCGGCGGCGGCTGCCGCAGGTCGTCGCCATCGGTGCGACGGTGATGCTCGGGGTACTGCTGTTCGTCGCCAGTTATGATTCCTTCCGCAACGTGCAAGCGTCGTACGACCGCACATACGTAAGAACCCATTTCGCTGACGTGACCGTCACGGGCGGTGACCCGGACGCCATGTCCGCGGCGGTCCGTCACGCCGTCGGCGTCGACCGCGTCGCCACCCGGACCCAAGTCGATCGACCCACGGCGATCGGTGCCACCAAGCTCGTCGGTCGGGTCGTCGGTATGCCACCGCCAAGCGGCGGCGACATCAACGAGATCGACCTCGTCGCGGGGCGTCTGCCCGATCCTGCACGCGACGATCAGGTTGTCGTCGAACGTCACACCGCCGACACCTTTGGCATCTCCGCAGGCACACCGGTGCAGGTGTTCGACGGCACGCAGTGGCACGACGTGACCGTTTCCGGCGTCGGGCAATCGCCGGAATACCTCTGGCCCGCCCGAAACCGCCAGGACGTCCTCGGTGACCCCCATACATTCGCTGTCCTGTTCGCACCCGAATCGCTCGCCCGGACATTGTCGGGGCGAGCGGCGCCCAACCAGGTGCTAGTCGAGATGACCAGCACTGCAACGCAATCCGACCATGACCGTGTCATGGGGCTGCTCCGTTCGGTCGGTGCCGTGGATATCGAGGACCGCGCCGATCAACCGTCCAACGCGGCTCTGCATGAAAGCCTCCACGGCTTGTCCGGCATGGCGATCGGATTTCCCGCATTGTTTCTGACCGCCGCAGCGATCGCCGAGTACGTGTTGATCACCCGGCTCATCCACACTGAACGACCAATCATCGGCACGCTTCTTGCCCTGGGCGCCCGCCGAGGTGCCGTCGTCCGCCACTACGTGTGGTACGGCGCGGTCATCGCCGTTGTGGGTGCACTTGTCGGGGTCCTCGCCGGTGCAGCGGCGACCTCCGCTTACACGACGTCTTATGCGTCCCTGCTCGCCCTTCCGGACACCGTGATCGAGCACCGAATCTCCACCGCCGTCATCGGTTTCGTTCTCGGGCTGGCGGCTGGAGTGTTCGCAGGACTCGTACCGGCGGTCGCCGCAGCGCGGACCGCACCCGCGGAGGCGATACGCGGCGATCGCGTTCGCCCGAATCGGATAGGCCCACTCACGCGGCTGTCCGCCCGATGGACGCTGATCCCCGTCACCGCGCGCATGGCGCTACGTTCCCTGACCCGCAATCGACGCCGCACTGCGGCTACCATGGTCGGCGGCGTGCTGGCGCTCGTCTTGATCCTTTCGTCGGCCGGAATGCTCACCAGTGTGCGTGCGATGCTCGACGTCGAGTTCGGCTCGGTTCAACGTCAGGATGCCACCATCCTGGTCGCGCCGGGCGCGAATAATGTTGGGGCGCAGCTGGTAGCGGTTCCCGGCGTTGCCACCGTCGAGCCGACGACCATGGCTCGGGTTACCGTCGCCATGAACGGGCACACGTACCCCACTTCACTCACCGGCTTCGAACCCGCCACGGTCATGCACAGCTTCCGGACCCCCGAGGGCACCGCCCGGGCGTTGCCAGCCGACGGCGTTCTCGCTGGCGTCGCGCTCGCTGACAAGCTCGGCGTGCGCGTCGGCGACAACTTGACCGTGGTTCCCGCCGCTGGCCCCGCCAGCAAGATTCGGCTAGCCGGGTTGGTGGACGAACCATTGGGCACTGCACTGTATGCGACGAACACCATCGCCCGATCAATGACAAACGCCGGACCTGACGGGTATCTGCTCCGCTTCCACGACGACGTCGACCGAGATCGAGTGCGTGCGGGTGCCACCGCCCTGACCGGCGTGGTCGCGTACAACGACACCCACGCTGTAGAGCACCAGCTCGACAGTTACCTCGTCATCTTCTGGGTGTTCGCAGGCGCCATGCTGGTGCTCGGTGGACTGCTCGCATTCACCGTTATCTACGTCACCATGACCGTCAACCTTGCGGAACGGACGGGCGAACTCGCCACTCTCCGCGCAGCCGGCGCGCCCGTGCGCCGACTCACCACCGCTTTCGCCATCGAGAACCTTCTCGCGACACTGCTCGCCGTTCCGATGGGCCTTGCCGCCGGCATCGGTGCCGGATGGCTGTTCCTGCGCTCGTTCAACAACGACCTGTTCAATCTCCACCTGTCCGTCGGCCCGACCGCACTGGTCCTGGCCGTCGCCGTCGTGGCCGCCGCCGGCGTCTCGCAGCTACCGGCAGCGCGGCTGATCAACCGCATCGATGTCGCCAGAGTGGTCAGGGAGCGCGCACAGTAGTCATGTGGCACGCGCGATGCGCGCCCATGCAAGCTTGAACCACGGCGTGAACGTCTCA
>Ga0306920_100014743_pt1 | contig 10687 bp, 12 predicted proteins | sample flu12Cox44000170_FD_204666 | JGI IMG/M metagenome (GOLD analysis project Ga0306920, IMG submission 204666) | Lab enrichment of tropical soil microbial communities from Luquillo Experimental Forest, Puerto Rico - flux4day.12C.oxic.44.000.170 (v2)... | ecosystem: Environmental > Terrestrial >... | reverse complement strand
TTGGCAGAGCCGATCAGTCGAGCCGACCTCATTATCTTCATCGACGCCTCCAGCGAGGGGCAGCCAGGAAGTTGGAAGTGCGAACCGCTCGAGCTCAACACGGCCGCTGGGGACTCCCTCGCCCATCATTTCACGCCGAGGAGCCTGCTCGCTTACGCGCAAGCCATCTTCAAAGTTAGCCCTGCCGCACTGCTTGTCTCTGTTGCCGGCGAATCGTTTGGTTACTGCGAGCAGCTCACACCGCGGGTCGAGACCGCGCTCCAGCAAATCATTGAACATGTTGCGGCAAATCGCCCGCCTTCTGGAGTAAACCTATGCGGGCTAGCTAGAGGCTGTTGCGAAACTGCCTGTTAGTGCCTGCTCGCCAAGGGACATCGACCCAGATCCGGCCTCCAGACCGCGAAGCGGTCAGAGAGAAATAGCCCAGGCCTTCAGGCCTGGGACAACACCCGCGGAAATGCCGCCCTGAAAGGGCGACACCGTACAAGAGAAAAGAACCTGGCTCTATCAAAACTTATCAGATTTTCATCGTCTAGAAAGCCAGACAAGGACAGTCAGTATAAGAAAGTCGTCTTCAAAAACAAGATCATGCTCCTTTTACGAACCGCGAGGCAGCGTTACAACACCTCGCGCTTTTTAATTTGACGCCGCATGGGGCTAGCCGCTTATGCTTGCTTCAACTGAGAACAAAGGGACTAGCTCAAGAAAACGGAAATTTCCGTACACTATGGGCTGGGGCGTCCCTATGAGTGAAGACAACGGCACCGGTAAAGAAACCGCAAAGGGCACCCTTTGGTCAGTTATAAATGCTGTCGTCAGTCGCGGGCCAGCCTTGCTTCTCGTGGTGGGCGTGCTGCTCGTTCTTATTGCCGCGGTCGGCAAATGGCAGGACCTTTTTACGATTGATCTTGCATGGCGGATCATTGTCGCCGTATTGGGCGGTATCCTCATATCTTTCGGCGTTTGGCGAACTGGCCCTTCAAGCGATCAGGGTGAAGTCCTTCCTGATCCTAAGCAGAAGGCGTCTTATGGCGTCAGGATCACTTATCCCGTTAACGACATCCCCACTCCGGTGAAAAATCCGGGTCTTAGGCCCTACTTCGAAGTGAGAGGGAAGATAAAAAAGCGACCACGCGGCGCGGAGATCTGGGTATTCGTGGTCGGGGGTGATGGGAGGCTCTGGCCACACGGACCGGCGGAGATCAAGGGAGAGGATTGGACCGTATATGAGGTCTACCCTGGTCGTGGGGAACGAAAGAAAATTGAAGCGTATCTCGTCGGCAAGAATGGGCAAATTCTCATCAAATACTACAAAATGACAGGACGGGAGATTTGGCCCATCAGGGACAAAATCAAAGAAGAATATCCTAACAACAAGATTAAAATCGAAGTCCCCGCGATTACAGAAACCACCACCGATATGGTGCCGTGTGACGATCTCAGGGTCACATTGGCCAATAACGACTGAGAAGCGTGCGGTCCGTCATTCGCATAAATCCATTCCTAAGAGCCCAACGCACCGTCAGGGGTGCGATGCGCTTGAGCATGGTCTGCGAGGGTTAGTCCCCTTGCGACTATAGCATTTCGGCCAGGCATTCTCGCCTGAATAGGCGCTCTTCAGTAAAAGGGCCGTTCTGAATGTTACAATTTTGTGACATTCCAATGGAGGATGCTGGAGGGAAGCGGGTAACTCCGAGCCAGCAACGAACATCGCGCCGATGGCGAAGGCGTCCTGAGTCGCTACTTCCGCCGCAGTTTTCGCAGATTGATCGCGACCGCGAACACGAGGTTTGCCACGAGCAGCCCCCTACACGATCGCCATGCGGAAGTCTTCTCGCTCGGCTTTCTTCATCTGCTCAATCATCTCGCCCGTGGGACGCCGCAACGCCTGTTGAACCCGTTGCGTTACGTCTGAGCCACATCTATGATTTCGCCGGAGCTTGCAAATTCAGACAAAGTCGTTTCTCAAGTGCTGAAGTGCAGAACGACGATGAAGATCTTTCTCTCAGGGGTCTCTAGCCAGTTCAAGGCGTGCCGCGACGCGCTGCGTAGCGATCTGAGCGCGGTCGGTGCGGAGGTCGTGGTGCAGGAGGATTTCCAACAGCATGGGGCTTCACTGCTAGAGAAGCTGGAGAGCTACATCGCATCGTGTGATCGCGTCATTGCGCTTGCCGGCGACGCCTATGGCTTCGAGCCAGAGGAACCGGCGCGCCCGCTCGGACGACCACGCCGGTCTTATACTCAGTGGGAGTATTTCTTTGCCGTGGGTGAGCGGCTCGACGGGTCACGGCAACCGCCCAAGGACACTTTCCTCTACCTCGGCTCACCGGAATTCTTGGCGATGCACCCGGTCTCGGAGGCGGACGACGCGGCGCAGCTGCAACAGGAATTCATCAAGGAGCTGGTTCGAAGCGGAAAGGATCGAAACGGGTTCAGTGAGCTCCACGAGTTGTGCCGCCTAGTACTTCGCGATGGTTTCCAGTTGCGGACACGCGCTCCGCAGCCGCGGAACCTGCCCTATACCTCCATACGCCGCCTGTTCAAGGGCCGCGAGCACATCCTGGCTGACCTGCATGAGCGCCTGCAGCAGGGCCCGGGGCGCGCCTTTGTCATCTACGGCCCAGCGGGCGTAGGCAAGACGCGCCTGACGATTGAGTACGCTCTGCGGCAGGAGGCGCAATACACGGCCCTGCTCACCGCCGGCGCCAGCAGCCGGGACGCGCTGCAGCGCAACCTGGCCGCGCTATGCGGCACGCAGGTGCTGAACTTGCCTGAGCGCGAGGCGAAGGAGCAGGAGGTCCAAGTGGCCGCGGCGCAGCGCTGGCTGAGTGAACACTCCGACTGGCTCTTAATTCTCGACAATGCCGACACGCTCGAGGCCGCCGAGACGGTGGAAGAGCTTCTCCGCGACTGCGCGGCGGGCATGTGATTATCACCTCACGGTTGAGCGATTGGAGCGGTAGCGCCGAGACCGTCGAGTTGGAATTGTTGAGCGAAGACGCTGCAGTAGAATTCCTGCTGGAGCGCACGAAAAACCGGCGTGTAAATGACCCAAGCGACCCTGATCGTGCGCGCGAGTTGGCCAAAGAGTTGGAGGGGTTGGCGCTTGGGCTGGACCAGGCCGGCGCATTCATTAACCAAATGCGCTGTTCGTTTGACGATTATCTGCGGCGCTGGCACGCGCGGGAGCAAAAGGTTCGCGCTTGGCACAACGCGCGATTGATGCTCTACCCGTTAAGCATGGCGGTGACTTGGGATGCCAGCTTCGAGCAACTCGGCTGGGCAGCCCGCCAATTACTTAATCTGCTCTGCTGGCTCGCACCCGAACCGGTTCCGCGCGCGCTGACTGCAGGTGCGAGACTGAGAAAAGAGGACGCTGCCAACGGGGCGTCGGCCGAGGAAGGGGACCCGGAAGAAGCCCTTGCCGAGGTGGCGGGCTTTTCCATGCTCAAGTGGGAGACGGGCAACCAAGCCTTTCGCATACATCGCCTGGTATGGGACGTGATCCGCGAGCGGCAGCCGGATGAACAGCGAAGTGTTATTCTGCAGAGCGCTCTCTTGATGGTGGACAGCTATCTCCCGGACGACCCGCCAGCAGATGACGTACGATCCTGGCCAATCTGGGAGCCGATGGTTGCCCATGTAAGGGGGTTGATTTCTGAGGCGGCAAAATCCGGCATCGGCCAGCCGACCAGCCGGCTGGCAAACGGGCTGGCAATCTTCATCGCGGTAAAGAGTCTGTGGCCTGAGGCAGAGGCCCTTGCGCGGTTAGCGCTTGAGATCGACGAGCAAATGCTCGGATCGGGGCATCCCAATGTCGCCAACCGCCTCAACAACCTGGCGCATTTACTGAAGGAAACCAACCGGCTCACCGAGGCTGAGCCCTTGATGTGGCGAGCGCTCTCGATCGATGAGAAAAGCTACGGATCGGAGCATCCCAATGTCGCCATCCACCTCGGCAACCTGGCGCAATTATTGCAGGACACCAACCGGCTCTCAGAGGCTGAGCCCTTGATGTGGCGAGCGCTCTCGATCGATGAGAAAAGCTACGGGGTTGAGCACCCACACGTCGCCAGAGACCTCAACAACCTGGCGCAATTACTGAAGAAAACCAACCGGCTCACCGAGGCTGAGCCCTTGATGTGGCGAGCGCTCTCGATCGATGAGAAAAGCTACGGATCGGAGCATCCCAATGTCGCCATCCACCTTGGCAACCTGGCGCAATTATTGAAGGACACCAACCGGCTCTCAGAGGCTGAGCCCTTGATGAGGCGAGCGCTCTCGATCGATGAGAAAAGCTACGGGGTTGAGCACCCACGCTTCGCCAGAGACCTCAGCAACCTGGCGGTATTATTCAAGGCCACCAACCGGCTCTCAGAGGCCGAGCCGCTCTATCGGCGGGCGCTGGCAATCGCAGAGAAAAGCTACGGGCCGGAGCATCCCACGGTCGCCCTCTGCCTCAGCAACCTGGCGCTATTATTGCAGGACACCAACCGACTGAGTGAGGCCGAGCCGCTCAGCCGCAGGTCTCTGCAAATCGTCGCCGAGTTTGGCCGCCGCACGGGACACGAGCATCCACACTTTCGCACAGCTATTAATACCTACGCCGGGCTGCTAGCGGCAATGGACTTAAACGAACAGGAAATTAGGGATCGCGTACGCTCACTGCGGATTCAGGATTCCCCTTAATGCGGTCCCCAAAAAAAAGCGCCGACTTTCAACGCTACGGGTCGCCTCCGGACACCGCCAGCCACACGCCGAAAAAGCCGGAGAGTGTGTTGTGCCTAATTCCGTATGCGGAAACCTAAAACTTGATCTAACATCTCTGTCTCTACCTATTCTTCAATCACTCAAGGACGCGCTGTCAGACGCCGGGTCTGTTGCCGTTCGACGCGCCCTCTCGTGATACCTCCCTCCGATACCTTCCGCGTCGGAGGAAGCGCGGTTATGAAAGCCACCGTTTATCCGCACTCGCGGCCCGACGGCGACAGCGGGAAAGACCCCCTATGGGGTAAAACGATGCTTAAAATCTTGTAATTAATCGCACTAGCCGACGCTCGACGCCGGAAACTTGCGCGAGGGATGCCTCTAACCCGACCAGTTGCTGAGACAAGTTGCGGATCTGAGCTGCCAACTTCGTGGCACCCAATCGTTGAGCCTGTTCAAACGCGATGCTGATTTGTTTGCGGGCATCCGCGATGCGATGTCGAAGAGCCGCCACGTCCGGCTTGCTGTTAGCAACCACTGGAGCTTTCGCCACCGCTCGCTTGTTCCGTAACTGTGAGTTCACTTGATCGATTGTCATAAATCTTGCTTTCTGCCCAGCCGTTTGCCGAGCTCCTTGCTGCGCTTCTTCAGCTCGGCGAGTTCCACCTCTAACGCGGTCCTCTTTTCTTCGAGCACTTCCTTCCTTAACGGAGCCGTGACGATCACAGCGGCGAGTTGCACCTGCGCGAACGGATCGGCTTGTCCGCCATCTAAAATCGCCCGGTAATGCCGCCTGAAATCCTCCGCGAGTTGGGTCGGGTCGAGCGATTCCAGTCCGCTAGCGATTTGCTCCAGTTGCCGTTTGATCTTATCCGCCTTCTCGGGTAACACGCGAAACTCATTCCACGCCGCCTGAAGTGCCCGATTCTTCTCGTCGGCCACTCTACGCGCCTCGTTCGCCTTGCGTTCGAGTTCATCCACCTCTGCCAATTCCGACGACCTTTCGAGAAGGATATTCCTCGCTGCTTTCTCGCTTGCAGCGGAGATTGCTTTCCAGTTATCAACCGATGCGAACGTCGCGCCCGCGAAGCCGCAAGTTTTACCTTGTTCGAATTGTGCTCGGTGTTTTTGGATCTCTTCGACGACCGAGGCAACGGTTTTGATTTGTGCTCGGCTGTATCCGAGTGCCAGTTCGCTGTCGCCCAAGTAGTTGATTTGGTTAGCGACCTCTCTTTTTAGTTCTTCGTTCATTCTTCTTTTTTAGTTAGTTATTATTGTTAGTTATGTTTGGCTTTAGATTCGTGTTGTGTGAGCCGCGCTTCTAACATGCCGAATTGTTCTAGCTTCCAAAGCTTCACTTCCTCGCCACCAATAATCACGACGGCGACGTGTGGAGGTTTAACTTCTCGATCGCGCAAGCGTCGATAGTCCAAGCCAAGTCGGCGAGCGACATCCGTTAGTGTATGAAGTTTGATCGGCATTACCCAATGGCGCGTTGTCAACGGGCTAACACGGTAACAGCCGCGGCTTTTACTCTGCTTATTCTTCGACGAAAGGCCTCGTGGTCTCCAGCACCTCGCCAAGTTTCTCGTACAGCTCGGGATCCTTCAAATCCCAGCGAATGGCCACAATCGCGAAATGAGCGCGGATACATGCAGCTTCAGCTCGATTGAGTGCGTCCAGAAGCTCATTGGTTGCTTCTTCCGTTTTGCGCGGCGACGAACGCCAGCCCGATGACCATGTGCCGTCTTCCACGGCTGTAGAGAGCGCCTGCAGCTGCTCATCCGACATGCGGCTTAGTGTAGAGCGACTGATATTGGTCCTTTCCGCTAACTCGCGGAGACTGAGTGCTGCTCTACGGCTCAGGATTCTTGGTTTCGCCATGCTTAGCGATGACGAGTCAAATGTCTCACGCGGCGCTGAGACACAACTTTTGCGATTTTTTTATGTGCGAAAAACCCGATCGACGCGTATCGCGCTGATGGCGAGGCTTAGAAATTCCTAGAAATTCTGTTTTAAAAATTTCTGACCCGACCCTCCACCGACCGACAAGATTAGTTATCCCGACGATCGCTCTACGGGCGATTCTAAGCGTCTATGACGATGCGAACAATTTGTGAACAACTGTACACAAAGGCCCACCAAGGCACTCCGCCGCGGGTCGGTGTGCTGCAATTGCTGTGCAGCAATAGGCGCTGTTGTTCTTGTTCTTTATCTGCTGGCAGTAGATTGGATCAATGGTACATTTCGTAAGAAAAAATGTAAATAATTCACATAAACATGAAAGGAGTATAGCAAGATGCCACTTTATATGGACATTCACAGAGGTGTGAAAGGATTGACGGCCGCAGGGGCTGCAGAGGGCCACCAAAAGGATCTTGCGGTTCAGGGCAAGCACGGGGTGGAGTATCTGCATTACTGGCTCAACGAAGCAGACGGTACGGTCTTTTGTTTGTGCCGTGCTCCGAGCAAAGAAGCGGCTGAGGCCGTACACCGTGAGGCCCACGGCGGCGTCGCAGATGAGATCATCGAAGTCACGGAGGGCAAATAAGAGTACTTTTTCGCACCAGCACTCGCGGCTCGAGCGGCTTGGGCGGCTCTGCCGCGAGTTTAGCCGGTACTACGTTTTTCGGCGCTGAAAAGGTTCCCGGCTGGAAATGTCAGTGTGACTCCGTATCGCCTCTTCGTTCAATGACTTGGCTTGCGTGTCGCCCTTTGCCGAGTGCGCGATACTGAGCGTTGCGGTATGCTTGCCGAGCCGTGTGACGCTTGCCGATTCCGACTGTGATTCCGAGCGAGTCGCGCAATTCGATAAGATACTTTGAGATCGCCTGTTTCGTAATCCCGGCTTGCCTTGCAATCTTCGTTAGACTCTCGCGATCATGGGTTGCTGCCTCAGTCGGATCTAACCACGCCAGCAACGCCGCAGCACGCGCACCGACACGTTTCAGGTCCGGCGGACTACAAATCCAAAGCAAGATCGACTTGATTGCGCTCGCGGCATCGGCGAAGTCTATAGATTCCGCCGGTTCAGTATTTCCTAGCGCATCACCGACGGCTTGGTAATCGAAGCCTACGCTAGGCACTAGGCTTTCATCTTCAACCCCTAAATCGTGAATGTGATCGCTAAGTTCGTGGAGTTCGGCGATTCGCATTGTAATAGCGAACCGATGTCAGCCCTTGACGATTAGAATTCACGCACCGTTTTCTTTGCGGATGCAACAACGATCCCCATATCGCGCACCTCAAAACTGAGTTCTACAATATCGCCAACTTGAACGCTATTCATTACGGATGCATCCCGCATTGAGTAAATGCTGCCGTTAACCTTGCAGGCGTTGTGAATCTCATCACCAATTTTGATCCCAACCTCCTTCAGTTGTCCGACAACCTTTCTTGATGCAATCTCGTGCAGCTTTTGCAGTCTATGCTTGCGCTCGGCTTCTTCCTGCTCCTTGCGTTCAGCCTCGAGGCGCTCCGCTTCCTCCCACGCCTTGCGCTCAGCCTCTTTGCGCTCTTCGCGCTGCTTTTTCTCCGCCGCTTCGCGCTCTTTACGCTCAGCCTCAAGACGCTCCTTCTCCTTGCGCTTGAGTTCAGCATACTTCTCCTCGCCGCCAGCTGCTTCGACTTCTTGCCGAAGCTCGTATTGCTCTATTTTTGCGCCAAGGCAGGTGTCTAGATCCCCAGCCGCAACCTTCCAACCATCTTTCTTAGCATCGGCAAAAATTGATTGCACCGCAGCCTCAAGATTAGCGCCATATTTCTCATACGCCTGAAACGCGGCTCGCCATTCTTCTGCTTCTGCTTTGAACTTGGCCGGTATCTCGAAAGCCTTCGCTATTTTCGGCGCTTCTGGTCGCTCGCGCTTCAGCCAGCCGACCAATCGCTCACGAGTAACTGGCTGATTATTCTTCCGACAGTGATCAAACCACTTCTTCGCAACTTCAGCCACATTGAGATTCTGAAAATCCGCAGTCAGCTCTTTAATCCATTGTTCCAGTAGTTTAGACGAGCCGCTCGACGCGCCTTCAGGGCGCGGCGAAGCGTGCGAGTCAGTCAGTCCAGTCTCAGTACTACTAGAAGAAAAAGACTCTCTTACGTTCGTCTTTTTCTTCTTCTTACTATTACTCTTCTCTACTGTGGAGTGATCATCACTACCATTTTGGAGTGATGTTTCTGTAAGTACTTGAGAATCAGCAGCGTCATTTCCTCGGAGAAATTGCGTCGCTGCGTAATCAAGCACCATGACCGGATCAAGCGTTACGCCTCTCTCGTCTCGTCTTAGCCAGCGGAAGCGAATAAGGGCCTCGATGTCGTCTAGCAGCTCTTTTTCGTCTCGCCATATCTCCATCGCTACGTCGCCGATGCTCATAGGCTGACCGTTTTCGACGAGGCATCCGATTTCCTCGGATCGCTTCAGGATTGGCTGCAACAGAATCCAAGTGACCTTTACTCTGTCAGGAATCGCCGGATTCTTAAAGTTCTGTACGCTTTCGGCGTATAACTTAGACCACGGAAGAAGTCCGTTTTTGCGCTTGTCGGCAAACGTCGCCGGTGCCAGATCAACGGTTTTCTTCTTTTTCATCGCGCACCGCCTTCGAGCGTAAGCTCCAATTGGCGTCCCGCAGCGCCTACCTTCGTTTAACGTAGCGCGTTTGATCGCTGGGACATGTAATCTATCTGCCGTTTTTGAAATCGCGGACTTTAAAGCGCCTGGAGTGGTTGGCGTGTCTGTTTTACTAAGTGCTGAGCGCACGATTGCGCTTATTCTGGCTTCGCCTCTGTTCGCGAGTGCCTCAGCTAGCGCGAAGACTGGTGCGCGTTCACGCACGGGTAGGCTCCATCCGTACTGACCCCATTGTCCACTTGAGGGATACGATTCGCCTGCAGGTATTACGGCGCCACTCGGCATCACACATGCTTTGTGTGTGCGAATAATGACCAACTCGAACTCGTGAGCAGGTCTGTCTTTTTTGAACGAGCGTTCGAAGACGGCAACGTCAGCCTTGCGCCAGACTTGACGCAAGTGGTGGCCGTGGAACGTGAGTCCAAGCGGAAGTCTTGTTATGCTGCCGATCCGCGACAGCCCATTAATTGACTTTGCGCTATTTAATGACAGCGCGTCTTGATTCTGCATTTAATCAATCTTGGAGCCGAGAGTTTGCCGACTCTCGGCTTTTTGTTTCTTTCGTATCATGCGGCAATCATGTTGTTTGTTTTCATTTGTAGGCACCTCATTGGGTAGGGTTGGTTATGGTTGTAGGTTGTAGGTGTGGTTGTTTCAGCTATTGAGTGGCTCCTCGCCGTCATACGGGTATACGGCTTCCATTCTATCGGCTATGCCGCTCAGCTCGGCTGCCACTTCCAGCAAGTCGTCCTTGGTTTTTTGCGGGAAGCACGACATATAATATTTCTCCATGATTGCCTCCGATATTGCGTACAGGACTTGGCCAATTTCTGTCGGCATCAGCCCGCATTCTTTCAGCAGCTTGTCGACTACGACGCAGGTATCGTCGCACAGCCAAGCCAGGAGCCGGTCATCTGTCGGTGGCGGGGTTGCTAGCATCTTCTCGGGATATGTCATTTTTTTCATCACAGTGTTCTTTCTTGTTTTGTTTTCTTGGTTTGCTCTGGGGGAAATCTGCGTTCTGGAAGGGAGCGATTAGTCGTTCGGTATGAATGCGCGAGCGTTCTGGTAACACCGGCCGCAGTACACCTTACGACCGCGTACGATCGCGTAGGTGCCTAGCGACCAAGGCGTTTTGTGGCATAACTCACAGGCAACATTTCTGGCGCCTACGACGGCATTGCCAGTTTGAAGCCAGTCGAAGAAATTAAAGCCAGAGTGTTCGTTGCTCATCGTCCAGCCCTTCGCTGCTTCAATGCCTCGACCGCGCTGCGCTTGAGCAGTAGCGCGAACCTCACCTTGACGGGGAATAGTTCACGGTGGCGGACGAAGTACGTGATCGCACCTCTGCTC
>Ga0306920_100014742_pt1 | contig 10687 bp, 12 predicted proteins | sample flu12Cox44000170_FD_204666 | JGI IMG/M metagenome (GOLD analysis project Ga0306920, IMG submission 204666) | Lab enrichment of tropical soil microbial communities from Luquillo Experimental Forest, Puerto Rico - flux4day.12C.oxic.44.000.170 (v2)... | ecosystem: Environmental > Terrestrial >... | reverse complement strand
ATCGTCGAAGATGTATTTGCGGCGTCCTGATGTTCACCTGGCTGCCGACATTGTCGGTCATATTCCTGACTTCGGTGGTGCTGACCTGGGCGAGTTCTCCGCCCGTCACCGCAATCGGCCGGCGATCTTGGATGGCGTGCCTTCTGGCCGTCGGATTGCTCGCCATTGCCGGTTCGGTCTGGCAGGAGCGGTCGGTGGCCGATGATATCCTGGCCGTCTCCGGGACGACTACTTTGCCGGCTTCCCAGACTGTCTCGGAACTGACCAAACAGGTGGAAGCACTGGAAGACCGCGTTAGGCTGCTCGAAAAACATAAGCAGGTGCGAATTATCACACACGAAGCGGCCGGGAATTTCGCCGCGTATTTGAAGCAGTTTGGCGGTCGTCGGGTAGTAGTATCTTGCATCCCGGATGATATCGAAGCGTACCAGTACGCCAACCAGCTCGTAAATGTTCTACGGGCGGGTGATTGGGATGCACACGGACCCGAGGTAACCAAAATATTCGGTGAGGTTCGGGCGCCAGGAATTAATGTTTACGTAAATCCCGACGATCATTCGGACACGGCGAAGATACTGCTCGACGGGTTCGCTAAATTCAATATTCCATATCAAGCGAGGGTTACCCCGGCCCAGAATATCCCGGATATCGAAACGGTGGAGCTGTTCGTCGGGCAACAGCAGTCAGAGACGGCACGCGCCGGTGGCGGCTGAGCTCCTCTCTCCCTGAAAGAACGTAACAGGAATACGCGGCAAGCTCACGATGGGAGCTCTCGGAGCTGTTGCCTGGCCAAGTTGAGGCAAAATTGGAGGTCGGAATACTGGAAAGCAACACTGCCTTATCGCTGAACTAGACCCTCTGAAATTCCGGCATGGAAGGGAATTAGTTAGTTAATTAATTAACTGTTGCTGTGCAAAGGCGAGGGTGAAGCCCGAATTCGACGGCGGCGGAGCTTTCCATGACCGAGAAATTCCAGAAAGTGATGCCCGGAATCGATTCCGAGGCGGCGATAGCCGAGTTTATCCGCACTAGGGGGATCACGAAATGTCCAACCGCTTGTGTGCTGCCGACTCAAGGTTCCGTTACCGTGGCCGATCGCGAGGCCCTTGGGGAGCACGCGGCGCGACGGGCTGAGCTTCGCCGCGCCAAGTCCATCACCCGCGCGCAACAATTTTGGGACATTGGGCATTTCCGACCGGCACCGAGATAAGTAGACGGCGGTCGGACAGCAAAACTGACAGGTTCATCGCGGTCGTGCTATTCTTCGCGGCATGGATCAGCCCTCGGACTTGCCGCCGCAGCCGGCAGAGTATTACCGCCGGAAAGCGGCCCGCGCGCGCCAAGTGGCTGAAGGGGTCACTACCCGGGCTATCAAGGCACGGTTGCTCGAATTGGCCCTCGAATATGAGCGTCTCGCAGACGGTACCGAGAGCGCAACGCGCGGGCCTTCGGAAATATCAGAGGTTTGATCACTAGGCTCAAGAAAGGCAGCCTGGGATTGGAAAGTTGTGAGGGAGGACCGATCCGATGCGGCTTGGCTTTGTCGGCACGGGCACGATGGGCGGGCCGATGGCTGACTGCCTGATCGAGGCCGGCCACCATCTGACGGTCTATGATCTCCGACCCGAAGCCACCGCCGGGCTATGCGCACGGGGAGCGCGCCCGGCGGACAGTCCCAGCGCAGTCGCGCGGCAAAGTGAGGTAGTCTTCACATCACTGCCGGGTCCCCACGAAGTGGAGCTCGCCGCACTCGAACCGTCGACGGGCATACTGGCCGGATTCCACTCCGGATGTGCCTATATCGACATGACCACAAACGCTCCTGCAATGGCGCGGCGGTTGGCCGAGGCTTGCCGGGCTCGCGGCATCGACATGCTCGATGCGCCAGTCAGCGGACGTCCGCCGACAATGACGGTGATGGTCGGCGGTGATGAGTCCGTCTTTGCGAGATACCGCCCGCTCCTCGCGGCGATGGCCGGCAATGTCTTCTATGTCGGCGGGGCGGCGGCGGGCTGCATCGCCAAGTTGGTCACCCAGTATCTGGGCTACACGAATTTCGTTGCGGCGCTCGAAGGCATGGTGATCGGCGCCAAGGCGGGGATTGATCTCAGCACCCTTGCGAAGATCATCCCGCTCAGCGCCGGCGCCAGCAGGACGTTCGACAATATTCCGCGCTCGGTGCTGACCGGCTCGTTTAGCGCTGGAGGCACCCTCGACATCGTCGCGAAGGACCTCGATCTCGCGTGTGACCTGGCGCGCGCAGTCGGCGCACCGGCCCATCTCGGTTTGCTCGCACATGACGTGTTGGCCCGTGCGCAGGCAGAAGGTTGGGGCCAGCACGGCTTTCCCGTCGCCGCGCGCATCCTCGAAGCGATGGCAGGTACCGAACTCCGCGCGCCGGTCGCGGATGTGACCAGCTATCAAACCGCAGATCCGAGACGGCCACGAATCTAGCAGGGGCAGCGCCGGAAAGCACATGCGCGGAAGGCTATCGCACATTGGGTGTGAACTTCCTTTGGAAGGCCCCGTCTGTGTATATCAATGCGGGAATAAAAGGACTGGCGCTGATCGTATAGTCTACCTCGATGCCGGAACCCTTGCGCGCAGCGTTGTGTGCACGACGAAGGTTCATAGGCGCTCCCGCGGGATGCTCGAGTGAACCGGATCACAGCGGGCTCGGCGGACTGAGAGATTTCTCCTTTAGGGGCGTCATCGATGTGTCAGTTTAACAAATATCGCCTTGACAATAATCGTCGATTTAGGTTAACCTTGCTTACTCATGGCGACCCCCACAGATAAATCTGCGGCGACCCGAGGAATGCCTCTGGCAGTGGTGTGGCGGCCCATTGACGAGTTGAAAAGCGACCCCAAAAATTCGCACCCGCACAGCCGCGAACAGATCAGGCAGCTGGCCAAGAGCATCGCCGCCTTCGGCTTCAACGTCCCGATCCTAGTTGGAGCGGGGTGTCGGATAATTGCCGGGTACGGTAGGCTCCTCGCGGCACGGCAACTCGGTTGGAGCGTGGTGCCCACGATATTGAAAAACCAATTGAGTCCGGCACAGGCGCGCGCCTTCAGACTCGCGGACGCTCGGCTCGCCGAGACGGCTTCATGGGATGATTTGCTGCTGGCAATGCGGCTCAAAGAGCTATCGCCGGGAGAGCCGGAGTTCTGTGGGCAACGCCATCGTTCTTCAGAGCGCTCTTCCCGCAAAGTGCCGTTGGCTCGGGCGGGGAAGACGGGGGACGGTGCTGCAAGCTTGCGGCCGGCGGAGGTGCCGCTCGTCAACGAGGGCGATCTGTGGCTGCTCGGGAATCATCGCATCCATTGCGGCAATGCCGACAATATTGTCGCCGAAATGCTGGCCGACAAAGAAGGTGTTGTCGTGTTTGCCCCAGACGTCGCCTCTGTCGACGCCATCATACGCTGTTGGCAAACCCTGACCGGTGGGATCGCCCGCTGTGCGACGAGCGGACGCCGCCCGGTCAACGTCGATCTTCCCCCAGCGGACGCGCTCGCAGGAAATTGAAGTCGCAGCCGTGGTCGGCCTGCAGGATCTCGCGGCGGTAGAGAGCGGCGTAGCCGCGCCGTGGTACCGGCGACGGCGTAACTGCACGGCGGCCCAGCTCTTCCGGCGCGACGAGGAGGTCGAGGCGGCGCTCGGCAACGGAAAGGCGGATGCGGTCACCGTCTCTGACCTTGGCGAGTGGACCGCCGCTCGCGGCATCCGGGGTGACATGCAAGATGATGGAGCCATAAGCGGTGCCGCTCATCCGCGCATCGGAGATGCGCACCATGTCTCTTACCCCGGCGCGCGCCAGCTTGGCCGGGATCGGCAGATAGCCGGCCTCCGGCATGCCCGAAAAACTGAGCGGGCCGGCATTCTGCAGGATCAGGAAGTCATCCGGGGCGACGTCGAGATCGGGGTCGTCGATGCGCGCCGAGAGGTCCTCGAGCGAGGAGAAGACGACAGCTCGGCCTTCTTTCTCGAAGAGCCCGGGATCGGCCGCCGATCGCTTGAAGATTGCGCCCTTCGGCGCGAGTGAGCCGAACAGCGCGACGAGCCCGCCCTTCGGCTGGAGGGGATCAGTAAGAGGCTTGATGACAGAGCGCTCGACCGGACTCCCGGGTACCGCGAGCCGATCCGCCAGCGTCTCGCCTGCGACTGTCATGCAATCGAGGTGCAACAGCGGCTTCAGCTCGCGCAGAACCGCACCGATGCCGCCGGCGGCAAATAGGTCTTCCATGTACTGAGGACCGGTCGGCTTCAGATCGACCAGGACCGGGGTCGAATCGCTGATCTGGTTCAATCGCATGAGGTCAACGTCGATTCCCGCACGCCCGGCGATCGCGGTCAAATGCAGCACCGCATTGGTCGAGCCGCCGATCGCCATCAGCACTCTGAGCGCGTTCTCGATCGACTGCGGTGTAACGATGCAGTCCGGCGTTAGCTTCTCACGAGCGAGGTGCATCGCCGTGCGGCCGGTCGCCTCGGCAGCGCGCAGGCGATCGGCATGAACCGCCGGGATCGCTGCGCTGCCGGGCAAAATCATGCCAAGGACTTCGGCGATCGAGGCCATCGTGCTCGCCGTCCCCATCACCGCGCAAGTGCCCGCGGTAGTCGCGAGGTTGCCTTCGATCTCCGCGATCTCGCTGGAGTCGATCTCGCCGGCGCGGTACCTCGCCCAGAAGCGACGGCAGTCGGTACAGGCCCCGAGCCGCTCGCCATGCCAGCGCGATGTCATCATTGGCCCGGCAACGAGCCCGATTGCCGGCCGGTTCGCCGAGACAGCACCCATCAACTGGGCCGGCACGGTCTTGTCGCACCCTCCGACCAGCACCACCGCATCCATCGGCTGAGCGCGGATCATCTCCTCGGTGTCCATCGCCATCAGGTTGCGGAACATCAGGCTGGTGGGACTCAAAAACACCTCACCCAATGAGATCGTCGGAAAGGTCAGCGGCAACCCGCCCGCGGCTAGCACGCCGCGCTTCACCGCCTCGATCAGTTCGGGAAAGTGCCGGTGGCAGTTGTTGAAGCCGGAAAATGTGTCGGCGATGCCGATCACCGGCCGCGCCAGCAGATCGGTCGAATATCCCATCGATCGGGCAAAGGAGCGTCTGAGGTATAGGGCAAAATCGGGATCGCCATAATTCGTGAGCCCGCGGGCCAAGCCCTCCGATTCATCCATAGTTTTTCCTCTTCAACCTGGCTGCGGGATCGTCACCGAGTAAGCGGCAATGAGGCCGGCGAAGCCGACCGGAACCCAAATTATCGCCTCTCCGATCCGCAGGTAAGCCGCGCCGCCGAGCATCGCACCAGTGATGAGCCCGACCCAGGGTACGGCTTGCACGAGCCAGTTCCACCCTCTCGCACGACGTGTGATGAAATCGCCCAAGCCCTGGCCAAATCGAACCAGCACCCCAGTCACAAAAGTCAGGCTCACCGGAATGCTCCCGGCACGGTGCATCGCCGCATTCAAAGCCCCCATCGCCAATACCATCGGCTCGGGGCTGTTACCGAGAGCGCCCGCGATTGCCAACAGTATCGCTACGCCGATCAGCACCCAGGTCAGGTGCCATTTGCCTGTGAAGCCGGCGAGGACCTGGCCGGCAGCGGCACCGAGAACAAACAGCGCGACCAGTTCGGCAATGGTGCCTGCCTCACCAAGGTCGCCCTGCCCGAGGGCTATTGCGAGCTGCGTACTATTGCCGCTCATATAGGAGACGAAGAGACCGCTGAGATGGAGATAGCCGGTCGCATCAACAAACCCGGCAAGCGCCGCCAGCAATCCTGCAAGCACCAGCCCTCGCCTCTCGGGCACGGCGTCAGGACGGTTCGTCACCCGTCGGTCACCCTGCATCGGCTCCGCCATGGTTCCTCTCGGGATAGAACGTCGAATGCTCTTGTTATCGCACCCGACGAATACCACTTCGCGGATTACCGGAAACACGGGTGACCAAGTTGACGCTGGTCGCTGGCAGGTATCGGGGTTCTCTAATCCGTTATTCTGCCGATCGGCTGTGCAATCGGAATTTGTCGGCCTTTTTCGCGTTGAAGGATATGCACCGGGTCTCGATCAGCACGTCGCTGGCATATTTGTACGGGTGAGGAGCATGGCTAAGCCAAAGAGAGGGCGTTCAACCGCCGCAATCGACGATCATGTGGGAAGCCGGATACGCGAACGGCGCATCATGCTGGGCCTGACCCAGCAGCAACTTGCCGAAATGATCGGCGTGACCTATCAGCAAGCTCATAAGTATGAGCGCGGTATCAATCGTGTATCCGCCGGAAGGTTGTTCGAAATTGCTCGGGCCTTGAGCGCGCCGATCACTTATTTCTACGAAGGTGTCGGCGAAGAAGGGCCGCGACAAATCACGCCGCATCAGCGGATGCTGCTCGAGATCGCGCGCAACTTCGCCGAGATCAGAAACGAGAAGCATCAGGAGGCGGTGAGCCAGCTAGCACGAGCGCTGGCGAGCAGATAAGAGTCTGCCGCTTCAGCGCTTCGGCAGCGGGAACTCGTCCAAGTACGCGAGATAGTCGTCCTCAACGTCGACTTGCATCGCCTCGAGCAAGCGTACTAGGCCATTATAGAAAGAGATTGTGACCATAAGGTCGGTGAGACGCTCGCTGTCCAGCTCTCGGCGGAGTTCGGCGAAAGTCTCTTCGGATGGGGACAACTCTGTTGTCATCTCACGCGCCGCGCGCAGCACCGCCTTCGCGAGCGGGTCGAAGCTGGTGGCACGGCCCGCGGTCTCGTCGGCGACGGCACGGATTTCATCGTCGGTGAGATGAACCTCGCGGCCGATCCTTACGTGGTGTGAAAATCCCCAAGCCGAACGCGTCAGGTAACTGACCTGGAGGATGGCCAGCTCGCGCAGCCGCGGGTCGAGACGGCTGCCGTCGCGGATGTAGCGTGCCAGCGTGTTGAGGGCGCGCGCGGCGCGCGGGCTGTGCGCGAGCACCCGGTAAAGGTTGAGGTTTCGCGCCAGAAGGTCTTGGTGCTCCGGCAGCAAATCGGACCGATCGAGATAAGGCAGGCGCGCCATTTTCTAGTCTCCTCCCCGCGCATCTCAATCGGGTGATCTGGCAGGACCTACGAGGGTCGCCCCGCCATCGACGACCACGGTCTGACCGGTAATGTAGCGCGCCTCGGCCGACAACAGAAAGCGGACGGCATGGCCGATATCCCACCCGGTGCCCTCGATCCCGAGCACGGAGGCCTTACGCCGCGCCTCGCGCGCTGCCGCGCTCATCTGCCGCGAGTATACCATCGGCGTATAAACCGGACCCGGTGCAACGCAATTGACCCGGATGCCGTCTGGCCCGTGGTCGACGGCCATCGCCCTCGTGAGCGCGATAACTGCACCCTTTGAGGTCGAATACGGGGTGAGGCCACGCGGCCGCAAGGCGGATATCGACGAGACATTAACGATGGCGCCGCCGCCTGCCGTCTCCTTCATCGCCGGGATCGCATGGCGCGAGGCAATGAACATGCTCTCGACATTGACCCGCATGACCTGCCGCCATTGCTCCGGGGCGACCTCGGTGACGCTGCCGGGACCGCTGATGCCGACATTGTTGTCGAGACAATCAAGGCGCCCAAATTGCGCGATCGCCGCATCGACCATCGCGCTTGCGTGCTGCTCATTGGTGACATCGGCGACAAAGGCGGTGGCGGTGCCGCCTTCGTGCGCGATCATCGCGACGGTCCGTTCGGCCCGCGCGCGATCGAGATCGACGACGAAGACCTTCGCACCGGCGCGGGCGAGCAGGATCGCCGCCGCACGGCCATTGCCGATCCCGTCATCGGCTGCGCCGCCTCCGGTGACGATCGCTACCTTTCCGTCGAGCCCGAGTGTGTCCCGGTTTGTTCTGTCGGTCATCGGCGGCCCTCCGGAACACCCGTTGCCGGGTACCCGGGCTCAAGTCAGACGTTGCCGCGCTGCTCGCGCCAGAGCCCCAACTTCTCCTGTACTGGCCGATCGGAATAGCTGAACAGCACTGCCTCGTCCTCGGCCTGATGGCTTACCGGCATCCAGCTCGGCGTGACAAAGATGTCGTGCGGCTGCCAGCGCAAGACCTGCTCGCCGATCCTGGTTTCGCCGCTCCCTTCGACCGCGACGTAGACTGTGCCGTCCGTCGAACGGTAAGGGCGGGTCGAGAAGCCCTTTGGCAGCAGCTGAATGAACGTGCCGATCGTCGGCATCGCGTAGTCACCGCTCGCCGGGTTGATGAAACGCATCTTGTGACCGTGATAGGGATCGGGATCGTTGTTCCGGCGCAACGTCTCGAGCCCCTCCCGGGTCCGTGCGTACGGATAGTTAAAAACCGGCGAAGTCTTTACCTCGGGCTGCCAGTCGATGGGCAGCAGGTTGTTGCTGAACCGCGCGGCGCTGTCGCCTTCGGGCCGCGTTACCGCCTGCACCTCCGCCGGAGCCTGCTCGGCGAAGCTTGCGCTCAGCAGCTTGACGATCTGGATGTCGAGCCCGTCGAGCCAAACCATCGGCTCCGCCGTCTCGTTACCGTGATCGTGCCAGGTCCAGGAGGGGGTGATGACGAAATCGCCCGGCTGCATCGAGGTGCGCTCACCGTCGACGGCGGTGTAGGCGCCATGCCCCTCGATGATGAAGCGCAACGCCGACTGTGTGTGGCGGTGGGCCGGCGCCACCTCGCCCGGCAGGATCAATTGCAGTCCCGCAAACAGCGAGCCGGTGATCGTAGCCTGCCCCTTCAAACCGGGGTTTTCCAGAATCAAGACGCGGCGCTGGGCCTCATGCGCAGTAATGAGCCCGCCCGCCTCCATCAGATGGTGGCGGATCTCTTCATAGCGCCACACCGCCGGCAGGCATTGTGTGGTCGGCTCGGGAGTGACGAGAGCATGCAGCTTCTCCCAGAGCGGCGTGAGATTTGCCGGCGCGATGCGGTCGTAAAACGCTTGACGCTCGGTTGCGGCCATGGCTCAAGCCGCCATCGAGCGGGGCGGCTCGCCAAGTGTGAAACCGAGCGTTCCGAGATCGGCAATCAGCGTAGCCGACTGCGCCTGCTCCAGCGCAACCAGCGGCGGACGCACCGTGGCCCAGTCCGGATCCTTGTGGAAATGCGCGACGATGCGTTTGAGCGCCGGGATCATCGGGTAGGCCTGTAGCGCCTTGCGCAAGGCGCTGATCTCTGCCTGTAACGCTTCGGCCTGCGGTCCGCGCCAGTTTTCATAGACTTTGCGGATGCCCGGCACGTTGACGTTACCGGAAGCGGTGATGCAGCCGGCGCCGCCTTTGCGCAGCGCGTCGAGGAGAAAGATCTCGGATCCCGGGAATACCGCGAAACCCGGAAAACGCTCGAGCATCGCCGCCGTGTTGTTCCAGTCGCCCGACGAGTCCTTCAACCCGACCACGGTCTCGCGATAGGCCTTGATCAGGCGGCCGACGAGGTCGAGCGAGTACCCGACCTGGGCGACCGGCGGGATATGGTAGAGATAGATCCTGAGGGCGGCGGAAGCGACCTTATCGATCACTGCGGAGACAAACGCGAAGATGCCGTCGTCGCTGACGCCTTTGTAGTAGAAGGGCGGCAGCAGCAGCACGCCGCCGCAACCATGGCCAACGGCGTGTCGTACCAGCGTTGCAGCCTCTGTGATCGAACAGGCGCCGGTTCCGGGCATCAGCTTCCCGGGCGGAATTCCTGCCTCGATCAGTCCATCGAGCAGCGCCATCCGTTCGGGGCCTGACATCGAGTTGGCTTCGCTCGTTGTGCCGAATACCGATAACCCGCCGGCACCCTGGTCGAGCAGCCACCGGCAGAACGCGACGAAACGCCCGAGATCGGGGTCGCCGCTCGGCGTGAACGGGGTCAAAACCGGGACGAGCACTCCGCTGAACGGCTGCGACGGCATATCGTGGCTCCTTTGGGTATCAACCGGCCGCGACTGGCAATAAGCCGCCCTGCCGCGCCCGGCGTCAACTCCCGTCTGTGGGGCGGTGGTCGGCCCTCACAACACCGTCAACATCTCGGCGACCAGCGGATGGCGGACGATGTCCCTATCACCAAGCCGGATCACCGCTATTCCCGATATCGGCTCGAGCCGGCGGGCGATTTCGGCCAGCCCGGAAAGGCCTTCGAGCAAATCGCTCTGATCGGGGTCGCCGGTTACCACCATCGTCGAATGCCAGCCGAGCCGTGTCAGCAGCATCTTGATCTGACCGTAAGTGCAATTCTGCGCTTCGTCGATGACGATAAAGGCATTGTTCAATGTGCGCCCGCGCATGAAGGCGATCGGCGCAATCTCGATTGCTGCCTCAGCTGTCAGCTGGTTGACCCGCCGGGCGCCAAGACGTTCGTTCAGCGCATCGTTGAGCGGGCGCAAATAGGGTGCGAGCTTGTCGCCAATATCGCCGGGAAGGTAGCCGAGCCTCTCTCCGGCTTCGATCGCGGGGCGTGTCAGAACAATGCGGCCAACCTCACCGGCTTCGAGAGCCGCCACCGCAGCACTGACGGCGAGATAGGTCTTGCCGGTGCCGGCGGGGCCCAGGGCGATCGTCAGATTGTGGTGCTTAATCGCCGCTACCAAGCGCTGCTGCCCGTCGCCTTGCGGGCGCACCTTGCGCCGATAGCTTTGCTCGCGCTCCGTCTCGGAGCCCAAGTCGGCGATTTCGGCAAGGCGGATCGCCAAAGCAGCGTGCGACG
>Ga0306920_100014740_pt1 | contig 10688 bp, 11 predicted proteins | sample flu12Cox44000170_FD_204666 | JGI IMG/M metagenome (GOLD analysis project Ga0306920, IMG submission 204666) | Lab enrichment of tropical soil microbial communities from Luquillo Experimental Forest, Puerto Rico - flux4day.12C.oxic.44.000.170 (v2)... | ecosystem: Environmental > Terrestrial >... | reverse complement strand
AGAAATGGCCGTACCGCGCCCACCCGTGCCCGATTCACAATCCGGCACCGATGAATCCTCAAAAACTTCGCAGGATTCAATTGACTCTCCAGGTGCGTCAGTGTCTCTCCCATCAAATGCTGCTTCCCATTGCAATGCAGCAACACATAGTTGTTCGCAGACTCGATCCAGTCCACCGTATCCACCGGCACCAACCGAAAGCGGTCCCCATCGCGCACGACCAACCGTTCCGGCCACTGCCGCTCCTGTTTCTCGAGCAGGCTCTGCAGTTGCCTCGCGAGCCCCGCTTCTCTCTGAGCCCCGATCCTTCCCCGCGCCCGCTGAATCGCAGACCGTAGCCGGTCGTCATCAAACGGCTTCAGGAGATAATCGACCGCGTTGAACTCGAACGCCTGCACCGCATACTCGTCGTAGGCTGTGACAAATACGACCGCAGGCATCCTGCTCGGACCGACCTCGCGCACTACGTCCAGCCCCGTGCCGTCGGGCATCTGCACGTCCAGCAATACAAGATCCGGATCGTTTGCCAGAATCGCTTCCACCGCGCGCGCCCCCGAATCGCACTCTCCGACGATTTCGATCCCATCGATCGCCGAGAGTCCGTGGCGGATACCGTCGCGAATCAGCGGTTCGTCATCAACTACTAATAGTCGAAGGTTGCTCATAGCGCAGGCTCTCCTCGCACTCGTCTTTTTGGCGGTAAGGAATTGCGATGCGCACTTCCGTACCGCCTTCGGCTAGCTTCCGAATCTGGAACGCGTGTTCGCCCGGGTACATTCGCGCCAGCCGGTCCTGCGTGGAACTCAATCCCACGCCCGCCTTCAATCCGCCACGCCAGCTTTCCGGAAGGCCCCGCCCATTGTCCGCAACCGTCAGCACGATGCGATTGCCTTCGCGTCGTGCCTGCATCACGATCGTTCCCGCTTGCGCCGCTCCGCGCAGCCCGTGGATCACTGCGTTCTCCACCAGCGGCTGCAAGAGAAAACTAGGAAGCAAAGCTCGTTCCGTTCCCGCCTCTACGTCTTCCAACACCGTCAACCGGTCGCCGAGACGCATCTTTTCAACTGCCAGGTAATCTTTAGTCAGCGACAGCTCGTCCTCAAGCGTGGTCTCCGCCCTTACATCCCGGCGCAACGCGACCCGTAACAGATCACCCAGCCTCGTCAGCATCTGACTGGCAACTTTCGGGTTCTGCTGCGTAAGCACGGAGATGTTCTGGAGGGTGTTAAACAGAAAATGAGGATGGAGCCGCATCCTCAGATTCTCCAACTCTGCTCGTTGCAGGCTGGCCTCCAACTCGGCTTTCTCGAGTGCAAGCTGGGTCGCCTCGCGTGCCCGGCGATGGTAGCGCGCGAAAGTGCGTAGTGCCCACCCGGCTCCCCAGGTGGACCAGAAAGCGAACTCTTCAAACATGAATTCGCCCCGCTGCATTCGCCAGAAGTCAGCGTCTAACGAACCGGGTTTCCCGAACGCATAGTCAATCCCGAGTCCCATAAATCTTCCGGTCACGAGGGCAACATAGGAAAACACTATGCTGCTGCATACGAGGACCGCTGCGTGTGATTTCCACTCCCGCCCCGTGAGCTGAACCCTCTCCTCCAGCCGAAAAATCGCTGGCGTCAATAAGGCCCACGGGTAAAAACAGGCAAACCACGAAACAAAGTCAGGCCAACTGCCATTGGGCCAGCCGAATGGATGGGTCGACTCGATATAGTGCCGTGCATAACTCAAAATCGTGATGGCGGTCCACACCAGCCAGACCCTGACTTGGAAAAAACGCCTTCGGCGCCCGTTTCGCGATGTTCGATCACTCATTTCCGTTTGCTGGCGCCCAGCCAGCCTCACAATTCTTGCTCCAGCCGCCGCCTTGCGCAACTCCGCTAGGGTCAACGCACCTTTTGGTCTGGCGAACGCCCGTGAAAGTTGTGGCGATCGCTCTGCCTGTCCGCATCAGTCGCTCAGAAGGCTCGCGGCACCGTCCGTAATTTTCCCACCCTCCGCAGCTTATCCGCCAACTAATTCTCGCGATTCGCCCTATCTTGATTGTGTGTGACACGCCCACCTGCGAAATTCCCCGCATGAAAACCCTCACACAGCACGGTCCCCTCTCATGGCGAGTTCTGCGCAATTCGTTGCTTTGTGCACTCTATCTCTGCCGCCTGGCAGGTCCAGCCCGCGCCGCCGAGTCCGAACGCGCATCCCAAGGAAACGCTCTAGCTGCACAGCAGCTTTTCTGCAGCGCGGGATACGATCCCAAGTCCTGCTTGCAGCACGCCGCGCAACTCCAAGCCGTGTTGCTGCGCTATCCGGCCGCCCAACCTGGTCCGTGGAGTTGGGTCATTGTGCGTTCCGAAGACTGGCAGCCTTTCCTGCTCCGGCTCCATCTCGATCAGCGCAGCCCGGCCTTCACCGCTCTTGAACAACGCTCAACGTTTCTCGAAGAGGTGCTTTTCCTTTTAGACTCCGAGCGCGCCCCGGAACTTGAACGCACCTTCGCCACGCCACTTCCGCAACTGCTCGCTCTCGCCGTCACCCACGAACTCAGCCACGCCATCTGCCATGAGATGGACGAAGCAGCCGCCAACCGGATAGCCCAACAATTGCGCGCCGGCAGAAAAGCAGATTGCAGCCAGGCGCGCGGGCTGACCCCAATCCTGGAGTTAGGACTGCACCGCAACTCCCCGCGGCTGAGGCCTTAATTGAAGAAGACACGAGGCCGGGCGCACCGACCATTGTGATCGAGGCCCTTGCGATCGTCGTTGCAATCAGCTAATCTATAAATGCAAATTAAAACTACAAAGCTAAGTCCTTATTGCAGAACACTTCAGTCGTAAGTCCTTTAGAATCCTATATTTTGAACGAAACCATCACGTAAATTCATGATTCCAGAAAACCAGGGGGGAGGGGGTACCCCGGTGATCCAGGATTTTCCCATTTTGAAACTGTTTATCCGCCCGAACGCTTGACCTTTTCCAGCAACTTCCGCAACCCTTCAACCGCCAGTTGGCTCGCGTGCCCGGAAGCTTCCGGAACCCCGTCAACCGCCAGTTCGAGATCCTCCCGCGACAAGCTCCGCGCCGCGTCCATGTCGCTCCCGCTTACAAGCTCCGTCACCGCCGAAGCGCATGCCATCGCGGGCACGCAACCCTTTGCTCGAAACCGGATTTCTTCAATGCGTCCAGCAACCACGCGCGCCGAAAACCGAACCACATCTCCGCACACCGGATTGCTCATTTCAACGCTCGCAGTCGCATCGGGAACATCGCCGGCATTGCGCGGGTGCTCGAAATGATCCAAAAGCTTCGCCGAGTACATGTCGGCCATTCTAGAGTGCCCACGCATCGCCAGAACACTCTGCATTTCCTTGTAAGATGAAAAACGGCTCGAAGATCCACATGACCGATCACACTCCGCACCGAATCGTGAGCCTCCAGCCGAGCGCGACTGTCATCCTGGAGAATCTTGGCGCGCTCGACCGTCTCGTCGCGTGCACTAAGTATTGCGTCGATCTCTACCCCAATATCGCTGAGGGTCGTGTGATCGTTGACGATTCCTGGACCGCAAGCGCCACGCAAATCGTTGCCACCAAGCCCGATCTGGTCATGGCCGCCGTTCCCTATCAGGAGAAAGCGGTCAGCGAGATCCTGAAGTCGGGCGCGCGCTTTCTCGGCCTCGCGCCACGTACGCTCGCTGATATCTACACCGACATCGTTCTCATCGCAGGCACGATTGGCCTCGCCGAGCAAGGCGAAGCAATTGTTCACGACATGCAGACCGAGATCGAGCGCGTTCGCTCTGTTACGTGCAATCTGTACCATCCGTGCGTGTTCTGCGAAGAGTGGGGAAAGCCGATCATCGCCTCGCAACCATGGGTCGCGGAGCTAGTTGAAGCCGCAGGTGGCAAATTCGTCACGGAAGCTGGGAAGCATACTTCTGAAGAAGCGGTCCGCGCTTTGAATCCCGATGTCTTCATCGCCGCTTGGTGCGGCGCGGGAGACCGCGTCCCGCTGGCAAAGATCATGCACGTGCGGGGCTGGAGCAAGCTGAGAGCCGTGCTGAACCAACGCGTCTACTGCATTCGCGATGAGTATCTGAACACGCCCGCGCCAACGTTATTATCTGGCTTACACGCACTCGCCGCTGCGATCCACCCTGACCATTTTTCATCGCCCGACGGATTAAGGTGTGTCTCAGACGAATCCAGCGAGACACGCTCGCTCGATTCCAACGTGGTTTAAGATCGTTGTTATGCCTTCCCCCACTCTTGAGGACGTGCAAACGGAAGCCGAGCACTTAGCTCGCACCTCACGCAATGCGGACGAGTTCATGAAAGCGCTGGTCACACTCATCCACGAGCGCCTGCTGAAGTACAACTGGGTTGGCTTCTATATGCTCGAACCGAACGCGCAACCGCCCATGCTGGCGCTGGGCGCGTTTCAGGGCGCAATGACGCCTCATACGCGCATTCCGCTTAATCAGGGCATTTGCGGTGCAGCAGCCTCGAGCGGTAAGACCGTCGTGGTCGATGATGTCGCGAACGATCCGCGCTATCTCGCTTGCTCGCTTGAAACTAAGTCGGAAATCGTTGCTCCGGTTTTCGTGCGCGGCAAGGTTGCCGGCGAACTGGATATCGACAGCCACTTTCCGGCCGCTTTCAGCCTGCAGGATCAAGCCTTCGTCGAGCATTGTGCCGCCTTAGTGGGCAAGAAATTGGAGAGCCATTCAGCATGAAAGTAGAATCGGGCAAAGTACGCGCGCCCGAGATCGGACGCCTTTGGTTCAACTCGACCCCACTCAGCTTTCGCCAATTGCGCGGCCGCGTCGTGCTGGTCGATTTCTGGGACTATACCTGCGTCAACTGCATCCGCACGCTTCCGTATGTACAAGGCTGGCACGAACGCTACGGCAACAAAGGCCTGACCGTGATTGGAGTCCACACTCCCGAGTTTACGTTCGCGCAATACGAATCAAACGTCGAACGCGGCATCCGCGAGTTTGGTCTGACCTACCCCATCGTTGTCGACAGCGACCGCGAGATCTGGAAGGCCTTCGCCAACCGCTACTGGCCAACGAAATATCTGCTCGATAGAGACAGCTACCTGCGCTACGCGCATTTCGGTGAAGGGTCCTATGCAGAAACCGAAGAGGCGATCCATGAACTATTGAAAGAAGGGAATCCCGCGATCGCGTTGCCACCGGTCATGGCTCCCGTTCGCGCGGAAGATCGCACAGGCGCAATTTGCTTTCGTCCGAGCGGCGAACTTTATTTGGGCCAGGTGCGCGGACGGATCGGCAACGAAGGTGGATTTAAAGTTGACTCGATCAGCGACTACGCCTTCTCCGGCGAACCGCAAGAAACCTTCTTTTATGCGAATGGCCGTTGGGCAGCAACCGTCGAATACTTCGAATCGGTCGATGCCGGAGACCACACGCTCACGCTGACCTATGAAGCGTCAGGCGTGAACGCAGTGCTCGCCGCTCCACGTGGCGGAAATTGCGAGGTCGTCATTCTGCAGGACGGGAAGCCTCTCACGCGCGCACAAAAAACCGCAGACACACGCTTCCGAACCATCGATGGAGCCGAACCGAGTTACATTGTCGTGCAGCAGCCACGAATGTATGCGCTGGTCGACAACCACGACTTCGGCGTTCATACCATCGAATTGCGCTGCGGTCCTGGTCTCGCGGCCTTCGCCTTCACGTTCACAAGTTGTATCGATCCAGCGAAGAACGACGCTCCGGATGGAGTTCCGGCCGAAGTATGAAGCGCGTCGTTGCCGCAGTCATTCTGCAGGATGGAAAGATACTCGTCTGCCAGCGCACGCGCCACCAGACCATGCCGATGAAGTGGGAGTTTCCGGGCGGAAAGATCGAAGAGGGAGAGCAGCCGCGCGATGCTCTGCGCCGCGAATTAGAAGAGGAACTCGGGATCAACGCGACCATCGGCGATGAGATCGCACGCATCCGGCACGAGTACCGCGGCGGAAGTTCGGTTGAACTGAGGTTTTACCTCGTGCAGGAATATCGCAGACAGATCGAGAATCGGATCTTCCGCGATCTTCAATGGTCCTTGCCGAAAGACTTACCCTCCTTCGACTTTCTCGAGGCCGATCTAACGCTGGTCAATGATCTCGCCGGAGGAAAATATCTTCCCCAATCAATACCCATGCAAGATCCCAAAGACGACGCTCCCTAAAAACAAACTCGGGACGAGCAATGCTCGTCCCGACTGGCTTTCGAGGCAGAGAGACTCAGTTGGTCTTTTGGCGTTTAAGCTCCGGCTCGTCGTCGCTTCCGCTGTCGCCAGGCTGAGAAGCTCGCCGCAAATCCGGTTGCTTCCCGTCTTTCTGGTCATCCAGTTTGCGCCGATTCTCCAAACGCGCCAGCCGCGATTTCACGTCTTGAAACTCTGACGTATCCACTTTGTAAGTGGGCTGAGGAGGAAGGATCGTGTTGATCTCTTCCTGCGACTTCTCGATGCGATCGGGCGTTGGCGGATGACTCTCAAATGCCCGCGAGAGCGTTCCAGGCTTCTTCTTCTCGAGGACTTCGATCTTCTCGAAGAACGCGGTAAACGCTTCGGGGTCGTAGCCGGTCTTGTACATGTACTGCACGCCAAGATAGTCGGCCTCAGCTTCAAAGGTACGCGAGAATTTCAGGAAGCCGACAGGCACTGCCAGTCCAGCGGCCTCTTGAGCGGCCAGTCCGCCTAATCCCCCTACAAAGATCAGCGGAATCGTGGCTAGCTGTGCCAGGTTTCCGCGGGTGTTTTCGCGAGCCACGTGACAAGCCGCAACGTGCGCGATCTCGTGCGCCATCACACCGGCGACTTCGGCTTCGTTATCAGCCGCAAGGATCAAACCCGTGTTGACGTAAAAGAAGCCGCCGGGCAAAGCGAAAGCGTTGATGCTTTCGTCGTCGATGACTTTGATCGTGAACGGGACCTTGGCGTCTGAGTTGCGAACCAGGTTTTGACCGAGGCGATTTACATACTCGGTTATAACGGGATCTTTGATGAGATGGGCGCCGGAGTCAATCTGCGCAGCGTACTGCCGGCCCATGTTGACCTGACCTTCGACGCTGTACCAGTTGCCGACGCCACGGCCGCAGCCGACATTGCGGTTACCGATGGCGGAAACATCGTGAATGCTGCCATCGTGATAGATCTTTTGTTTGTCAGATTGGTCCGGAGGCGCGGCCCAAGCGGTGGCGGCAAACAACACGAGACCAGCAGCCAGCAGGCGGAGACGGGAAGCGGAATTCATAAGGCGCCCTCGGTTCAATTGTACGCGTACTATCCACTGTTGGACGCAAAGCCGCGGTGCGGAGTTTCCTCAGTATTTGTCTGTACGCTCGGTCACCCGGCCCCATGCGCGGAATTCCACATGAGCCCGATCGTCAGGATGATCATCACAGCGGTGGTCGTCCAGGCGATGATATTGAAAAGACGGGAGTTGACATACTCTCCCATCAATTCCTTCTTGTTGATCAGCAGGAGCATGAAAATCAGCACGAAAGGTAGAACAATGCCATTGACCACCTGCGACAGGATGATGACCTTCACCAGGGGCAGATTCGGTGTGAGTACGAAACCAGCTCCTGCAACAATGAGGATGGTATAGAGCCAGTAAAAGACGGGCGCTTCGCTGAACTTCTGCCCCACGCCCGATTCGAAGCCCAAACCTTCACAAACTGTGTAGGCGGTAGATAACGGCAGAATGGATGCCGCGAATAGCGAAGCGTTAAATAGCCCGGCGGCGAACAGAATATAGGCAAAACGGTCTGCCAAGGGCTTCAGTGCCTGCGCGGCATCCTCTGGGCGGTTGATGATGTGAAAGCCGTGGGTGTACAGGGTGGCCGCACAGGAGACAATGATGAACCACGCGACGATGTCGGTGAAGATGCAGCCGGTGATCACGTCAATGCGGGAGGCGCGCAACTGGCGCTTGCTCACGCCCTTCTCAACGATCGACGCCTGCAAATAGAACTGCATCCACGGGGCAATGGTTGTGCCGACCAACCCGATCACGGTGTACACGTAGCCTTCCTGCAACCAGTCTCGACTGGCGGGAGGCTTCACGGTAGCAATCAGGGCAACGCCCCAATCGGGCTTGGCGAGGACCCCAGCCACTATGTAAGTGATGTAGAAGAAGGACGCTGCCAGGAAGACCTTTTCCACGCTCTTGTACTGTCCCTTGACCACGATGAACCAGACGATGATCGCGCAAATGGGAACCGTGTAGTACTTGGAAAGACCGAACAATTCGAGGCTGCCCGCGATTCCGGCGAACTCCGAAACGACGTTGCCGAAGTTGGTGAGCAGGATCCCGATCATCATGAAAAACGTAATGCGGAATCCAAATTCTTCGCGGATCAGATCGCTGAGGCCTTTGCCGGTGACAGCACCCATGCGGGCCACCATCTCCTGGACCACGATCAGAGCCAAGGTGATAGGAATCATGGTCCAGAGCAGGCTGTAGCCGAACTGAGCGCCCGCGGCCGAGTAGGTGAGGATCCCCCCGGAGTCGTTATCGACGTTCGCGGTGATGAATCCCGGGCCAACAACAGCAAGAAAGATCAGGATCCGGGTCTTCCAACGTTTCAGGAACCTCATGGGCGCGTATCACAGTCGTTATTCGCCAGAAAGCGAACGGACAGGATAAACGCAGGTGCTATTTCTGGATAGACGAAAACGGAAGGCGCGGCTCAAGAGCGGCACTGGGGAGATTGGTTCAGCTAAGAGCTAGATCGCGGGTAGTGCAATGAACGGGGTGAACATGATTTCGTGGCCTTCGATGCGGTAAGACCACAACTGCGAAACGCGGACCGGGGTTTTGCGGAGAAGATGAATTGCCTTGGTCTCGAAACCCTCTGGGACTACCAGGTAAAACGGAGCGGGCACACGGGCGTAGCCTGTCCATTCGGAAACGACCTTACCCTCCGTCAGGGTATCGGAGGTTTCGACCTCGGCAATCAACTCGGCAGTACCGTCGCGCCCGTCGCCAGCCTCGGCGCGCCAAACGACAACATCGGGGAATCGCGGTTCGTGCACCGATCCGACCTGGGCACTACGATCCGTGCCCGGATTGGTGCTTACCCTGCATCCGCCGGTCAAACCCTTCTCTAGCACTTGAGCCCAGGCTCGAACAACCCGGTCGTGCTCATTCTGGGTTCCTGGATTACGTTGGGCCATGGTCTCCTGTCATGCATCGCCATGGTGAGGTCGCATAAATGAGCCGCATCGCCGCCGCGAGCCCTTCCGGGAGGCAGACTAGCAGCGGAATATTACACAGAGATGAAAGTTGTCAGAGCTTTTGACGCAGAAGGCTGATGACGTCGTCTGATGTGATGACTCCCGAAAGACGATTTGCATCGTCGATCACCGGCAGGTTCAGCAGATTGTATTTGTCGAATAACTGGGCCACTTCCTTCTCGCTCGCCCCGGCGTGGCAGGAGATCAGAGGTTCCTGGGTTAGGGCGAGTAGAGGCGTCGCGGGCGTAGCGAGGACCATCTTAGCCAGGGGCACAGTCCCGGCGAGCGTGTCATGGGAATCCACCAAGAAGATGGTGCTTACGGTTTCGATACCGCCTTCGAAATGGCGGAGCGCCTCAATCGCGTCGTGCACGGTGGCAGTCAGCAGGAGGGAAATGTACTGCGTGGTCATGCGCCCGGCAGCGGAATTTTCCTTGAACTCCAGCAGGCCGGAAACTTCCTCGCGCTCATCGGGCGCCATCTCCTCGAGGATGCTTTCAGTCTTTTCGTCGGAAAGATCGGCGAGCAGATCGGCGGCGGCATCAGGCTGCATCTCCTCAACGATTTCGGCAACGCGGTCGGAGTCGAGCGACTCGACGATCGACTTCTGAACCTTCGGATCGACTTCCTGAAGGGCATCGGCGGCCACTTCTTCGTCCAAGGTCTCGAAGACAGCCTCGCGCTCGTCGGGGGCGAGTTCTTCGACGATGTCGGCGATATCAGCAGGATGCAGTTTGGCGAGGCGGTCGTGGGAAATCTTGAGTTTGATGCGGCGGGCGGGATCGGTCTCGATGAGATCCACAAATTCCCAGGGAATGAGCCGGGCCGGAATATTGGTGAGCACGGCGTTCAAGGCGCCCGGTGGAACCACACCTTTCAGCAACCGGCGAACGGCTCCACGTGCGCCGACATCCACCGACCCGACCTTGAGAACCGGATGGTTCGCGACTGATTCCTGGTGTAAATCCACGTCATTGACTCGGACAACCTTCCGGCCGTAGACGTCGATGACTTGCTGGTCGAGCAGATCGCGCTCCAGAAGGAAGAGACCTTCCATGCCGTTGGCGGGAGTCCAGTCAGCCGAGGGGGTGGACGCGCGGATGCCTCCGTTAATGGCGGTGATCGCCTGGAATGGAAGCAGCCGATCGCCCGAGCGGGTTTTCACGATCAGGGTGGAAATCCGCACGCGATCTTCCTGGGGAGTGAGGGCCACTTCGCGCACACGACCGCTGGATTTCCCGGCCGAATCAAAGACCGGAGCGCCCAGCAGTTCCGTTAGTGCAAGCTGCGACATGCGTTCGCAGAATACTCAACTGCGAAGTTCGACGCCATAGCACGATCAGGGCTTTTTTCGAAAAGCCTCGCTGCATGACCCCGGGCCAGTCGGTCGCGGCGAAGTGTAGCGGGACGACGGAAGGACGCGCCTTTACTTTGG
>Ga0306920_100014738_pt1 | contig 10689 bp, 8 predicted proteins | sample flu12Cox44000170_FD_204666 | JGI IMG/M metagenome (GOLD analysis project Ga0306920, IMG submission 204666) | Lab enrichment of tropical soil microbial communities from Luquillo Experimental Forest, Puerto Rico - flux4day.12C.oxic.44.000.170 (v2)... | ecosystem: Environmental > Terrestrial >... | reverse complement strand
CGCCTTCGATTACAAGCAAGTAGGCGAGGCCCCGTCCCGCCAGCTGCGACACCACGTAGTTGAAGAGCGCCTGTGGGTCCGAGTCGGCGATGTCGTTCTGCATGTTCTGTGGAGATATGCGCACGCCAACGCGCGCACTGCCAACCGCCAGTGCGACCGCATCGACCACCTCGACGAGAAAGCGGGCGCGGTTCTCGATGCTCCCGCCATACCGGTCGGTGCGCCTGTTCGTGCGATCGCGCAAGAACTGGTCGATCAGGTAGCCGTTGGCGGCATGCACCTCGACACCGTCGAAGCCGGCGGCAAGGGCGTTGCGCGCTGCTTGCGCGTACTCCTCGACGATGCCGGATATCTCTTCCGTCCCCAGCGCGCGCGGCGTCGGGATCGGCTCGAAGCCCCTTTCGGTAAAGGCTTGCGCCTCGGGCCTGATGGCGGAGGGCGCGACCGGCAGGCCACCACCCGGCTGGAACGAAGGATGCGAGATGCGCCCCACATGCCAGAGCTGGAGCACCATGTGACCCCCGGCCACGTGGACCGCTTTCGTCACTAGGCTCCAACTGGAGATTTGCTCGGCACTGTGAATGCCCGGCGTCGCGATATAGCCCTGACCCTGGGGCGAGATTTGCGTGGCTCGGAAATGATCAGCCCCGCGCTCGCGCTGAGCATAGTAAAGCGCATTGAGCGCAGTTGGGACGTTGCCCTTTGCGGCACGGCTGCGCGTCAGGGGCGCCATGACGACCCGGTTCTTGAGGTGCAAGGGCCCGACCTTGATAGGGGCGAAGAGATCTGGACTCGTGTGCGGCGGTGATTGTGCCATTGCGAACTGCCTTCCAAGTCGTCACCCGAGCCCAGCGCCTCATTGCCAGGCGGGCTCGGACTTGTGTTCCGCGTGCTTAGTATGCCGTCGAGAACGTCAGCCGTAGTCTCGAAGAGCGCGCGAGCCTCGGTATCGTTGACTCTGCCGAACTGTCTGTCGGCTCTGCCCATTCAGCGGATCGGGGAGGCGACCCTGGCAGTCAACATGTCCAGAGAGGCCGGAGGGACGCTCACATCGCAAATGTCTTCCTGAACCACCGCGATGCCTATCCGGGTGAAACCCAAGGAGTTCAGGGAGAAACGCTGATCTTGCAGAGGCAGCCACGATCTGCATTCGCCTCACCGCGCTGTGAACATTGGTTCGGCCGTTTGACCGTCACAAGAGCTCGGCCATAACGACGATGGCCGCCAGCGTTCAATTCGAGGGGAATTCTAATCTTTCGTGAGACCGCTGAGTTCATTCCACGTTGGCGTGGCGGCGGGCTGCAAAGTCGGCTGGCAGGTGGGGCGAGTTGGGCCGCATCGCCGATGCCGGGTCCCTCGAACGTCCAGCCGCGGGCGGCGAGCGTCTCTACCTCTATGATCTAGGTGGCGGACCGGTCGGGGTACGCCGGGGTGGCCTGCGTCACCGTCACTTCGCCCACGTTGAATGCCGGTCCGCCCCCCAATGCTCGCGCGCAGTAAGACGAGACCCGTCGGCGGGGGACTAAGTTCCTCCGCGCCCGGGTGGCCTGCCAAGCTCCGCAAGAGTGCGACCTTGGATGCTTGCACGCACGCATGCATCTGCGCCTGCCGCACAGCGATGCCGCCACCGGCGCCCGTTTCCCCCGCGCAGTTATCACCCAACCACAGTGGCGTTGTTACACGGTTGTCATGAGCGCGTGGCTTGCTTGTCATCGCCTGACGCTAGCTGTGCGCAACAGCAAACAGGGGATCGCACGTTGACCAGCGCAGCAATCGAGCTCGTCGGGGTCGCCAAGTCGTTCCGCACCGGCGCACCGGTGCTTCAGGGCATTTGGCTCGCTGTCGCCAAAGGCGAGATGGTTGCCCTGATCGGCGCCTCGGGATCGGGCAAATCCACGCTGATACGGGCGATCGCGGGGCTCATTGCCATCGATCGGCCAGAGCAAGCGCGAGATCGCCGGGACAACACGCCGGCGAGCGGCCGCATCCGCATCCTCGGCGAACCGATGCAGGAGGATGGGCGCATCTGTGCCTCCGCCGCGCGGCTGCGGGCCAGGATCGGCGTCATCTTCCAACAATTCAACCTCGTGCCGCGCCTGTCCGTGCTGACCAACGTCTGCCTGGGATTGCTCGGACAGATCCCAGGATGGCGCGGCACGCTCGCCCGGTTCAGCCGAGAGGAGCAGCAGCGCGCCATGCAGGCGCTGGCGCGTGTCGGCATCGCCGAGCAGGCGCTGAAGCGCGGCTCGGAGCTTTCCGGCGGCCAGCAGCAGCGCGCGGCCATCGCCAGAACGCTGGTACAGGGCGCCAGCGTGATCATCGCTGACGAACCCATCGCCTCGCTTGATCCCAAATCCGCCCGCCGGGTCATGGACATCCTCGCGGAGCTAAATCGCCAGGACGGCATCACGGTGCTCGTCTCGCTGCACCAAGTCGAATATGCGCTGTCCTATTGCCGGCGCACGATCGCGCTGCGCGAGGGTCGAGTCGTATACGACGGACCGTCGAGCGCACTTACACCGGACTTTCTCAGCGATCTTTATGGCGCTGAGAGCGAGGAGCTGTTCCTGCAGTCCGTGGTAACAGGGGAAGAGCTCGAACCGATCAACGGCCATGCAAGCGGTGTGCCCCGCCAAACTGTGAGGGATGGCGCCGCCGCGGCTGCGCCCGTTTGAGCGACGTCGACCGTCACCCTATCCCGGGGCCAATTCCCGGGTGGCACTGAGCGAGCAGTTAAGCAAAGAGGCAAGGAGTAGAAGCATGCTTCGCGCACTCATGGCAGCATCCGTCGCGCTGACGCTGGCAGCCACGCCGGCACACGCAGCCGACGAGATCAATTTCGGCATCATCTCCACGGAGACGACAGCGAACCTCAAGACTATCTGGGAACCGTTCATTGCGGACATGAGCAAGCAGACCGGCCTGAGCGTGAAGGCGTTCTACGCCTCCGACTATGCCGGCGTGATTGAGGCGATGCGCTTCAACAAAGTGCAGGTCGCCTGGTTCGGCAACAAGTCGGCGATGGAGGCGGTGGACCGCGCCAGCGGCGAGATCTTCGCTCAGAGCGTCGATAGCGGCGGCAACCCTGGCTACTGGTCGCACATCATCGTCCACAAAGACAGTCCCCTGCACACGCTCGATGACCTGCTCAAGTGCGACGGCACGTTGGACTTCGGCATCGGCGATCCGAACTCCACCTCGGGCTTCCTGGTGCCGACCACCTTCATTTTCTCGGCCAAGAACATCGATCCGAAGAAGTGCTTCAAAACCGTGCGCAATGCCAACCACGAGGCCAACGCGCTGGCCGTGGCCAACAAGCTGGTGCACGCGGCCACCAACAACAACGAGAATCTAGAGCGGCTGAAGAAGACGGCGCCCGACAAGGCCGCGCAGATCCGCATCATCTGGACCTCGCCCCTGATCCCGTCCGACCCGTTGGTGTGGCGCAAGGACCTCGACGCCGGCCTCAAGCAGAAGATCTCGGACTTCATCTTCAGCTACGGCACCAAGGACGAGAACGAGAAGAAGGTGCTGGCTGGCCTGCAGTGGGCTCCCTTCAAGAAATCCAACAACGATCAGCTGCTGCCCATTCGGCAGATGGAGGTAAACAAGGCGCTGGCCAAATTGAAGGGCGATACCAGCATGCCGGAAGCCGAGAAGATGTCGAAGATCGGCGAGCTGGAGAAGCAGTTTGACGAACTCGGCAAGCAGATTGCCGCGATGACGAAATGACGGCGTGACATGATGCGGTACGAAGAGGCGCAGGGCCTGCCTGCGCCTTTTTCGCGCCGCGGAAGAGGATGCCCATGTCGGTGACAACCCAGACCCCAGGCGGAGCCGACGATGTTGCGAGCATCGCGGTGCCGAGGCGGCCGCTGCTCCAACGCGCCCGCACCGGCCTGATGTGGCTCGCGCTGGCGGTGTTGCTGGCGTGGAGCTGGACACCGGTCGAGATGTACAAGATCGGAGGCCTCGTCACAGACTGGCGCAACATGGCCGAGCTCGCCGCCGACTTCATGCGGCCGAGCCTGCACGACTGGCGGGCCTATACGCTTCAGATGGTGGAGACCGTGCAAATGGCGCTGTGGGGTACAGCGCTGGCGGTATTCTTCGGTATCCCGTTCGCGATCCTGTGCTCGTCCAACGTCTGCCCGCAATGGATCGTGCAGCCGGTGCGGCGGCTGATGGACTCCTTTCGCGCCATCAACGAGATCGTGTTCGCGCTGCTGTTCGTGGTCGCGGTCGGTCTCGGCCCTCTGGCGGGCATCCTGGCGCTCGCAATCCACAACACCGGCATCGTCGCCAAGCTGTTCTCGGAGGCCGTGGAGGCGATCGATCCACGCCCCGTCGAGGGAATCCGGGCAACCGGCGCGAGCGGCCTGCAGGAGGTGATTTTCGGCATCGTGCCGCAGGTGATGCCGCTCTGGAGCTCCTTCACGCTCTATCGCTTCGAGACCAACGTGCGCTCAGCCACCGTGCTCGGCATCGTCGGCGCCGGCGGCGTCGGCCAGTCGCTGTACGAGAATATCCGCGCCTTCCAGTATTCAGAGACGGCAACGATCGTCATCATCATCGTGCTTACGGTCATGCTAATTGACATGTTGAGCGCGCGCATCCGCAAGCTCCTCGTCTGACGGCGCCTTGATACGGTTGGCGAATCAAATCTTGCAAAGCATCCTGGCCAATGCCGTGCTCGGCAAGATCATCTGTGCGCCGAGGCGAATGATCGTGTCGCGGCGATGGACCTCGCGGCTCGCCGTCTTGTGCCTGCTCACGCTGATCCATGTGCTTCGTGGTGATCAGTTGTAGCGACATTTTTCAGGAGGTGAACGTCGCGAAACGGACATCGGCGGCGTTCGTATCGACTGTCTCGGTCGACGCGGCCCTCAAACGAAAATCCGGAATGCTGCGCGCCGTCGTGAGAGGAAGACTTCGGCGCTGCAGCGATGGCGTCTGGCTATAATTTCACCGTGACGGCTGCCCCCTGGACAACGGTCACCCCGGCATTCACCACGACACCGCCGCGCAGCTTTATAAAATAGAAGCATAGGCGCGATCAGACGCGGTGGCCGCACGCAGCATTTAGGCCGCAGCGATCATCCCCCCTTCCGGCTCGCCAAAGCTACGCCGCAAAGGATCAGCGCAAAGCCGATGACGTGAAACATCCGCAATGGCTCGCCGAGCAGGCCGATTGCGAGCAACGCCCCAAACAGCGGGATCATGTGCAGGAAGATGCCGCTGCGGTTGGCACCAATCAGTTCGACGCCACGCGTGAGGCAAATGTAGGCGACAACGCTCGGGAAAATCGCAATGTAGCCGACGGCGGCGAGCGTAAACGGCGTCACCTCCATTCGGGCGCCCGACGCAATCTCCCACGTCCAAAACGGCAACACGACCAGCACGGAGACCAGGAACAGCACGACGAGGAAGCTGAGCCAGTGGATCGCTGGGCGATCTCTGAGCAGGGCGGTATAGATGCCGTTGGTCGCCATACAGGTCAACAGCAGGAGATCCCCGCTGTTGAAGGCCAGCGCGTGCAGGACGTCGAGGTCGCCTTTGGTGATGATCCCCAACACGCCGGCCATCGACACCGCCGTACCACCCGTCTGCCGCACTGTCAGCCGCTCGTGATAGATGAGAAAGCTTGCCATGGCGATGAAGATCGGTCCCGTCGAGTTGAGCACGACGCTGTTCAAAGCCGTGGTGTAGTTGAGGGCGATGTACTGCAGCGTGTTGAACAGACCGCCACCGATCGCGCCGACGAAGGTGAGATAGCGCCAATGAGTGCGGATCACCGGCCAGTCGCGCCGCACATAGGGAAGCCCGAATGGCAGTACTATCACGGTCGCCAGCGACCATCGCAGGAAGGAGTAGGCAATGGGCGGGATGTGACCTGCTACCGCGCGGCCGAGCACCTGATTGCCCGCCCAGCAAAGCGCCATGAAGCTCAGCAGCAGGTAAGCGTTGTCATAGAGGCGCTTGGCCAGGCGGCGCAGCATTTCAGCGGATCTCCAGGGCGCCGTTCGCTCCACGAAGGGCCGAAATCCCGTATAGCCCAACGAGACTGACGGTGCAGCGTTGGCTACGGCAGCCCTGGGGTGCCAATGGGTCTCAACTGGCCAAACTCGGTTAGCTGCAACGCAGCGAAATGTCGGGAATCGGCGGTGACTTCACGCGGTGTGCCCGCACCTTCTTGATGCGGGTACTTGCGCCTTGCTCTTTGTGACAATGGGCCCGACGAACCGATAACCCCTACGGGGCAGTGTTACTATCCAGTCCTCTCCGCCAATCGCCGAGGGCTCGACGAGTGCACATCTGCACCGTCAGATTGCTTTCCTCGACCGCCAAGCCGGCATCACGCCGCGTCGATCAGCGCGTCATTAGAGATTGGCGCGCCCACTCGCTCAACCAGGACGCAGCAACGCCAGCGCCCGCTTGCCCACCGGCAGCGGTTCGGAACCGCGGAATGGGATTTCGGCCTCCGCGTGCAGACGAAATGGCTCGATCAGTGTACCGGTAGAGATTTGCCATGGCCGGGGTCGTGAACGCGAGGCCATCCTCGCGGAGCGCCAGGCTGCGGGTACCCCGCAACAGAGGGTCCTCCTTATACGCATTCAAGGCACGTATGCGCGCTACGCAGGATCTCAAAGCGGAGCGCAAAATGGCCCGCGAGGCAGCTGATAGTCGTAAGAATGAGGAGCATTCCGAAGGTGTTGCTCGACACGTTGTGCGCAGCCGCCCAAGCCATTAACCCACCCATCAGGAGGAGCGGTACAATGACCGCGCTGATGAGGCTGCGATAAGCGGGCGATCGCGGCTGCAAACTCGACAGAATGGCGTAGACGGCCTTCACCTCAGCATCCGTGAAAGCGAATTCCGGTAAAGCAGATGTGTCTGGCGGCATGACAAGGTCTCTCAGCGACGCGCGAGACTAGGCCCTAGCTTCGTGTCACGGCGTGGGCGATGCCGCGGTTCTGCTCACCCCGCACGAGGTGCACAGCCCCGCCAAGATGCGGATTGGTAGGTTTGTCATTTGCTGGAAATGGCATTTACGACTGGGAATGGCCGACCCAAAGGAAAAGCGATCCGCGTTGGGAGGCCGCCTCGCGTGCACTGGCAGATGCATCGCGGCGCATGTCCTTGGTGGCACGCCGCCGAATGAGAGGCGCCAATGTGCGCAGGCTACGATTGCTCCTGGCTTGGCTCGGCGTTGCTCCGTCCTGCATTGCCCCTTGCGGCCATTCATGATCTCCCCGATTGTCATGCCGATCGCAACTGCGCGCACTGCCCCCTAGCTGCTGCCGGGCAGTTGGCAGCCAACAATGATCCGATGGCCATGACATGAACCTCCTCAGTGCATGCCGCCGGACGGCGCGCCGCACCTTCGGCATCGAGCGGTTACGGCCACAGCAGGCGTCCGCGATGGTCGCTGTTCTCAAAGGACAGGACGCGCTCGCGGCTCTGCCGACCGGCTTTGGCAAGTCGCTGATGTATCAAGTTCCCGCCATGATCCTTGAACGTCCCACGATAGTCATCTCGCCGCTGATTGCGCTAATGGCAGACCAGGAGCGCGCGCTCAGGAGCCGTGGCGTCCCGGTCGTTCTGTTCCACAGCCGGCTGCGGTCGGGCGAGCGTCGCGCCGCGCTTGAGAGGCTCGAACGCGGCGGGCGCCTTGTTGTCCTCACCACGCCCGAAACACTCGAGTCCGCTGCCACCGCGTCCTGTTTCGAGCGCGCCCGGCCGGCGCTCCTTTGCGTCGACGAAGCGCACTGCATCTCCGAGTGGGGGCACGATTTCCGACCGTCCTACTTGCGGCTGGGCGCCAGCCGAGAGCGGCTCGGCAACCCGGCGACGCTGGCACTGACGGCAACCGCCACGCCGCGGGTCCGCACTGACATCGCTGGACGGCTGCGCTTGCGCGATCCGGTGGTGCTCGTTGCTCCGGCACACCGCGAGAACCTCCGCTTGACCGTGGACATCGTGCCCGGTGCGGAGAAGTTCCGCGCCGCCGCGCGACGCATCCGGGCGTTGCGCCGGCCGGGGATCATCTACTGTGCCACTACCACAGCGGTCGATGAGGTCGGCGGCGCTCTCAAGCGCGCGGGAATCCCGGTCGTGCGCTATCACGGCAAGATGCGCCCCGCGGACCGTACGGCCGCGCAACGTCACTTCATGAAGCCGTCTCGACGGCTGATCATGGTGGCAACCAGTGCCTTCGGCATGGGCATCGACAAGCCGAATATTCGCTACATCCTGCATTACCAGGCTCCCGGCTCGCTCGAGCAGTACGTCCAGGAGGTCGGCCGCGCCGGACGCGACGGGCACCCGGCATACTGCATACTCCTGTTCGACTCGGCCGATATGGAGATTCAGGAGCGGCTTCAGGCGCTAAGCCGTCCAAGTGTTTGGCATCTGGAGCGCCTCGAAGACGCGCTTATCGCTTGGGCTCGCGAACAACGCGCCCCAACCGCCGACACGCTCGCGTACTCGGCGGGCGTGCCGGCGCGAATTTGCCAGGTATTACTGTCGGATCTCGAGCAGGCAGGGCTCATTGAGCGGGATGCGGACGGCGGCATTATCATCGCGGTCCCGTCACAAAGTTTCGCGACTGGGGTCCGCGATCTCGTGGCGAAGCTCAAGACCTTTCGTTACGAGAGTGAGCAGCGGCTCCGGCTGGTTGCCGGCTATGCCGAGTCCAAGGAATGCCGAAGCGTGTTCCTACGGCGATATTTCGGAGAGGATCATCCACCGCGCTGCGGCACGTGCGACCGCTGCCGCAGTGACCGCGCCTCGGCTAGGCATGAACGCCCGTTACAGACGAACCGGTTTGGGAACACAAGGCGTACCAGTGACCTTCTCCGGATTGCAGGCAAGGATAGGCCGCGATAGTCCCGCGTCCCAGGCAGGGATCGCAGCCCAGCAAGAACTCTTGTGTGGGCCTTCCGATCCCCGCGCGAGCCTTACTGCCACCCATGCGCGTAAGACAGTACACCATCGAGGGGCAGTTCTTTAGCTCGACACACGTCGCGAAGGCTCTGCAAGCGCTTCATCGCCCACGATGCATCTGCTTCATGGCGATCCCTTCTCCGCTCGAGGAGGAAGTGCGTGGGCGGCGGATCACGGCCCTCGACAACCGCCAAGGATGCTCCTGGATGATTTCGCTTCCTCGGACCTCTGTGGCTTGGCACATGCCGAAGGCCACGGCACCGCAGCATATGGGGGCTCGATGGGAGCAGGCAACGTCACGGCTGCCGCCGAGCTCAACATCTATTGTGACTTGGAGGCGGCCTGGGCCGTGTTCAACTACGGCGTGCCGATCCGCATGGTTGGTCTCAACGTGACGCGGCGCAGCGGGTTCAACCAGACCGACATCGACACGATGAAGGAGTGCCGGCGGATGGCCTCGACGTGGCGCCCATGCATGAGGTATGCGCGGTTGTACCCCCCTGCCGATACGGCGCTACCGCCGGCCGAACTGTCGGCGGCCCTGCAAGATGCTACCGCAGCGGCAGAGAAGCAGGCCGCGAGGAAGCACTAGGGAAGCGATCGAATCGCCTGAACGGGCGCCTCGACCTGGTGCGCGAAGCACCTTGAGCCTCCGAAGGGCTGCGAAACGGCAGTACAGCTTCGGCGTCGGCAGCTTTTTGTGCGAGCAATGCCGACTCTTTGGCGGATATTGGGCGTTTGCTGGCACGCCGCATCCGCATGCGCGGTCGGAGGGTTTCTTGAGAGGGGACCTAGGGGCAATGTAGAGGGCTCTTCAACGCTTACCCTAGGCTACGCTCTAGGTGGTCTTCTTCTCGAGGTTCAGTAGGAGTTGGTGTTGATGCGTCTTCTCTGAGCTGATCTAGTTAATTCCCCGCACGTAGCATCTAAGTCACGAAGCGGAAGGGGGTCCAGATATGGATCAGAAGTACAAACCACCCCCAGCCATTCCCGAGACCGTGATCTGCGGGGTCCTCACGGACACCATTGCTACGGGCTATACGGGTGGCCTTAGCTGGGAGGCCCACGGGTGCAGTAACTTGCTGCACAAGTGGGCGGCAAACCAGCTGCTCACCGGTCTCTATGACCGGGGCTACCAGATCAGTAGAAAAGGGTACCTGATCGGGCGAGACCGCTAGGCTCTCCGTTTTACTCCTCGACGAGCTAGCAGAGTTTCGTCAGTCTACCCCTCGTGGGCGGCGCTGGACGCCCACTTTCTCTGTGGCTGGTCCTTGTTGCCGCTGCGGTGTCGCATGAGAGGTGAGCAGTCCAGAATGGGACTGCCCCAGTGAAGGCGTCGATCCTGTCTGACCAGTACGCCCTTCGCTCGGACCAAGCGTGATCGAGTAGCTGCCAAACATTCTCGAAAAATAGCACTGGCGCGCCCCCGGCAAATCAGAATCAGGTGTCTTGAGATGATGGGCAGCGCGGGGGAATGCGGTGGGACAGCCAGGCTTTTTCGATCTCGACAAGCGTCTTGAGGCGATCAGTGCGAAGGGGGATCCGCTCGAAGCGCTTAACTTTATTGTTCCGTTCGAGAGCTTCGCGCGGGCATCGAGGCGGTAGTCAGGCCCTCGGCCGAGGAAAGGAAGAGCAACGCCGGCCGCAAGCCTTTCGATGCGGTGATGATGTTCAAGATTTTGGTGCTGCAGACGCTCTATAACCTGGCCGACGAGCAAGTCGAATACCAGATCCGCGATCGGC
>Ga0306920_100014737_pt1 | contig 10690 bp, 10 predicted proteins | sample flu12Cox44000170_FD_204666 | JGI IMG/M metagenome (GOLD analysis project Ga0306920, IMG submission 204666) | Lab enrichment of tropical soil microbial communities from Luquillo Experimental Forest, Puerto Rico - flux4day.12C.oxic.44.000.170 (v2)... | ecosystem: Environmental > Terrestrial >... | reverse complement strand
GCACGAGCTTCCTGATGTCTTTCGTCTTGGCCCATTGGCTTACCCGAATTCCCCGGACCATCATTGCTTGCCTCCCCTAAACTACGAGCCGCACTAGATCGTCCACTGGCGAAGCAAACGTCACGATGCGGTCTGGCATTATCCGCCGTTCGCTTTGCGAGCCATGCCACCATTGCCGGCATGGCTCCGACCGGCGCCGAGTCGATTTCGCAAGCGCGGTGTCATTCTAGGGCTAGGCCGATTGACAGGAACGGACGCGAAGTCGGCGGGGCGAAGCTCGCGGCCGAGCCGGGCCTCGAGGCAGCCGACGCAGAGATACTCGCAGTCGCGCGGCCAGAGGTGGTCGCGGACCATGTACCACTCGCAGGCGCCGGGGGCCCATATGTCATCGACGTCGTCCGGCGCGACAACGGTGGTCGGCGCGCCGCAATCGGCGCAGGGGGCTCTGTCGGCGCCCCGCAGCAGAAGCCACCTTTTAATTTCGCGATCACATTCTCGCATGGGCGGCCGATCCCCAAATTATCCACGCGATCGTAACCTAACTTCAAAAGCTGATTCAGTTTTGCGCTCCGGCGGCGCGGTCGCCACCAGTCGATAGACCGCACCGCGGCCGCGCGACGAAACGATGATCCGATGCCCTTGGGCCTCGAGTTCTCGGCTGGCCTTGCGCAGGGCGACGCCGACCGAGGCCGCCGCCGTCATTGGGCCGCCATTCGGCGCGTCGGCGTAGACCAGATCGACCAGCCGCTCGATGGTCAGGCCCTCGGCGATGCCGGCCAGGGCATCGACCACTCTTTGCCGCAGCGGCCCGTGCACCGTGAATTGCCGCGGATAGGGTCGTTTGCAGTGTGGGCAGACCCGCTCGCTCATGATCCCCCGCTATACATTTCTTGCAGCATCTCATGTTCCTTGGCCCGTTCGGCGATTTCCCGCTCCGCCCGCTCGGCAAATCGGCGATGCACTTCCGGATTGACTTGCCAATGCGGCGGGGTTGACCGGTAGTGGCCCGGTGCTCGAATGAGCCAGCCGAGCGCTTCGAGCTGCTCGAAAATGGTTTCGACTTCCAACCTTTCGAGCCCGCGCATGGCGCGACTGCTGCGCTGGACGTCCCGATTGGTGACGCGCGACAGCCTTTTCGCTAGGATGTAGCCGGCCACCTTGGTCAGGCGGTCGTGATCGTCCGACAGTTCGAGCATGCCAGCATAGAAGGCGGTGGCGTGCGGCAGCAGAAAGCGGTGCATGAAGTCGGCGACGCGCCGTGCGGTGGGCTCTGCCACCGTTAACTCTTCAACCCCTTCGATGCAGTGCCAGAGCAAGCACAGCCGCGCGAACAGCCCGTCGTATTTGCCGATGTGCGCCGCCAGCTTTCGATTGACGATCTCGCAAGCCATCAGGTCGAGGTGCCTTTGCTCGAGTCGGTGGCGGATCGCGAGGGCGGCGTCGGCGAATTGCAGCGGCTGCAACGGCCGCGGACGCTCGTGCAGTTGAACGATCAGCGCGTCGTAGTCCCGGCCGACGTGCGGTACGTCTTGGCCACTATTACCGCGGTGTAGGACGATCGGAATCAGGCGCTGCAGCAAACCGTCGTCGACCGTGTCCGCCGCGATTTTGCGGATCGGCTCGGGCTGAATGCCGCCGAGCAGCGACACCGACAAGTTTTCGATCATGGCGGCGCCGCGGGCAATGCGATTTAGCGCATAGGGTCCGCCGTGAAAGGATTGCAGCCAGAATCCCCGATCCTTGGTTGCGCCGCGGCCGGCATACTTGTCCATGGCGCCAAACCAACCGGCCAGCTCGTCCTGAATGCACAGCACGCCGTCCGGGGAATCCTTGAGCACTTCCTGGGCGGCTTCGATTGTCGTGTCCTCGAGGCGCAGTCGCCGCTGTTTGGGCCGCTCAACGTTTTTGCGCTCTTCTTTGGTGAGTTGGTCGTAGCACTCCGTGGCGGCGACGTAGCTTCGCCACAGCTCGGCATCGAGCCGCTTGAGCGGCTTGGTGGTGCGGAGGATGATCGGCGTCTTCTTGGTGCTCGGGTTGCCGATCAATCCGACCCAAAGACGCGCGGCCTCCAGCCAATTTGGATCGTGCCGCTTGACCTGCAGTTGGGTGTGGTCCGGCAGCACCGCTGCGCAGACCGTGAGCGCGGCCATCGCCAATCCGCTGGCATCGACGCCCATCAGTTCGGCCTCGTCGACGGCGAAGCGCTCGATCGTTTCCGGCAGCAGTCCTTGCGGCAATGCCGGCGGATCAAACTGGCCCCACAGGTCTACCGGCTCAATGTCTACACTAGCGGGCTTGGGGGCTTTGCTTTCTTCCGCTGCGCCGACGGAATTAGTTTTTGTTGTTTCCGGCTCGGAACCACCGATTTCCTCGAAGCCGTTCTCCCAATAGGGATGCGGTGTCTTTAGGATCAGGTCGTTGAAGTCGGGTAGGCTGGCGTTCTTGGTTTGCAGCCGGCGAACGCGGCGCCCGGCAGCTTGCCAATTTTGACAACAAGTTTCGGCGGCACCTTCACCGGCCTCGCCGCGATCGACGAGGATGACGAGTTCTTCGACGCCCCCGATGACGGGGAGGCTTTCGATATTGACGCACGGGCCCATGGCCCAGGCCGGCTGCATTCGCAATCGCGTTGCGGCCGCGAGCACGGTCTCGATCCCTTCGCCGACATAAAGCTTGCTGCCGGCCGGCCAAAGTTTGATTGCGCGCGGGCGTGGCCAGCGTCCGAACATTCGGCGCTCGATCTTTTGTGCGTCCGGCGTGAGCCAAGTGCGATGAATGCCGGCGGGATCGTTGGTCTCGATGTCGCGGAACAGTGCGATCAAAGCCGGATGATGTTTGCCATCGCGCCAGCAATGCGAGTGAAAGCGTAATGCATTGTTGATGTCGGCCGGCAAGGCACTGACATCGATCCCCCGGGTCTCGGCGAGGTAGCGCTCGGCCAAAGTCCCGGCGATCGGCTTGGCTTCGTTCCATAGTTCATGCGCGCGAGTGAGGTTGCGCGCATCGTCATTGCTGGATGGTTGGCCGGTTGGCGACTTGAGCGCTGAACGCCAATCTATTTCAAGCTCATTCAAGTGGCCGTGCGCGCCACAAACGTAACAGTGGAAGTGTGGGTCATCTAAGTTCGGATAGATTTGCAAAGACGGTGTGTGATCGTCATGAAACGGACAGAGGATTTTGCCGCCGGTGATTTGCGACTCTGGAAAATCGTCGGACCCATTGCCGGCGTGATCATCGTCGCCGGGAACATTACCGGAATGACCATTGCCGCTGAGCGGCGGTGAGCCGTCATCGATCCAGGGCGGGGGTGGTGATTTGCTTACCGGGGTTTCCACCGCAACGGCGGCGGTTGCAGCCACAGCGGCGATCGGTTCGGGCTGCGGAGGGGGAATATCGCGTTTTGTCTTCTTGGTGGCGGCGGTGCGTTTGCTGCGCGGGCGCTGGTGTAACTCCTCCCAGGTGTGCGCGGCATCCGCCCAATTACGACCGAAGGCGAGATCGACTCGGATCGGCACCGCGAGTGTGACCGCTTCGCACGCCAATTGCGCCACCCGCTCGGCTTGTTCCGGCGTCGACACCGAGCAATCGAGCGAGTCGTGCATCTGCAACAGCGGCACGATTCGCTCGCGCCAGCATGCTCGCATCCACAATTTGGTGTGGCGTGCGGCGCTGCCTTGGATCAATGCGTTCAGCGCCTTGTGGGTGTCGACGCGGCGCAGTGGTCCCTTGCGATACCAGGGATGTGCGGGATCATTGATGCGGCGCTCGGCCTCTTCGCGCCCGCACGGCCCGGCGCCCTTTTTCCAATCGACCCATGCCACCCAGTCGGTCCAGTGCCGGCGCGCACCGTCGTAGAGCGCTATGGAGCCGAAGCGGCTTGCTTGTGTTTCGTAATGCTTGGCGAGCTTGGATACGAATGGCAGTTCTTGATCGTAAAGCGCGTATATCTGCCGCGCTTCGTTTTCGGGTTTGCCGATCATGGCAGCAAATTTTCTGGGGCCGGCATTAAACGCTTTTGCGTAATTGGTGTTCTTCGCTTGTTGACGCTCGATGCCGGTCCATTCGGCGACCAGCGCGTGAAAGTCGGTGTCGGGTTTGTCGCGATAGCGGTCGACCGCTTCCTGGGCCCGCGGCAATTTCAGTTCCGCGGCATAGTGGCAGATAAATCGAAATTCTTGTTGGCTGATGTCTGGTTTTGCCCAGACTTCACCTTCCTCGGGCAAGAATACGCCGCGAATTAACGGTGAGATTGTCTCATCGTGTGCCGACATCAATTGCAGCGGCGGTTTGGAATAGGAAAAGCGCAGGCTGCGGGTGCCACCCTCGTCGCTGCGGTGTGGATGAATTTCGGCGTGTATGCGTCCGGCGACGACGTGATCGATGATGTAGTGCTGCAAAAAATTGACTGCGGCGTTGTTTAACTTGTCGGCTCGGACGATCAGCTGTGGCAGCCAATGTGCATGCCGGTGCATCCATCCTGATGTTCCGGCGGTGAAGCTTGGATTCCCCTTCTCGGTGCGCGGATATTTGATGTTGTGCCGGTCGAAGGTCTCCGCCAGCCATTTATTGCGGCCGATCTCGTCTATGCCGACGCAGGCGCCGAGCTTTTCCGACAGCTCGGCAAACGCGGCATCTCGCTTTTGCGCCAAGTGATCGCGCGCCTGTTCGGCGGCATCGACGTCAATACGAATGCCGCGGCGCCGCATTTCGAGCACCATCGGCAATAAATCGACTTCGAGACGATAGGCATCGCGCGTGCCTTCCTGATCGAGCACCGGATCGAGGCTCTCGAACAGCATTAATGTGCTGATTGCGTCCTGTTCGGCGTAGGGTCCGACATAATGCGCCGGCATTTGCCAGAGGTGCGCCGCGGGCTTGGCTCGTTTTGGCAAGCCGAGAGCGGCGGCGCCTTCCTTCAGCGCGGTGTCGTCTTTGCTGGGAATGCCGCGCCATGTACACAACGCATCGAGGGAATAGCGCTTGCGGTTTTCATCGACCAGCGTCGCCAGGGCCCCGATCTCCTCGAGGCGCTCGGCCGGTGGCATTACGATGTTGGCGTCGGTCCGCAGCCAGCCCCAGTCATAGAGTCCGTTTTGCGTTACGATCCGCACCTTGGACGCGGCCAAGTCGCGCAGCCAAGCAAACACCTGGGCTGGATCGAGATTGGCACTGTTGGGATGGCGGATCGGAAAGTAATGGGCGGAAATATCGCCGGCTTTGCGATAGGCAACGCTGACGCCGCAGATGTAGCCGGTGCCAAACGGCCAGCCAGAACCCATGTTAACGCGCAGCCGATCGTCGCGCGTCTCGATGTCGAGCGCGACGATGTCGACCCGGCGCAGGTCGGGCAATTCCAGCATGGTGGTTCCGGGCGTTTTTAGTTTGACCTGATCATCAGCGGGCGGAGGTCATCCCGCCCGGATGGCAACCGAGATGATCTATCTCTCGGTTGCCATTTCACTTGGGAGCATCAGCCGGCGTCTAAACGCCGTCTGGCCGTGCTTCTTGCTGTGGCCTTCGCTGGAGAAGACTTCTTGATTTCGCGTCGGGCCGTCGGGTGCGGTGCAGGCGCCTTGGGCTCGTTCGCGGTCACGGGCTCAGAGAAGTCCGGAATTTGGTCGCCCATTTCTTCGGCGAGACTCACTGGCGGTAACTCCGACACTATTTGCTCGGTCGGCTTTTCGGCCGACTTCGCGAACGCGTCGAGCTGCTCCTTCGCCGGCGCGAGCAATTGTTGATCGCCTTGCGCTGGAACTTCTTTCAGTCCTTTATGCCATTCGACGATCACGAAGGCTGGCCGTGGCACAAGACCGAACTGCCTGCTCTTAAACGTGCCATCGCCGAACTTGATGATCGGCATAGCGCTGGGATGCGCCACGCGAACATTGCGGATCGACGATTTTAGTTCACCGACCGCCATTCGGCCGCCGTAGGTGTCGGTCACGAACGTGTAGTCTTGGCCGGTCTGCAGATTGATCAGGTGCAAATAGCGCGAGTCTTTCCACGGATCGGCGCCGTTTTTGCCGTCGAGTCCGAGTTGCCACAGAGCCTTGTCTTTATCAGGTAGATCGTCGCGCTGAGGGTGCAGTTGCCCCGATCGCGTTACCCGGTGCTCGGTTGGTGCTTGGTCCCACCACCGGACCCAACACGTGATGATGCGGATCACGAGCAGAGTAGTGTCTGGCAGAACCGGTTCGGCTTTGTTCAGGGTATAGACATGATCGTGATACTTGATCATGCCACCGATGATGAAGCTGCCGCTTCGCTCTTGAACGTCGAAGCCGTCTTCACCTTGAATGGTCAGCTCTTGTGCCATATTGGCCTCCTTACTGTTTGAGCTGTTTACGCTGTTGGACTGCTTGTGCCGGAATACGTCCGGGCGGCGATTTCCGCTTGCGCAGGAATTCCGTTGATAGGGTGCTTTACGCCGAACAGCGCGATCAGCGCGGCTTCGGCGCGGCCGTGATCTATTTCGCGGGCGAATAGCTCATGCGCTGCCGGAAACAATTGCAGCGCACGCTGGCGCCCGGCTTCCTTGTCGCCGCCGCGCAGCGCATGAAACTTTTTCCAGGCAGTGGGTTCGATAATGGTCAGCGGGATTCCGCAGCAGGCAATCACCGCCTCGATTGCGCCGGTGGCCCTGCCATATTTGAATCCGCTCGAGGCGCCCTGTTTCGGCGTCGCCTGGGCGCGCTCGATGAGCGCGTGTTGCGGAACGTGATGCGCAATCCAGTTACGGATCGCGAGCACGTCGACGCGCTCCTTGGCGCCCACGCCGGTGACCAGGATGTCGATCGCATCGATGAGGCAAGGAGCGGCGTTCGCGCCTATGGATACGATCGCCAAGCCGCGGATGCCGGAGTCGATGCCGAGAATGAGCATCACGGGTGCTCCTCATCCGACGGCATCACGTCTTCGATTGCTGCAAACGCGGTGGCGAAACTAAGCCCGGTCAACTCGGCCAGAATTTTTACCGCGATTACGGGATCGCCGTGCGCCAAGTCCCAGACGCGAGCGGCGAGCTGGCGGGTTTGGTCATTTTTCAGCATGCGTTTGCTCCCTCCAGCTGGTCATTGGCGTGACCAGAACCGGCATGATCGTCGTCACTATTGGCGTAGTGCGCTCGGCGCTTTCCGCCGACTTAGCGGTATCGGCGTCATTGCCGGCGGCGGTGATGTTGGTCTTTTCCGTCACCGCAATGGAATCGTTCACCGGCGCGGCCCCTCCATTTTCAATGGCTTTGATGAGGAGGGCGCTGAACCTCGGATTGAGGGAGAGCGCGGCCAGGGCGTCGATGACATCTATATCGGCGTGCAGGTGATCGAGCACCGCGTCGAACCGCTTGGGGGACTTGTTGAGCATTTTGGCCAGCCCCTCGATGGAGAAGGCGACGTTGATGGCGTAGAGCTCGGCGTTGAACCTGGGCGGGCGACTCTTCGGCTTGGTGGCGGGCTGGGCGCGGCCCTTAGCGTCGGTGCGCCTTTCGACGTGGGGAATTTCCCCACGCTCCTCGGCCTTCCTGCGGACGGCGCCGACCTTTTTGTGATCGACCTTAGCCGTTCGCGCGATTTGCCGGTCGGACTGCTCCGGCTTGGCCTTCAACAGTTGTTCGATCAGCTCGTTGCGTTGCTCGGTGGTCAGGTGACGCCGGTGGATGTTGGCGCTGATGACGTGGGCCATCGCCGCGTCGTAGTTGCCGAAATCGATCTCGCAATAACGCGGCTCGATTCCGGCGGCGGTGCAGGCGCGATAGCGATTTCGGCCGTCGAGGATTTTGTCCTCGTACAGGACGATCGCTTCATTCAGTCCGTGGGCCTTGATGTCTTCGACCAGCGCGGCGAACTCGCTGCCTTCGAGCAATGGAAATGCGCTGGCGAGCGGGTGAAACGTATACTCTTGACCGGCGGGAACCACGATTATATTAGCGTGCACGTCCGAACCTCCTTCGTTGGCCCGGCGTTGGCGTGCCGGAAATTGATGCGAAAACGCGAACGGCCGGCTCAATGCCGGCCGTTTCGTTTAAGTTGTCGTCATTTCCTCTTGCTGCTTGCGTGCAGCGTCTTGGCGACGAGCGTGATGCTCGAGAATTTGCCGGCCGGTCCACGCTTTGGCGCGGCCGCCCTCGACGATCGCGAACGGCGCGGGGATCAATCCTTTGCGGATGTTGTCGTCGAGCTGTGACTTCCGCAGGCCGAAGTACTTCGGGCCGTCGATCCAGCGCACCAGCTGGTCGGGTTCGAGGCCCTTAAATTCCGGCACCTTAAATTCCGGCATTGGCTCCTCATTCTCCGGCTGATGCCGGCGGGTACATCCGCCGACGAGTGCCGGTAGAGGAGCTAATCAATGATGCTAGTGGGGGGTGTGCATCAAAACTTTTTTGGGCGTACAGGGCGTAGAATTTTGAATCCAGTCTTGCTCGGCCGGCGGGACTTTTTCTTAGGCTCTAACGCTTCGACTTCCCGCATCAATTCTTCATGCAACTCCCACGTCTGCGGGTCCCACGTTAGCGGGTCGAGACTGTTCCGCAGCTCGGCATCCCTCACCAAGCTCTTAAACTCAGTGGATTCTTCCCACTGTTGAACGGTGGTCGGTTTCGCGCCAACGGCCCTACTTAAAGCGCGCCGCGACACCTGGGGCTTGGCTGCCCGATACGCGGCAGCCTTTCGAAACCCTTCTTGGTCATGAATACGGCCGCGTGCTTGTGCTGGAACAGCGAGTGCCGAAATTAGATGCGGAGCGAAGCGCTTTACGAATTTTGCCGACAAAGGATCGCCGCGCTTAGCGGCTAGCTCAATCATATGCGCAAGCAAGCGGCGTTGCGTCGAAGGCCATGGCACCCACAATATCCGACGCCATATCCCCATATTCTCCCATGCACGAGTCGGAAGCCGCTCAAGCTCGGCAATCATCCGCGACTCAAACCACTGATTGTCGTCCGGATTTAATTTGGCGCGAGCGGGAGGCTTGCGCTTAGTCATTTGCGGATCGGCACGACGTCGGCGGTCGTCTTTGATGGCGGACTTGCACAATACACGGCCCAGGCGTCCATCAACCGACGTCGCTTGTTAAACAGGTCGCCGCGCTGATAGGCGCGCTCGGTCTTACCCCGAAGGTGCGCCAGTGCCGCCTCGCAGACGTCGTGCGGAAAGCTCGTGGTCTCACCAGCCCAATCGCGGAACGTCGAGCGAAAGCCGTGCACGGTGACGTCGGGATAGCCTAGACGCCGAATCAAATTGATTTTGGCGGCATGCGACAGCCCGGCGCGGGTCGGCCCGACGAAAATGAAATCGTTGTCGGCCTCGCGGGGCATTGCCTCGAGGATTGCGACCGCGCGAGCAGACAGCGGAACGCGATGCTCCTTGGCCGCCTTCATGCGGTTTGCCGGGATCGTCCAAGTCTTGGTCGCGAGATCGATCTCCCCCCATCGGGCCCCGATCGTCTCGCCGCTGCGCGCTGCGGTGAGGATGGTGAATTCCATCGCTCGCGCCGCATTGCCCGAGCGGGTGCGGAGCTTCGCCAGGAATTCCGGAATTCGCGCATGAGGCAAAGCCGGATGGTTCTCGACCGGGGCGAGCTTTGAGGGTGCCGGCAATACGTTGCTGATAATCGACCAAGCCGCGGGATTTTCGCCGCTGCGATAACCGCGCGCCTTGGCCCAATCGAGGATGGCCTCGAGCCGACCGCGCAAGCGCCGCGCCGTCTCTGATCGCGTCGCCCACAAAGATCCAGCCGGACTGCCGCGCCGGGCCGGAACACGTTGTTCGAGAATTTTGAGGATCAGCGCGATGTCAATTTCGCCCACCGGCAAGTTGCCGATAATCGGCGCGACATATTCAGCCAACGAGCTGGGCCATTGCGCCGCGTGCCGGGCGTTGCGCCATTTGCCGCCGTGTTGTTCGAGATAGCCGCGCGCCGCCTCGCTGAAGCTCATGGCTTTAGCGGCGGCTAGAATACGCTGCGCCTTGGCGGCCTTTTTCGCCGCGATCGGATCGACGCCATTGAGCAATTGCAGACGGAGCGCCTGGGCGCGCTCGCGTGCTAGCTTGAGACTGACAATGTGGACGGGTCCGAGCCCGGGAAAGTGCTCCTTGCCGTCGCGCTCATAGCGGAGAAACCAGGACGCGTTATCGCGGTGTTGGATTTGCAAATAGAGGCCGTGGCCGTCATGGTGCTTGCTCTTCACGCCGCGGCGAACGAGCTTGGCGACCTTCTTTGCGGTCAGCTTCTCGCTTTTCTTAGATTTCTTAGATTTCACGGTCCCACCTTCCCCCGGAGCGATCCCCGGATTTGCGAGCGGAATATACCGGAATATATCGGCACTGACCGGAGGAGTGTAAAGGCCTAAATCAGCATTTAGTGCTGTAAAATAACGGCTTTATCGGAACTAACCGGAATTGCCCGGAACTGTCCAGACGTCATCATTAACGGAGGGAATGTCCGCTTTACCCCCCAAAAGCGGACATCGGAACTCAGTCGTGGAATGTCCGCTTTGTGTCAGCGATGTCGATCAGGACTGCCATACCAACCCAACCACAACAATTTCCCCAATCAAATTTAGAAGCCGCGTCAAGCCAGATTTGAGCGAGCTGCAGGTAGGAGGACCTGAGCTTCGTTCGTTTGTACCCCGGGCGCCCATTTGGTCGGCCATTGCCCAATATTCGGCAGCCGTTTTCATGAAAGACACCCCTCC
>Ga0306920_100014736_pt1 | contig 10690 bp, 8 predicted proteins | sample flu12Cox44000170_FD_204666 | JGI IMG/M metagenome (GOLD analysis project Ga0306920, IMG submission 204666) | Lab enrichment of tropical soil microbial communities from Luquillo Experimental Forest, Puerto Rico - flux4day.12C.oxic.44.000.170 (v2)... | ecosystem: Environmental > Terrestrial >... | reverse complement strand
GTATCCGGTATCGGACTCGAACGTCGCGAACACGGTCGGCCCCGCTCCCTGACGCCACAGGCCGTTCTCGTCGGCGTCCAGGCCCAGGCAATCGCGGTACCACGCGCTCAGGGCCGCCGGGTCGGCGGCCCGCATGAAGTATCCACCGATCCCAAGCACACGTTCCATGCCGGCCATCTTGCCAGGACGGCGATCGCGCGGGCTGGCACCACACCATCGCCAGCTTCACCCCGCCGGACGGCACGTGCTGGTCACGAACGCGGCGTATGCTCCGCGCCATGACTGCCGAGGTGATCGCGAAGACCATCGAGCCAACGCCGACCGCGGTGGTAGCGGCGGCGACGACGTGGGCGGAGTTCCCGAGTAGGTGGCGGCCAATGCTGGATGAGGTGTGGAGCTTTCTCCGGGGCGGCGCGCCGGAGGGGCTCTATCAGCACGGGCACAACATCATGCTCTACAAGGACGATGTCCCCAACATTGAAGTGGGCGTCCAGGTAAACGGCTCATTCGCGCCCGCCGGCCGTGTTGTCGCGTCAGTGCTTCCGGGCGGGCTCGCCGCCACCGCGACCCACACCGGCCCAATCGCCAATATTGGCGACACCCATCAGGCAGTGCGCGAGTGGAGCAAGGCGAACGGGTACCGGCTGGCCGGCCCTCGCTGGGAGATCTACGGCGATCCCGACCCGTCGACTGGCGGCTTCGAGGTAGATGTGTTCTGGTCGCTGGAGCCGCAGTAAGCCTGCAGGTGGTGCGCTGTGGTGCTGGTTTCGCTCCTGGAGCCCGATCGCTGCTGGCGGGCTGGGCGGGGGGAGAATGGAGGGGTGAAGGCCCCGGGTGCTGCCGATCTGGTCCGGGATCGGCTGGCTGAGGTGATCTTCCAGCGGGTGGCTGGGCCGCAGGGCCCGGAGCGCCGCCAGTCGATCAACGCCCCGGGCGAGCGCTGGTTCGCCGCGGACCGCCCGATCCGCCGGGTACACGGGGATTCTGCGATGTTCATCGGCGGGCTCACGGCGCTGCTGCTGCAGTCCCTGCATCCGCTGGCCATGGCCGCGGTGGCCGGACACTCGGGATACCGCGGCGACCCATGGGGACGGCTGCAGCGGACCAGTTACTTCCTGGCCGTCACCACCTTCGGCCGGGCCAGCGATGCCCGCGAAGCGATCACGCGGATCCGGGCGATCCACCAGCAGATCACCGGGACCGCGCCCGACGGCCGGCCCTACGCGGCATCGGACCCGCACCTGCTGACCTGGGTCCACATCGCCGAAGCCGACAGCTTCCTGCGCGCCCACACCCGCTTTGGCGCCCAGCCGCTGGACCAGGCCGGACGCGACGGCTACGTCGCCGACATGGCCCGGATCGGCGCCGAACTGGGGGTACCCGACCCGCCGCGCACCGAAGCCGACCTCGCCGCCCGCATCGCCGCCTACCGCGCCGAGCTGGCCGCTACCGACCAGGCACGTCAGGCTGCCCGGTTCCTGCTGCTCACCCCGCCGCTGCCAGCCATCGCCCGGCCGCCCTACACCGTGCTGGCGGCGGCAGCGGTCTCGCTGCTACCTGGCTGGGCCCGCCGGCCGCTTCGCCTGCCCCGCCTGCCAGTGACCGAAGCCGCCGTCGTCCGGCCAGCAGGACACGCCCTGGTCCATGCCATCCGCTGGGCCCTCACACCGCCCCCGCCCGCCTCTATCCGCGCAGACCAGGCCTGACGCCGCGCGGATAACCGTCATCGCAGCAGTGGGTGCGGGTGCACCGGGCCGTGGCAAGGTCGCGATGGTGCTGACCCTTGCCGGAATCAGCCTGCCGGTGAACTGAAGTGGCTGACGATGCGCTCGGCGTAGTAGGCCTCCCAGGGCTGGCTGGGCTGGCCGGCGTTGTATTCCTTATCGAGGCTGACGAGCAGGTAAGTCAGCTCGCTGCGGACCGGCGTGGCAGCCACCAGCGTGGGCAGCTCGGACAGATTGACCAGCCAGTTGGCATACCAGCTAGCCCAGTCGTCGTCGGCGCCATCGACGATCCGGAAGACGCGATGGTGAGTCTCCGCTGCCTCATGGAGCAGGCGGCTCACCTGATCGTGCGTGTCTGTCATGGCCACCTCCACATCCAGCAGCCGCTGTCGCTGGCCTGCAGGAATTTACCGGCCGGCCTGGATCGAGGCAAGAGCCGACCCGGCAGGCCCACGCGAGCCTGCCCGGGGGGTCAGCATCCGCACGGCCAGCGCGACCTCAATGGCCAGGCCGAGTGTGACCGCGGCCCGCTGCAGCGCACCGTTCCACGGCTCCGCCACCCGGGATGCGAAAACCACCAGGCAAGCGGCGCTGGCCAGTGCCAGACCCTGCACCGGGCGGCTGAGAACGGCCCAGTGCGGGTCGTCGCGGAAGTGCCGCTCCAGCACCAGCGGTGCCGCGAGCATCGCCGCGTACGCGACAGCACTGGCCACATCGTGCACCTGGTTGTGCCAGGACTCACCAGCAAACCCCGGGCCGGTCAGCAGCAGGTGATCACGCCGGAACACCCCGGCGGCCATCGCCGCCACGCCGCCAGCCATGACCAGCCATCGCCCTGGTGACCTGAGCGCGACCCGGCGGGCCAGCGCGGCACCGAACGCCACCGAGCAGACGCCCAGCACCACAAACCCGGTCATCATGATTTGCGGATCGGCGGCATCGTCGGCGGCCAGGCCGCTGAGCTGCACCTCAACGGGCGAATAGCCAGCCTGGCGAAGTGAGCTGACCACCCAGGCCGCGGTGAACAGCACCGGACCCGCGACGCCGCCCCAGGCGGCTAGCTTCCACAGCCTCACCCCGGTGACATCCCTCCGGCCCGGTCCTGGCTACAGCCATATCATCGGGCGCCACGCGCTCCCAGTCTCCGCCTCCGGGAGCCCGGCGACCCGTGGCTGTATCGCGCGGCTGGACTATTCCTCAGGCCCGGGATCTTCAGGCCCAGGAGTTTCGCCAGGCTCGTCACGCAGCCAGGGATCAATCCCGCCTTCCCGGTGCCGTTCTTGCTTGCGCATAACCTCACGCATCAATTCAGCCTCACGGGCCTCGTCCACCACGTCAGAGTCAGTGCCTGGTTCGCCGCCGGAACTGCCTGGCGCCGGTTCCCGCTCACTCATAACCACGTCCTCCTTTATGCCGGGATCCTGGCTCAGCGCTCGGCCAGCACCATTATCCGCGGCACCGCCGGGCCGCGCACGCAGGCCGCCGGGTCCGGGGACTGGCGAGCCGGGCGCCCTGGCATCCTGGGGCGATGGATAAGGCGGCCGTGCCCGTGCGTGACCTGACGGACTCTGATCAGAACCAGGCGGTGCTGGCGGTGGCCTCGGCCCTGGCCGGGGGCAGCGCGGCCGCGGTGGAGCGGGCCGCGGCCAGCCATGGCCCGGCGGTGGCGGCCGAAGCTGCTGCTGCGGCCCGGTCGCGGCGGCGGCTGGCCGGGCTCACCGGGCCGGTCCACCTGACCGTGGTGTGGGCCATGTACGGCGAGACGGGCCGCATGGTGCCCCGGGCGGCGCATCCGCACGGGGAGGACTTCGTCCGCGCCAAGGTCGGCCAGCTCGACTGGCTGACCGGCGGCCTGCCCGGCGTCACGTGGAGCATCATCGCCTGCGACGACGGATGCCCGGACCGGCCATCCAGCGCCGATCTGATGACCAGCATCGTGGCGGCCGAGGGTTACCCGGCCGCGGGTCACCGCAGTGTGACAGTGCTCAGGCTGGCCGAGGTGATCGCAGGCGGCATCCCGATCAGCCCGGCATTCGACCAGCTGACTTCGACCGATCAGTCCCGCAAGGGCGGGTCGATACTGGCCGCCCTGGCCGCCGCGGTCAGGGCCGGCCCGGCGCAGGCGAACGGCGCCGGCCGGCACGTGGCCTGCTACACCGACGCGGATCTGTCGGCGAACCTGGCCCAGCTGGGTTCGCTGGCGGCGGCGGTGGTGGCCGGCGACAAAGTCGCCGGCGCGCTCGGCCAGCGTTACGGGATACCCGGTGCCGTCCTGGTGCGCCCCGACGGGCCGGTCAGCGAGCCACAGGCCACCGGCGGCAAGCCGGACAAGATCATCATCTTGTTCCGGCATTTCGTCCGTGCCCTGCTCATCCCGCCCCTGGCCCACGTGCCCGACACCCAGGCCGGCTTCAAGGCGTTCGACGCCGCCGCGCTCGGCCCGGCCATCGGGCAGATGACATCGTTCAACGAGACCTTCGACGTGGAGTTGCTCATTCACCTCGCCCAGCGCTACCGGCCGCAGGCCCTGGCCGTCGAGCCGATCGTCTTCACCGAGGACTTCGCCGCCACGAACTTCCCCTCCGTGGACCCGGGGCCGGGCCACCTGGCGATGATCCACCAGATCGCCGAACTCTACGACCGGTTCGTCGCACCGGTCACCCCTGCCACCGGCGAGGCGGCCGACCTGCTCGCGCTGGTCAGGACTCTCGACCTGGACGGCTATGTGACCCTGATCGGGGCCCTTCGCGCCGAGGACCCCGGCGACCCGACCCTGTTCGACCGGCGATGGCCGGTACAGCACCTGCGCGACATCCTCCGCCGCTGACATCCCGCTGCCCGTCGGTGGTGTCAGCACCGGATGACCGCCAGGGCGGATGCCACGAATCCGGCATACCGACGGAATCCGGCATATCGAACTATGGTGCCGTGCACGACTGGCAGGGCGGGGTGGGAAAAGTCACCCAGCAACGGCCATGCCGAGCAATAAATCTGGCCGCAATCGGATGCATTGAGGATGTGTTCATGGTTCTGGCGGAAATGGCGCCACCAGATGTGATCGTGCGTGTATAAACCAGCGTGGGACGCTTGCCGGCACCGCGCTCCTCCGGTGCTGGCCGGGCGAGCCATGAAGGCTGGTGATCAAGGCATCGATGAGCGGCGAGGCCATTGAGTGGGGCGCGGACCTGGCGGGCCGGCCGGCCTGGCCAGTCGCATCGGGTCTGGTCCCGCCACTGGCCGACTGCTACACGCCCCGGACCGAAACCGGGCTCAGCCTGGCCGACAGCCTGAAACCCGGCGAGACGGTAGTACTGGTCGCGGCCGACGACGTTGCCCGTGCCCTTGGCGGGCTGGGCGGCACTGGCAAGACCCAGCTCGCGGTCGCCATCGCCCACGAACTCTGGGACCAGCGGGCGGTGGACCTGCTCGTCTGGGTGTCTGCCACCGGCCGCGACACGGTCATCACCAGCTTCGCCCACGCGCTCGCCGACATGGGCGTGCCGGACCCCGGCGCGGGGCCCGAGCGGGCCGCGGCCCACATGCTCGCCTGGCTGGCCGACACCGGCAGGCCCTGGCTGGTGATTCTGGATGATCTCACTGATCCGGCGGCCCTTGACGGGCTGTGGCCCTGGGGTGCCAGCGGGAGGGTGCTGGTCACCACAAACCGGCCGGACACCGCGCTGGCTGCGCACAGCCCCCGGGTGGTCGAGGTTGGCGCATTCAGCCGCCGGGAGGCGCTGACCTATCTGTCAACGAAGCTGCATGCAGACCCCGACCAGTGGGTCGGGGCCCTGGAACTGGCCACCGAGCTCGGGTTCCTCCCGATCGCCCTGGGCCAGGCCGGCGCCCTGATGGCCGAGACAGGCATCGACTGCCGCGACTACCGCAGCCAGATCGCCGGCCGCCCACCACGCCAGCAGGCCACGCCGGCCGGCACCTACTACTCGACGGTGGTGGCCGCCGGAGAGCTGGCGCTGGAGCGGGCGGACCAGCTTCCGCCGGCCGGGCTGGCCAGGCCCGCGGCCGCCCTGATCGCGCTGCTGGATCCCAATGGGGTACCAGGCGCTGTGCTCACCAGCCAGGCCGCCTGCGCCTTCCTCACCCGTCTTCGCGGCGCTTCGATAGCCGACGAGATCCAGGCCCGCACCGCGGTACACAACCTGGCCCGGGTTGGCCTGGCGACCGTGGACACCACAAGCCCGGCCCGCACCGTGCGCATGCATGCGCTCGCTCAGGCCACCGCCCGGCACACCCTGTCGGCTGCTGAATACGCCCAGGCCGGGCGGGCGGCTGCCGACGCCCTGCTCCAGGCCTGGCCGCGGCACCCCGTCTCGCTCGCATTCGAGCAGGCGTTGCGCGACTGCACGGCACGGCTGCGCGAGCAGACCGGCGCACTGCTGTGGAGCCCGGAGACCCATCCGGTGCTGTTGCGCGCGGGCCGGAGCCTGGACATCACCGGCCTGGTCGGCCCGGCCATGACCTACTGGCAGCTGATGTCGGACCTCAGCCGGCCGGTCCTGGGCGCCGAGCACCCGCACGCGATCTTCATCCGTGACCGCCTCGCTGCCGCTTCCGAGGCCGCCGGTCACCTGGATGAAGCCATCGCCCTGTACGAACGGATTCTCGCCGAGCGGGAACAGGGCCTGGGAGCGGGTCATCCCGACACGCTCGGCACCGAGAGCAACCTCGCCCACGCCTACCGCGCGGCCGGCCGCAGCGGCGACGCCATCCAGCTGGCCGAGCATGCGCTGGCCGAAAGCGAGCGCGCCAACGGCCCGCTGCACCCGGACTCGCTGGCGGCCCGCGCCGATCTTGGCGACGCCTACCTGAGCACTGGGCTCACCAGCGAGGCCATCACCGTCTTCGAGCAAACTCTGGCCGGCCGCGAGCAGGCCCTCGGGCCGGGTCACCCGGACACACTCGCCGCCCGCGGCAACCTGGCCCAGGCCTACCGGGCGGCCGGCCAGTTCCGGCAGGCGATCCCGCTGTACCAGCACACCCTGGCCGACCGGGAACGCCTGCAGGGCCCCGACCACCCGGACACCATGACCGCCCGTGGCAACCTGGCTGCGGCCTACCGTGCGGCGGGCCGCCTCAAGGACGCGATCCCGGTGTACCGGCGCACCCTGGCCGACCGGGAACGGGTACAGGGCCCCGACCATCCCGACACGATGACCGCCCGTGGCAACCTGGCCGACACCTATCACAGCGCCCGCAAGCTCAAGGACGCGGTGCCGCTCTATCAGCGCACGCTGGCCGACCGGGAACGGGTCCAGGGCCCCGATCACCCCGACACCATCACCGCGCGCGGCAACCTGGCATCGGCCTATCACAGTTCCCGGAAACTGGTCTCGGCCCTGCCGCTTTACGAACGGACGCTGGCCGACTGCGAGCGCGTGCTCGGCCCGGACCACCCGGACACGCTGGCCTCACGGGGCAATCTCGCCCACGCCTATCACACCGCCGGACGGCAGGCCGAATCGCTCGCCATGTTCGAGCGCACGCTCAGCGACTGCGAACGAGTGCTGGGCCCAGACCATCCGCTGACCCAGGCCGCACGGGAAAACTACGAGGCCATCGCAACGACCTGACGGCCCTGCTGCGGCAGCAGCGCGACCGTCGGCCGCTGCGATGATGCCGCCGCCTACTCGACCGGGATCTGCTTGTTGATCAGGCTCAGGTCGACGCCCTGCCGCCGGCGGACGATCCGCGCGATCACATAGATCGCGATGGCCAGCAGGTACATCGCAAGCATGTAGTACAGCGACGACGAGTTGTTGACGCCGTAGATCTTCTTGACGAGCCACTCGTAGAGGCAGAAGCCGAGCAGCCCGATCGTGATCACGCCTGACAGCGGGACGAGTGGCACCCCCAGCACCTTGACCTTGCTGGCCGGTGAGGCCCGCCACAGGTCCGGCTTGCGCCATGGCAGCAGCACCACGGCGATCGAGCTGAACAGGTAGGTCACCGCGATCACCAGCGTCGCGTCCAGCGTGTAGGTGACGAAGGTGGCGCTGTAGGCGTACAGGGCGCTCAGCCCGACGGCGGGCAGCAGCATCAGGATCAGCGAGTACAGCGGGACCTTCCGCTTCTCGGAGACCTCGGCCGCCCGGTCGGGCAGCACCCGGTCGAACGCGGCGGCGAAGATGACCCGGGTGGAGGACAGGAACAGGGTGCCCACCCAGCCGAAGAACCACAGGCTCATGACCAGGATGATGACGACCTGGAACGCGGTGTTGTGCACCAGCCAGCTCGCGAACATGACCGGGTAGGGCCAGATGCCGAACTGCGGCGTGAGGTTGTTGGCGAGCGCGTTGAGGTTCTGGTAGAAGTCCCAGCCGAAGGTCTTGGCCATCAGCAGCAGGAAAACGACGGTGCAGGCGACGGTGATCCACAGGCCGAAGAACATGCCGCGGAACACCCGCTTGAAGTCGCTGGCGCCCCGGATCTCGCCGTACAGGGTGGCGCCCCAGTTCGGCCACAGGATGAAGAACATCATGAACGGGACTAGCAGCATGGTCGGCCCGAGTGGCCCGAGAGCCAGCCTGCTGGGCGCGTAGCCGAGCTTGTGCGCGGCCACGGTGGTGGCGGCGTAGGCATGTTTGACGCCGAAGATCTTCGCTGCCTCGGTGTTGAAGGAGGACACGAAGCTGGCATGGCTGTTGATCAGCAGCAAGACCACGATGACCGCGAAGCCGATCATCCCGCCGATGAAGCACCAGCGCTGGACCTTGGCGTAGCCGGCCATGCCGATGGAAACCAGGAAGCCGGCCAGCGCGATGGTGATCAGGGAAACGACAAAGATCCCGTTGTGGGTGCCGAACCACGCGTAGCCGCCATGCGGCCAGGTCCAGCCGAGCGTCGCCCAGAGCGGCTCGAACAGCTGGACGGCCAGGATGTTGCCGTAGATGGGCGCCCACAGCCAGAGGATGAACCACCAGCCGGTGACGGCCATCACAAAGCCGAGCCCGCTGCCCAGGATGCGGGTCTGCCACACATAGTCGCCGCCGGCCCGCGGGATCGTCACGATGAGGCCGGTGTAGGCGATGACCAGGAACGAGACCCAGATCCCCGAGACGATCACCGCGGTGATCAGCTGGCCGGTCGGGAATGCCGGGCCGGCGAAGGTGAACTCGTAGATGCCCAGCGTGACGAAGTTGGTGGCCAGGCAAGCGTAGATCATCGAGTCGCGGACGTTCCAGCCGCGGACCAGGCCGGTGGCCTTCCGCAGGAAGAGCGCCGGCCTCTCAGCGCCAAGGGTCTCTGCAGCCATGCATCCCTCCAGTGAGAAGCTGTTCAGGCGCGTGGTACCGACTGCGCCCGGCTGGCCGCCAGATGGCCCTTTCACCCGTGACCGGAAGGTATCTGCAGGCCTTTGATCTTCTTCGCGCTCAGGCCGATGACCGAGCCCGGCAGGCGCCATCACCATTAGACGCTGCCTGGATTGATGGCGAGGGTTCTTCCCATATTTTGGTGCCCCTGCTCTGGCGGATGTGGACCGCTGCCAAGGAGCATGGGCCGATAGCGAACGATTGCATTTCGCATAAGGGTTAAATCGACCATTTTGCTGATCACGCCGCCGTGACCGGACGGCAGCGACGTGGCCGTGGCCGAGGCGATCATTTCAACGCTAGAGCGCAGGTCAATCGCCCGAAACTGCGGCAGACCCCGGAGATTTAGAGCGTATTTTCTTCTGGCTGGGCAAAGGCCCGGTGCTGGCGGGTAGCCGAGCGTAGCCTCTGTTGTGCGCCCGCGTAACAGACACTAGAGGCGGCCATGGTTAACGATCTCTTGTCGCTCTTCATAGCTTCCCTGGCCCTGCTGCTGGTGGTGTCTATCTACCGAATCGTCACGCTGGCGCCCGAGGATGCCGCCGCCGTGGCCGAAGGGCCCGCGTTCACGTCGCCGGTCCCTGGCCGGGCGGTGCCGGCCAGCCAGCCATACGCTGCGGCGTTCGCTGGCGCGGGTGGCCCTTCCGGCGCCGCCGTTGCTGCGCCCAGGCGTGCCGCAGCGCCAGCGCCGGCGTTCTCCCCGTCGGACTCCCGCAGGCTGCGATCGTGGGGCGCGGCGATCCTGGCGGTTACCGGGGTGGCTGTCACCATCATCGGCGGATTGCTGTTCCTCAGCGGCGGGGCCGCCATGGCCTGCCCACAGCATACGGTCGCGGTCTGCTCGCAAGGGTTTGTGGTGCTCACCGCCACCCAGCTCTTCGGCGGGGCCGTCGCCCTGGCTGGCGTGGTCCTTATCCTGACCTCCATCGCGCTGGCCCTGCGCGAAGGGTAGTAGCACCTGGGCTTAGCTCAGCAATGACGGTCGCACACGGATCACAGTGAATCGATCCAGTGATTGAGGCGCCGGGCCGCGCCGGACAGCACGCCGGGATCACGCAAGGTGTTGGCAAGCAGTGCGGTGCCTTCGTAGGCGGCTATCAGATCAAGGGCAAGATCGTGTGCGTCATGGCGGCCCAGTGACTGGAACTGCTGCTCGGCCCATTCGATCAGCAGGCTCATCAGTTCCGCGGTAGCGAAGTCAGGCTGCCCGGCGCGCTTCCCGATCTCCGAACAGAGACTGCCGAGCGGGCATCCGTGCTGCGCCACGATCTCGCTCTGGGCGGTGAACTCCCGCACAAAGGCCTTCAGCCGGCTCCGGGGGGACCGGTGGTGACTGTCGATGACGGCAAGGGTTGTCCTTACCTGCTGTGCGTGCGCCTCGATGACTGCGGCGATGACATCGTCCTTGGTCTTGAAGTAGTAGTAGACATTGCCGGCCGGGACGTCCGCGGCCATCGCGATGCCGGCCAGCGTGGTGCGCTCGATGCCCTGCTGGTGCAGGAGTTCGGAGGCAGCGGCCACCAGCCGCTCTCGTTTCGCCGGCCGCGGCCCGGTGGCGGTTGCCTGGCCTGGGTTTGAGTCAGTCATCTCACTTATCAGGATACAGGTGCCGCGGTGCCAGGTGGTGCCGTGTTG
>Ga0306920_100014735_pt1 | contig 10690 bp, 14 predicted proteins | sample flu12Cox44000170_FD_204666 | JGI IMG/M metagenome (GOLD analysis project Ga0306920, IMG submission 204666) | Lab enrichment of tropical soil microbial communities from Luquillo Experimental Forest, Puerto Rico - flux4day.12C.oxic.44.000.170 (v2)... | ecosystem: Environmental > Terrestrial >... | reverse complement strand
AATCATTCCTCCATGCGGGTACCAGGCGAGGAACGCAAATTTCTGATCAAGCGGCATGAACTCCTCTACACCGAGGTGACGCCGTCGAACTTGGTCAAGGTTAGCATGGATGACGATCTCGACGAGTCCGCGGGCGTCAATCGCCCCGGCTTCACGCTGCATGGCGGCGTGCTGTCGGCGCGGCCTGACGTCAACTGCGCCGTCCACGTGCATACCGAAATCGGAATGGCACTCGCCGGATTGCAGCACGGACTGCGCATGGTATCGCAGCCGGCGATGCGTTTTTACAATCGCGTCGGTTATCACGATTACGAAGGCATCACCGAGGATTTCGGCGAGCGCGAGCGCATCAACAAGGCGCTGGCCAAGAACCGCGCGCTAATCATGCGAAATCACGGCCTCCTCACGGTGGGCCAGACCGCGCGTGAAGCTTTTGTCTTGATGAAATCGCTGATTGAGGCGGCGGACATTCAGCTCAAAATGGAAGCGACCGGCGGCGACCTGATCGAAATCCCGGCCGAGATCTGCGAGAAGACCGCGCACCAGTACGAGCATCACGATTCCGGCCGCGGCTCGGCCGATTGGCCGGCATACCTGCGCATGCTCGACGCCATCGATCCGCAGTGGCGGAATTGAGCGTCCCAGCTGATGAGCTGCGGATCGGGTGTTACCGGGTCCAAACGCTGCGCGAGCGCCGGCCTTCAAGGGTTCTGGTAACGCGCAGCGGCGACCAGATCGCGAAGAACGTGAGCTTCATTCTCCGACTCGCGCAGCGACAGCGCTAACGTATCGCGCATGGAAAGCATGCCTTGCACACGCCCATCGACAACGACGGGCAGATGGCGAACGTGGTTTGTTGTCATCAACTCCTGCGCGCGCCGCATGCTGTCATCGGGGCCGCAGGTCAAAACCCGTGTGGCCATGACATCTCGGGCCCGTATGTACTGCATTTCGCTCCAGTCGGCTCGCGCGAAGGCTCGCACGAGGTCCCGCTCGGAGATGATGCCAACCATCTGAGTGCTTCCTAGTTCGCAAACAGGCATCGCACCGATCTCATAGGTAAACATGCGCTTGGCGACCGTATGCAAAGGATCGTCCGGCAGGCACGTTACTAGCCGCTGACGTGAAAGTGTGAGGAATTCACCAATTTTCACGGCGTCACTCCGGGTTTACCCCACCCGTAAGCCGAGGTTAGCCAAACACACGCACTCCTCAAATTCAAATGAGCGCGAGGGCTGTGTTGGATACAAAACCTCCCGATCCGCAAGGTGCCATGTCTGGAAATCGATAATCGCACACTCGTTGTCGAATTTAATGTGAACTCAATCCGCGCCATCGCGGACGGCATTCATTGGCAAAAGCTCGCGTCGCCAAGGCCAGCGGCCCTCGATCTCAAGCACCAATGTCCAGCTCAGAAAGGTTCGTACCACGACTAGCCCGGCGAGAAGACCGAGACTGGCGAAAGTCAGCTCGATCGCTATGGTTTTCACAATGTCCGCGGCAACCAGGACTTCGAGGCCAAGCAACAATGACCGACCGATCCGTATTTTATATTGATCGTAGTGCCGCTCCACATTTCGTTGATGCGCAAGCAGCAAAGTCGACCAGACGATACCAGCGACTATGATGAAGACGCCGAAAATTTCGATGCCGACACCAACCAGATGGATCAAATGGCTTACGGTCGATTCGAAGCTATCGTCCATCCCGCTGCTCGTCGTGTTAACCCGGCGGCTCGTTCGCTCTCATTAAAGGTCGACTGGCACCTCAAATAATTTGATCTGGATCAATTGCCTTCGATCGAGTGGTGTCACGGATTTTCCGCTTTTGGCACCCAGGGCGATATTCGTTTTGCGCGGCAAAGCCGACATTGATTGGCGCGCGACCATGCCGGCGCCTTTTGACCCAAAGCGGACATGGCGCCAAAGCGGACAGGGGCCTTTGCCGCTTCGCAGCGTCCAAGGTACCCAAAATCGTTCCCGTTGCCGCCGATGCCAGCCTCAGTCCCTTTCCGCTTGGTCGTGACGGGGAACAGGCATCTTTGACGCAAATCAAACCTCTTGTTGGGTCGCCCCTGCTATTAATCACCTACAAACTCCGATGACCTGGTGGAGCACGGAAAATGAGCGAACAACTTGAGCGGGAGAAAATGGAGGCGCAAAGGCTGGTCGAACTTTTTGAGGGCGTCAAAGGCCGTCGGCCAAATACGGATCAAGAGCTGAAAGAGTGGCTTGCCTCTCCGGAAGGCAAAGCCGCAACCGAGTTTGAGCTGACATCCGTGTCGCGCTGGGGCGAGACCGGGCGGTCATAGCAAATCGACAGGCTTTGCGGCGTCGGCTCCGGCCGCGACTTTGGCCGCGCAACCCAGGAGAAGCTCATGTCGCACTACTACGCGATTATTTCCGCACTGATTTTTGCAGTAGTGGCGGCGGCGCATTTTGTCAGGTTGTTTCGGCGCTGGACTGTTCAAGTTGGGCCGCTTTCTGTGCCGATGTCCGTTTCCTGGGTGGGCCTCGTAATTTCTGCTTTACTCGCAGTCTGGGGTTTCCAACAGTTGAGCTGATGAGGTTTTCGGGGAGAAATGAAACGGAGCGCCCATGGACTGGACGATTAAATCCCAAACCAACGACCCAGATCTCGCGCTTGCCATTGTCGCAGACCAGCGGAACAAGGGATACAACGCTTGGATCGAAGACGAGAACGGCAAAGCCGTCGACGAAGAAGCCCTCAAAGAAAATAAATTTGTACCTGCCAAACCCGCTCTTCGCGAAAGAGCGAAAGGATTACTTTTTTTTGTGGGGGCTGCCGTGGCCGCGCTCGGTACCCTTTACTTGCTTGGATTGTGGATCGATCACGACTAAGCGGCTCCACTTCCGCCGCGCATTTGGCGGACTCGCGATCGCCCATCATTACCCGCTACGCGTCGCGCGGGTGGAATGAAATCGCATTGAAGCGATTCCAGGTTCGCTTTTTTTGTCGCAACCAGCGGTTTGATGTCTGCGGTTTGATGTCTAACGTCTGCGGGTGCCAAAACGGACCGCAGATTACCGCAGCGAGATCACCAGACCGTTGAGGTCGGCGGCAACGATCAGGCCCGCTTGGCGGCCCGACAGCGTCAGCACTGCGCCGTTCTGGTTGGTCAGGACGATGCCGCCCGCGCCAGCGCCGACAGCGATGCCCGCCCCGGCTGCGCCGTATACGCCATTAACATCGGACGGCCTTCGGATATTGCTGACTGTGCCGACAAAATCGGTCGCTGAAGCGCCGAAAGTAAATCCGTAGCTCACCCCGCCGATCGCGAGCCGATAGCTCCGGCCCTGGAACACCAGCGTGCCGCTGCCGCCAGAGCCGCCCACGACAAATCCGGCCTTGATAACGTTGAAGCGGCCCTGGATGCGTTTGCCATATTTTGCTGGGTCCAACCCCGAGCGGCAAAGATGCGACGAATCGAAGAGGTAAACAAGTTTGAACTCGCGGTGGGCCTGAAAGCGCCCATTGTCCAGAGCTCACCCACGAAGTGATCAAAGGGCGCGATGTCTGCTATCGGCGCAAAGCAGATTTCTCGACGCGAACGATCAACACCGCATTCGAGAGCGCACACTTCAAGCGGATAACTTTGAGGCAGAAGAGGATGGGGAAATAGATCAAACGTTGCGTCCCGAAAGCACCGTGGACGCCCGCACAACCACTAATCTCCCGCCGCTGTGATTTGTCGCGGAAAACCTCTAAGGCCGTTGCCAATCCTCTCGTAGACCGCCAAGAGCGATTGGCTGGCGGTGGTTATTGCTTCAATGCAGACAATCGAGATCAGAGCCGCAATCAGGCTATACTCGATGGATCCGGATTCTTGAACAAAACCGATGATGAGCTTTTTCAATTGCGCACCACTCGTGTGTTAAGTGAACAGTTACCAACTGACGCGGCGGCTTGCCGCTGCGACAATATGACCACAGCGCGCGTTGCAATTGTGTTGAAGCGCGCACTCAAATTTTCACTGCATTTTATTCATTGCGTCGGGTTCGCCGAGAAACGGTCCCTCGCGTTGTGAGCTTGAGCTATTCTCTCGGCGGGTTCGTGCAGATCATCGGGACCGGAAGATATCCCCCGTGCTGGCTTCCACATTTGATTTGGATTGCGCTTGGCGTCGCGCTCGCGCTGGCGTTCGTTGAGTACTTCCATGCCCTCGAGTTTTAATCGACCGCGAAGGAACGCGTGCGATCGGCTAACGGTTTATCCGGCTGTTGCGGCGAGCGGCACCGCCTAATTTGGATTGCGAATGGTTTCTAGAAGACCCGAGGTCGTGCGCGTCAATGACAGGATGCAGCGCGGCTATCGTTATTCGCTCACCGCACCGATCGGACGTCATTTCGACCCCGAATTCCGTCCCGAGCTTACGCCGAGGGAAATGCTCGCGCTCGGCGTATTCTGCGGCAAGTACATGACGGACTGTCGCAAGGAATTCCCTACGAGCTGGTTCGCGCGGGCACGGCTCGCGCAATCGGGCCGCGACTGCGCGCTGAACTATTTCGGCGTCGACGCGAGCCAGCCGCTCTCGGTGTGGCGCAGGAAAGGCTGGATCCATCCCGACGATCCGCGGGGCTGGTTTCAATGGTACTGCCGCTATTACATGGGGCGGCGCCTGCCGCGAGAGGATGCGCGCCAGATCAAACGTTGGAAAGCCATCCGGCGGCACATCGCGCAGATCAAGCGACATTGCGAGCCCGGCGACCCGACATGCCGACCACGGCAGCGGCAGGCTTTGCTGCACTGGGCCTACGACAGCCGCAAAATTTGAAACGAACGAGTCAAGTCCGCTTATGGCCTCAAGGCGGCCCTCATCTATTTCGACCTCGGCGCGATGGCGACAATGTATTGTTGTGAACCGTAGCCTCGCCTAGGCCAAGAAGAGGGAGGAATGCGATGAAAAATTCGCGAAGAGTTTTCCTCGCTTTCGCGGGCGGCAGCGCCGCCGTAACGGCCCTGCCGCGTTTCGCCTCGGCTCTCGATTACCCGACGCGCTCGGTGCATATGGTCGTCGGCTTCGCCGCAGGACTGTCGCCGGACATCCTTGGGCGTTTGATAGCCCAAGCCCTCTCGGATCGGCTCAACCAGCAATTCATCGTGGATAACCGGCCCGGAGCCGCCAGCAATATCGGCACCGAAGTGGTCGCACATGCGGCGCCTGATGGTTACACAGTGCTGCTGACCATTTCCGGCAATGCGATCAACGCAACGCTCTACACGCATCTCAACTTCGATTTTGCGCGCGACCTGACACCCGTTGCCGCCATCGGCCGCACCCCTTTCGTGATCGTGGTCAATCCTTCATTCCCCGTCCGATCGGTTCCCGAACTGATCGCCTATGCGAAGTCGAATCCCGGCAAGATAAACATCGCTTCGGCGGGTCCGGGAACCGGACCGCATGTCGCCTGCGAGCTGTTCAAGATGATGACCGGCGCCGACATGGTCCAGGTGCCGTACAAGGCGAGTTACATGACGGATCTCCTCGGCGGCCAAATTCCAATGGCATTTTCCCCGATCGCGCAGATCATCCAGGACGTGAGAGCCGGCAAGCTCAACGCGATTGGCCTCACGACGCCGACGCGATCGGATGCCGCGCCGGAAATCCCCGCGATAGCGGAATTCGTACCCGGCTATGCGGCGAGCGGCTGGTATGGGATTTGCGCGCCAACAGGAACGCCCGATGAGACCGTCGAGAAGCTCAATGCGGCGACCACCGCCAGCGTCGCGGATCAAAACCTCAAGTCACGCTTGCTCGGTCTCGGCGTCGAGCCGATGCCGATGTCGGTTGCAAATTTCAAAAAATTCGTTGCCGACGAAATCGCGAAATACGCAAAAGTTATTCAATTCGCCGGTATCAAGGTGGAGTAAAGCGCCTACGCCGAACCCATCAAGTGCCGAAGCGAAAGTGCATGACGTCGCCGTCCGCAACGACGTAATCCTTGCCTTCGAGCCGCATCTTGCCGGCGTCGCGCGCGCCGGCCTCGCCGCCGCAAGCCACATAATCATCGTATGAAATGGTCTCAGCGCGGATGAAGCCGCGCTCGAAATCGCTGTGGATGACACCGGCGGCCGCCGGCGCCTTGGTGCCGCGCGTGACCGTCCAGGCGCGCGCCTCTTTCGGGCCCGCGGTAAAGAAGGTCACCAAATCAAGAAGCGCGTAGCCGGCGGCAATGAGCCGATCGAGCCCCGCCTGTTTCAACCCGATCGAGACCAGATAATCGTCGCGGTCGTGGTGCGACAGCACCGCGATCTCGGCTTCGATCTTCGCGGAAATTATGACGACGCCGGCGCCCTCGGCTTGCGCGCGCGCCTGCACTTTCCGAGAGAATTCATTGCCGGCCGCCGCGGATGCCTCATCCACATTGCAGACGTAGAGCACCGGAAGCGCCGTCAAGAGCGCCAGCATGTGGAACGGCTTTTCCTCCTCGGGCTTGCGCGGCACGAGCCGCGCCGGCTTACCCTCGCGCAAGAGGCTGAGCGTGCGCTCGATCAGATCAAGCGTCTGCCGCGCTTCGGCCGCCTCTTTGTCGGTGCCGCGCGCCTTGCGTTCGAGCCCCTCGGTGCGCCGTTCCAGGCTTTCAAGATCGGCGAGCATCAGCTCGGTTTCGACGGTCTCGATGTCGGCGATCGGATCGATGCGGTCTTCGACATGAGTGACGTCGGTATCCTCGAAGCAGCGCACGACATGAGCGATCGCATCGACTTCGCGGATATTGGCGAGAAATTGATTGCCGAGCCCCTCGCCTTTGGAGGCGCCGCGGACCAGACCGGCAATATCGACGAAGGTCAGCCGCGTCGGCACGATCGCGGCGGATTTCGCCAGAGCGGCCAATGTTTGGAGCCGCGGATCCGGCACGGCGACTTCGCCGACATTCGGTTCGATCGTGCAGAATGGATAGTTCGCCGCCTGCGCCGCCGCAGTTTCGGTCAGCGCATTGAAGAGCGTTGACTTGCCGACATTCGGCAAGCCGACGATGCCGCATTTGAAGCCCATGGGAGTTAGTCTTTATTTTCGCAGTGATTGCCAATCGTCATTGCGAGGAGCGCAAACGAGGTAGGAGTCAAACCGTCACGTAAATGATGTCGGGCGCAAGACTTCATTTTGAATCACCATTTTCGCCCTGCTCGTCGCGCTCCGCCTGGCCGAAACCCTTGGCCACCATGGCGAGATGGACCTTGTTCTGGAAGCTCGCATCCTGGCCGCGCGCAATCAGTTCGGCGTTCTCTCCGATGATTGGGATCAACGCGTCAACCCAGCCACGATCGGTTTTGGCGAAATCGCTGAGCACATAGTGCTGGACCATGTCCTTGTCGCCGGGGTGGCCGACCCCGATGCGGACACGGCGGTAATCATTGCCGATATGTTCGGAGATCGAACGCAATCCGTTATGTCCGGCGATGCCGCCGCCGATTTTCACGCGCACCTTGCCGGGCGGCAGATCGATCTCGTCGTGAAACACGGTGATATCCGCGGGCGGCAGTTTGTAGAAATGGGCGGCTTCGGCGACCGCCCGGCCGGATTCATTCATGTAGGTGCCCGGCAACAACAAAAGCGAGCGCGCGCCGCCGAGCGGTCCTTCGCAGGCGACCCCCTGAAAGCGCCGGCGCCACGGACCGAGACCGTGGCGCTTGGCGATCTCTTGAACGGCGAGGAAGCCGACATTGTGCCGGTTGCCGACATGGCGCGCTCCCGGATTGCCGAGCCCAACCAGGAGCAACATGGGGATTTCATCCTATGCCGGATGACCTCACTTTTTCTCAGGCGCAGCGGCGGCAGGCGCTGCCGCGGGCCCCGCACCCGGAGCGGCACCCGGCGTCGCACCCGGAGCAGCGCCGGGCGCCGCACCTTCGGCCGGCACGCCCGCTGCCGCAGCAGCGGCAGCAGCGGCGGCCGCGGCGGCGGCGGCTTCGGCGGCCGCCTTCATTTCTTCGGCGTAGCCGGACGGCGGCACCACCGTCACAAGCGTGATGTCGCGGCCGGCGACCGCGCGCACGCCTTCCGGCAGCGTGATATCGCTCAGATGCTTGGAATAATTGATCTCAAGTTCGCTGATATCGACTTCGATGCCGCTCGGGATCGCGTCGGCGAGGCAACGCACCTCGACGGTATGGGTGACGATGCTGACGGTGCCACCGCGCTTGACGCCGGGCGACTGATCGGCGCCACGCACGCGGACCGGAATGTTGACCCGGATCGTGGCGCCCTCGCCCAGCCGCATGAAATCCACATGCAGCGGCACGTCGCGCACCGGATCGAGCTGGAAATCGCGCGGGATGACGCGGTGTTTCACGCCATCCACCTCGACCTCATGGATCGTGGTGAGACAGCGGCCGGCATAGATGCGCTGGCGCAGATCGGCATAGTCCAGCGAAATCGGCAGCGGCGGCTTGCCGTCGCCATAGATGATTCCGGGTACGCGGCCGGCGCGACGCTCGGCCCGGGCGGCCCCCTTGCCTGCCCGCGAGCGTGTCGCCGCCTTGATCGAATTGACGGTCGCCATCGTATATCCTCGTCTTAAGTCCTGTAATGCAAAGGGAAATTCCGCGTCAGCCTCCAGGGGTGCCGGTGATGCCGCGGAAGCCTGCGCTTATAACGGCGCGCCATACGGAACACAAGGAAATGCCGCAGGCTATGGCGGCGCGGTTATCGCGCGGGTCCGCGTTGGCTCAAAAGCGGACGTCGTGGTCTGGTCAAGGAGAACGCATATGGACAAGACATCGAAGGTTATTTTCGCACTGATCGCGGCTGGACTGTGGTTCGATACCGCCTCCAATCTGCTGCGACCGGCCCACGCTCAGCAAGATATGCTGAGTGACATCAAGGTTAGCGTGCAGTTGATTTCTCGTAGCCTCGAAACTCTTGTCTCGGGCGGCCTCAACTGCACCAACCAACGGCTATGTGGACAGTAACGACCCGCGCGAGCGGACATCAGCTCAATGCGCTTGTCCGCTTTGTGCCAAAATCGGGCAGGCGTGCCTACTGAAAAGCTGCCCTGTGTGATGGCCTCTTTAAACGCGAAGGGTAATTTCGCAGACCAGACCCTCGGCGCGCCAATCAAAGCGCGTTTCCCCTTTTAGCTGACCAATCATTTGTTCAATAACCCGTCCGCCAAAGCCTGTGCGCGTAGGTGCCCGCACCGGCGGGCCACCCATTTCCATCCAGCGCAAATTCAGTCGACCGTCGTCTTCGTGCGACCAGTTTAATTCAATCTGCCCGTTGGACACCGACAACGACCCATACTTGGTCGCGTTGGTGGCCAGTTCATGCAACGTTATCGCTATGGCTTGCGCGGCATCAGGCTCCAACAAAACTTCCGGACCGCTTATTCGCACACGCGTCTCCTCCGTCTTCGAATAGGGAGCAAGTTCCTGCCTGGCGATTGTCGATAGTTCAGCGCCGATCCAGCGGGTCGCGACAAACAGTGAATGAACATTCGCAAGAGCCTGAATACGCCCTTCAATCGCCTTTTTCAGGTCACCAACCGCATCGGCCTGCGAAAGATTGACCATAGCCTGCACGTTCGCAAGCAGGTTCTTGCTCCGGTGTTCTGCCTCCCGTGCCAACGTAGCGATTTGCTCTTGGCTTCGCTTCTGTTCGGTAATGTCCCTGGCGATCTTCGACGCTCCGACGACCTTCCCCTCCGCGTTTTTGACAGGAGAAATCGTCAAAGAAACCGTAATGAGGCTGCCGTGCTTACGCTGCCTGATCGTCTCAAAATGGTCGATCCGCTCGCCACGCCTGATGCGGGTTAGTATTGTACGCTCTTCGTCCTGGCGGTCTTGCGGGATCACGATAGTGATGGGTTGACCTATCGCCTCTTCGGCAGTGTAGCCGAAGACCCGCTCGGCACCTTCGTTCCAGCTTGTGATAATGCCGTCGAGATTTTTGCTCACGATTGCGTCGTCACTTGACTGAACGATCGACGCCAGCCGCTGCAATTGATCTTCTTTTTCGTAAAGCGCGGCTTCGATTCTCTTGCGATCAGTAACGTCACGATTGACTTCAATCACCGTGTCGTCATCGAGCAATTGCTGGCGGCTTTCTACAACGACTTCGCGGCCATCTTTGCAGATATGACGGAGTTCGCCGGACCAGTAACGTTCATTTTGAAGCTGCGTAATCAACTCGTTCAATGTGACCGGGAATTTTGTTTGAAGGAGAACGTGGCTAATGCGCCCCACTGCCTCCCCCGGCGTGAAGCCATAAAGCCGCGCGGCCCCGGTGTTCCAAAATTCGATTGGTCCATTTAAGTTCCACACGAGCATTGGTTCATAGGACAGCGTCAGCAAGCGGGCCAACCGCTCTGCGCGCTCGGAGCCTGCTTCGACTCGAAAGAACTCGCGTTCAAATAACTCGCGCGACACTCCGGAGACCTTCAAGACCAGCGATCAAGCTGGTTCACTAGGGACTCACTCGAACACCCCTGGCTTCGAGACCGCCGCAGGCGCGACATTCGAAGGTGTAGAGGTCACGAACGGCGCTCTCCGCCTCTATTCCGAACAAACACATTTCTACGTTGCAGTTCGGGCAGAGAAGCAACGCCTTGATTTCTTCCGAGGGCGTGTCGGTCTTTGGGAATGGACGGACGTTGATCATGCGGTGCACCCTTTGTGGTTGGTTTGTTGCTCACTGCGAGGGACGACGTTCTCACGGCCTATTGCGGCT
>Ga0306920_100014734_pt1 | contig 10691 bp, 17 predicted proteins | sample flu12Cox44000170_FD_204666 | JGI IMG/M metagenome (GOLD analysis project Ga0306920, IMG submission 204666) | Lab enrichment of tropical soil microbial communities from Luquillo Experimental Forest, Puerto Rico - flux4day.12C.oxic.44.000.170 (v2)... | ecosystem: Environmental > Terrestrial >... | reverse complement strand
TCGAAGATCGGCTGTCGCCCAAATTCGCTCAAGTGACAGTTCCTCGAACTCGAACTCAAGAATGCGCCTCAGGGCTTCGGTGGCATATCCCTTCCCCCAATGGTCTGGATGCACCGCATAGCCGAGGTCGCCTTGCCGATGTTCCGCCGAGCGGACGCCTATGCGTATAATGCCGATGAGCCTTGGCTCTTCCCTGATCTGGATGGCAAGAGCCAATCTCCCTTGGGATCTGGCTGACCGTTGGCAACGGCCTGTCCGACGAATTGGGCAGCGCTTTCCATTGTTTGTAGAGGCAGCGGCAAAAAGCGGATGAATTCCGGCTTCGTCGAATAGGAGGCGACAGCCTCCACATCGGTGGATTGGAGGGGCCGCAATGTGAACCTGCCAGACCCGAGAATCATCAGAGCCCTACCAACCTGCAACGCGAAGATCTTGGTTCCCTTCGTTCCGCGGCAGACCATAGCCCACCCGGTCTATCCGCGGAAATCGATCTTCAGCAAAGCCATGAGTGAGAGGGTTCAGCGATGCCCAATCCTACCGTCCCCAGCTTCCAAAACCCTGACGCTTACGAACAAGTCATGGGAAGATGGAGCCGCCGACTCGCACCTCTGCTAATTCGATTTGGTGGCCTTTCGGACGATGACCCTGTGCTCGACGTCGGCTGCGGGACCGGCAGCTTGGTTAATTCGTTCGATCGCGCCTTCTCCATGCTCGTACTGCAATTCATCCCAGTTGCGGCCCACGCGTGCCCACGCGGTAGCTGAGATGTGTTGGGTGGTCAAGCCAAGCGGCACGTGACAGCAGTGGTGTGGGATGCTTACGGCGGGACGCCACACATGCATATGGCGTGGGATATCGCCGCAGTTCTCGATCCGTCGATCGAGCGGTGTTCGTTCCCGCCATTGAGCCAGCCAAATGAGATGGCGAATCTGTGGCGCGACCTTGGTTTCGTGGATGTCGAGCAAACCAGTCTGCTGATCCGCATGGAGTTTTCCGGCTTTGATGATTATTGGCTGCCACTTACGAGTGAAGGACCGCTGGTAAAATTTATCAATGGGCTCTCCGCTTCGGCCCGTGCAGCGCTGACGGAGCATGTGCGGGGCGCGTATTTCGCCAATCTGCCTGATGGGGCGCGCTCCTTTGCCTGTGTCGCATGGGTGTGTCGCGGAACTGTGCCAGCGTAATCTGGCGTGGCGGCTACGAAGCCCACTTGCAGCCGACGCCATGCGGTGCGCTGGCGCGATATTAATTAGGCTGCTGTGTATATGCGAGGTCTGGTGTTGGCTGGTGGGATGATAAACGTCTAACGTCGAGGATGTCAGGGAATACCGAGCAATCAGCTTTGTGCAGAAGTTTGGCCTACTCAATGAGCAATGGCAGCCAAAAGTGATCGCTGAAATGAACGATTACCAGTTCAAGGTTGTGAAGTTACAGGGCGACTTTATCTGGCATGATCATAAAGACACTGACGAGACGTTCATCGTGATCGAAGGAGATTTGCGGATCGATTTTCGCGATGGCGCGGTGCACATCCGTGCGGGCGAGATGTTCATCGTTCCAAAGGGGGTGGAGCACAAACCCTAGGCCGAGAACGAGGTCAAGTTGCTCCTGATTGAGCCACGCGGCGTGCTCAATACAGGGGATGTCTGGATCTGAAACCTCTCGTCCACCAACGGTGGGTGAAATCCCGGCAGGATTTTCACCTGAATAACAAAGCAATAGGCGGGAAGAAGGACACCCCAATCTCGGATCATACTCAACCTCGTGCTTCGTCTCTAAGGGTCGAGCTATGATCGGTTTTCGCTGCATCCCGATGGACACCGCGAGCGCCATTCGGTTCCGGCAGACTGGCCGTGATGACGCCGGTAATTCTCTGCATCACAAGATCGCGGATCACCCAGCGCCTTGCCGACACTGCCTCGCAGAATCCGAGATCGGCACACCCGTATTGCTCGGTTCCTATCATTTCGGAAGGCCACATGGTGTCTATTGGACGCCAAGTCCGATATTCCTCCACGCCGAGCCTTGCGAGCGCTTTGATGGGGCAAGCATCGTCCCGGAAATTGTGCTTCACCGGCTGGTCTCGGTGCGAGCTTACGATGCCGAGGACATGTGCATCTACGAGCTAGGCGACGTATGCGACGGCATTGATGTAGAACGGCTGTTGGACCGTGCGTTGGCTGATCGCCGCACCGATTACGCCAACATTCACACGGCGCGACCGGGCTGTTTCCTGTGCCGGGTCGAACGGGTCTGAGAGGACGCCGACAAGCCTCCTGTTGGTCGGGCAGTTAGGTGCCGCGAACCTTCAGGGGTGCTGCGGAAACCCTGCTCGGAAGGCCCGACGCTGTTTAGCTTGGCATTCGCGGGAAGCTCTTCATCTCATGGGTGATGGCAAGCTATGGCTGAGCCGAGGCACAAAACAACGCCATCGTTGGCTTTAGCCAACTGGTGTCGTCCAGTGTCCCGCCCATGATCAGAGCCATCCCAGGAAACCCTTCAGCTTCGACAAAAACCGGCGACCCGCAGCGGGGGCAGAATTTGCGGTCCAGCTTGCGTCCGCTATCCGCGGTATTAGTGAAAGTTTGAAGCCTGCCCTGGACGGAAAAGGCTTCCTTCGGCACCGCCACGACCTCCACGAAGGCTGATCCCGTCCGCCTTTGACAATCTCGGCAATGGCAGATGGAGGTTACCACGGGCTCGCCGGAAGCCGAGTACCGGACATCTCCACAAAGGCATCCGCCGTTCATGTTTGGCACAGGTGTTCCTCCCCGATGTGACAGTTGCAGAAGGTAGCAACGGAGTTCCGATCATGATAGCGAGACGCCGCGAGAAAGCGGAGACCACTCCCGCACTGGCAGGGGTTCCTCAGGGTTCCTGCACGCAGGTGAAGACGCCGGTCGGCTGGCCCCAACCCGCGGCGTCGGTTCGTCACCCCGGACCCGATACACCCCATCCAAGATATCGACCTTCTGCGCCACGCACCACCGGGCCACAAAGGCTGTGCGAGCGTTATATCGGCGAAATAGATGGCCAGCGCATCGTTGACGACGCCTCGCGCGCTGGATGGAGTCGAGATCCACCCATCCGCATCGCAGTTGCGCGTCGAGCCACGCGACGATCCGATCGAGGCTAACGCTCAAGCCCTCAGATGGGACCGCTACCCTGATCCGCACGGGGAACCGACGTTCGGCATCCAGAATTGCTTGTTGCGCGGCTCTCATAATGCGAATCGACGATAGCCGATCCGGCGTGATGCCGGTGCGGCCTCGCGTTCTCTGAGATCGCGCCCGGTGATCTCGACATTGCCGCCGTCAGTCAACTGGCGACGACGAGCCTTGCGCTCGGCGATGAGTTCGAGCGGGGTCCGGTGTAGATGGTAGGCTTCGAGGCAGCGTTCGGGTGTGGGCGCTTCTGTAAGCAGGATTGGAACACGCGCCGGGAAACCCGCACCACGCCCTCATACCAGGGGCAATCCGGTTCGGTTGTTCACGCGCCGGTGTAAGCGAGGTTAAGTGACTTATTTGACACACAGCTTATCGCAATTGCAAGGTAACTGCGCGGGTTGGAACTTCTTTTTGCCCCGTGGTTGCCGCTTTCAGAAGCCAGGGGGTTGGATCGTATGAAACCCAGACGCGAGAAGCCGACTACAGTGCTGGTGGTGGAAGATGAACCGACTGTTCGAGTTCTTGCGGAGTCTATCATCGAATCGCTTGGGTACGTGATTTTGTCGGCAGCGAACGCAAGAGAGGCAATCGCTCTCTTGGAACACAAAGAGCACATCGACATTTTGTTCACGGACATCAACTTGCCGGATGGGCCGGACGCGATCGATGGGTTAGCACTAGCTCAGAAGGCTGTTGAACTTTCCCCTGGCCTGCGCGTGATCTATACAACCGGCCACGGTCAAACAGATGGCATGACTGCGCTGTTCGTTGAAGCTGCCACTTTTGTTCCCAAACCCTATACGGTCAAGCAGCTTACCGAAGCGGTTGCGGTGACCGCTTAGAAACGTCATCATTGATAACTGAGTTTTTTATTTCAGGGGCAGCCTCCTATCGTGGTGGCGATTCGGTCGGCCTTTTCGGAGGTTCTCATCCCTCTCGGTCTGCTCGAAGCTGACGATGGAATAAGGTGACGATTTTCTCCTGAGCTTCTGGATCGCCGAACACACGCAATAGCGGTTTAAGAGCCTCATTGCCTTGCCTTTTTTAATCCGATCTTGAGTTCTGGTTCGGTCCTCCACCGTCAGCCAAACGTCACATTGCGCGGCTGACCGCTTCGATTAAGCGCGAGGATGATAATTGTGGTTCCATTTGCCCCCGAAACGGAATTACACCGGGAAAGAGAAAGGCGTTCCGGCAGCATGGCCCCGGACACCTGTTTGATGGAACGATCGACGACCCCTGGCAATGGTTTTCGTCCGAAGAACATTCCGGTGATCCAACCAAAATTAGCCCCCTTCGGGCGGCAGAAGCGCCGAAGACTACGCGGGTGAGCCGCAATTTGCCAAAGCGGTTTTGGCAAAACCTCTAGCCTTGATCGCGGTTCCGGCTGCCGTTCTCGTGGGGGTTGAGACATATCAGGCGACCACCATTCTGCCCGAGTTGGCGCGCAGCCGAGCCGCCGTCGCGCATACATTTCAGGTGATCGACACAGCGCGGGCACTCGACGAAGCGATCCAAGATGCGGAGCGGGGCGAGCGCGGCTTTATCATTACCGGAAACACCGAATACCTCGAACCATATATGAGGGGCGTAACAGATGCCCCGACTAGGCTCGCGGAATTTAAGAAGCTAACGGAGGATAATCCCGAGCAACAACGCCGCCTCGATCTTCTAGAAGAGCAGATCAATACTGAATTCTCGCAACTAAAGCGCTCGGTCGAGGCACGTCAAAACGAGGGATTTGATGCGGCCCGTCAGGTCGCAGCGACCAATACCGCTCACACGATGCGGGTGATCACCGGATTGATCGGATTTGCCATCAGCACCGAGTATGGCTTGCTGGACAGAAGACAAACACGCGCCACCGAGGCGCAGATCGCTAGTACCCGGATAACCGTCCTCGCGGTTGCGCTCGCGCTGGCGACGATGTTCGTGGGTATCGTCCTGCTGGCGCTTAATCTCAATCGCGTGACGAGGGCACAGGCAGTTTCGACGGAAAACGAAGATCGGTTCCGCAGTTTACTTGAATCGGCTCCCGACGCAATGGTCATCGTGGACCAGAAGGGGGTCATAGATCTCGTAAATGCGCAAACAGAGAGCCTCTTTGGCTACACGCGAACTGAGATCATCGGGCAATCTATCGAGATGCTTCTGCCCGAGCGGTACCGGGAACGACACATTGGACATCGCAGTGCGTTCTTTGCCAATCCGCGCACCCGTCCAATGGCATCGGGAGTCGAACTTTACGGACGACGCAAGGACGGCACCGAGTTTCCGGTGGAAATCAGTCTGTCGCCATTTCGGACAAACGAAGGTGTTTTAGCCTTCGGCGCGGTCCGCGACATCACCGAGCGTCGTCAAAGGCAACAGGCATTAGAACAGAGCCAATTCGCTCTTGCGCAATCCCAGAAAATGGAGGCAGTTGGTCAGCTTACAGGCGGTATCGCCCACGACTTCAATAATCTTCTGACCGCAATTCAAGGCAGCATAGAATTAGTGATGCGGCGAACCAGTCGTCTTGACCCGGACATCCAACGCCTCCTCCGTTTGGCAACAACTGCTGGTGAACGGGGCGCGGCATTGACCCACCGGCTCCTCGCCTTTTCACGATGGCAGCCGCTCTCGCCCCAGCATATCGACATCAACCGGCAGGTTAGCGGTATTTCCGAGCTACTGCGCCGCACGCTTGGCGAAGCGATAGCGATCGAGACGGTTTTAGCGGGAGGGCTCTGGCACTGCTTCGTAGACCCGAATCAGCTTGAAAGTGCATTGCTCAATATCGCGGTGAATGCCCGCGATGCGATGCCGGACGGCGGCAAGCTCACCATTGAAACCGGGAACACGTATCTCGACGAGGAATACGCGGCGGCGCACGAGGAAGTATCGCCTGGGCAATATGTCTTGCTCGCTGCCACCGATACCGGAACCGGCATGTCGTCCGAGACAATTGCCCACGCCTTGGAACCATTCTTCACGACCAAGGAGTCGGGGAAAGGAACAGGTCTCGGACTGAGCCAAGTCTATGGGTTCGTTAAAAGGTCCGGTGGACATATCAAGCTCTACAGCGAACGCGGCCAGGGGACCACAGTAAAGATCTATCTGCCGCGCTCTTCATCTGAATCTAATCCAGAGCGGGTTCCAGATCGCTCTGCATCAATCATCCCCGGCAACGGAGAGACGGTCTTGTTGGTCGAAGACGATGCCGAGGTGCGTGAATTTAGTGCTTCCGCGCTCGAACATCTCGGCTATCGCGTGCTTGAAGCGCCTGATGCCAGCGTCGCGCTGAACATTTTGGCCGAGCATTCCGAGGTTGACCTGCTGCTAACGGATGTCGGCCTGCCGGGTCTGAACGGACAGCAACTGGCCGAGGAAGCTCAACGCCGCCTTACAGGGCTCAAGGTTGTTTATACGACCGGTTATGCGCGGAATGCCATCGTGCACCACGGTCTACTCGATATTGGCGTAAATCTGTTGGTGAAACCCTTCACAACTGAGGGACTTGGCCGCAAGCTGCAAGAAGTATTGCGAAGGAATTAACCGGTCGTCGCCTCAACGATTTAGTGGGGCAGGATCTGGGATGCCGGATCTCGACCGCGCCACTTTCGTGACTTTCTGCTACGTCACCGTAATCCTGAGCCGCCCTCTCAGGAAAACTTTGGGGTTGATACTGCGTCCGTGGCCGAGCCAACTGATGAGCACAGACAGCCGCTGGTCGGCGGTTCGGACGCCTTCACCAGCAGGTCGTGCATGATCAGCGGATGCACAGGGCAGGCGGTAGCTCGCGGGTGTTAGATGTCCGCGCTGTTGCCGACAGCCTATTCCTCCGTCTCGGACCCCTGCCCTTCCCAAGCCTCATGACCCTCTTTGATGAGAACGGCGACGATCGCGAGGGATGCGACGCTATCAACCCACCACCAGCCCGGCATAATAAACTGAGCAATCAACCCGAGCACCACGATGCCAGATAGGTAGCCGCAAGTGATCGACTCGACGGCATCAGCGCGAAGGGCACGGCTGCCGATCTGAGCGGCAACCCGCATCTTGGCCCTCGCGAGCCACCACATGACGGGCATCGCCCGGACCACTAAGATCAGGCCCAGTGTCGAGAACTCCTGGCCCTCATGCCTCCACAGACCATGAGCGGCGTTCGCCACAACATAGGCAGCAAGGACGAACAGCAGCACACCGCCTATCCGGCTCGCCCGATGCTCGACGCTCTCAGAAAACTCCGCTCCGTGACGCAATTCGACATTGAGCCGCCACAACAGGACACCGGCTGAGACGAGTTCTATTAGGCTGTCCGCACCGAAGGCGATCAGAGACAGACTGTGTGCAGTGACACCCGCACCAATCGCGACCGACGCTTCGATCAGCATCCATCCTGCCGTGAACCATTCCAGCCGGAACGCTTGCCGGATCAAATTCAACCTGATCGGAGCGAACATTAATGACCGGTGGGGCTTTGGGTCGTGCAGGAGGGAACCCCCATCGGAGGTCGGCGAATTCGTTTGTGCCGTCTTCGAGTCGTCGTATCACCGGGGCTGTATCGGTCGGCCAGATATTGTCGCGCGGCTGGAGGTTCGGGATCGCGGTTGGCCACTTGACCGGAATATGGGTCTGACTGAACGACGCCAGATAGTCGGCGTAATCGACGTAATTTCCGTAGTCGTTGCACATGCCGGGCTCCGAGGCTGGCTATCTACCCACCATGATAGGTATCAGCTAATCGAGCTTCACGCTCAGTGGAGTCGTCGTCAGCAGGGAACTTCAGATGCTGAGCAGCACCGCCTCCACCCTGCTAACGACATCAGGCGGGTCATTTCTGTCTCGATGCAATTCGAGGCTGGCGGCGAATCGGCCAGAGGGACCGACAGCCCCCTTCCGTCATCGGTCAGTTGGTGGCGGAACAGTTTGCGCTCTATGATCATCTTGAAGCCGATGGGAGATGGCGACTACAGGAGCGTCGGGAACGCCGTTATCCTGGAATGGGCTGCTCAAATAAGCATCGCCACCGATTATCGCTGTGGTCGGCAAAATTTCGGAATCGAACTTGCTCGCTACGTGAACTGCTCATGCTACCAGACACCTTCGAAACCGCCCGTCTTCTGTTGCGGCCAGTCACAGTTATGGATGTTGCTGCCATCTTCGATAGCTATGCACAAGACGAACTCGTAGCCCGTTACCTGATATGGCGACCGCGCCGCAGCCGCAGCGAGACCCAAGCTTATGTAGAACGCTGCATTGCCACGCCATCAGAAGTCGAGCGTACTTACATGCTGGTGGGCCGCGAAGACAATATCGTCCGGGGTGCGTTCGCGTTGCGCCGCCGCGCGCCGCACCGCCTCGATTGCGGCTATGTGCTGGCCCGCCGATGGTAGCATCAAGGATTGATGACCGAATTTCTGACCGAGATCGCGGCCTGGGCCTTGCGCCAGCCTTCGGTGTTCCGTATCGGTGCGGTGTGCGATGTCGAGAACATCGGTTCGGCCCGTGTATTGGAAAAAGCCGGTTTTGTGCGAGAAGGCGTACTGCACCGATGGCTGGTGCACCCGAATATCAGCGACGAGCCGCGCGGCTGCTATAGCTACGCCGCGTGCGTTGAGGATTTCGAGGTGGGAACACCGGCCCTCCCTGATTAGCCCGCGTGTGGGTGGACGCAGGCGTTTGATATTGACCACGATGATGCCGGTGGCACCGAGCGGAGTTTCCACGATGGGACGCGTGCCAGGGCGCTCGGGTCTAATCACTAGAGCTACGAAAGGGTCTTCTCAAAACAAGCTCGTCTCGATGTTGCGGGCAGGCATTGCCGCATACGCGCCGAACGGACCTCGCGGTCGAAACCCCATGCGCTGATAGAGACCGATCGCCTTGTGCTGCCGGGTTCCCGTTTCCAGGCGCAAGACCGCAAATACCCGCTCCACGGGCTTCGTCCTCGATTCTACGCAGAAGAGCCTTTGCAACTCCCCGGCCACGTGCCATTGGCCGGGTGTACATGCGCTTGACCTCGGCGTAATCGTCGAACACCGCGGCGCCGCCGCAGGCCACCGCGAGGCCGTCCAACCGTGCTATGAAGAAGCGTACAAGAGGCTCAAACAGGCTAGGTAGCGGACGGACTTGCTGCCCTGGTGAATGGTTGACCGACCGACTTCCTCAAATTTGAAAGCGGCGTGGAAAGCATCGGACGCCGGATTCGGCGGGTCGGTATTGATCTCGCAAACGACAAGACGATGGGCTGCCCGGCGAGCTTGCTCGAATAGATCGGCTGATCTTCGCAAGCAGCATCTGATCGGCGATCTTCAGCAGCCGTTTCACTCGGCCGACGCTGGCGATGCTCGTGGCAATCGATGCGCATTGCCGCGTGGTTTTCGGCTCGACAATCTACATCACTTCTGGGACACCGAGGGTCGCGCGATTGGCTGTCTGCTCGAAGCGGCTGATGAGCGAAGGTAGGCTCACCGAGCGGCGGTGGCCTTGGCGTGGGTCTTGGATGGTGGCTTCGGTTTCGCCCTGATCCGCATTGCTCGGCCCTCTGGCTGATCAATATCGAACGCTCCGGTCTTTCGGACCAGATCGCTCAGTTTTCGATAGCCATAAGTGCGCGGGTCGAAGTCGGAGGCGATGTTCGCGAGGCGCTGCCCCACCGCGCCCAAGCCGACCCAGCCATCTTCCGTCTCCATCTGCATGATGGCCTTGTTCAAGATGGGAATGGCCGCGCTAGGCGGTTGCAGGGCTTTGGTGGAAGGCCCCCCTCTTCGGCAGTCGAAACCTGGGCCTCGGGTAACAAGTTCTCAGTGTAAATGAACTTGCGGCAGGCCTGCCGGAAACTCTCGGGAGTTTTCTGCTCGCCGAAGCCGTAGACATCGGCACCCTGTTCCCGGAGACGAGACGCAAGGCGCGTGAAGTCACTGTACGAAGAAACGAGACAGAAACCGTCGAGCCGACCGCTGTGTAAAAGGTCCATGGCGTCGATCACCAAGGCGATGTCGGACGCATTCTTTCCAGTCGTGTAGGCAAACTGCTGGTAGGGGTCGATCGCGTATTTTTGGAGGATGTCCGCCAACGACTTCAAGCGCTGGCCCGAGAAATCACCATAGATCCGCCGAACACTCGCCTCACCAAACTTGGCAACTTCCTCAAAAAGCCCGGCAGCGATCCGTGGCGATGTGTTGTCAGCATCGATGAGGATCGCCAGTCGGCGTGTGCGGCTTTCTTCCGGCATGTTTGGCCTCCGCTGTTCGTGCCCGAGAGGGGTTTCCAATACACCTCTGTCGTTTCGGCCTTCCTGAAGGGGGAGCCCATCTGGACTGGAAACTGCGAGGTTGGCAGATCAATTCAGCCATAGTTTGGTTCTGCCGTTTAGACAGACAACTTACCATACCCGGTCAATTCGAGACGCGAATTAGTAGCTTACGAGCTAAGTGTTTGCATGAGGTGAGCAGATTCGTCAGGCGAGAGCTGGGATGATGGTGTGTTCGGTAAGGCGGCGGCCGGCGGCGATCGCGGCTCGTCCGGTACGGGTGAGGT
>Ga0306920_100014733_pt1 | contig 10691 bp, 9 predicted proteins | sample flu12Cox44000170_FD_204666 | JGI IMG/M metagenome (GOLD analysis project Ga0306920, IMG submission 204666) | Lab enrichment of tropical soil microbial communities from Luquillo Experimental Forest, Puerto Rico - flux4day.12C.oxic.44.000.170 (v2)... | ecosystem: Environmental > Terrestrial >... | reverse complement strand
TGATCGTCATCTTCTTGTCGGTCGGCCCGGTGATCTCCACCCGCCGGTCGGCCAGTCCCGGCGCCGGGGCCGCCACCTGCCACGAGCGGTCCTCCCTGACCGGGCGCGTTTCCGGCAGGAAGTCCAGCGTCGCGCCGGCGATGAGCTCTTCCTGGCGGCGGGCCCGGGCCGCGAGGAGCTCAGCGCGCTGCGGGCCAAGCTCCCGGTGCAAGGCCGCCACCAGGGCGAGCGCCTCGCTGGTGAGGATCTCGTCGTAGCGGTCACCCGCCGGGCCGGTGATCTGGACGCCCTCGGTCTCGGTCACGGCCGACTCCTCCCGGTAGCAGGAACACGCCGCGGCACGCGCTGCCCGCCGCGACCCTGACGCTAACCGCATCCCGGCATAAAGGTCAAAGTCCCTGCCGGGATCGCCCCCGGCGGGCACATCTGCGGCCGGGCCGGTGTTTACGGTTACGTCGGTCGTGCGTCCGGCGTCAAGCCGAGCGGACGGGCTTTAACCAGATGAACCTAGGCCCGGGCCGTGGGACGATCGTGACGATCGGCGGCCGGCCACGGTCGGCCCGGGGGGCCTAACCTTGGAGGAAGATGTCCGCACTATCGAGCCAGATGCCCGCGGTGCCAGCCAGCACGGGGCCAGCCAGCACGGGGCCAGCCAGCACGGGGCCAGCCAGCACGAGGCCAGCCAGCACGAGGCCAGCCAGCACGAGGCCAGCCAGCACGGGGCCAGCTGAGCCGGACGATGTGGTTCAGCTGGACCTGGACACGGGTCAGCTTGACCTGGAGGACCGGCACGCGCTGCGCCGCGTCGCCGGGCTGTCCACCGAGCTCCAGGACGTCACCGAGGTCGAATACCGCGAGCTGCGGCTGGAGCGCGTGGTCCTGATGGGGGTCTGGACCGACGGGACGCTGTCCGCCGCGGAGAACTCGCTGCGCGAGCTGTCCCGGCTGGCCGAGACCGCCGGGTCACAGGTCCTGGACGGCCTGATCCAGCGGCGCAGCCGGCCGGACTCGGCGACCTATGTGGGTGCCGGCAAGGCGGCCGAGCTGGCCGCGCTGGTCGCGTCGTCGGGCGCGGACACGGTGATCTGCGACGGCGAGCTCGCGCCCGGCCAGCTGCGCCGGCTGGAGGGCATCGTGCGGGTCAAGGTCGTCGACCGCACGGCCCTGATCCTGGACATCTTCGCGCAGCACGCCCGCAGCAAGGAAGGCAAGGCCCAGGTCGAGCTGGCGCAGCTGCAGTACCTGCTGCCCCGGCTTCGTGGCTGGGGCGAGTCGCTGTCCCGGCAGGCCGGCGGCCGGGTGGCGGGGGGCGGCGGCATCGGGACCCGCGGCCCGGGCGAGACGAAGATCGAGACGGACCGGCGCCGGATCAGGACGCGGGTGACCAGGCTGCGGCGTGACCTGGCCGAGATGTCCGTCGGGCGGCAGGTCCAGCGCGGGCAGCGGCGCCGTCGGGCGGTGCCGTCGGTCGCGATCGCCGGGTACACCAACGCGGGGAAGTCCAGCCTGCTCAACCGGCTGACCGGGGCGCAGGTCCTGGTGGATGACTCGCTGTTCGCCACGCTCGATCCCGCGGTACGGCGGGCCCGGACCCCGGCCGGGCGCCCGTTCACGCTGACCGACACGGTCGGCTTCGTCCGGCACCTGCCGCACCAGCTGGTCGACGCCTTCCGGTCGACGCTGGAAGAGGTGACCGAGGCGGACCTGATCCTGCACGTCGTGGACGGATCGGACGCCGACCCGCGGGCGCAGATCGCCGCGGTGCGCGACGTGCTCGGCCAGATCGGCGCCGGTGACCTGCCCGAGCTGGTCGTGATCAACAAAGCCGACACGGCCGATCCGATCGTCGTGGAGGGGCTGCGGCTGGCCGAGCGGGAGTCGGTGGTGGTCTCGGCGCGGACCGGGGCCGGGATCGATGATCTGCTCCGCGAGCTTGACCGGCTGCTGCCGCGGCACGACCGGGAGGTCATCGTCACGGTCCCGTACGACCGGGGCGACCTTGTCTCCCGCGCGCACGCCGAGGGCGAGGTGCTGGCGGTCCGGCACGGGCAGGACGGCACCGAGCTGACCGCGCGGGTGCCGCCCGGCCTCGCCGCCGAACTGGGCCGTTTCGAGGCGCCCGCGGCGTCGCGGTGACGGGCGTTTACATCCGGATAGAGTGCTGCCCCCGGATACCATGCGGGCCCGGGCCCTGCCTTCGGTGAATCACTGCAATCCTTTGCAAGTCCGATCGGTAATAAGCGCGCAATTGCGTCACGGAAGTGCGAAGCCGGGAGAGTTCAGCCCGCGTTCATGATCTCGACATTGTTGCCGATCGCGGGGCCGGGCGGCGGCCGGTGCGCCGGGTGCGCCGTCGCGTCGGCCGCCTGCCGGCCGACGGTTATGTCCTCGCGCCCGCCGCCGCCGTGCGCCGTCCCGCCGCCCGCTGCCACCGCGGCCGCCGTCCTGGCCGGAATCGGGAATTTTGGCAGTTCAGGGCGGTCGCAAGGTCGACTCGGGGACGGGCCGGAGTAGGGCAGGCCGGGCGGGCTGGGGTGGGGCAGGCCGACCGGGCTGGGCCCGCCGCAGGGCTCGCCGGCCGGCGCCGCGCCGCCCGGACTGAAGCGACCGCGCCCGCCCGCCGCGAGCATGATCGATGGTGCCGGGCCGGCCGCGGGAGATACCCCGACATGTACCGGCGTCGGCGAAGGCGGAAGGGCGCTGAAGTGCCCGGAACCTTTCGAACCGTCATTTAAACCGAGGCAATCTGCGCAAGCCCCTGTACAAGGACCCCCCGGTGCAATAGCGTTACTCAACCGATATGTTTACTGGCACATCGGCGGCGTTCCTATAGATCCCCAGCAACTGGGTGATCACCGGTGCTGCAGCACCGGGCACGAGTCATGGCAGGTGACCGCTCATGGCCGACCGGACCCTCGCCACGGGCGCCTCCCCGCAGTGGGGCGCCGTGCGGTGACCGTTCGCTTGCTCACCAATATCGGCCGGCTCTGGACCGGTTCCGAGGTGTGGAGTAACGCGGCGATCTTGTCTTACGACGACCGTATCGCGTGGGTTGGCCCGGCATCAGAACTCCCGGGTAGCATCCCCGGGGTGATCGAGGACATCGTCGATGTCGATCACGTGGAGAACCTGAACGGCGGGCTGGTCACCCCCGGGCTCATCGACGCCCACACCCACCCCGTCTACGCGGGCAACCGGTACGCGGAACTCGCCATGCGGTCCGGCGGGTCCTCGGCGGGGGAGATCACCGCGGCGGGCGGCGGGATGGCCTCCACGGTCACCGTCACCCGGGGGACGGATCCCTGGACGCTGTGCGACGCGGTGCGGGCGCGGCTGCGTAACTGGCTGCTGAGCGGGACAACCACGATCGAGGCCAAGACCGGCTACCACCTGACCCGGGACGGCGAACTGGCGGACATCCGCCTGCTCCGCTCGCTGGAAGGCGAGAACGGGGTGCCCCGCGTGCACGCGACATTCCTGGCCGCGCACGCCGTGCCGCCCGAGTACTTCGGGCGCCGTCATGACTACATCGACGCGGTCAGCGGCTGGTGCGCGGACGCGGCCGTGGCCGGCGCCGACAGCGTAGACGTCTACTGCGACGACGGGATGTTCACCGAGCGGGAAGCGCGCTGGGTGCTCAACGCCGGGCGGGCGTCGGGCCTGCTGCCCAGGCTCCACGCGTGCGGCAACGGCCGCAACGGGGCGGCCCGGCTCGCGGCGGAGATCGGCTGCGCGTCGGCTGACCTGCTGCACCACGCCGACGACAAGGACGTCACCGCGCTGGCCCGCGCGGGCGTGACCGCCGTGGTCTGCCCGGCCACGTCGCTGGAAACGGGGCGGATCCCGCCGGTCCGCACGCTGCTCGACCAGGGCGCGGCGGTCGCCCTGGGATCCGATCACTCGCCGGGCGGGATCGGGATCACGTCGATGCCGCTCGTCATCGCACTGGCCGTCGCCCACTTCGGCATGAGCGTCACCGAGGCGCTCCGCGCGGCCACCGTCGGCGGGGCACAGGCCCTGAAAGCACCCGACCGGGGCGCGATGGTCCGCGGCAAGTACGCGGACATCGTCGCCTGGGACGCCGATCACGAGGGCGCCTTCGCCTGGGCCTACGGCCTCAAGCCGCTCCGCGTGTGGCGGGGCGGCGAGCCGGTGGTCGGCTGAGGCCCGGCCGGCGCTAGCTCCCCGGCCATGGCCGCAGGCGTCGCGGTGGTCACCGATTCCACCGCCTGCCTGCCTCCTGACCTGCTGGCCAGCAGCGGCGTCCGGGTAGTGCCGCTGCGCGTCACGGCGGGCGCGGTGGTGTCCGACGACGGGCCGGCCGCCCTGTCGGGCGCGCTTGAGGCGGAGCTGCTTCGCGGGGCCCGGCTCAGCACCGCCAGCCCGGCCCCGGCCGCCTTCGCCGCCGCCTACGCGGCCGCGGCCGCGGCGGGCGCTGAGGGGGCGGTCTCCGTTCACCTGTCCGCGGGCCTGTCCGGGACTGTCAACTCGGCCACGCTGGCGGCGGCGCAGGCCCCGGTCCCGGTCCGGGTGATCGACTCCCGTTCCCTCGGCATGGGCCTGGGCTTCGCCGCGCTGGCCGCCGCGGAAGCGGCCGGCGCGGGCGGGACGCTCGACGACGTGGCCGCGGCCGCGGCCGGCCGGGCCGCGCGGCTGCGCTCGTTTTTCGTGCTCGACACGCTGGACCAGCTGAGCGTCGGCGGGCGGCTTGACCCCGGTTTCCCCGGCGCCGGCTCCGGGCTGACGGTCAGGCCGCTGCTGCACCTGGCCGAGGGCAAGGTCGCGGTGCTGGAGAAGTTCCGCACGACTTCGGCCGCGGTGCGCCGCCTGGAGGAGGCGGCCGCCGAGGCCGCCGCCGGCCAGCCGGTCGACCTGGCGGTCCAGTACCTAGGTGACCGGGAGCGCGCGGCGGCCCTGGCCGGCCGGCTCAAGCGGCTCATCCCGCACGCGCGGCACCGGTACCTGGCCGAGGCGGGCCCGGTCATCCTGGCTCATACCGGGCCGGGCATGCTCGGCGTGGTGGTCGCGCCGTACTGAGGGCCGGCGTGATGGCCGTGTGGCATGCTGCAGGCGTGCCAGGATCACCGACCGCAGCCGCCGGCCCGGCCGCCGCGCCGGTCACGGTGATCGTCGGGGACGAGGAGCTGCTGGTCGAGCGGGCCGTGCTCGCCGTCGCGGCCGCGGCCAGGGACACCGGCGCGAGTGACAGGGGTGACGCTGCCGACGCGGCAGGCACGGCCGCCAGCCTGGCTGGCGTGCATGACGTACGCGCCGCCGACCTCAGGCCGGGTGACCTGCCGGGCCTGACCGCGCCGTCCCTGTTCGGCGGCGGCTGCCTGGTCATCGTCCGGTCCGTGCAGGACGCGACCAAGGAGGTCGCGGCGGAACTGGCCCGCGAGGCGGCCGCCCCGGCGCCCGGCGTGACGCTCGTGCTGACGCATTCCGGCGCGGCCAGGAACAAGTCGCTGCTGGCCGATCTGGCCGGCCAAGGCGCCCGGCGAATCGACTGCCCGGCGGTCAAGCGCTTCGGCGAGCGGCTGGACTTCCTGCGGGCCGAGTTCAGCCGGGCCGGGAGGAAAGCCGACGACGGGGGGCTGCGCGCGCTGCTCGACGCGGTCGGAACCGACCTGCGGGAGCTGGCGGCGGCGTGCAGCCAGCTGGCCGCCGACACCACCGGCGTGATCAACCAGGCCACCGTGGCGCGATATTACCGCGGCCGGGCCGAGGCGACCGGGTTCACGGTGGCCGACCGCGCGGTCGAGGGGAAGCTGGCCGACGCCCTGGAGCAGCTGCGCTGGGCGCTGGCCACCGGGGTCTCGCCCGTGCTGATCTCCAGTGCCCTGGCCCAGGGCGTCCGGGCGCTCGGCCGGGTGGGCGCGGCCGGGCGGGGCCGGGGGGCGAACGCGCTCGCGGCCGAGCTCGGCATGCCGTCGTGGAAGGTGGACCGGGTGCGCCAGCAACTGCGCGGCTGGACGGCCGAGGGCGTGGCGCGCGCGCACGCCGTGGTGGCTCAGGCCGATGCCCAGGTGAAGGGGGAGGGCGCGAGCCCGGGCTACGCGCTGGAGCGCGCGATCACCGAGATCGTGGCCTGCCGCTCGCCCCGGTAAGCGAGAAAATCAACTACTGATCTGGGCGGCGCGCCTGGCGATCGCCGACTTGCGGTTGGCCGCCTGGTTCTTGTGGATGACGCCCTTGCTCGCGGCCTTGTCCAGCTTGACGAAAGCCGCCCGCATGGCCTCGGTCGCCTTCTCCTGGTCGCCCGCGTCGGCTGCCTCGCGGAAGTGCCGGACCGACGTCTTCAGCGCCGACTTGACGGCCTTGTTGCGCTGGCGTGCCTTCTCGTTCTGCTTATTGCGCTTGATCTGGGACTTGATATTCGCCACGCGTGTGCCTCGCTAGAAAGTGTCAGGTTGATCGGGTAGGCCCGCCGCGACGACACCGCGGCGTCGCAGCCGGCAAGGACAGATGCGGGCGTGCGGGCAGCCGACTCAGAAGGATATCCGAGATCAGCCCGGCCGCTCAAACCGGCCTGCCGTCCGGGCGGCCGCAGCGGCCGTACCGGCGGCAGCGCCGGGCGCCCGGCCCCGCCGCTGGCCTCGGCACCCTCCCGGACGTGGGAGCATAGACGGCGTCCGACGCAACGACCACCGGGATGCACGTGCCACCAATGTCCGAGCCGCGAGCGGCCAAGCCAGCCACGCCCGAGCCGGGCCGTACCGACCAGGCGGTGATCCGCAACTTCTGCATCATCGCCCACATCGACCACGGCAAGTCCACGCTCGCGGACCGGATGCTGCAGCTCACCGGCGTGGTGGAGGACCGGCAGATGCGCGCGCAGTACCTGGACCGGATGGACATCGAGCGCGAGCGCGGCATCACGATCAAGAGCCAGGCCGTGCGCCTGCCCTGGCGGGGCCGGGACGGCCGCCAGTACGTGCTGAACCTCATCGACACCCCCGGGCACGTCGACTTCTCCTACGAGGTATCGCGGTCCCTGGCCGCCTGCGAGGGCGCGGTCCTCCTGGTGGACTCCGCGCAGGGCATCGAGGCCCAGACCCTGGCCAACCTGTACCTGGCGCTCGACGCCGACCTGCACGTCATCCCGGTGCTGAACAAGATCGACTTGCCGGCCGCGGAGCCGGAGAAGTACGCGGCGGAGATCGCCGGCGTCATCGGCTGCGACCCGGCTGAGGTGCTCAGGGTCTCGGCCAAGACCGGCGAGGGCGTGACCGACCTGCTGAACGAGGTCGTGGAGCAGATCCCGGCCCCCGGCGGTGACCTGGACGCGCCGGCCCGGGCCATGATCTTCGACTCGGTGTACGACACCTACCGCGGCGTGGTGACCTACGTCCGGGTGGTGGACGGCCGCCTCTCCCGGCGCGAGCGGACCCTGATGATGTCCACCAAGGCGGTGCACGAGACCCTCGAGGTCGGCGTGATCTCGCCGGAGCCCGTGCCGTCCGACGGCCTGGCGGCCGGCGAGGTCGGCTACCTGATCACCGGCGTGAAGGACGTGCGCCAGGCGCGCGTCGGCGACACCGTGACCAGCGCCAGCAAGCCCGCGCGGGAGCCGCTGGCCGGGTACGCCCACCCGCGGCCGATGGTGTTCTCGGGCCTGTACCCGGTGGACGGGGACGACTACCCCGAGCTGCGCGACGCGCTGGACAAGCTCCGGCTGAACGACGCCTCCCTGGTCTACGAGCCGGAGACGTCGACCGCGCTGGGGTTCGGCTTCCGCTGCGGGTTCCTCGGCCTGCTGCACATGGATATCGTCCGGGAGCGGCTGGAGCGGGAATTCGACCTGACGCTGATCTCCACCGCGCCGAACGTCGTGTACCGGGTGGTGCTGGAGGCTGGCCCGGAACTGATCGTCACCAACCCCAGCGAGTTCCCGGACGGCAAGATCAGCAAGGTCTTCGAGCCCGTGGTGCGGGCCACGGTGCTGGCCCCCAGTGACTACATCGGCACGATCATGGAGCTGTGCCAGGGCCGGCGCGGCACGCTGCTCGGGATGGACTACCTGTCCGCCGACCGGGTGGAGATCCGCTACACCATGCCGCTCGCGGAGATCATCTTTGATTTCTTCGACCAGCTGAAGTCGCGCACTCGCGGCTACGCCTCGCTGGACTACGAACCCGCAGGCGAGCAGGAGGCCGACCTGGTGAAGGTCGACATCCTGCTGCAGGGCCAGCCGGTGGACGCGTTCAGCCAGATCGTGCACACCGACAAGGCGCGCGAGTACGGCCTGGCCATGACGGCCAGGCTGAAGGAACTGATCCCGCGGCAGCAGTTCGAGGTCCCGATCCAGGCGGCCATAGGCTCGCGGGTGATCGCCCGCGAGAACATCCGCGCGCTGCGCAAGGACGTGCTGGCCAAGTGCTACGGCGGGGACATCACCCGCAAGCGCAAGCTGCTGGAGAGGCAGAAGGAAGGCAAGCGCAAGATGAAGGTCATCGGGCGGGTCGAGGTGCCCCAGGAGGCGTTCGTCGCCGCCCTGTCCAGCGAGCAGGGCCCCGACCGCAGGCGCTGAGCGGCTCCCGCGGCTCGGGGCGGCTCCTAGCCGCCGGGTCCGTTCACCCCTGGGGGCGCGGGAGACCCGGAGCGCCAGGCGATGAGCGTGACCAGCACGAGCACCAGCACCACCACGCTGATCCCGATCCAGCCGAGTACCAGGCCGATCGTGGCCAGCGCACCGCCGCGCTCCCCGCTGCGGCGGATCTGACCGTGAGCCACGTGGCCGAGGATGACGGCCGGGATCATGGTCAGGCCGCCGGTGAACGGCTGCGCCAGTCCGCACACCAGCGACGCGATCGCCAGCGAGTTGGTCCGGGGCGCGACCGGCACCACCGGATGCCAGGCCGGCGCCACGACCTGGCCCCCGGGCAGATCGGCGGTGACCACGGCCAGTTCCCCGTAAGTACGCGCCGCGTAGGCCTGGGAGACGCGGGCGTCGTACTCGTCCTTGGTCAGCCTGCCTTCGGCAAAACCGGCCTTGAGCACGTCGATGGCGCGTTCCCGGTCCGCGGTGGCCGCCCGGAGGTAACCCGCCGCCCCGGCGTCGCGCCAATCGGGCATCCCGTACCCGGGCCTCGTCGTCATCAGGTACCTCCAAGCCCCCACGATGCCGCCAGCTTAACTCGCGCGGGCGGGGTCCGGGACCCCGCGGGCGGCCGCCGGTTCCGGTTCGACCCGCGCCGGGACCCGGGCTACGGTTCCGGTGTGACCCCCGGCCCGCCCCCGGACGGCGAGCCCGTCCCCGCTGACGCCGCGCTGCCGCCCTCTGCCCTGGCCGGGCTGGGCCAGCGCCCGTTCGGCCTGTACGTGCACGTGCCGTTCTGCACGGCCCGCTGCGGCTACTGCGACTTCAACACCTATACCGCTGCCGAGCTAGGGCCCGGCGCCACCAGGGACACTTACGCGGGGCAGGCGATCGGCGAGATCCGGCTGGCCCGCCGGGTACTCGGCCGTGCCGCCCCCCAGGTCGGCACGGTGTTCTTCGGCGGCGGCACGCCGACGCTGCTGCCGCCCGCTGATCTCGCCGCGATCCTGCGCGCGATCGACGGCGAGTTCGGCCTGGCCCCCGGCGCCGAGGTGACCGCCGAGGCCAACCCGGAGACGCTCGACCAGCGGTCCCTGGCCGAGCTGCGGGCGAGCGGGTTCACCCGGATCTCGATCGGCATGCAGAGCGCGGACCGGCGCGTGCTGAGCGTTCTGGACCGCAGGCATGAGCCGGGACGGCCGCAACGGTGCGTCGGGTGGGCCCGCGCGGCGGGCTTCGAGCACGTCAGCCTGGACCTGATCTACGGGACCCCGGGTGAGACCGACGAGGACTGGGCCGCCTCGCTGCGCAGCGCCGTGTCCGCCGGGCCCGACCACATCTCCGGTTACGCGCTGATCGTCGAGAAGGGCACCAGGCTGGCCGCCAGGATCGGCCGGGGAGAGCTGGCCGCCCCGGACGACGACGTGATGGCCGACCGGTACCTGGCGGCCGATGAGCTCCTGGCCACGGCCGGCCTGCACTGGTACGAGATCTCCAACTGGGCGGCGTCGCCGGACGCCGTGTGCCGGCACAACCTGCTCTACTGGACCAGCGGTGACTGGTGGGGCGTCGGCCCGGGCGCGCACAGCCACATCGGCGGGACCCGGTGGTGGAACGTGCGGCATCCGGCCGCGTACGCGGCCCGCCTCGCCGCGGGCGTGAGCCCCGGGCAGGCGCGCGAGGTCCTGACCCCGGCCGAGCGCCGGACCGAGCGGATCATGCTGCTGACCCGGCTGGCGTCCGGCTGCCCGCTGGACGAGCTGACCTCGGCCGGGCGCGCCGCCGCGGCCGCCGCCGTCCGCGACGGGCTCGCGGACCCGGCCGCGCACGCCGCGGGACGGGTGGCGCTGACGCCGTCCGGCCGGCTGCTGGCCGATGCGGTGATCCGCGGCCTGACCGACTGAGAGTCCGGTGCCGGGCGAGAGCCGGGCGGCGCTAGCGCACCAGGGTGGCGCAGAGCCAGCCGGGGATCCGGTAAGAGTGGCCCCGGTTCGCCCGGGACCCGGCCAGGATTACGTAACCCAGGGTGGCCAGCCACAGCGCGGCGGCCAGCGCTACCCCCACGACGAGCGCGACCACCACGCTGTCCAGCGCCAGCATCGTGGCCAGGATCAGGATGCAGACCGTGTAGAGGAGCGCGGTGATCGACAGG
>Ga0306920_100014732_pt1 | contig 10691 bp, 10 predicted proteins | sample flu12Cox44000170_FD_204666 | JGI IMG/M metagenome (GOLD analysis project Ga0306920, IMG submission 204666) | Lab enrichment of tropical soil microbial communities from Luquillo Experimental Forest, Puerto Rico - flux4day.12C.oxic.44.000.170 (v2)... | ecosystem: Environmental > Terrestrial >... | reverse complement strand
AAGCCCGGGCGGGACAAGGCTGCCTACATCGACACGCACGACAAGGGCTGGGATGTGCACCTGGCCAGCCTGCGGAACTATGTCGCCAGGCAGCCCTGAGACCGGGCGGGGATTTCGAGCAGCGGTGGCAGGTCCCGGACGTCATCGGCGCGCGTGGCGCTCGGCGATCGCGGCGTGGATAACTGCAGCGGTCTGCTCCCACGCGGTGTCCAGCATCATGTCGTGTCCGGCCGGAAGGGTCTGCGCGGTGGTGCGGTAGGCGCGGGCCGTCGCAGCGAGTTCTTTGGGCGGTGCGACCAGCCAGTCGTTCTCCGCGCCGAGGACGGCGACCGGGGTGGTGACGCGCTCGGGGTGTAGCGGCGTCATCATGTCCTTGAGGGCCTGCATCGACTCGGGCTGGAGCCGGTGGTGGCAGTCGCTGACGACGTGGGCCGGAGTTCCGGGGCTGAAGAAGTAGTCCCGGGTCCTTGCCGGTGAGTCAGTTGCGGTGCCGGTCATCAGCGTCTTGACGAAGGTGACGGGGCGGCGGGTGGCCATGCGCCAGACCATTCCGCGTGCGCCGGCCGGCGGGGTCGAGGCAAGCAAGATGGCCAGCTCAGCCTGGGCGCTTTCCAGGTACTTCTGGATGATGAACCCGCCCATCGAGTGGCCGATGAGGATCAGCGGCGGTGCCAGGCGGTCGGCCGCGCTGCCGACCGCGTCGACGTAGGTGCTCAGCGGAGTGGTCTTGATGCCGCGGTGGTGCAGGTCGCCGTGGTGTGGCAGGTCGGGGGCGGCCACGGTGTAGCCGCGTTCTTCGAACCAGCCGGTGAAGTGTTCGTGCCAGCACCAGGCGGCATGGCCGGCTCCGTGGATGAGCAGGATCGATGGCATCTCAGGAGTCCTTCGCGTGGGGGCTGAATACGGGCTGGGGCGTGCCGGTCTCGGCGTAGCCCTTGAGCGCGGTCAGGACCAGCGCCCAGGTGTAGGCGGTGCCGGCCAGCTCGGTCTGGGCGATGGCGGCGGGCCAGTTGCCGTGCTGGAGCAGAAGTTCGACTCCGCTGTCGCCGCTGGTGAGGTCCCAGGTCACGGTCGTGCCCGCCCAGCGTCCGGGGGGCATCGGGAAGTCGTTGAGGCAGGTCCACTCGATCCGGTGGCCGGTGGTGAGCCGGTCGACGCGCAGCTGGAGTTCCGGCCCGCCGAACCCCAGGCGCGCGACCGACCCGGTTTGCGGCTCGGCGTGGCTGTCGGCGGTCCAGAACGAGGCCAGGCCTTCTGCGGTGGACAGCGCCTCGGTGATGCGGTCAGGCGGCGCGTTGACGCTCACGGCAAGTGCGATAGCGGCGGTCATCGTCGGGTTCCTCCTGTGGATCGGGTGCATACGGCCACCGTCTGTGGCGGCGCATCGCTGCCCGGCTGTGGCGGCCCGGCCGTGGGGAGGCAGCCACGTGCCGGGCCGCTGGCAGCGCGGGTGCGGGCCGGGGCGGTGGATTCCTGTCACGGGCGCGGCTTGTGCTCTTCATGCCGGGCCGGGTCAGAGGTCCTGGGCTCTGGGTCATGGCAGTACCGCGGCGGCGCTGTCTTCGTACTCGTCGTGGCGGTGAACCCAGGCCATCGGTGTTGCCAGCCTCTTTTCGTGCCGTCCGTTGGGGGAGCGGTCGAGTAGCTGGTAGGCGTTGTTGAACGCGTCCAGGCCCCGGGCGTAGCAGGAGCAGGTGTGGTAGACGATCCCGTCGTGGAGCGCGAACGCGCTCAGGCCAGGCATCTCCTCGCCCGGCCGTGCCGGCGTGCCGTAGTTGTATGCAGCCGTGACCTCCGGGCGCTGCTCCGGGAACGACACGCCGAAGTCGTAGTTGAAGTCGGCGCGCAGCGCGGAGACCCACTCGAAGCCCCAGCCCATCCGGCGCTTGTAGGCGCCGAGCCGGGCCAGCGGCGCGCGGGACGCGCAGACCATGGTCACGTCGCGGTGGCCCAGGTGCACGATCGCGCGGTCGAAGCTGTCCGCCCAGAACGAGCAGACCGGGCAGCCCGCTGTCCATTCCGGGCCGAACATGAAGTGGTAGACCAGCAGCTGCGAGCGGTCGGCGAACAGCTCCCGCAGTGTCTTATCGCCGTCGCCGGTGCCGAACACGTAGTCCTTCTCGACCGGGACCCAGGGGAGCCGCCGGCGTCGGCGGGCCAGCTCGTCGCTGCGGCGGGTCAGCTGCTTTTCCGCCTGCAGCAATTCCAGCCGCGCCGCGAGCCATTGCTCGCGGGTTCGGGTTGTGGGCCTGGTCATCTCGCAGGTTTCCTTTCGCTGGTTGTTCGCTGTCGGGCCGGGGGAGGTCAGCTGACCCCGGGCGCCTCGGCCTTTGCCTGTTGCCGGGACGCGGCGTCGGCGGCCGCTACAGCAGCCGGCCCGGTGGCTGGCCGGGCCGGCGCGAGCAGGCCAGCCGCCGAACCCGCTAGCGCGAGAGCTGCACAGATGCCGAGCGCGGGACCGAACCCGGCGCTGAACGCCTGGGCGGAGGCGTACGATCCTGACCCGGCGAAGGCAGCCACGGCCAGCGCGACACCGAACGCGCCGCCGAGCTGGCGCAGCATCGCAAAGGTGCCGGACGCCTTGCCGATGTCCTGGAGGGCGACGTGGCTCAGCACCGAGCTCTGCGTCGCGGGAATCGCGACCGAGAACCCCAGGCCGGTGAGCACCAAGGGCACGAGCAGCTGCCAGTAGGCAAGATGGGGCGTGGCGGCCAGCGCGAGCCAGGCCGCTCCGGCGGCCACCAGCAGCAGCCCGCCGGTGATGAAGGGTCGCTCGCCGGTGCGGCGGATGCGCGCCCCGGCGACCGGCGCCGCGACGAACACCGCGGCGCCCCACGGCATCAGCCGGACCCCGGCGGCCAGTGGATCATAGTGCAGGCCGATCTGCAGGAACTGCGCGAAGAAGAACACGGAGCCGAGCGCGGAGCCCCACAGGAAGAAGATCGCCGCGTTGCCCGTCGCGAACGGACGCGACCTGAACATGCGCATCGGCAGCATCGGCTGGCGGGCGCGGAGCTCCCAGGCGATGAACGCGGCGACCAGCGCGACCCCGGCGGCCAGCGGGCCGGCCACCTCGGGGCTGCCCCAGCCGGCCGTGTTGCCGCGCACCAGCGCCCAGACGATCCCGAGGACGCCGCCGGTCACCAGCGCCAGGCCGGGAAGATCCAGTGCCGCGTCCGGCCCGACGCTCTCGCCGACCCGCGCCCGCGTCAGCGCGATGGTGGCCAGCCCGATCGGGACGTTGACCCAGAAGATCCACGGCCAGGACAGGCCCTGCACGGCCGCGCCGCCGACCAGCGGGCCGAGGACCACGCCCAGGCCGGTCACCGCCCCGAAGATTCCCAGCGCCTTCGGGCGCTGCGCGCGTGGGAAGCCGATGCTGAGCAGGGCCATGGCCAGCGGCATCATCACCGCCGCGCCGGCACCCTGGACCGTGCGCGCCGCGATCAGCCAGCCGATGTTCCGCGCGAGCGCGCAGGCCGCCGATCCGGCCACGAACAGGCCCATGCCGCCGGTGAACAGCCGCCTGCGGCCGAGGCGATCGCCGAGCGCGGCACCGGTCATCAGCAGGACGGCGAGGCTGAGGACGTATGCGTTGACGGTCCACTCCAGCTGGGCCAGCGAGGCGTGCAGGTGGATCCGGATGGTGCTCAGCGCGGTCGAGACGACCAGCGCGTCCAGCGCGACCATCAGCGACGCCACCGACGTGAGCGCCAGCACCCACACCTGGGCCGCTGTCATGCCCGGTCTTGACCGATTCATCTGCCGTACCTCCTCCCGTCGGCGTGCCGGTCTGGTCGTTGAGACACCGGGCCGGGTCCGAAGGTGTCGCCCGGCCCCTTTCCGGGCCGGGTGGTGTCATTACCTGTGTGCACGGCAAGAGGAGAACCGAGGCGAGGGCCAGGCGGTGAGCGAGGGACTGCTGTCCCGGGCCCGGGCCGGCGACCCGGACGCGTTCGGCGAGCTAGTCGGGCCGCACCGGCGGGAGCTGGAAGTTCACTGCTACCGGATCACCGGGTCGGTGCAAGACGCCGAGGACATGGTGCAGGAGACGCTGCTGGCAGCCTGGCGCGGGCTCGCGGGCTTTAAGGAGCGGTCATCAGTGCGGGCCTGGCTGTACCGGATAGCGACCAATCGCTGCCTCAACGCGCTGCGCGACACCGGCCGTCGGCAGCCGCCTTCGCCGCCTTCGCCATCATGGCCGCCCGAGCCGACCAGCCGGGACGAGCCGGTCTGGCTGGAGCCCTATCCCGACGCGCTGCTGGAGGGAATCGCGGACACCGCGGCGGGGCCCGAGGCGCGCTATGAGGCCAGGGAAACGATCGAACTGGCGTTCATCGCCGCGCTCCAGCACCTGCCGCCGCGGCAGCGGGCGGTGCTCCTGCTGCGCGAGGTTCTCCGCTTCTCCACCGCCGACGTCGCCGGGATGCTCGACGGCACCGAGGACTCCGTCAAGGGCACGCTCAAGCGCGCCCGCGCCACGCTCGGACAACGCCTGCCCGCCGCAGGCCGGCCGCGGCCGCCCGCGCCGCGCTCCCCGCAGGAAAGCCGGCTGGTCCAGCGCTTCGCCGACGCCTTCGTCGCCGACGACATTGACGGCCTGGTCGCGCTGCTGACCGATGACGCGTGGTTCACCATGCCGCCCGTGCCGCTGCAGTACCAGGGCCAGCTGGCGATCGCGTCCTTCCTCCGCCACTGGGCCGCCTCGCGCGGGACCCGCCGCTTGCGCCTGGTGCCCACGCGCGCCAATACCCAGCCTGCCTTCGGCCTGTACCTGCACGACCAGCACGCCCCGGTGGCGCACGCCGCCGGGATGATCGTGCTCACCCTCCAGGGCGATCAGATCGCCGCCCTCACCTGCTTCTACGACACCAGCGTCCTGCCGCGCTTCGGGCTGCCCCGGATCCTGCCCGACTAGCCGCCCGGCCCGGTCAGCTGCCTGGCTGGCGCCCTGCTCCCAGCACCTGGGCCAGGACGGCGGTGCCGGGGCCGGTGCGTGCACCGGGGCCGGGGAGGGCCTCCACTTCACCAGGGCGGAGGGGCTGGCCGCAGGCGTCGCAGCTGACGACCGGGGTGAACTGGTGCCCGCAGCGGCGGTGCCGGAATACCAGCGGCGGCCCGCCCTCGGGGGTGGCCCACCGGTCGCCCCACGCGGTCAGGGCCAGCAGGACCGGTACCAGTTCCTGCCCGGCCTGAGTGAGCACGTACCGGTCCCTGGGCGGGTGGTCGCTGTACCGGCGGCGGGCCACGATCCCGTGCCGGGTCAGGTGGGCCAGCCGGGTGGTGAGCAGGTTGCGGGAGATGCCCAGATCGTCGGCCAGGGCGTCGAAGCGGTCCAGGCCCAGCTGCAGGTCGCGGATGATCAACGGCGTCCACCAGTCCCCGATCAGCTCCAGGCTGCGGGCCATCGAGCAGGCCATCTGGGCGAAGCTTGTCTGCCGCACGGGCCCACGCTCCAGGGTTGACGTATTGAACCCACCGAGTCTAGCCTGCCCCTAATAGAGTTCAATACTAGGACTCGGAGGATGTCATGCGGGGCAGGGGGCTGATCCTGGTCACGCTGTGCTTGGCGGCGCTGATCATCAACCTGGACACCACGATCGTGAACGTGGCGCTGCCGGCCCTGGTCCGGCAGATCGGCGCCACCACCGCCGGCCTGCAGTGGGTGGTAGACGCCTACAACCTGACCTTCGCGGCGCTGGTGCTGGCCGCGGGAAGCCTGGGCGACCGGCTGGGCCGCAAGGGCATGCTGCTGGCCGGGCTGGGCGTGTTCGCCGCCGCCAGCCTGGCCGGCTCGTTCGCGGCTACCGTAGATCAACTCATCGCGGCGCGGGCGGTGATGGGGCTGGGCGCAGCGATGATGTTCCCGGCCACGCTGTCGCTGCTGACCAACGTGTTCACCGAACGGCGGGAGCGGGCGGCCGCGCTCGGCGTGTGGGGGGCCAGCGCCGGGGTCGGCATCGCGCTGGGCCCGATCGCCGGCGGCTGGCTGCTGGAGCGGTTCTGGTGGGGCGCCATCTTCCTGTTCTTCGTCCCGGTAGCGGCCCTGGTCGCGGCGCTGACCGTCTGGCGGGTGCCCGCCTCCCGTGACCCCAGCACCCCGCCCGTCGACTGGCGCGGGCTGGCGCTGTCGGCGGCCGGGATGGGCCTGATCGTGTACGGGATCATCGAGGCGCCCGGCTGGGGCTGGGCCTCGGCGGCGACCATCGGCACCCTGGCCGCGGGCCTGGCCATGCTCGCCATGCTGGTCGCCGCCGAGCGCCGCACCGCCAGCCCGATGATCGACATCAGCCTGTTCCGCAACCCGCGGTTCACCGCCGCCAGCGCCTCGGTGGCGATCGCGTTCTTCGCGCTGCTCGGGTTCATCTTCCTGATGACCCAGTACTTCCAGGTCGTGCAGGCCTACAGCCCGCTTGTCACCGGGGTCCGGCTGCTCCCGGTCGCCGCCTCGGTCGCCGTGGCCTCGGTCGCGGGCACCCGGCTGGCGGTGCGGATCGGCAACAAGATCATCGTCGGCGGCGGGCTGGCGTGCTTCTCCGCCGCGCTGGCGTGGATCTCCACCGTCTCGCAGGGCACCTCCTACGGCATCATCTCCGCGCAGATGGTGGTGCTCGGCACCGGGATGGGGCTGACCCAGGCGCCGGCCACCGAGTCCATCATGGGCGCCGTCCCCCGGCAGAAGGCCGGGATCGCCTCGGCGGTCAACGGCGCCACCCGGCTGTTCGGCGGCACCCTGGGCGTGGCCGTGATCGGCAGCGTCGCCGCGTCCCTGTACACCAGCCGGCTCACCGCGCTGCTGCCCGCGGGCCTGCCGCCCCGCGCGGCCGCCGCCGCCGCCGGCTCGGTGGGCGGCGCGCAGGTCGCCGCCCAGCATCTCAGCCAGGCCGGGCTGACCGGCGCGGCACACGCCCTCAGCCAGGCCGCCCAGCTCGCATTCCTGCACAGCCTCACCGGCGCCTGCCTGGTCGCCGCGGGGATGGCCGGCGCCGGAGTCCTGCTGGTGACCTTCCTGCTCCCCGCCCGGCCGCAGACCCAGCAGGCAGGAATACGTGCAGCCGACAACACTACAGCACACATAGCCCGCGGTCCTGCGGGTGCTCTCGCCCCCGGTGCCAGCACCGTCGTCCCGGGTCCGGCCACGCCACCTTCTCCAGCCCTGCCGGAACGACCCGCGCCCTGACCAGCATTGAATTCCCGGCCAATGCACGCCTGGATGGTCCTTATGCACCCGTCCTGACCATCCGCACTGCCCTTGTTGGAGGTCCAGCCATGACGAGCACGCCCAAAGGTCGAGCCTCGCACATGAATGGGCCGCAGGCCGAGCCGGCACCGGCGGACCGGGTCACGGCGACGCGGCGCATCGCCGCGCCAGCCCACGCGATCTTCCTTCTCGTCTCAGACCCCGTCCGCCACGTCGACATCGACGGCTCGGGGATGCTGCAAGCAGCCCCCGGCGCCAGGCCGCTCACGGCGGTCGGCCAGACGTTCGACATGGACATGGACCGCCGTCCCCTGGGCGACATCCCCGACATGGCGGAGTACCAGGTGCGCTGCACCGTCACCCAGCTGATCCCCGGCCGGCTCATCGAGTGGACGGTCAGGGCCGTGGGGAAGCCTCCCGCCGGCCATGTCTACGGCTGGCAGATCGAACCGCTCACCGACGGCGAATGCCTGGTCAGCAACTACTGCGACTGGACCAAGATCACCGACGACCTGCGGGCGAGGTTCCGCTGGCCCGTCGTGTCGGCCGACCGGTTGCGGCGCTCGGTCGAGAACCTCGATCGCCTCGCCACGCGCCCAGGGCAGTCGTGAAGCGGCGCCTGGACCCGTCAGGCCAACATCAGCGGGGTGGCGACAACGATTAGCTTCCCGGCTCGGCGAACCGGCAAGGTCGAACGATCCCAGTCGCCGAAGACGTGCTCAACCGAACACATCAGGACTCGATCCCTGGGGATCTCCGGCATGTCGTTTTCTCGGCGGCCAGGCGCTGAGACCTCGAAGAATTTCGTGCTTGCGCGGACGAGCACGTCAGAGGCAGTCTGTGTGGCTCGGGCCCGTGTGGGTATCTGCTCCCGGCCGCTGACGCGAGCCGCGTAACTGCCGTAGTCGACGGCAGTATTGCTCAGCGGGACGCTCAGCAGCGGGGCGGCGGGCGCCAGTCCAGATAATCCTCCGTAACGAGCGCGGCGCCGGACGCGCGCAAGAACCGCTCGCTCGCATATCTGCGCCTGCCCGGGCCGGTCGGTGTCGCGCCCGAGGGATCGTGATGGCTTCCCGGTAGAACTGACCTGCCGGGCTGTGTCAGGGCATACGGTGGTGGCGGGATCATCGGCCTGGAGGAGATCATGACCGCCCTGGGCAGCAACGCACACATCTTCGCCCAGCCGTGTTCCCCGCCGCCACCCAGATCGTCGACCTCTACCACGCCCGCGAGCACCTGCACGACCTGGCCAATCTCGCTGCCCGGCTGCTGGCCGGCCACCGCGACGAGTGGCTGGCGGCCCGCCTGGAAGAACTCGACAACGGCGACGTCGAGGCCATCCTCACCGCGGGGCGCGACCTGGACTTCATCGGGTCCCTCGCAGCCGAGCGCGACAAACAACTCGGCTACTTCGAGCACAACGCCCACCGGATGGGCTACCAGCACTTCCGCGACCTGGGCATGTTCGTCGGATCCGGAGTTGTCGAAGCCGGGTGCAAGGCGATTATCGGGCAGCGGCTCAAACTGTCGGGCATGCGCTGGACCGTCCCCGGGGCAGTCGGCATCGCCACCTTGCGCTGCCAGGACGCCGGTGACCGCTGGGACGAGATTTGGCAGCGACCCCACAGCCAGACCCCGCGCACTGACCACATCAGACAGGCAAGCTGATCTTGCTACCTACAAAATTGACGCGCACCCGTTCCTTCCCCCAGTTCCTCATAGGCAGCTATACGGGGATCCGGCCGGCACCTGTTGCGGGCGGTGGCGGTGCCGCTTGCGATGGTCAACCCGAGCCGTCAGGCGCTCGAGACTGGCTGCTCGGCGCCGGGGCCTGGCTGTGTCGCGATCTCGTCTTGCGGGACGACCGTGCCGCAGCGGGTGCAAGCCGTTAGCTGTTCGAGGAGGCCGCCACAGCCTGAGTGTTCCAAGAGCCAGGGAGGCCCGGCGGGGGCCGCCCAGCGGTCGCCCCAGTGGGTCAGCGCGATGAGCGCCGGCTTGAGGTCGCGACCCTTTTCAGTCAGAACGTATTCCTCGTAGCTCGACTCCGGCGCGGCCCGCCGCTCCATGAGCCCTGTTTCGACGAAACGGTCGAGCCGCGTCGTGAGGATGTTGCTCGCGAGGCCGAGACTGCGCTGGAAGTCGCCGAATCTGGTTGCGCCGGCGAAGATGGCGTCGCGGAGGATCAGCAGGCTCCAGCGCTCGCCGATCAGTTCGAGCGATCGCGCCACCGAGCAGTTCTGAGACTCGTAGGTGCGGCCCAGCATGTCAACACTGTACCCAGCTTGGTTGCATCATGCAAGCTGCGGGTCCCGGAGAGCCTCGGCGCGGCCAGTGACAGGCCACTCCCGCTCCGTTTACGGGGAACCAGGCCTGCCGGGATCCACGCGTGGGGCGAGCCTGGATCCCGGCACCCCCGTCGGATGGATCCGCGCCACGGGGGAGCGCAGATCCCTTTTGGCCAGAACGTATTCCTCGTAGCTCGACTCCGCCGCCGCTCGTCGCTCCATGTCCTGGGCCAAACATGTTCTTCGGCCATACGCGGCCTCGTTGCATCATGCAAGCACTGACTGTTACAGTCTGTCTACTTGCATGACACAAGCAGACTTGTGTCGTGCCAACCCCGGGAGGAGCCCCAAATGACTTCGTATCCCGACAAGTCGACGGCCAAGTGGGTCTTGGGCCTGGCCTCGGGTACGGGCGTGCTGGTCGCCCTCGACACTCTGATCGTGTCGACGGCGCTGACGACGATCCGGCGCCAGCTTGGTGCCTCGGTCGCTGATCTGGAGTGGACGGTCAACGCGTACGTCCTGAGCTTCGCGGTGCTCCTTATGACTGGTGCCGCCCTCGGGGACCGCTTTGGGCGCAAGCGCATGTTCGCGAGCGGTCTGGCTCTGTTCGCTGTTGCGTCAGCGGCCTGCGCGCTCTCGGACACCGTTGGCTGGCTGATCGCGGCACGGGCACTGCAGGGCGCTGGCGCGGCCCTGATGGCGCCCCTGGCGCTGACGCTCCTCAGCACCGCGTTCCCGCCGCAGGCCCGGGCAAAGGCCCTGGGAATCTTCGGTGGCGTCGTGGCCTTCGGCATCGTCCTCGGGCCGCTCGTCGGCGGTGCCGTGGTGGAGGGGATCTCCTGGCGTTATGCGTTCTGGATCAACGTTCCGATCGGTCTCGCACTGACGGTTCTCGCCATGCGGCGGGTCCCGGAGAGCCACGGCCCGGATCCCTCGATTGATCTCCCCGGTCTGGCGCTGGTCACAGGTGCGGCATTCGGGATCGTGTGGGCGCTGGTCCGCGGCAACTCGGTCGGGTGGGGCAGCTCCGAGGTCGTCGTGTCGCTCGCAGCCGGCGTTCTGCTGGCGGGGGCGTTCGTGGGCTGGGAACTCCGGGTCTCGAAGCCGATGCTGCCGATCCGGCTTTTCCGCGCCCGGCCGTTCGCCTCAGGCAACATATCGATGTTCTTCTTCTGGGGTGCGGCCCTCGCGTCGGTCTTCTT
>Ga0306920_100014730_pt1 | contig 10692 bp, 8 predicted proteins | sample flu12Cox44000170_FD_204666 | JGI IMG/M metagenome (GOLD analysis project Ga0306920, IMG submission 204666) | Lab enrichment of tropical soil microbial communities from Luquillo Experimental Forest, Puerto Rico - flux4day.12C.oxic.44.000.170 (v2)... | ecosystem: Environmental > Terrestrial >... | reverse complement strand
AAGCGCTTGCTGCGGAGCTCCAGCAGTCGCCTTTTTTCAATCTCCTTTCCGATCAGCACATCGCGCAGACATTAGGGCTCATGGCCAGACCCAAGGATGCTCTTCTGGCACAGGATCTGGCGCGTGAGGTGTGCCTACGCACCGACAGCACGGCCACGATTGATGGTTCCATTTCAAGCATCGGCTCGCAGTACGTTCTTGGGCTCAAGGCCGCAAATTGCCGCACCGGCGACCAGTTGGCCCAGGAACAATTAACAGCCAATAATAAGGAGCAAGTACTCGCAGCTCTGGGCACTGCAGGAAAGGACCTGCGCGAAAAACTCGGAGAATCCCTTACCTCCGTGCAGAAGTATGACGTTCCAATGGACCGAGTGACTACCCCTTCGCTGGATGCCTTGAGAGCCTATTCTTTGGCGAACAGTAGATATGATCTGGAAGGAGACGCGGCTTCCATTCCCTTCCTTAAGCGCGCCGTCGAATTGGATCCGAAGTTTGCCTCAGCTTACTGGAAACTCGCCGTCGCCAGTTACGGCATGGGAGAGCTCGAAGCAGCCCGTGACTACAGCACGAAAGCCTACGAGCTGCGGGACCTTGTTAGCGAAAGGGAGAGGTATGCCATTTCTGCGCAGTACTATCAGCTTGTGACTGGTGATATAGACAGCGCAATCCAGACACTTGAGATCTCCACCAAGGAATATCCTCGGGAAGTGTCCGCTCACAGCGACTTGGGTTATTTGCTGGCTACCGTGGGTCAATGGAAGCGATCCGAAGAGGAGTTGAAAGAAGCGATGAGGCTCGGCTCAGGGTCTGCTGCCAACTACGGAAATCTCGCCTTTGTCCTCCGGAGTCTCAATCGTCTCGACGAGGCTGACACGACCTGCCGGCAGGGGCAAACCCGTAATTTGCAAAGTCCATGGATGCTGTCTGATTGCTATGGCTTGGCGTTCTTGGAAGATGATGCCAGAGGCATGCAGGAATTAGTTACATCCGCAGCGGGGAAAGTGGGCTTTGAAGATCTACTGCTGTCGAATGCCTCGGACACCGAAGCTTTCTACGGACGGAGGGCAAAGGCTCGGGAGCTATCGCGCCGCGCGGTCGAATCGGCTTTGCGGGACAACAGGAATGAAGCAGCGTCCCTGTGGCAGCTTAACTCCGCATTGCGGGAAGCAGAATTCGGAGACCCCGCAGAAGCAAGAAAACAAGTGACGTCCTCGCTCCGCATGAGTCACAGTCCGGACGTGCAACTACTCGGAGGACTGATACTGGGCGCGCACGGGCGAAACAGGCCGTTCGCAAGGGCTGCTCGACGCGGTAGCAAAACGCTTTCCCGCAAATACTGCAATCAACAGGTACTGGGTGCCCACGGCTCGAGCTTCTCTTGTGCTCCGAAGCGACGAAGCACTGGCAATCGACATGCTGCGGGTTACAGTTCCATACGAACTGGCATACCCGGATCCTACTCTGGTGACCGGAATCTTCCTCTATCCGGCTTTTGTGCGCGGAGAGGCATATATACGCGAAGGCCGCGGCAAGGAAGCCGTGACTGAGTTCGACAAATATCTTCAGTATCCAGGCGCCACGGTGAGTTGCCCGCTGGCAGCCCTGGCGCGACTTCAGCTGGGTCGTTCTTATGTGCTCACCCATGAAGTGGAAAAGGCTAGCGCTGCATATCGGGATTTCCTTTCCCTCTGGAAGGATGCCGACCCTGATATCCCTGTCCTGAAGCAAGCCAAGGGTGAATATGCGAGGCTCCAATAGATCTTAGGCTAGAAAACTGAGGACACTATGCACATTGTTACAGTGACCGCCACACAGAGCCCTTCATAGAGTTGCTCAAGTCTTATGAATAAGAAGGATAAGAAATCTCGTCTAAGTTTGGTGAAATGAGTTTGCTTTATGAATCACCGGACGATCGGTGCAGGATCACCAGAATATACGAGGGACTTGGCTTCCAGGTGAGCGCGCCAAAAATTGTTCCTCACCATTGTCACCGTGAGTACGTTAGCAATCTGCCCGCTCTTGTATGGTCAGGCCACAGGAAGCCTGACGGGCACTGTTGTCGATTCTTCAGGCTTGAGCACCTCTGGGGCCACAGTTAATGCTACCTCGCAAGAAACCAGTGTTGCTCGCCTCTGCGGGGTGCGCCTTCGCGACCTCGTACTGCGCCACCGTGCTGGGACATACCCCCTCTGCTATCAGCCTCTCGGAGGGATTTCAAGCCATTACATCGCCGCCCACCGTCGGGACCTTCACCGGCTCCTTCTATACGCAGCCGACAAGCTTCAGGTTAGGCACCGTGCGGCAGTACAACGTCGATGTCGAACAGCAGTTGCCCGGCAAGATCGTGCTCACGGCTGGGTATGCTGGTTCCCGCGGCAACCACATTCTGGTCGCGGGTAATGACCTCAATACCGGGAGTCCCACAGCCTGTATCGGATCGCCTTCTTATACCATAGGCTGCCTGCCTGGAGGACACCCTTATGTGCCCCCCTATACAACATTCGACACGATCTCGCTCTTCGGCGATGTCGGTAAGACAAGCTATGATTCCCTACTGATCAGAGCAGAAACCACAACAGCGAAACACGGGCTTTATGCCCTCATCGCCTACTCCTATTCCCATACATACGACAATGGGCTGTCCGATGGTCTGGGCTCGCTGCTCAGCGCGCCATATTTTCCGCTCCCCAATTGGCAGAAGCTGGACTGGGCGCTGTCGCAGATCAATCTCTACAACAGCTTCACGGCCAGCATGATCTATGATCTTCCCTTCGGCAGGAGTAGGAGGTTCGGCAGCAATTGGAGAACCCTGACCAACGCCCTTCTCGGCGGCTACCAGGTAACCGTCACCCAAAGAGTTCTTTCCGGCTTCGCGGATCCTTTGATCGATAGCAAACAACCAGTCCGGATCCTTCTTTCAAAACGGTGGCAATGGCAACAACTGGAATCGCCCCGATCAGGTCCCAGGATGCAACGTCTATGCGGCGAATCATAGCCAGAACCAGTACATTAATCGCGCCTGCTTCGTTGCGCCTCCTATCGGCCATCTCGGAAACGCACCTCGTGTGCCGGTCACAGGTCCCGGTTTCGTAAACACCGACTTTTCCGTCATCAAGCAGTTTGCGCTACCGAGAAGAGAGATGGGCTTGAACTTCCGCGCAGAATTCTTCAACCTCTTCAACCACCCACAATTCGGACTGCCAATCAACGATGTGAGCACGGTCGGCTTCGGCTCGGTGAACTCAACCGTGAACAATCCGCGCCTGGTGCAATTCGCACTCAAGTTCACTTTTTGAGTCGTGAACTGCGGTGTTCGTTCGGCTGGTCGCCTGCAACACAGCTAACCCGTGCAACGTGACAGTTTAGTAAGCGGTCGCCTTGTGTGTTTGGAGTTCGCAAGATAGCAGAAACTGCTCACGTCCAGGACGGCAGGAAGTTCTTTTCCCGGCTTTTGGCTTGTTGCGCAGCTTGCAAAATTAGACATTCGGGCCGCGAGGATCGCTCGTTGGCACGAAGTGGGCCGCACCCCGCCATTGTCTTGCCCGGGGCCCAACCGTACCAAAAGCGTACCAAATCGCGGACAAAATACCGTGCTTTCCGCTTACTAGCCTTATCTAACGACCCTTAGATTCCTCACCGGGCTGGATGTTGGGATACTTCTTCACGCTCTGTTCGAACGCGCCGATGGCCTGCTCCATCGGCAGGTACCCCCAGTCCATGGTCAGAGTCGTAGTCCAGAGAGGTTGAGGTCCTCATGTGGAGCGCTCGAAGGATCGAAAAACACTCGGTAGTTGAGATGTGGTGTAACCATGGTTGATGGCCCCAAACCCGGGGCCCGACATGTAGCATTTGATCATCTTGTAATAACGCCATTTGACCGACATCAGCTCTCCGTCCACGCCAAAGAACATGTAGCTGTCGCAGCTGGTGGTCGGACTCTTGCCACGTATGAATGCTGAGGTGTTCATGCCGTCAATCGGACCGTCCTTAGGAACGAGCTTCGACGCCGACCATTCCAGCCAGCTTCGGCAGCCGGTCCACGGCTGCTAACATCTCGTCGGTGTGACTACGCCGGCAGGCACCTGGGGCCAGGCCAGGGCACCATCGCAGGCAGGCGCATGCCTTCCTCGAATGGGGTGTAGAAGAAATCGCCGCGCCACGGGCCGTTCGAGCCACCGTTGGATCCGGCTCCGCCGCCGAGACCTCCGGCTGCCTTCTTCGCTCTCTGGGTAATGGGTCAAACTGAGCCACTACCTGAGAGTGCGATGAGTTTTGTCAGTTCTTCCCTTCGGCTACTTGCAAGTCGAGGGCAGCGCGCTCCCCGTTGATCAGGATGGTGCCCGAGTCGAGCAACTGCTGTCCAGTGCAATCGTAACTGGCGAAGCAGCGCATCATACGGAAGGGGAAGAAGAACTCAACGGCCGCCGGACTTGAGCTGTCGGCAACATGGACCATGGTGCTGAAGCTGATCCCATCGAAGTCGGGCTCGGGCGGAAAATAATTCAACACCGGCCGCACCAGCCGTGCAACGTGTTCGTCAAAGGCAAGTGCCGCGAGTTTGTAGCGTGAGCTTCCCGCAGCCACATTGAGCTGGGTTGTCATGGACAGCTGCAAATATGCGGCCTGACGAAACCCGATGAACACCGGCGCTGCATAGGGTAGGAAATGCGCTTCCTCGTCGAGGTCCTTGGTCATTCGACTGATAGTGTCATGATTCTGGTGTTGCAGCTTGGCCAGAGCTTCGGGAGTGAGAAGGCGCATCGGCACTGCCGGCTTCATCAGGGCTGGTGCTACCGAAGCCGCAGGGGGAACAGTGACGTTAGGTGAAAGGCTGGCAACCTGAACGGCCTGGCTCTTTGCCGGCCGCAACGGCGCATTGCTCTCCTTCCATTCCGCCGTAGGAGAACCCTCCATTAGCCACAAGGCGACAGGTTGAGCATTGAGGTAGACCTTGCCTTCAAGCACTGCGGCCTGCCGTTGTTCATCGCTCTTTGCGTCCACAAGTTTCTGTGCTGCAAGTACCGGAATAATGATGGTGACATTTTCCGCGCGTTCCGAACTTACGCCCACCACTTTCTGCCGGACGTGATGCGACACCTCTATGGCGAAGGCTGTGAACACTGTCTCATCGGGAAAATGTGGCACTGCCGCCTGCAGGATCGGCAGGATGACGTCGTTGAAGGTTCGCTTCAATCGCGCGTAGCTGTCCATCCGATCGCCGGAATACGAAGCGTAGTAGTTGCCCGTGATCTCCAGCACCGTTTGGCCGTCGCGGGTGTCAAAGCGGATGGAGCGCTGATCGATCTGCTTCTGCTTCTCTAGGTCAACATCCAGGACCCGGCTGAAGTAGAAAGGATAGGGAAACTTGTGAGCTTCTATCTGGCCACCCATGTCCATAAGGGGTCTAATGTACTGTTGCTGCAGGCGCTGCGAACGTGGATCGGGCACTTCCATCGGTGTGAGAACTTGCGAGTGTAGCGGCGCGATTTTCGCAAGCAAGAGCAGCAGTAGTGCGATAGATCTCAACAGCCTCATGGGAATTGCTCAGTTGCGCGCGTAAATCAACCCGCTCGCCTGATAAGGCGGGTCGGCAACGGCGCGAATGTAGGACACTAGCGCAGCCATATCGTTCTTCGAAAGAGTGTATCCCCAGGGCGGCATCTCAGGCGACTTGTTCAGTGCAGGACCGCCGTGGCTGATGATGGCAACCAGATCGGCATCGCTCATTTTGTTGAGCGTGTCGCCCTCGGTGAACGAATGCGGCTTGACCGAGAGATTGTCCATGTTCGATACGCGCAGCGGCGTGGACTCGGGGTCGTGGCAGCGGACGCAGAATTGCGCATTGAGTTGGGCTCCCACGGTCTGCTGGTATCCCAACGCAATCTCGTCGATCTGAACGGCGACATTCTTGCCCGCGGCATCGCGGGTGCTGGCGGTGAGCTTGTATCGCCCGGCCTGCTGGCCGAGCGAAACCGCGGTTGTGACCTGCCCGCTGGAGTCCGTCAGTGCTGCGGCGGGGGCAAAGCTCACGCCGGATGGCCCGCTGAAATACACGGCGGCTCCGGCAACCCCACTTCCCGACGCATCACTCACTTGTACGACGACCTGCTGATCCAGCGGCATTCCAGCATAACCAATCTGCTTGCCGCCGCTGGACTCGACAATTGCAGCTCCTGTGGCCGTAGCATGCAGGGGAGCAGGCTGCTTGCTCTTGCGAGAGCAGCCAGACGTGAGCAGCACGAGCGCGCAAAGAGCGATGAATGCGCTTTTCATTTTTTCATCACCTCCTTCGAGCCGGTGGATTTGAGCGACATCAGAAATGCGGTCAGCGAGCGCGCTTCGTCATCGGTCATGTGCTGGTTGGGTTCGATGGTTCCGGGACGCAGCGCCTGGGGATCCTTCAGCCAGTGATAAACCCAGGCTGCGTTGAACCGCTTCCCGGTGCCCGCCAAGCCGGGTCCAATGTAACCCTTGTCCTTACTGTAGTCAGCGATGTGGCAAGACTGGCAGGCGAACTTGGAATAGAAGAGCTGCCGTCCCTGTTCCACCTGCGCTGGAGTTAGATCTGTCACGGGCAAGGAATCACGGTCGAACTCCGGCGTCTGATACACGGTCATCATGTAATCGGTCAGAGTGTTGATCTCCGGCTCTGTCAGGTTGAACTTCGGCATGCGCCGGATGAGCGCTGGCCGGAGGGTTTCCGGGTTCTTCAGGAACTGGATCAGCCAATCACGCTGCACCGCTGTTCCTTCCCAAGTCAGGTCGGGAGCCATGTCGCCGCCGTGGCCATTGATCATGTGGCAGGTCAGGCAACGCAGGTCACGCATGAGTTGTCCGGCATGGCCCGCGGGTTGGTATTTGGCCTGCTGGACGGCAGAAATCCGCATCTTGGGGGGCTGGGTTTGTGCGCGTTCGGTGAGCGCCAGCAGTGCGGTCGTTACGGCGTCAACCTGCTGGGGCGTGAACTTGAATTGCGGCATCTTCAGCGACGGCCCGAACGCGCGCGGATTGCGGACCTTCGCGCCGATGTAGTCCGGCAGGGTATGTTCGACACCCTCGACGAAGATGAGTTGGTTCACGGGCTTGCTGCCGATGCGGCTCAGTTCAGGAGCGAAGTTCTCCGGCTTCTTGATGCCATTGATCTCATGGCAACTCGCGCAGCCGTTTTCCAACGCCAGGCGCTTGCCGTGCTCAATCTGCTGCGGTGTCGCGGGATCAAGATGCAGGTTGGCCAGGAAGTCTGGTTCCGTCTTTGATTCCAGGAAGCCGGCCAGCGTGGCTACTTGCTGAGCGTCGAAGCGGTAGTGCGGCATCATAGTCCCGGGATCGTAGTGGTTGGGATTCGCAATCCAGTCCTGCAGCCACTCCGGCTTCGCCTTGGTTCCGATACCTGTCAGCTCCGGCCCGACATCACCTCCCACCAGCATGCCGGCAGCGTTCTGCATGGCATGACAAGATGCGCAAAAGGATTGACCGTACAGCGTAGTGCCTGCGGCTGCATCAGCGGTCGCTTTGGCGTCCGCCTTCACAGGCTGGATTGGCGGTTCCAAAGGCGTGCTCTGCGCTGTAATGAAAGCCGAGATGTCGCGCGCGTCGTCGTCGCTGAAGTGGTAGTTCGGCATGGTCGCCGTGCCGGCATAGGCCTGCGGATCTTTGATCCAGGCGTAGATCCACTCCCGCGTGGTCTTATCGCCAATGTGCTTGAGCGAAGGCGGATCATCGTCGGGAAGAACATTTGTGCCATCCGGCTGCTTGATGGTGTGACAGTGCGTGCATCCGTAGCGCGAGATGAGCTGCCTGCCTTGGTTGAGGAATGGTGTTCCCGTTTGATTCTCCAGATGGCATTGCCCGCAACCAGACTCGATGTACTTGGCCGGCAGAAGTGGTTGCTCCCACTGTTCGGTGGCGCTATGTGCTTCTTGCACGGTAGTCGCAGCACCCTGCCCCCGATGACAGGTGGTGCACCCAAACTCCGTCAGCGAGTGCGGGATGACTGGGTGCTTGCGAAAGCCGACAGCGCTGACATCGGCCAGACTGTTTTCTTTGAGGCCGAGATGGCACGTCGTGCAGCGGTCGGTCACTTGCTGCTCGGGAATCCAGATTTGCTGAATGCCGGGCTGAAAGTGCCGTTCCAGGGTGACTGCATCGGCGCGTCCGCGGATGAAACGCAGGTACTGCTTCTGATAATGTCGCCACTGGCTGAAGTGGTTCTTGGCCGGTGCGACGGCCAGCAGAACAAGCAAAATGGCACTGGCCGAACCGAAGGCGCGAGCGCTGTCGCCGAAGAAGAACCGCCACAGTGATGCGAGTCTGTTCTTCATCAGTAGCTACCTCGCCAAGGCCAGACCCACGACCATCCCGGGCCGCGGAAGAAGGTCCCGATGGCGGTCAACACGACCAGTTCAAACAGAAACCACGTCATAATCCAGAAGGAGAGCGGCTTCCTGACCAGCCAGCGCCCAAATCCTTGCGCGGTCTGGGGATTTGTCTGCGCTGCCAGAAGCATGAGGGCCGCGACGATGATTGTCGTAACTAGTGCATCCCAGACGTCAAAGACGGCCAGGAAAATGCAGAAGACCACGACCACGATGCCGAATATCCGCAAGCGTTTTGCTTTGTCACGCAACCACAGACCCTCGGCTTCGACGTTGATGTTGAAGTATGGGATGATGATCAGCGCGATTATGACCAGTGTGGGTATGAGAACGCCGGCCACCACCGGCGGGAAATAGTGCAGCAGTTCCTGCAATCCGAGGAAATACCACGGGGCCTTTGCCGGGTTTGGCGTGTGCATGGGATCGGCCAGACCTTCGAGTGGTGCATCCCACAGCAGAGAAGTAACGACTAGCCCAATCGCCAGCACTTCGATGGCGACGATCGTGCCGAAGAAGACCTCCGGATAGGTCATTACCCGTTCTTCGTCCTTCACACGCACCTGAGGCGAGGTACGTTTGGTGATGAAGGCAATGCGCCGCGGCGTTTTACGCGCATCCGAGTCGAGGACGGCGACAAAATCCTTCGCATCGCTCATTTCGCACTCCCTTCTGACGAGGATTCGCCCGGGTAAATGCCACCGTCCTTCCGAATGCGCCAGAAATGAATGGCGATGAAGAAGACCGCAGCCATGGGCAGGATCACGCAGTGCAGCACATAGAAGCGCAGCAGCGCGTTGGCGTTGACGGCAGTTCCGCCCAGCAGGAGGAAGCGGATTTTGTGGCCCATTAGCGGCACCGCCGAAGCGATATTGCTGCCGACGGTCACCGCCCAGAACGCCAGTTGGTCCCACGGCAACAGATAGCCTGTGTAACTGAGCAGCAGGGTGATTAGAAGCAGCACCACGCCGATGACCCAGTTGAATTCACGCGGCGGACGGTAGGCTCCGCGATAGAACACTTTGAACATATGTGCGAAAACCAGGAAAACCATGGCGTGCGCCGACCAGCGATGGAGGTTGCGCAGAAACACTCCTGACGAAACTACGAACTGCAGGTCTTTCATGTCCGCATACGCCTGCGGGACCGAAGGATGGTAGTACAGCATGAGCAGGACGCCCGTAATTACCAGAATGAGAAACGTACCGAAGGTAAGCGCGCCCAGGTACCATGTCGCGTTGAACTCCAGCGTGCGCTTCCGGGTCTTGACGGGGAACAGGTGCAGAAAGACGTTCTGCTGTACGAACAGCGCGCGATGCAGGTTGCTGTCACCTGTACCGCTGCGGAAGATAGAGCGCCAGATCCGGTTCTCGCGTACCTGGCCCACGAGGTGATCGAGGGTATTGGCCATACCTACACCCTCACCAATTGCTTGATGGCGATAGCATTGGAGCGGTCCACCAGCAGGTTGCCGTCGTCGCTGAGCCACATGCGCAGCCAGGGAAGCGGTCGCGGCGCTGGCCCCTCGATCTTTGCGCCTTCCTTGTTGAACTTACTGCCGTGGCAGGGGCAGGCGATGATGCCAAGATCCGGCTTGTACGCTGTCAGGCAGCCAAGGTGGGTGCATATGGCCGAGAGCGCGAAGAAGCCTTCTCCCGTGCGCACCACGTAAATAGCGGTTTGCGGATCAAGCGTGACCGAGTCAGGAGGATAGCGGTCGGGTTTTCCGGCATCGACGATCGGCGATGGTTCATAGAGCACGTTGGGAGACAGATACTGGTATCCGAAAGCAACAGTCCCAAGCGCCGCTACGGTGACCGAACTGACACCCATCTTGACGAAGAACTGCCGCCGGCTCATTTCCTCCGGGCTGTCGGGTGATGGTGGTTGTTTCGGATGTTCAGACATAAATCCTCATATTGGCCATCATTTCTTGTCTGCCGCTGCCGCCGTGGCCGGCTTCGGCCCATCGAAGCTCTGAATTGTGATGAGCCCGGTCGGCTCCGATGCGACGAAGTGATAAGCCTCCATAGTGATGGTGTTGGCAGGACACCGCAGCGCGCACAGACCGCACCGGATGCAGCGGGTCTCGTCTTTCAACATCGCTGTGCCGGTAGTACTGCCTAACTCAGCTGGCTGAATGCCCTCCAGTTCAAAACCGAACAGCTCAGGTTTGTTAGCGATGACATCAATGACGTTCGGCTCGAACTCGATGCGGTCAAGAGGAACCAGTTCCAGACAGTTCTCCGGACACACATCCACACATCCACCGCAGAGCACGCAATCGGTGCCGTCCTGCTCGCTGCCTTCGAGGATGGTG
>Ga0306920_100014729_pt1 | contig 10692 bp, 7 predicted proteins | sample flu12Cox44000170_FD_204666 | JGI IMG/M metagenome (GOLD analysis project Ga0306920, IMG submission 204666) | Lab enrichment of tropical soil microbial communities from Luquillo Experimental Forest, Puerto Rico - flux4day.12C.oxic.44.000.170 (v2)... | ecosystem: Environmental > Terrestrial >... | reverse complement strand
CGTCCCGGGTACCAGCACGCGCTGCGTATCCCCGGTGCAAATGTTGTTCTTGATGCTCTCAGTCAGCTTTTCTCTCCCGAGAGTCACCCCACCCTGGTCGTGGTAAAACTCTACGTTTTCGTCCAGAAGACTGGCAAACTTGGCCAGATCGCAGTGGTTGTAAGCGTCAAACAGCTGCGTGTCGAGTACCGATATGGCCTTGTCGAGCTCCGCCTGCGATGTAATTTTGTCGAGAGGTGGAACAACAACCTGCGCGCTGGTACGCACAGCAGGTCGCGCAAGCAAAGACAAGAGCAACAGAATCGTTGAACGGCCAAAGCGGCTTTTCATGAAGCCTCCTCCAATGGAGTCGATACACGTGGATGTACGTGACCAGCCCGGGTAATGTTCCATACCTCCGCGACAGATTCCCGGGTACCACGTCCACTTCGGGCGTCCAAGGTAAACACTGGAAACCCAGCTCGATCAAAGCTTGCGAATTTGGTACGCCGGTTCCGCATCCCGGGTCGAGAACGGTTGCGGCGCTAGGCAACGTCTGGGACCAGTCAGCCACAACTGATCCCCGACACCCGAACTGTTCCCACCGCGCCCGGCTAATGAACTCTGCTGCGACGTCTTCGTAACCATTCGACTTGTAAGGGCTTGCGGTTATCCGGCAAAATGGCTCTGGCTCGTGCAAGGACGGAAGGTTGTTGGAAATCAAGCAGCGCCGCGGCACCGGCGAAAGCTGCCAAAAAACTTCGCGTGGCCCTGTAAAACCCGGGCCTTCGCCGTTTCGTTCACGCTGAGGGACCATTCGTCCTTTTCGAAAGTGCCTCCAAGCAAAATGCCGTCCGTGCGCGGAAACATGTAGAGTTCATCCTCCATTAGAGCCATGTAGTTCACCTCCGGCTGCGGAAGGAGCACTGTCAATTGTCCTTTCACGGGACTTAGCTCCTGATCATCGAAGAGCGCTCGCGCGCCCAGGCCCGTGCAATTGAAAATGACCGGCTCGGTGAGCCGCTGGAGCTGCGAGACTTGGTCAAAATGCATCAGCCGGACTGCGCCTCCAGCGATACGGAAATCCGTCAGCATCGCATTCAGGTAGATCGGCGGCTCAATCAACATCGTGTCGTACTGCAACACGAATTCGTAGCCGGAAAACGGATGCTCCGATTCTCTTAATACACGGGTCTCGGGCGTAAACTGGCGAATCGCACGTGATACATCATTCTCGGTAGGCGCATGATGACTCAGGAAATAATTCCGTATCCAGCGCACGCCATATCGCGGTCCAAGCAGGGTCTGATACCGGCGATAAGCAAGCTCCGTGGCTTGCACAAACTGGTTCATGAACTCCGGGCTCTGCTTGCCGAAGTCAAAGACCCCGAAGGGGAACCACTGGCCACCCGCGATGTTGGAGGTGGTGTTAGGAGGAAGTTCGCTGGCATAGATAGTGACGGACAGGCCGCGATCCTGCAGCAGCCGCGCCGTCGCCAATCCCACAGCGCCGCATCCGAGTACCGCTACGGAGGACACTGGCTCGCCCGGAAGCAACGCGGTAGCCAGCTGCGACGTACCCCATGACAGCGTAATCCCGGCTCCTCCGTGGCCATAGTTGTGGATGACCAATTTTTCTCCGAGCTTCTCGGCCTTAACTACAAATCCGGATGGGCGAAACGGGCGGAGACCAACGACGGTTCGGATTTCCCGGTCCGGCGAGACCAGAACGGGAGCAAGATTACAGCTGTTTCCGGAAAGCGGATCCAAGGCGCGCGGCCGGCTTCGGTAGCAGCCGGAAACGACACTGCCCGCTGTTACCCCAGTTGCGTACAGGAATTGTCTGCGATTCACGACATACTCCAAAACAGAACAGGGAGACGATGGAGTTGCGAGGAACTATACTCGGAAAAATCTTGGTACCAGTACATTTTTATTGGTTACAGCCGATAGCGCAGTCGGACCGGACATCTGGACTACTCTACCGTAACGAACTTGAATCTTGTTCGATGCTGATTCGCGGGAGCAAAATACCGGGCAATGTCCTCTGTAGCTCCTAACCAGTACTCTCAGTGCGCAGCTGCGGCAGCAGCACGGAGGTGCTGCGACAGAATGCGCGAGCAGGATCGGTCCACCGGCCTCGCTGCGTTTCGCTTGACCGGCTCGCTGCTCTGTGCCGGGCCACCCCGATTGCTCTGATGTTCGTATTTTCGCTCGGGGCGCAAGCAGAGCGGCTTCCCCTACGCCGATACTCGGCAGCCGACGGTCTAGCCAGTAATCACGCGAATTGCCTCGTGCGTGATTCGCACGGGTTTCTGTGGTTTTGCACTCCCGAGGCTGTCGCGCTTCGACGGCTATACGTTTGGTTGGAGTACCATCGCAGAGGTCTGCTAGCGAGGCCACTCCCATGAGTATCACTCAGAGCGAAAAGGCAGTTAGTTTTCGCGCGCTTCACGGCGGCCCTGGTGCCTTTGTAATTCCGAATCCGTGGGATATGTGTTCCGCGCAGATTCTTGCCGGCCTTGGATTCAAAGCCTTGGCTACATCGAGCGCTGCCTCTGCGTGTGCCGTGGGTCGCAAAGATGGCGAGCTCACGCGAGACCAGGCGCTGGCGCACGCGCGAATGATTGTCGAGGCGACGGATTTGCCCGTCTCAGCAGACTTGGAAAAGGGATTTGGCGACGCGCCGGAAGTCGTTGCGGAAACAATCCGGCTTGCGGCCGAAGTGGGGCTGGTTGGATGCACGATCGAGGACGCGACGCGCAACCCGGACCGTCCACTCTACGATTTTGGCTTGGCCGTCGAACGCGTCGCTGCAGCAGCGCAGGCGGCCCATCGACTGACGTTCCCCTTTGTCCTGACGGCCCGGGCGCACAATCTCCTCTACGTCCCGGCGAGCCTGGAAGACACCATCAGCCGCCTTCAAGCCTTCGAAAAAGCTGGAGCCAATGTGCTTTTCGCCCCGGGCCTGCCTGACCTTGCGGCGGTGCGCGCAGTCTGTCGAGCGGTGTCCAAACCGGTTAATTTCATGGTGGGAATCAAGGGAAAGTCTTTTGCCGTGAGCGAACTTGCAGCGGCCGGGGTCAAGCGCATCAGCCTCGCAACCTCGCTCTACCGCGCGGCAATAACGGGTTTTCTTGATGCGGCCAACGAAGTGAGAGAGAAGGGCCAGTTCAGTTTCCTAGATCGGTCAGTGACAACGCCGGAGATCAACAAACTCATGGGGATTTGACCGCCCGTGGTCTTGAAATCCTTTAATACTTTCCAAGCTGACCTCATGTGCATTTGGCGACGATCAACGTAATGTCGTCGGCCTGTTCATGAGGGCTGAATCTTCGAGCCTGATCTGCAACGGCTGCCAGCAACTCAGACAGGCATAGCTCACGATGTTGCCGGGCGGCTTCCATCAAACGCTCTTCGCCAAATTCCTCTCCGTCGCCATTCAGAGCTTCCGTAACACCGTCGGTGTAAAGTAGCATCGCGTCGCCTGGCGCCAGTTCGCGTTCTTCCATCGCGCAATCCCATTTCTCGAACAACCCCACCACCGTGCAGGTTGACCCCAGCCGTTCCAAACCGTCGTCGCCGCGCAGGAGCAAGGCAGGCGGATGACCGCAATTCGAGTATCGCAACTTGCGCGTGTCTTCGTCGTATTCGGCGAAGAACAACGTAGCGTAATCCCCGTCGGCCGTGTTTTCGTAAAGCAGCTGATTCACCGAACGCAGAAATCGTTCGGGCTGATCCCAAGCCGTCGCGCACTGGCTGCGCAGAGCTGCTTGAAGATTTGCCATGAGCAAAGCCGCTCCCATGCCCTTGCCCGCGATGTCCGCGATCACCAGACCGAGCTTCCCATTACCGAGATCAAGGAAGTCGTAGTAGTCTCCTCCGACGGTCCGAGCGGGATGGCAAATCCCCGCATACACAAGGGTTTGAATCAGCGGCTGGTGCTGCGGAAACAGACGGGTCTGCACTTGCTTGGCGATTGCCAGGTCGTGTGCAGCCTGGCGCTCCGCTTCCAACCTGGCGGCCTGGGCGCGGCGCTCTGCTTCCAGGGCGCGCGTCGCCTCATCGAACTCAAGCAGAGAGAAACTGTTTCCGTCGACATCCTCAAAAAGCGCGTAACGGGCTTGTCCAGCTCCCCATGAGGGTTCCATGGGCGCGAGCGGGAAACGGACCCCGCGTTTCGACCACTCCTCGAATACGCCCCGCACGTCTTCGGTAAGAAAGCTGAGCCCAGTGTTTTGACCAATACGTTGGCGCTCGGCAGTTCCTTCGGGAGGAACAACCAGGGCCATCCCGGTCAGGCCCGCGCCTGCCCCCCCGGAGAGCCAACCAACAGACGGAGCGACAACGACCCACCGGCCTCCCTCGGAGATTGACACGTCCACAATCACCTCGAAAGCCAGCTTTTCCACGAAGAACCGCCGGCTTCGCTCCTGGTCCCGGACCCAGAGCGTCACAAAGTTTAGCCGGAGAAAGGGCTGCACGAGCGCCGCTCGAAGAGCCGCTGCGTGGTGACCAAGCACTCCTTCGGGATGTTCCGAGTGTTCCATGGCGACTGATTATTTCACAGAGTCCCGATAGAAGTCCTCATGGCCTCCGCTCCGAGCTAGCCGCTCTCGACGCGCCTTCATGTCCCAGTATGCCGCATCGACAAGCCTGTGACGTGGAAGGCGAATACATTGACGTAGGCGAAGGGCGCATCCCAAACATGCAACCGGACAGGTCGTCATGCAAAAGCTCCCGGGCTTCGACCCTCCGCTTCCTAATGACCGCTTGCTCGTCACCCGCGCGTTGCACTAGGCGCTTGGAGCCCCGGGGGCTCCCGGCAGTATACTTTTCGCCGTAATTCCAACTAAACGCGAGCGAAACGTTCTGATGGGGCTCGCTTAGTCCGTTCGTCGGGGGCATCGATGACCAAAACAATAGGGTTGGTGTTTTTGTTGTTGGGCTGCGCAGGTCAAGGGATGGCGCAAAGTGGTGATGAAACTCACACGATGCGTCCAGTGATACGCGGACGACAGGCAGCTGTTTCCTCGATGAGGGCGCAGGCGACGGAGGCGGCCCGCAGAATCTTAGAAGCCGGCGGGAATGCGTTCGATGCGGCAGTCGCGGGTCAAGCCGTTCTTGGACTCACGGATTTCGCCGATAACGGGCTTGGTAGTGACGCTGTCGTGCTCGTGTATGTGGCCCGAGAGAAGAAAGTGTACTCCGTCAACGCTGAGCCACGAGCGCCAAAACTGGCGACCATCGAATGGTACGAGAAAAATAACGGCGGGAAAATTCCGGAAAGCGAAGGATTGCTTTCGGGTGGTCTCCCCGGCGTCATGGACGCTTGGTACGTGCTGCTCGATCGCTGGGGGACGATGAGCTTCGAGCAGGTGCTTCAACCGGCAATCGATTTGGCTGAAAACGGATTTCCACTCGGCGAATCGAGTGCCCAGGATATTGCGAGCACCAAAAAGATTCTCAAGTATCCGACCACGCTCAAGGTCTACCTGCCGAATGGCAAGCCCCCAAAACCAGGCGATGTTTTCCGCAATCCTGATCTGGCTCGCACGTTGCAAAGATTGGTCGAAGCCGAGCAGGCGAACAAAGCAAAAGGAAGGCATGAAGCGCTGAGGGCTGCGCGCGACCGTTTCTACAAAGGGGATATTGCAAGAGAGCTTGCGTCGTTTTCGGAAGAGAACGGCGGACTGTTCCGCTACGACGATTTCGCTGAGTACGCAGCGGAAGTTGAGTCCCCTGTTTCCATCGATTATCGGGGTTACCGGATTTACAAGAACCCTTCCGCCAGTCAAGGTCCCACTGAACTTATCGCGCTGAATTTGCTCGAAGGATTCGATCTCAAGGCTCTCGGCCACAATAGTCCCGATTTCCTGCACACCAGCATCGAGGCAATGAAGCTCGCGATGGCTGACCGAGAGAAATATCTTGGAGACCAGGATTTTATCAAGATTCCGTATGACGGATTGCTCTCAAAGGAGTATGCGCGTGAGCGCCGAGGCTTGATTGATCCGCAAAAAGCATCGCTCGAACTCAGGCCGGGTTCCCCAGAGAAGCTTGTGAAGAATGCGTCTAGGATCCAACGGTTGCGACCGGTTCTCAGTGGAGATGCCAAACACGACGGTGATACCAGCTACATCGCCGTGGTAGACCGAGATCGAGACATGGTGAGCTTCGAGCCCAGCCTCCACAGCGGATTTGGAACAGGCGTCGTGATGGGAAGTACAGGCCTGATTTTTAACTGCCGGGGCGACTACTATTCCCTGGTCCGGGGCGAGGCGAATGCCCTTCAGCCCGGAAAGAGGCCACGCAGCACGCTGCAGAGTACTCTGGTAATGAAAAACGACGAACCGTATGCGATTCTCGGCAGCCCTGGCGGCGATGACCAGGTGATGCGCACTATGCAGACGCTCATCAACCTGGTGGATTTCGGAATGAACATCCAACAAGCGATTGAGGCGCCGCGGTGGTCCACGCGGAGTTTTCCAGCATCTCCGTTCCCCCATACGATGCACCCGGGCGACATGTCCGTGGAGGAGAGAATCTCCGAAGCCACTCGCCAAGCACTCATCGCGCGCGGTCACAAGCTGCGGGTCAGACCGGCGTGGTCCCTGGGTTCCAATGCAGGAATTGTTGTTGATCCGATCACTGGGGTTCTCAGCGCGGGCGCTGATCCCCGTGTCGAAGCGTATGCATGGGCCTGGTAGGCTCAATTCATCAGCGAAAGCATGGGAATGAGGCGCGAATCCCTCTGCCGTGTGGCTCGTGCTGTCCGCCGGCGTAATGTCGGCAATCTTTCCTTTATCCGATTACGGAGGAGTTCCCAGTTTGAAGACTCGCTTCTTTTCTTGTTCTATAATCCCATGGCGATTTGGTTTCTTTTATTCAGCTTGCGATTTGAGGAGGGTATCTGGTCGAGACGCTTTGGCAGGATTTGCGCTACGCGCTGCGGATGCTAGGCAAGAACCGTATGCTGACGTTGGTGATGGTGGTGTCGCTCGGAATAGGAATCGGCGCCAACTCCGCCATTTTCAGCGTCGTAGATGCTTTGTTGCTGCGTCCGCTCCCTTACCCCAATCCCGACCGGCTAGCGGCAGTGTGGCTGCATTCCCCGGCGATTGGAATCCTGCGCGATTGGCCGTCTCCGGGTGAATACCTGGATGTCCAGAGGGAGAACCATTCGTTTGAAGAAATGGCGTTGGCGCAAAGTCGTGTTTTCGTTTTGACAGGCCGCGAACAGCCAGAGCGGGTGTTTGGAGTGCGCACGCAATCCACTTTGCTGAAGATGCTTGGCGCGAAACCGTTGCTTGGGCGTTTGCTGTTACCGGAGGAGGACAAGCCGGGCAAGCCGGACGTGGCGATTCTTACGCAGCGGGTTTGGAGGAGGCTGTTTAACGCGGACCCGGCAATCGTGGGCAAGACCATCGTGCTCAATGGCAACCCATTCGTAGTCGCGGGAGTCTTGCAGGGCAGCTTTATGCTCGACGCTGAAGTAATGCCATCGGAACTCCCGATGGACAAGATGGACATCTTCGCGCCGCTGCCTCTCGATGCCGACGCGGAGAAAAACCGGGGCGATGAAAATTACAACATTATGGTGCGGCTGAAGCCGGGCGTTTCCGTGCAGCAGGCACAGGCGGACCTGGACGTCATCGCCAGCCGCATTCGAGAGAAAGACCGGCGCGATGCGAGCTTTGGCATGCACGTGATCGGGTTGCAGGAGCAGGTGGTCGGTGATGTGCGCCGGGCGTTGCTGGTTCTGCTCGGATCCGTCGGGCTGGTGCTGCTGATTGCGTGCGCAAACGTGGCCAACTTGCTACTCACGCGGGCGACCGGACGCGAAAAAGAAGTAGCGGTTCGGACAGCGCTCGGAGCCAACTGGCAGCGGCTGGCGCGGCAACTCCTCACGGAGAGTGTGCTGTTGGGACTTTTTGGCGGAGCGGTGGCGCTGCTGATCGCGCAACTGAGCCTGGGAGTAGTGCGCACGATGAACCCAGGAAATATTCCAAGGCTGGAGGACATCGCCATCAATGGAACGGTGCTGGTGTTTACGTTTGGCGTTTCGCTGATCACCGGAGTGCTGTTCGGGGTGGCGCCGTTGTGGCGAGCGATCAAGGTGGACCTCAACACTTCGCTGAAAGCCGGCGGGCGCAGCGGACAGAGCGACGGCGGGTTACACGTCAGAAGACACAGTCTGCGCGGGCTGCTGGTGGTGTCCGAACTGACGCTCTCGTTGATGCTGCTGATTGGAGCCGGGCTGCTGCTGCGCAGCTTCGTGAGGTTGCAGAACGTGCCGCCAGGATTCACGACGGATCGTGTGCTGACGATGGAGGTGGGCGCCGCAGGACCCAAGTATCGTGACGAGAAAGCAAGAATCAATTTCTATAAGGAGGTCGAAAGCCGCGTCGCACACCTTCCCGGCGTCGTGGCGGAAGGCGTCGTTTCGGCATTGCCGCTGGCGGGCGAAGTTGGTTGGGGAATGATCAACGTGGAAGGCTACGCGCCACCGCCAGGACAGGAGTTGCAGGCCGATCTGCGGCTCGCCAGCACGGATTATTTCCGGACCATGGAAATTCCGCTGAAGAGCGGGCGATTCTTCAACGAAGATGATACAGCCGACAAGCCACAAGTGGCGATCATCGACGAAAAGTTCGCCGAGCGTTTCTGGCCGAACGGCGATGCCGTCGGAAAACATTTGTGGTTCGATCCCAAAAAGCCGATGACCATTGTGGGCGTGGTGGGCGTGGTCAAGCAATATGGGCTGGACACGGATGGAAAAATCGCGTGGTATCTTCCTCAAACGCAGCATGCGGGTTCGAGCATGTTTCTGGCGGTGCGCACAGCAACGGAAGGAACTGGCCTCTCTTCCGCGGTAGTGGGGCAAATCCACGCGGTCGATCCGGACGCAGTGGTTTACGGAATCCGCAGTATGCAGGAGCGCTTGTATGATTCGCTGGCACGGCAGCGTTTTTCGAGCGCCATGCTGGGAGCTTTTGCGGCATTCGCGCTGCTTTTGGCGGGGGTAGGGCTGTACGGCGTGATGTCGCATCTGGTGACGCAAGGCACGCACGATATCGGAGTGCTGGTGGCGCTCGGAGCGCGGCCGGAGAACATCATCGGACTAGTGATTCGTCAAGGGATGGCGCTAGCCGGGATCGGGATCATTCTAGGACTTGCGGGCGCAGCAGCACTAACCCGAGTGATGGCGAGCCTCTTGTTTGAGGTGAGTGCGCGGGACGTGGCGACGTTTGCCGCGGTGCCGGCGCTGCTGCTGGCGGTAGCGTTTGCGGCCACGGCGGTTCCCGCGTGGCGGGCGACGCGAGTCGATCCCATGGTCGCCCTTAGATATGAGTGATTTTGCCGGTGAAGGAGGTTCCTATGAGGACGGTAAAAGGGCTTCAGGTGTTGCTCGCGAGTGCAATTTTGTTTGGAATGGTTCAGACTGCGGCTGGGCAATCCTCGGCCAAGGCTGAAGTCCTTGCTGCTCTCGCGGAACGAGATAAAGCGTTTGTCGCGGGCGAGGAAGCGAAGTTGGCGCAGTTCATGTCGGAAGATTACCTTCAGACCGATGTATCGGGAAACATTCAGGACAAGCAGGCTTGGCTAAACGAGTATTACCGGCCAATGGCGCCGCTGCTGAAGTCTGGGAAGACTCGGTGGGTGACGTTTGACCGAAGCGACATCGTGGTACGCGACCTTGGTGACACGATGGTTGTTGCTGGAAAGCAGACGATAAAGCACATCGGCGTCGACCCGTGGAATCCAGAAACCACTACTCCTCCTGATTCGCCGCGTCCGCCCTTTACCCTTAGATTCACTCATGTGTGGATAAAGCGCGGCGGAGTTTGGAAGCTGGCCGTAGTCCACAACGCAATTCCTAGGGAAGGTAAGTAACAAAGGCTGGGCTTTGGAGGGCGGAACTGGCAGTCAGCATAAGAAAGCTTAGAGTGACGGCGAACATCCCCTTCATAAGTCTCATTCTCCACTCCGATCTGACCTTGCTTACACTACATGCGAAAAAAAGCGGGCCGGAGGCACGCTAAGCCTCCGGCCCTAGCCTAGAGCTAGACGGCACTTCTAGGGATTGAGCTTCGGCGACGCCTTTTGGAGCGTTGCCGTCAGATTGTGTCCCGCCTCCGGGGCGCTAGCAGAAGACTCCCGAATGATCTCGTTCGCGGTGATCTTGCGGCCGTACAGGTCGCGATTGCCCCCGTTGTCGGGCCGCAAGGTCGAGCCTTCCACTGCGACGCCGGCAAACACGCCGCGGGCGCGCGAGTAAGTCAGAATCTCGGAGCGCATAAACGCATCCGTGTCCGCCGAAGCCGTGCGTCCTTTTGGCCCGGCAGCCACAGACACGTCTGCGCCCAGCTTGACTTTACTGTGCAACAGGCTGTCCGCTCCGCGATCGTTCATCACGAGGAAGACATAGTCTGTCGCCTCTCCCCCGGCTTGCAATCCGAGGTTGCCGCCCTCCAGCGCATACATGGCGGGAGCGCCCCAGGGTCCGTTGAAATTGTTGCCGGTCCGGCAAACCATTGCCCCTCGGCCATAGCTTCCGCCCACGATAAAGGCGGCTTTGAGCACCGAGGGCATGACGACCACACAACGAGCCTTGCTGAGCAGGTCTGCAGGAATATCGTCTGGGATGTCGAGAACTTCCTTCATCACCTTCCCAGCGTTTTGCAAACGGTGGTGTTCCGCTCGGGCGTC
>Ga0306920_100014728_pt1 | contig 10692 bp, 11 predicted proteins | sample flu12Cox44000170_FD_204666 | JGI IMG/M metagenome (GOLD analysis project Ga0306920, IMG submission 204666) | Lab enrichment of tropical soil microbial communities from Luquillo Experimental Forest, Puerto Rico - flux4day.12C.oxic.44.000.170 (v2)... | ecosystem: Environmental > Terrestrial >... | reverse complement strand
CATCAACCGAAGAGTGACAGAAGGCACATTGAATTCCCATTGATACCAGTCTTCCCTGGTTGTCGAAGTGACCGGTCACGCCTACCACCGAGTTCAGCTTGAGCAGGGCCAGTGTCGTAGCCGGATCGTCGAGATTTACCGTGCCCGCTTTGAGTTGACTGACCAGGCTGGCCGGCAATGCGTCAACATCAACTTTCAAGCCCACCGCGAGTGCTGTCTTTGGGCTAACTCCCTGCCCGACGCCCCCGAGACGCTCCCCCGCTATCGCCTGGTGAAGCCTCAGAGTGTCCCCCCAAAAGGCCTCGTCACCAAACGTGTCGTAGCGAAAGATCTGCTTACCCTGCTCGAGCATCTGCTGGGCGTTGTGGCTGATGATCGTGTCATTTGGCGATTGAGGTTGCGGTGAGGGTGCGTTCTTGGGCTGAGCCCATGCCGACCAAGCTGCGGCAAGAGACAAGCATGTTATTGCCAACACGGCGGTCCAATCTCTAATGCTTTTCATAAGATCAACCCCCTCTCTTTATGTCTGCATCACGCCAAAAACGGTAGTGGGAACAGTCATTAGGCACCCTCCGTGTCAGTTCGGCTGAGGGTTTGAGTCCGCGGTTGGAGGCGACAATTGCCTTAGTGAAAGACACCCTCTCTGTAGGCGGGACTTCGCTCCCGAGAGGTGAACGGGGGTTTACTCCCCAGGTTTGACCCCGTCAACTCAGATTCGCGGTCCACGGCGTCGCGCCTGTCGATGAGAATTCCGCATTGACCGGTTAGGTCATGTTGCGTTGCAGCAGCAGTGCGAATCGTTCCGGTCACGCTATCGCTGCCCGACATTGCCCTAGTGTCTGGAGCGCTTCAGTACACGCGGTCTCCGTGTAGGGTAACGAGGACCGAAGTGTCGGCCGTAGGTCAGCCGCTCCAAATGACGCCATTCGGCGCCGGAGCGGTTTATTGCCTAACCCGGCAAGTCTGCGTTTTCACTGTAAGTGGCGGTGCCAAAGTGAAGACACGCACATTCCGGCAGTGCGCTTCTGCAGTCGGACGAAAGCCTATAGACGGTAACCACAAATAACCTTCACGCGGAGAGGCGCCCGCTGCCGCCTGAGTACTTCCGCCGATCTACAAGACCAGGAATCCACGAACGCGAGATTTACCGCTCAGGGGTCGCTGGTTGGCGGCAACTGGCCGTCGGGAAGAGTTAGCGGCAGTCCAAAGACGTGAAACAGGCGCGGGCCGTCAGGTTTCACGAACAAGGTCAGCGTGGAAATCCTGTCGTGCTCAAGTGTCAGCACGTGGATCGAGTGCGCGGTCCAGGGCTCATCCATTCTGGCGCGGGAATAGGCAGCAAACGCAGGCTGCCTGTTTGCTCGCGTGGGCACGAGTCTGAAGCCCTCATAGCGCTTGAACGCCCAATCGAAGAATGTGCGGATCGCCTCGCGTCCCGCATACCATTCCGGCGTGGGGGGCATGACGTAGGTCGCCTCCTCCTTGAGGAGTGCGGCAAAGTCAGCCACATTGAGCCTTTCCCAGGCGCTCAGATAGCGCCCGAGCAGCTTCTGCTGAGTCGAGTCCATCGGAGATGCTGTCAATGGTTGGCCCCCTGGGTTGCGCTTGCTGAGCGTCGCGCGTGCCCGCTGTAGGCCACTGTTGACTGAGGCTGTTGAGCCACCGAGCAGCGTGGCCGCTTCAGCGGCCGCCCAACCGAGCACATCGCACAGGAGGAGCACCGCGCGCTGGCGCGGCGGCAGATGTTGGATCGTCGCGACGAACGCCAGCTGCACGGCCTCATGCGTCGTATAGCGCGCTTCCGGATTCGGCGCGTCGTCAGCAATACCTTCCAACTCCGAGTCCGGGTAAGGCTCGAGCCAGGGCACGTCGGTCGCAGGACTGCCATCCGGCAGCTGCGTAGCGGCGGGCGCGCGTTGGTCGGGAAGCCAACGTCGAGCGCTCTTGCGGCTCGCGAGCGCATTGAGACACGCATTGGTCGCAATCCGATAAAGCCAGGCGCGAAACGAGCCGCCCTCGAAGCTGTCGAAGTTGCGCCACGCGCGTAGGTAGGTCTCCTGCACCAGATCCTCGGCCTCGTGCAACGAACCCAGCATGCGATAACAATGCAACTTGATTTCGCGGCGGAACGGTTCGGCCAGCCGTTCGAACGCCTGGTTTGAATGCTCCGGGGCTGACTTCCGACGCGCGGGTTTCGGGGTTGCCATGGGCCAGGTTCCTGTCAGGGCAACGCCTCGAGGCCCTTCCCGGAGACAACGAACACTCTACCCTTTGATCGATCGGGGCGCGTAACGATCTCCAGGACTCCGGCCGCTACATCCGCCGCAGTCGGCGCCGCATCCATGCTCCGTATGAAATCCGCCGGGGAGATGCCGAGATAACGCGCGTAGCCAGCCACGGCATGCCTGCCGAGCTCCGAGTCCGGCATCATGCGCGGCGCGAGCGCTGTGAACCTGAGTCCGAGTTTCAGGCGATCCGATTCCTTCTGGGCGTAGTTCGCGATGAACATCTGCGTGCGCTTGGCACCAGCGTAGCCCCCAGAAATCGGCGAGCCTGCGAGAGCTGCTCCGCTCGAGACTAGGATGATCGAGGAGCCCGCGGGCAGTGGGCGCGTCAGCGCAGCCTTCGAGAAGTAAAAGGCGATTTTCACGTCCACTTCGAAGTTCACCGAGAACTCCCGCCAGCTCTGCTCGTGCAGCGGCGCGGCCGGCGGAAAGGCACCGGCTGTCACCACCAGGACGTCCGGACGGAGCACGTCGAACACCCGGGATGGCGCGCTCTCTTCGGTTGCATCGAGCGCCAGAACCTCGACGCCCTGAACCGCACGGGCCACCTGCGCGAGCCGCTCCTCGTACCGCCCGACCGCGAGCACGCGGGCGCCGTTGCCGATCGCGGCTTCTACAACACTCTGCCCTACGCCACGGCTCCCGCCGATGACGACCACATTCTTACCGGTAAGTGGACGCATTGTGTCCTCCTCGCGAGCGGCCGCGGGCGCCTGTTGCATAGAACCGTCGGGGGCATCCCGGACTCATCGTGTCATTCTTTCCTTCTCGTTCGGGTCGCCCTTTCCGGTGGTGATCAGGTTGCGCAGGCTCTCGTTGATATAGAAGCCCCAGGCGGCAGCGCATTTTCCATAGCATTCGATGGCCGAAACCAGGCCGACGTGGGTGAAGCGCAGTTCAGTCTTCGCGCCCTGTTTCACGATCTCGAAGACGACGTCAGTGCCGTTCCATTCGGCCTTGTTTTCAACGAAATCGATGTGGCTGTCTACGATGTGCCAAACGACTTTCTTACCCGGCACCAGCTCGGTGATCTTCTGGGTGGTACGGTGCAGGTTCTGGTATCGGTACGTAAACTCGGCACCGAGTTTGTCGGCGCGACCGTCAATTTCTCCTGACCACCACCCACGAACGTTGTTGATGGCGTCGAAGACCTCTTGCGGGGACCGATCCACCGTGTAAGAGATCGTGTAGCTTTCAGTCTTCATCGACTCTCTCCTTTCGCCCGAATGCCAGTTGCAACGGTAAGAACCGGTACGATGGCGGGAACTCATCGGACACTTCAGGCCGCCGCAGCGCTCCGTGGCACAAAGGTCGCAAACTGACGCTCCAACGCCTTGGCGGCGCCCGCGCGCCAACCTTCCGCGATGGACTGCGACATCGGATCGGGGAAGATGTCCTCCTCGCCTCGCTCGAGCCCATCGAAGATGCCGCGCGCAGCGAGTTCGGGCGGCGCCTTCGGGATGTCGAAGCCGCGGTTCATATCGGTATCAATGGGACCCAAGAGGACCGCGTGCACCGACACGCTTTGGCCCGCCAGCAGTGCGCGCAGGGCCTGCGTCATGCTGAGCGCGGCCGCTTTGGAAATGGAGTAGCCGGGGATGACCGGCACGGGCGCGAGCGCCACCACGGACAGGTTGTTGACGACGGCTCCGTGCGAGCGTCTCAGAAGCGGCAGGAAAGCCCGCGTCACATTGAGCGGCCCGTACAGGTTGACCGCCAGGTGCTGCTCGGTGAGCGCAGGCTCGCTAAGATCGTCGTAAAGAGCGATGCCCGCATTGTTGACCAGGACATCGAGCGATTCGATCTCCTGCGCCGCCCGCGCGATCTGCGCGGCACTGGTCACATCAAGTGTTACCGGCGTCACCCGCGGGTCGGCAATCGCGAGGCCACCGCGAACTCCGCCATATACCCGCCGGGCTCCGCGTATGAGGGCCTCGTTGATCAGCGCGCGGCCAATTCCACGGTTGGCGCCGGTGATCAAGACTGACTTGTTCGCGATGTTCATACCCGCACTCCTACAGTTACATTGTGAAAGAGCTGCTCACGCCGCTCTTACCTGTATAACCGGCGTGCAGGTTGAAACTCATCGGTGCGCCCAGTCACTCCTGTGAAGTCGACGCCCGTGCAGCGGACATTCGGTAAATCGACAGAAGGAGGGCAAGGAGCTGTCGGCGAAGTGGCGTAACGCATGCGCCGATACGCGAGGGCCAGAAAAACGTACTCGGGCGAACGGGCGCGAACTGCGCCGAACGAATTCTTCTTACCCGCTACGGTTTTAGCAAAAAGGTGGGTTTAAGTAGGCACGCGCCAGCGGCTAATCCAGTGGGTAAGGAACTCGCACAATTTCGTATTACACTGAATCTATCAACAAAATCGCTAGAGTTCGAGTCCTCTCCCGGGCACCATATTTTCATTTATATTCAAGTTTATATAAATCTTTCTTCGGATAATTTCGAGTCAGACGAATTTTCTATAGGCCTTCTACCGCAGCCCGAATCGAGATCAATAAAGTCCCAGCTTGTAGGCTTAGCTCACCGAACAAGGCCCCGGCCGCGCGCAGGGCGCCACAACCATAGATCAGATGCGCTGACGGGCCTTGGAATTGCGCCGCCGATGTGGGGTTGGTGAGGTGGCCGCTTCCGGTTCCTGCTTGAGGCGATCGATGAACCACCGTGCGGCAATCCCCGGGGGGGACTCGGTGCGATATACCGCGTGCATCGGCAGCACAAAACCCTTGGGTGGCGCGTCGGCGGCGACGATCTTCACCAGAGTCCCGCGCTTGAGATCGGATTCAACCAGGTCCGCAGGCATCCCGCCCCAGCCAAGGCCCGCACGTAGGAATGCGTGCTTGGCCCCAAGATCGGCAAGACGCCACGTCCGCGGCGATAGAACGCCGAATTCCTTTCCTTTCGACAGCGTCGAGCGGTCGGTCAGCACCAGCTGGATGTGCTTTGCCAGCTCGCGCGTGGGAATGGGCCGACCGTAGCTCGCCAGTGGGTGTCGCGGTGAGGTGACCTGAACCAGTGGTACCTGGAGCAACGGTTCCTTGCTGAACTGAGCCGGGACGAACGCCAGCTCTCCTGAGATAGCCAGTGCGCAGCGTCCATCCACAACCGGTTGGATCACAGCTCCCAGCGCCTCCACATACAGTCGCAGCGGGGTGAGCGGGAATGCGCCATGAAACGCCGTCACGGCCGCTGTCAACGTCGCCATGGGGAACATCACCTCGACCACGATCGATAATTCGGGCTCGAGTCCGCCCGCCAGGCGCCTGGCTTGCGCCTTGAGCAGATCGACATCGCCGACGACGGTGCGCGCATGGGCAATCAGCACCTGCCCGTGCGGGGTGAGCACGGGCCGCCGCCGCGTGCGATCAAAGAGCGTTACTCCGAACTGCCCCTCCAGGTTGGCGAGCGTCTTGCTGATGACCGACTGAGCTCGCCTGAGCTTGCGTCCCGCTCCTGAAAAGCTGCCCTCATCCGCGGCGGCAATCAGAGTGCGCAGTTGATCGAGCGTCACGGCATCCAGCATCTATCGCTTCCAGAGATGATTAGCATCGATAAATATAGACTACCACTATAGGTCGCTCCCTCCTAGGCTTGCTCCACCGTTTTCAACCGCCTCAGGAGATCATCATGAAAGTCGCCTTGTATGGAGCCACCGGTAACTCCGGCAGCCGCATTCTGAAAGAGCTCGTGTCGCGCGGGCACCAGGTCATCGCGATCGTCCGTAACCCGGCAAAGCTGCCGCAACCAGCGCCTGGCGTGGTCATCAAGCAGGATGACCTATCGGATTCCAAGAAGATCGCCGCCGCGGTCAATGGCGCGGAGGCGGTCATCAGTGCGTATGCACCCCCGCAGGACGATGTCGATGCGATCGTGGGTGTCACCCAACGTCAGGTTGAGGCCCTTAACCACGGGTCCAAGGTGCGTCTGATCGTAGTCGGCGGGGCGGGCGGCCTGAACGTGGCCCCGGGCGTGACATTGATTGACTCGGGATACCTCCCCGAGCCGGTTCTCCCGATCGCCAAAGCCCACAGCAAGGCGCTGAACGTGCTCAGAGCATCAACGATCGACTGGACGTACCTCGCTCCGGCGGCTTACTTCGAGCCCGGCACGCTCACCGGTAAGTTCCGTCTGGGCACGGACGAGCTCATCGCCAATGAGCGACAGGAGAGCCGCATCTCGATGGAAGATTACGCCATCGCGCTCGTAGATGAGCTCGAGAAGCCACAACACCGGCGCCAGCGTTTCTCCATCGGTTACTGACAAGCACGACCCATCAACAAACCATCAATGGAGTCCACCGTGAACACACCCTCAGCGACCAGCGGCCGTGCCTTGAGTGCGGCGGCCACCATCAACCAGCGCAGCACTACGCTCGAGAGCTCTGCCGAACTTGTTGGGCGCATCTTGCTCGCGTCCCTCTTCCTTCTCTCCGGGGTCAGCAAGCTCGGCGCCTACGGCGCGACCGCCGCCTATATGTCTTCAGCCGGCGTCCCCGGTGCCTTGCTCCCCGCGGTCATCGCCGTGGAGCTGCTCGGTTCGCTCGCCGTCATTGTCGGCTGGAAAACGCGGGCTGCCGCAGCCCTACTCGCCGGCTTCTCGTTACTGGCCGCGTTCCTTTTCCACAACAACTTCGCCGACCAGATACAGATGATCATGTTTCTCAAGAACGTCGCAATCGCGGGGGGCTTTCTGCTGCTCGTAGCCAACGGCGCCGGCGCGATTAGCCTCGACCGACGTGCTACCGCGGCCTGACCGCAAGTGTCCGCAGTGCCCCCGATAACCAATTTGCCGGGAAATGATCTGGAGACATGTGAAGGCGCTGCTCGGGTTGGCCCAGGAGCAACCCGAGCAGCGCGAGGCAACCCGCCTCCGCTGGCGATCAACTGCCAGCGCTGACCTACTTCGCGTCGCGCGCCGCTTGCGCGATCAGAGCGGCCACGGCCTTTGGTTTTGACACATAGACGGAATGACTGCCGCTGGTTTCGACAATCTTTGACTCTGCGCGCTGTGCCATCGAGCGCTGGGCCGGCGGCGGAATCATCTTGTCCTCGGTGGCGACCAGGTACCAGCTTGGCTTGACACGCCAGGCCGGCTTGCTCACGGTGCCTGCCAATGCCGCCACACCCCACGGTACCTGCGAATCGGCCATGAATGCCGCGAGCTCAGGCTCGACATCCGCAGCGAACGAAGCGGCGAATTTCGAGCGATCGAGGAACAGAAAGCCATCCTGCGGCGGAAGAATCGGCGGCACAGGGGCGCCGGGAGCAGGATTGGCGATCAGCGAAGACACGGACTCTCCCTGGTCCGGCGCGAACGCCGTGATGTAGACCACGCCTTTTACCTTCGGGTCCGTTCCCGCTTCCGAGACCACAACGCCACCATAAGAGTGGCCAACCAAAATCACAGGTCCATCTGCGGCCGCGATCGCGCGCTTCGTGACCGCGACGTCGTCGGCCAGCGACAGCGTCGGATTTTGCACGATGCGGACGTTGAAGCCCTCTCCTGCCAGGATCTTGTAAACGCCCTGCCAACCGGATCCATCCACAAAACCACCATGGACGAGAAGAATATTCTTGATCATCACCAGCCCTCCTTCAGCAATTCGCGATAACACTCACTGCAGGCGTCGGACGCCTTGCGTCCGGGCGCGCATGATCGCATACGCGAGATTTCCGCGCTCAACTCGAGCGCGAGGCGCGGGGACGCGACGGCAGCGCCGCTATTAGCCCGTGTGTGTCAAGTACGAAGCAGCATCGCCGGATCGATCGGAAGTCTTTGCAAGCGCTCGCCAGTAGCGGCAAAGGGCATCACTGATCCTCGGCGTCTCGGTGAACTGCCGCGGGCGATCGAACTCGCCCTCCTCTTCTTCGTACGACCCGGAGAGCTTCGCAAAGCCCGCGCTCGCGCCCCGTAGCGACGCTCCCGTCCATCGAATGTCCGGAGCCTCGCCGATCGAACGTCTGAGGAATATGAGCTCCGCCAGGGGGGCCCGGTTCCATGACTACGCCTAGGAGCGAAACATGAAGTTCCTACTTCGTTGCGCGCTTTTGTCACTGCTGTGGGCGACCAGCTTCGCTGATGTCATTTTTAAGACATGCTCCCGTTCGACCCAAGAACATGGCACGGTCACCTTAGATGACTTGGGCGCCTTCCACATCGTCCTGAACTTGGGAAAGGAAACCTTTGTCTCCTCGGCGTGCGCGCCGCGCATTCCAAGCCCGCAAATCGGAATTTCAGGCATCGAGTGCTCTGGCGACTGGAAGGAAGGCAAAGGGAGCGTCATTCTAGACAGTATGGACGGAGTCCTGAACGTATTGATGTACAAGGGACCGAGGTCGTTGCCGGCGCAATACTACGACGATCGTACTTTGTTCTGCGGAACACCGAGCCGTCAAAGCACAGCGGCCGAGGCAAAATAGTTGTCCGCCAGCTCGTGGTCCAAACGTCGTATAAGCGTCTTTAGGTACACCATGAGGAGAGTTTATGAGTGAATTCCTTTACGTCTATCGGGGCGGAAACCGTGCCGGCCTATCGCCAGAGCAGATGCAGCAGACCATGCAGAAATGGATGACCTGGATGCAGGGGCTGGCCGAGAAGGGGCACCTCAAAGACCGGGGCCACCCGCTGGAGGCGGGCGGGAAGCTGGTAAATGGCCGCAGCAAAAACGTCACCGACGGCCCGTACGCCGAAAAGGACCTGGTGGGCGGTTACAGCCTGATTGAGGCACATGACCTCGCGCAGGCGACGGAGCTGTCCAAAGGTTGCCCCATCCTAGAACGCGACGGTTCGGTGGAAGTACGTCCTATCATGCAGATGTGACCGATGGGCTCAGCGCCGCGCGATCCGATCTGGCACGAGCCGGCAGGCAATGACCCGGCGCGGCGCAAATCCCTCGAGCATCTCTTCCGACGCGAGTCGGGGCGGATGATCGCCGCCCTGACTCGCGTGTTCGGAGTTCACAACCTCGCGCTGGCGGAGGATGTCGTGCAGGACGCCCTCTGCCGAGCTCTGGAGGTCTGGAAGCACCGCGGCATGCCGGAAAATCCGTCGGCCTGGCTGATGACCACCGCGAAGAATCGAGCGATCGATGTCCTGCGACGTGAGCGCCGAGCGCGTGCATTCGCTCCCGAACTGGAACGGCTGCTGGAGTCCGAGTGGACCTTCACACCTACGATCGAGGAAGCGCTTGGGCCGCATGCCATCCGCGACGATGAGCTGCGCATGATGTTCTCATGCGTGAACCCTCAGCTTGGCGAGGAATCTCAGGTGGCACTGATCCTGCACATACTTTGTGGGTTCAGCGTCAAAGAAATCGCCAACGCCTTCCTTACGAGCGTAGCAGCCATCGAGAAGCGCATCACGCGCGGCAAGCAGGTGTTATCCGGGTCAAAACGACTGTTCGAACTACACGAAAATGCTGATTTCCAAGCAAGGCTGTCGGCAATCCAGCGTGCTTTGTATCTTTTATTCAACGAAGGCTATCACGGGTCCTGCGCCGAGCAGCTGATTCGTGTGGAGTTGTGTCGTGAGGCGATGCGTCTTGCCGCAGTGCTGACCGCTCATCCACTCGCCGCCATTCCGGCGACGCGAGCACTGCTGGCACTGATGTGCCTGCATGCGGCGAGATTGTCAACGCGCGTGGACGAATCGGGATCCCTGAGCCTCCTGGGGGACCAGGACCGTTCGCAGTGGAACACTGAGTTGATCGCGCAAGGGCAGCAGCTGCTCGAGCTGGCTGCCACCGGTGAAGAACTGAGCGAATACCACGTGGAAGCTGCCATCGCCTGGTGTCATGTCACGGCGCCAAGCGCACGAGACACGGACTGGGACCAGATCGTGTCGCTATACGACACATTGCTGGCAATACGGCCGTCGCCTGTCATAGCGCTGAATAGAGCGATAGCCGTCGCACAACATGAGGGCCCCGCGCGGGGTCTCGCGGCTCTGCGCGATATCGACGACCGCGGGCGGTTGGCTACCTATCCTTTCTATCCGATCGCCCTGGGCGAGCTGGAATTGCAATGCGGCCGTCGCGCGGCCGCTCGTGAGCACTTCGCCGTGGCCTTACCGCTCGCGCGCAATCCGGTGGAGCAGAGGTTCATCGAGCAACGCATCCGAGCCTGCGACAACCAAGCTGAGCCGCGCTCCGGCGGGTGACAGCCATTTAGTGATGATTCAATGCACGCCGCATTCTTATTAATGGTGCGGAACGATTCCGATTTGGCCTCGATCCTTGCGTGCAGCCCGGTCGCGCGTCGTCCGAGTCAGCAGCGAACGACAACGAGATCACGGGATCCGACCCATTCAACTGTAGGAAATCTGCTGCAGCGTCAACAGCGATTTCCGATGGCTACTGTGGGACGGATTCTGGTCTTGAACCGACAGACTGCAGTTGGCTG
>Ga0306920_100014727_pt1 | contig 10692 bp, 9 predicted proteins | sample flu12Cox44000170_FD_204666 | JGI IMG/M metagenome (GOLD analysis project Ga0306920, IMG submission 204666) | Lab enrichment of tropical soil microbial communities from Luquillo Experimental Forest, Puerto Rico - flux4day.12C.oxic.44.000.170 (v2)... | ecosystem: Environmental > Terrestrial >... | reverse complement strand
GTTCGTCGCGCACACCACCGAAGCCTGGGAGTTCAACGAGCCGGACTTCTTCCAGGTGAGCGGCACCGGTGGCACCGTGGCCTCGACGGGGCTGAAGAAAGTGCGCGAGATCATCGATGCCCGCTACAACCCCGGCCGCTGCAACATCTATCTCTTCTACGCTTCCGATGGCGACAACTCGGTGAGCGACGCACCGGATGCGCGTGCCGCTCTCGGCAGCATCGCCGCGGATGCCTGCTTCACCGGCTACGTGGAAGTCTCCTCGGGGCTGTCGCGGCAGCTCGCCACCGAGACCGGGAAGCTGTTCGCCGAGCTCACCGCCGCTGGCTGTGCAGCCGGCAGCTACGCACTGAACGACTTCGAAGACGTCTGGGGCGCGGTGCGGCACTTCTTCACCGCCGAGAGCCACGCGCCGGAAGGGCCGCGCTCTCCCGAAACCCCCGGCAGCAGCCCATGAGCGATGACTGGCGCAATTACGTGCGGCGCATCGAGGAGCTGGCCGCCGCCTCAGGGCTGAAGTTCCACCCGGTCGATTTCGAGGCGGTCCCCGACAGCTTCATGATGGAGATCGCCGTCTACGGGCTGCCCGTGCGTATGCCGCACTGGTCCTTCGGCGTGCGCTACATCTACCAGCTCATCCAGCGCCACATGGGGCATTCGCGGCTGTTCGAGGTGGTGTTTCCCGGCAACCCCGGGCACGCCTATCTCGCCGAGAGCAACGGCCTCGCGGAGAACATCCTCGTGACGGCCCACGTGCTGGGTCACGCGGATTTCTCGCGCAACAACCTGCTGTTCCGGCGCTGCCAGGAGCAGGTGAGCGAGCGCATCGTCGAGCATGCCGCCAATCATGCCCGCCAGATCTCGCAGGCGATCGAGACTCACGGCGCACAGCACGTCGAAGCGGCGCTCGATGCCGCGCTCGCCCTCGAGCAGCACGTCGACGTCGATCAGTCGCTGCGCCGCCCGCGCTACCCGGAGTACCTCGAGGACAACCGCACGCTGGCGGACGACCAGTTCCGCAAGCGCTTTGCGGCGCTCGAGCCGGCCGCCCCCACCAGTGCGCTCGAGATCAAGAAACGCGCGCCCGTCCCGCCGCATCCCGAGCGCGACCTGCTGTGGTTCGTGGCGAACTACGCGCCGGAGATGGAGAGCTGGGAGCGCGACATCTTCCTCGCGGTGCGCGAGGAGTCGTTCTACTTCTACCCGGTTTTTGCCACCCAGATCATGAACGAGGGCTGGGCGTCGTACTGGCACGCGCGGCTGCTGCGCGAGGCGGATTTCGTGCCGCAGCAGGCCTATCTCGACGCCATCAAGTGCCACTCGGACGTGGTGCGCCCGGTGGCCGCGGAGCAGCAGGTCTCGCTCAGCATCAACCCCTACCACCTCGGCTTCTCGATGTGGGAGAAGATCGTCGAGAGCGATGGCCTCGAGGCCGCGCGCCGCATCATGGAGCAGGACGACGACTTCGGCTTCGTGCGCAATCACCTGACGCGCGAGCTGGGTGAGGAGCTCGGGCTGTTCCGCTACAGCGCGCGCAGCGACGGGCAGATCAAGGTGCTCGAGCACGAGCTGACGTCGCTGCACGAGGCGGTGCTCGCGCCCAAATACAACTTTGGTGCGCCGATCGTGTCTGCGGTGCGCGTGCGCAACGATGGCACCCTCGAGCTCTCCCATGACAGCGCAGTGGACGGGCGGGGTCTCGACCTCGAGCGCAGCCGAAAGGTGCTCGATTACCTGCAGCGGGTGTGGCGGCGCCCGATCGTGCTCACCACCGTGAACCAGGCCGGATCTGCTCTCGAGCTGACTGCGCCATGAGGCACCCGCGAGACTGAACTCCGCTCGCCGCGGGCGGCTCTGTCAGCTGCCCGCCGGGGGAGTGGGTTTTGCCGGCGGTGGCAGCGTCTCGCCGTCGCCCCAGTACTCCTCCTCGTGCGAGGTCACGATGGATACCGGATCGCTCGCCGGAAAACTGGCTTCCAGCGCCTCATCGAGCTGACGCTGAATTTTCTGGCGCCGCCTGCGCGCTTCATCCTGGGCGGGATCACTCTTGGCGGGATCGGTCATTGTGCACTCCGGCGTGCTCCGGACCCGGGGGGGTCACGGGTCCCTGGGGACATAGTACGCCCTCGGGTAGCCTCCGGCAGGTCTGGCGGAGTAGGCTCTCGGAGGCCGGTGTTGCCCGCGCGCCGCCGGTTCTTTTACCGGGGGAGCCACCGCCATGGGGTACACGACTTCGGGCATTCGCAACATCGCGCTGGTCGGACAGGCCGGCGCGGGCAAGACCTCGCTCGTGGAGACGCTGCTGCTCCAGGCTGGCGCCACGCGCAGCCGCGGCAGCCTCGCACGCGGCACGACGGTCTCGGACTTCGACCCCCAGGAAAAGCGCCTGCAGCACTCGCTCGACAGCACCATCTGCAGCTTCGATTACAACGGCACTCACATCAACCTCATCGACACGCCGGGTTATCCGGACGTCCTCGGCCGGACACTGTCGGTGCTGGAGGCGGTCGAGGCCGTCGCGGTGGTGGTGAGCGCGGTCTCTCCACTGGACACCTTCACCGAGCGCCTGATGGAGTTCGCGCGCGAACGCGAGCTGGGCCGGCTGATCATCGTCAACAAGATCGACAGCCGCGATGCGCGCTCCGCGGACGTCTTGCAGCAGCTGCGCGAATCCTTCGGCCCGGAATGCCTGCCGCTGAACCTGCCCGCGGGAGGCGGCGACGGCGTGGTCGACTGCTTCTTTCAGCCGCACGGTCGCGCCACTGACTTCTCTTCCGTCGAGGCGGCGCACACGCAGATCATCGATCAGGTGGTCGAGCTCGATGAGAAGCTCATGGCGTTGTACCTGGAGCAGGGCGAGGAGATCTCGCCCGAGCAGTTGCACGACCCGTTCGAGCAGGCGCTGCGCGAAGGGCATCTCGTGCCCGTGTGTTTCACCTCCGCCGAGGGCGGCGCCGGGGTACCGGAGCTGCTGCAGGTGTTCGAGCGTCTGATGCCGAACCCCGCGGAGGGAAATCCGCCGCCCTTCCTCAAGGGCACCGGTGAGAACGCCGAGCGCGTTGCAGTCGCACCCGACCCCGACCGGCACGTGATCGCACACGTATTCAAGGTGTCGATCGACCCCTACGTTGGCAAGCTCGGTGTGCTGCGCGTGCATCAGGGGACCATCCGCCCGGGCAGCCAGCTGTTCGTCGGCGATGCGCGCAAGCCGATCAAGATCGCGCACCTGTTTCGGCTGCTGGGCAAGGACACCTCCGAGATCACTGCGGCCGTGCCCGGGGACATCTGTGCCATCGCCAAGGTTGATGAGCTGCACCTGGACGCGGTGCTCCACGACTCGCACGACGAGGACCAGTACCATCTGAAGCCCGTGACCTATCCGCCGGCCATGCTCGGCATGGCTATCGAGCCGGAACGGCGGGGCGATGAGCAACGACTCGCCGACACGCTTCACAAGCTCACGGCCGAGGATCCTTGCGTGCGGATCGAGCACCACGCCGCCGTGAACGAGACGGTGCTCTATGGCATGGGTGAATTCCATCTGCGCGTGCTGCTCGAGCGCATGACTGAGCGCTACGGCGTGCACGTGAAGACGCACCCGCCGAGCATTCCGTACCGCGAGACCATCACCCGTCCGGCCGACGGCCATTGCCGCCACAAGAAGCAGACGGGTGGTGCCGGGCAGTTCGGCGAGGTGTACCTGCGCGTGGAAGCGCTCGGTCGCGGTGCCGGCTTCGAGTTCGTCGACGATGTGGTGGGCGGGTCCATTCCCGGCCAGTACATACCGGCGGTGGAGAAGGGGGTACGCCAGGTGCTGAGCGAAGGCGCGCTCGCGGGCTTCCCGATCCAGGACGTGCGCGTCACGGTCTACGACGGCAAGCATCACCCGGTCGACTCCAAGGAGGTGGCCTTCGTTTCCGCCGGACGCAAGGCGTTCCTCGACGCCCTGGCCAAGGCCGCGCCGATCGTGCTCGAGCCGATCATGCGCCTCGAGATCACGGCGCCGGCGAGCGCCATCGGCGACATCACCGGCGACCTCGCCACCAAACGCGCGCGCATCAACGGCAACGACACGCTCCCCGGGCAGCGCGCGACGCTCAACGCGTTCGTGCCGCTCGCGGAGATCTCCGAGTACCAGTCACGGCTCAAGGCACTGACCGGTGGACAGGGCGCCTATACGATGGAGCTCAGTCACTACGACCCGGTGCCGGCACGCAAGCAGCAGGAGCTGGTCCAGACCTGGCGTCCGCGCTCGGAAGAGGAGTAGCCCCGCCTCGACTTGCCGGTCGTGAGCGCGCCGTTGGCACGAGGAATGCCATCGGCGTCACACATTCAGTTTGTCATAACACCGACGCTCTTTATCCGCGGCGCAGCCACGCTACACTGGAGCGGGAGGAGTCATCATGAAAGCCGCCGTGTCTTGCGCGATGGCACTGCTTGCCGTCGCCGCGTTGAGTGCCGCGTCATCCGCCCATGGTGCGACGCAGGCCGACCAGACCTCGCATGCGGCGCACTCGAAAGCTAACTCCTTTGCGCCGCACCCCGGCCCGCATAGCCGCGTCTACGGAGCACCGATCCAGTCGCGCATTCTCAAGAGCCGTGCCAGGAAAAAGCCGCAGCTGACGAGCTCGCCGCTGCCGGACTCGACCAGCGCGAATCCGCCCTCGGGCGGATAGTTCGCGCAAGCGCAATTTCGCGCGGTGGTTAACCGGCGGGCTTCTTCCAGGTCACCGTATCGCCGGTGCGCAGGCCGAGCTTCGCAGCCTGACCGCCCTTGAGCTCGAGTACCGCGGCCACCGGAGTGTCCGAGCTCAGCGTCTGCAGCGACAGCGGCGCTGCCCGCTGGATGATCTTGGTGACCCGCCCGTGCTGGTCGATGAAGAGCATGTCGAGCTCGATGTAGGTGTTCTTCATCCACATGTTCTCGACGCGCGGCGGCTGGACCGGGAACACCATGCCCATGGTCTCGGGCAGGTCGCTGACGAACATCAGCCCCTGCTCGGCGCGCGCCGGCGTGTCGGCAATCCAAACCTGGAAGGAATACGTGCGCCCGGCACGGTCGCTGCCGTGAGGGGTGATCTCGAGCGCAGTGCGCGGAAAGCTCGCGAGATCGAGCGGGCGCGGCCCTTCCTGCGCCGCCACCGGCGCTGCGAGCGCGGCGGCCGCGATCAGGCAGCCGAGGACTGTCACACAGGTGCGCCGGGTCGACATCGTTCTAGTCTTCGTCCCCGAAGACCGCATTGCCGGCGAAATCGAAGCGGCTGACGAGGATGCGAGCATCGCTGCTGAGCGAGCTGGCCGGGGCAATGCAGAAGCCGCGCGCGATGATCCGCCACGAGCGCTTCGGGCCGCCGAGCGCACCGACGCGTTCCTGCCGCAGCTCATCCACCGTGCAGTGATCGGCGCCGCGCGTGGCGAACAGCCGCTCCTCGCCTTCGAAGATCACCGTGAGATTGGTCGGCAGGTCGTGGCCGGCGCGCCCCTCGAGCACCGATCCGACGCCGAACACCAGCCGCATGCGGCGCCCGTCGCCGTGCGGTGGGCCGGCGAAGCTGACACGCACGCCGCTCCCGTCGGGACGCGGCCCGCCATCGCATTCGATCTCGGCGTTGCCCCAATCGATATCGAGGTCGAGCGCGCCGCGTATGCGGGCACGCAGGTAGCCGTTGCCGGTTGGCAGGCATCCGCGTGCGGCGGGCGCCGCGTCAGGGGTTGCCGCTGACGCCGTCCGGGCGGGCGCAGGCACCGTGCTCGCAGGGTCCGGCGCCGTGCCCGCGCCGATGAGGCCTGGCGAGAGTGCCACGAGCGCCAGGGAGGAGAGCAGGGCGGAGCAGTGCCAGGACATTGCGGGCAGTGTACCGCGTCATGTTCGGATGAGTCCTACGGCGTCACCAGCAGCGACTTGGCCAGGCGCGCGTGTCCGCGCGCAATCCCGCGCGCAGCGTGCAGGATCAGCGCGAGGATCACGATGCCCAGAGCCATGCACAACAGCGCAGCCACTACTGACTGCGGAGAACCATAGGAGAAACCGCCGATCTGGATCATGCCCCGGTCGACGGGGAGCAGCCCCAGATCCCCCACCAGCAGGACCAGCGGTGCGAACGCCAGCCGCAGACCGAGTGCGAGCCCGGTGACGGCGATCGTGAAATAGATGATGCCGAGTGGCAGCATGAGCAGCAGGTACAGCAATGTCGTCCAGGTACGCGCGTCCTTGAGCATGTCGCCGATCCGGGTCAGCCACGAGGCCGACGGTCCCGGGTGCACGGGGCGACGCGGCATGCGCTCACCGGTGGTCGCCTCGAGCAGGCGTCCCTCGCCAAGCGCAAGCACGCGCGCCATGCCAATGAACGCGAGGAAGAAGGGAATGCCGATGACGAGGACCGCGAGTCCTGCCGATAGCGCGAGCCCGGTCACCACGAAGGTGAAGTACACGATGCCGGTCGCGAGCGTGAGCAGCATATAAAAGAGAGACGTATAGGCGCGGGCGTCCATGAATACTCCGAAGAAACGCCCGACGCCTGAAGCCTGCGCGGCGACCGGCGGCGCGGGTGTCTTGAGTGCGGCCTTCACCTTCGCCTCGGTGTCGCGATAGGCGGCGGCCACCTCCTCCGGCGCACCGTAGGTGCTCGCGATGAGCTCGAGCACATCGGCTTCGGACCGCTCCGGATGCGCGGCGACCTCGGCACGCAGGTACTCCTCGGCGTCGTAGAGCGCGTCCTGGATGAGGGCCGCGTCCTCACCGCTGAGCGCAGTGCGCAACTGCTTCAGGTATTCATCGATCGAGCGGGGAGCGTTGACACTCATGAGTCGGTTCCTGCGATGAAGCGGTCGACGAAGCCGCGCGTTTGCCGCCAGATGTGACTCCACTGGCCGAGCATCGCGCGGCCCTCGTCGGTGATGCGGTAATACCGGCGGGCGGGCCCTGCGTACGAGGGCACGACACGACTGGTGAGGAGGCCGGCAGCCGCCAGTGCGCGCAGCACGGGATAGATCGTGCCCTCCTTGAAGAGGGCTTCGCCTTCATTCGCGCGCTGCAGGCGCTTGGCGATCTCGTAGCCGTAGAGGTCCTCGGTGCTTCGCTCGAGAACGGCGAGCAGTACCAGGGCGACAAGACCGGCATTGAGATCCTTCTGGAACTTGCGAGCCTGACTATCATCCATTTACCAGTACTATGGACTATATAGTACTATGGATCAACTAATATTCTGGGTTCGAAATAGCCACAGATTCGAGTTGATCGCTGGCCGGGATGCCGCGCGGTGGCCCGTGTTTTGGGCGATGGTTAAGTATTCGCTTAACGATCGGGAAAGCACCGGGACAACAGTGGCCCTCCCGAGCTCCGGGCTGATGCCATCGGCGGTTCGCGGGCTCTGCGGGGCGGGCTGCTAGACTCCGGGCGTCCGTCTTGCCGAAAGCCTCGGATGAGAAACTCGTTGCTCGAAATCACTCCGGTGATACCGGAGAGCCTCGCGCGTCTGCCCGAACTCGCCGCCAACCTTTTCTTCAGCTGGCACCGGCCGATACGAGCGCTATTCGAGGACCTGGATCCCGAGCTCTGGAAGCAGACCAACGGCAATCCACGCCTGGTGCTCCGCTGCCTCAATCAGGGGATGCTCGAGCGCTGTGCCCGCGATGAGGCCTACCTCGCGCGTTACCACATCGCGCTGCAGACGCTCGATGGGTACCTGAGCCTTGCGGCCGGCGATGGGACGTCGGTCGCCTATTTCTGCGCCGAGTACGGCTTCCATGAGAGCTTTCCGATCTACTCCGGCGGCCTCGGGGTTCTCGCGGGGGATTACTGCAAGGCGGCGAGCGATGAGCGCGCCAACTTCGCCGCCGTCGGTCTGCTCTACGAGCAGGGGTACTTCACACAGACGGTCGACAGCGACGGGGTGCAGCACGCCGAGTACCTCGAGCACGATCCGCGTGACCTGCCGGTCGAGCCGGTACGGACGGCCTCTGGCGATTGGGTGAAGGTGAGCGTGCGGGTGGCCGCGCGCGATGTCGTGGCCCGTGTGTGGAAGGCGCGGGTCGGACGCGTGCCGGTGTACCTGCTCGACACCAACTGCGCGGAGAACGCCCCCTCAGACCGGGATATCACGCATCGCCTGTACGGTGGCGATGAGTCGACGCGCGTGCGCCAGGAGATGATTCTCGGTATCGGCGGGGTGCGGGCGCTCCGCGCGGTGGGCGCGCAGCCGGTCGTGTGGCACTTGAACGAGGGGCATGCCGCCTTCCTGATCCTCGAGCTGCTGCGCGAGCACCTGACACGGGGCCTGCAGTTCAATGCTGCCCTGGAGGCGGTGGCGGCGGAATGCGTCTTCACCACTCACACGCCGGTCGCCGCGGGCCACGATGCGTTCGGGCTCGAGCTCATCGTACAGCACCTCGAAGGCATCATTCGCGAGCTCGGAGTGCCGGTCGAGCGCGTGCTCGAGCTGGCGCGCGCGCCATCCGCCCCGGGACTGTTCAACATGACGCGCCTGGCACTGAATGGCACCCGCCACGTCAACGGCGTGAGCCGCATCCACGGCGCAGTCTCGGCGCGGCTGGCCGCCGACGAGTGGCCGGAGGTGCGACCCGAGGACAACCCCGTAGGCTTCATCACCAACGGCGTGCACGTGCCGACCTTTCTGCATCAGCGCTGGATGGAATTCCTCGATCGCGAGCTCGGCGGGGAGTGGCGCGAGCGGCTGCGCGATCCGGACTTCTGGCGCGCCCTCGAGCAGGTACCGGACGAGCGCTACTGGGCGACGGCACAGGACGTCAAGTCGCGCATGCTGGCGAATGTGCGCGAGCGGCTGCATCGCGAGTACGAGCGCAAGGGCGGCAGTCCCGCGCAGCTGCGGCACGTCACGCGGCTGCTCGACCCGCAACGGCCGGACGTGCTCACGCTCGGCTTCGCGCGGCGCTTCGCCACCTACAAGCGTGCGACGTTGCTGCTGCGCGATCGCGCCCGCCTCGCTCGCCTCATCAACAATCCCGAGCGACCCATGGTGCTGCTGTACGCGGGCAAGGCGCACCCGGCGGATGAGCCCGGCAAGCAGGTGCTGCGCGAGCTGCGCCAGCTCATGATGAGTCAGGAGTTCGTCGGCCGCATCATCTTCCTCGAGGACTACGACCTGCAGCTGGCACGGAGCCTGGTCTCCGGTGTCGACGTCTGGCTCAACAATCCGATCGCACCGCTCGAGGCGAGCGGCACCTCGGGCATCAAGGCGGCCATCAACGGCCGCCTGAACGTCAGCATCCTCGATGGCTGGTGGGCGGAGGGCTTTAGCTACGACAACGGCTGGGGCATCCCGCCCGCCAACGTGCAGGATGCGGAGCGCCGCGACGCGCTCGAGGCCGAGATGATCCTCGGCACGCTCGAGGAGGAGGTGCTGCCGCTGTACTACACGCGCGACGAGACCGGCTGCCCGCGCGAGTGGGTGAAGCGCAGCAAGCGCGCCATGACCACCGTGATACCGCGCTTCAACATGCGGCGCGTGCTGTTCGATTACACCCGCGGTCTGTACGTCCCAGCAACCGCGCACTACCGACGCCTGGCGGCCGATGGCTTCACCGGCGCACGTACCCTCGCCGACTGGAAACAGCGCGTGCGTGCGGCCTGGCCCAAGGTGAGTCTTAAGCTGCTCAGCGACACGGCGCGCGACCTGCCGCGTGGTGAGCGGCTGCGACTGCGGATCGCGGCGGGTCTCAACGGCCTTGCACCCGCTGACGTGCGGGTGGAGTTTGCTGCACGGCGGCTGCTGCCGGAGGCGGACCTGTCGCCGCCGCCGCTCTCATCCTACGCGCAGACCGCGCGTGACGGACTGTGGGAGGCCGCGCTCACCGCCACGGACGAGCAGGACGCCGACGGTGCTGTTATCTTCGCGCTCGATGTCGAGCCCCCCGAGTGCGGACAGTTCCGCACCGAGGTGCGCATCTATCCCTGGCACGAGCTGCTGTCGCATCCGTACGAGCTCGGGCTGATGAAGTGGCTGTGATGACGACCGCCTGCGAGTGTTGCGCTCACCGCGGCCCTTGAGTTGTAGTAGGGCTCATGTCGCGCCAGCCTGCCCGCGCCTCCTCCGGACGGTACGTGAGCCGCCTGACCGGCGGCACACTCGCGATCATCATGGCGGGCGGGCGCGGCGAGCGCCTGGGCGATCTCACCGCAAACCGCTGCAAGCCCGCGACTCCCTTCGGCGGCAAGTTCCGCATCATCGATTTCGTGTTGTCGAATTGCGTCAACTCCGGCATCCGCCAGATCTCCATCCTCACGCAGTACAAGGCGCAGTCGCTCATACAGCACGTGCAGCACGGCTGGAGCTACCTGCGGGGCGAATTCGGCGAGTTCGTCGAGGTGGTGCCCGCGCAGCAGCAGCTCGGTCCGGTGTGGTATCGCGGCACCGCGGATGCCGTGCATCAGAACATCGAGCTGATCCTCAGCCACCGGCCCAAGCACGTGCTGGTGCTCGCCGGCGATCACATCTACAAGATGGACTACGGCCCGATGATCGCTTATCACGTCGAGAAGGGCGCGGACATCACCGTCGGTGTGGTGGAGGTGCCGGCGCAGGAGTCGCGGCATTACGGCGTGCTGACGGCCACCGAGTGGAACCGCGTCACCAGGTTCTCGGAGAAGCCGACGACCCCGGACACACTGCCCGGGCGCCCCGACACCATCCTCGCCTCGATGGGCATCTACGT
>Ga0306920_100014724_pt1 | contig 10693 bp, 9 predicted proteins | sample flu12Cox44000170_FD_204666 | JGI IMG/M metagenome (GOLD analysis project Ga0306920, IMG submission 204666) | Lab enrichment of tropical soil microbial communities from Luquillo Experimental Forest, Puerto Rico - flux4day.12C.oxic.44.000.170 (v2)... | ecosystem: Environmental > Terrestrial >... | reverse complement strand
GGCGGGCAGCCTGGCGCAGGTCGGGCAGGGCGTCCGGGCCGCGGGCATCGCCGCCCAGGCCGTCCAGGCCGCCACCGACATCCAGGACCCCGGGGCACGGGCATGGGCGGTGGCCCGCGTGGCAGACAGTCTGGCGCAGGCCGGGCAGGGCGACCGGGCCGCGGGCATCGCCGCCCAGGCCGCCCAGGCCGCCACCGCCATCCAGGACCCCGAGAAGCGCATACGGGCACTGGCGACACTCGCACGCTCGGTAGAAACAGACGGCGGTGGTGAAATGATCTACAACACAGTTTGCGAGGTCTTGCTTAGCCCATATGCTCGTGCCTACCTGGACGCCATTCCGGTCGCAGTGATAGAGCGCCTTCTCACAGAGGGCCGACAACTGTGAGACTGCGCCTCCGGAGCGGACAGTTGACCGTCGGCGCACAGACTGGCCTCAGGCTGAGTTCTCACTCCACGTCGGACGCGAATCGGCAGCAGGCCGCTCACGCTGGGCGGCGGCAGGCTGATGGCGCAGCATCAAGATCTCCGCGTCCTTCCACAACTACTCCCGCCGCGGCAAGCCCAGCAACGACGCTGCACGGAACACGATCAAGAAGACCAGCTTCAAGCTCACAAGCCGTAGATCATTCCACGCCCTGGCAGGCGAAGCCGGGCCGAGAAGCCAGCGGTCAGCGGAGCATCCGGCCAGGTGACACAGGTTTTCGGCACCCTGCAGGTCGCGGCAGGCGGTCGGCGTTGGATCCGATGCGCACGATGGCGCCGCCGCCGGCGGCGATCATGTGGCCACGACTAGCGAGGAACAACGAGGTATGTTTCCGCAGGTCAACATGGTGGAAATGTGGCTGCACTCCGCTGTTAAGAGATCAGATCTCGGCAATGATTTCCGCTCGCTTAGCCTGGTATTCATCGTCCGTGAGCAGACCGTCATCATGCATGCGCGTCACCTCTGCCAGCCGGTCAGCCGCGGATTTCGGGGCCGCTGAAGATTGCGGCTTCCCGGCCGACCGGGCTGCTGCTGCTGCTAGCGCGTTGAACTTCACTACATCCCGTTGCGCGGCGCGGATCGCCATGTTTCCATCTAGTTTGTGTTCACGCACAATGCCGTCCGTGAACACTACGAATGCCACGGCCTTGCTCTTTCTGAATACGCCGGGCAGCAGTGCCACTGGCCCAATGAGTGTCCCAAGTGCGACACCTGATGTCAGACCAGCGCGAATCATCTGTGCCTTCGTAGCATCCGCTATCTCCGCTTGGGCACCTTTCAGCTCACCAAGGAGATTCCCCCCGGTGAATGTTCCCGTATAAACCGTGCCGTCACGTACACATACGCCCAGACCAGGAAACGCAAGTCGTCTCCCCAGCTCCTCCCTCGCCACACGCTGCTGCTCGGCCGTCCGTTGTCGCATAATTTCCAACTCTTCGGCATTAGCAGTATTTTTCCGCGAATGGCCAGTCTGCTTGATGTGATCGGCATAGTCCTGCATGACGGCGGAAAGCCGAGCACCTCGCGCCTGGTAGCCGCAGTATTTACAAGTAGGTCCGCTCATACCGCCCTTTCATCGGCTTGCCTGTGCAGCCGCCAAGGTGTGCTGCCACGAGCGAACTGCGAAAAGATCCGTGGCGAGGCAACTGCCCAGCCTAGCTAGGGCAACGCGAGCGAGAGGAAGTAGCTCGCAGTCCCGGGTCTGAGTCAGCTTATCGCCAACTCCACAGCAGATGACTCGGATGGCTTCCCCGAACTAGAGGTCCGCCAGGGCTAAAAGAAAGACGGCCACGCAATCATACGAAACGCCAGCTATCGGCCTAGCCGATCAGAGTGCATCCACCCAGTTCAGAGGCATGTAGCTGCAGAGCCGCCTTCCGTGATGCTGCTCGAGCATCACCGGGCACCCGAGGACTCGGAGGGCGCGGAGACCCCTCGACCTGGTGCGGGCCGGCGCCGACGGCGGCCCGCACTGGCTGCGCGCGTGGCCGACCCTGGAGGACAATCCCCGGCACGCCGGGCTGCAGTCCTGGATGGCCGTTCACGGGTACCAGGCCGTCGACAAGCCAGCAAGCTGGTTCGACCGGTGCCAGGACGAAGGCCGCGCCGCGGATACCTAGGCAGAGCTAGGCAAGTGCCAGCCGGATGCCCGCCGCGGCCAGGGCAAATGCCGAGCCGATCATGAGGATGCCCCAGACCACGGCTGGAACCTTCTGTCCGTTGCGGTGCCGGTAGTTCGGTCCGGTCATACCAGGCCCGTGACCAGGGCCAGACGGGTAAGGTCGGCGCGGCGGCGGCCGGTCGTGTCCCGGACCGGGTCCAGGTCTGATGTGACGTGCGGACGCTGATGTACAACTTGATAGCGATCAGCGACACCCGGGAGAAGGTATACACATGGGCTCATCGACGCGGATCATACAGGCGGCGCTGCTGGCCGGTGCCGCCGCGCTCTTGGCCTTCGCGGCTTTCCAGCTGCGCGAGAAGCACCAGGAAGCAGAGGCTGTCGTGCAGGACATTCACGACCAGCTCGACGCCCTGGACCCGGCTACGCGGGCCGCGGTCGTTGCCCGGCTGACGGCGGACGAGGTAAAAAAGGTCCGCGGCGACCGGTCCTGACCGCATGAACGGTGACCCGATCAGGCTGGGCTGGGGTTCTTCCTTATCAGGGTTCCTCCGCGAGCTAGCGCACGTGCGTCAAGCCAGGTTGCGGTGTCTGCCGTGTTGTCCGGGAGTGGCCGTGAGAGCCTTCGGTCGACCACCTCATCGGGCACACGGCGGGCACGGGCCTCTTCGTCCTGAACTAGCGGCGCCGTTGGGCGTTTGTCCGCTATCCCAGCTAACGCAGGGTATGGGCGGCAGCTCGTGGTTGTTGTTGGCAGGGGGCGTTGCTGTATTTTGCTGCTGTACCGGCCGCGCCTCGGCGCCCTGGTCCTGATCGCTGCCGCCAGTTCTGCGCTGGCCGCCAATGGTTTTCGGCCCGGCATTACGAGGCCCTACTTCCGCCTGGATTACGTGGCTGCGACGGAGTACAGCCGCCATTCCCCCGGCACGCCCTTCAGCTGCTGCACGCCGCGGTCGTCGAAGGTGATCCCCGACCCTGCCACCAGGTCCTTGACCGTCTGCGACACCAGCACCTCGCCCGCCGCGGCCAGCGCGGATACCCGCGCGCCGATCGAGACCGCGATCCCGGCCACCTTGCCGTCCAGCGCCTCGCACTCGCCGGTGTGCAGGCCCAGCCGTACCTCCAGGCCGAGGTCGCGCAGCGTTTCCCGGATCGCCACCGCGCAGCGGATCCCCCGGGCCGGGCCGTCGAACCGGGCGAAGAACCCGTCCCCGGCGGTGTCCAGCTCCACGCCGCGGAACCGGGCCAGCTGCCGCCGCACCCGCGCATGATGCTCGGCCAGCAGCTGCCGCCACCGCGCGTCGCCGAGCTCGGCCGCCCGGGCCGTGGACCCGACAATGTCCGAAAACAGGATGGTCGCCAGCACCTTGTCCGGCTCGGGTGCCTGCCGCGTCGCCGCGTCCTGCACGAACGGGATCACCTCGGCCAGGATCTGCCGCGCGGCCGCGGCCCTGGGAATGTGCTCATCGCCGTCCAGCTCGACGAACACCGCCCCCGGGATGTGCCCGGCGAGGTAGCGCCCGTGCTCGGCCCGGACCCAGGGGTCGCCGCGCTGCCGCAGCACCAGCGTGGGGGCGCTGATGATAGGCAGCACCGCACGGACGTCGATCGACATGTTCATCCGGTCCAGCGCAGCCATGGCTGCCGGGCTGGCGCCATACCTGAACACGCGCGCCCACGCCCGGACCTCGTCCTCGTCAGCGGATGGCAGCGCGGTGCGGGCGAACGCCTCCAGCTCCCCTGGCGTCATAAACCAGTCGGCATCCTCCTCAACCTCCCGGCGGTACGTGCGCTCGGGCATCCCGAACTGATAGTCCGGCGCCCACAGCACGCGGGCCATTCCCCCGTACAGCACCAATGCCGAGACGCGCGCGGGATGGGACGCAGCGAACACGACGCTCATCGGGACGCCCTCCGAGAGGCCGACCAGCGCCGCCCGCTGCGACCCCGCCGCGTCCATCACCGCCCGGATGTCATCGCTTCTTTCCTCCAGCGTCGGCACGCCGACGTCCCGGTCGGACAGGCCCGTGCCTCGCTTGTCGAAGAAGATCAGCCGCGCATGCTCGGCGATACCGCGCAGCAACGCGGCCATACCAGCAACGTCCCAGTACAGCTCCACGTGGGAGACGGTGCCGGGCGTGAGCACCACATCGAACGGGCCCTCGCCCAGTACCTGGTAGGCGATGGCGACATCGCCGCTGCGCGCGTATCGGGTTTCGGGCATCTCCATGCCATCGAGTCTGGATCTCCCGGAGAGCACCGCGCAACAACCAGGCAAAACGCCGCGACGCTCCCGACTATTTGGTGCGGACGGGCACCGGGCCTCTTTATCCGTAGACCCAATGCCATGCGTCCCGTCAGTGCGCCACCGTCCGGAACCGCAGGTCAGGATCCGCCGGGTGTCAGGCTGTACGCCTGAGTCCGGTGTGGTCCGGTTAGTCTGTGAGAAGACTGTGAGAGATCTCTGCCGCTGAGCTGCGATATAGGCAACGGTCTTCGGCGGTAGGTCGGCTCAGCGCTGCTGGCGTGCGGTGCCGTCCCCGGCAGGGGCCAGCGGCACAGGTCGGGTGGCGGATAATGGGTCCATGATCGGTCGTTTGTGGAAAGGGCGCTGCACTCCTGAGAACGCCGAGGCCTACGAAACGCTCCTGATCACCAAGATCATCCCCGAACTTGACCAGGCCGAGGGTTGCCTGGGTGCTTACGTCATGCGCAGGCAAGATGGTCAGGACATCGAGTTTGCCGTCCTGCACCTGTTCGAGTCCCTGGCCGCGGTCAAGGCGTTCGCTGGAGACAACTACCAGATCGCTGCCGTGCCAGGCGAGGCCCGCGCGCTGCTGGCCAGCTTCGACCCGGTCGCTCAGCACTTCGACGTGCGAGCTGCTCCTGACCACGGCAGCACAGTCCGTACATAAGCGATAGGCCGGGGCCTGGTGAGGCGGCCAGAAACCGAGCGCGCTCAGCTGATCCCGGTTGGACAGCTGGGGCCGGGGCCTGCCGTGGAGCGAGGCAACTGTCCGCCAGCCAATCCGTGACTCCCTGCTTGCAAAGGTGGTGGCCTCGACTCGCCGACCTGTAGCTGCTCAGCTCAAGTCCACTGCTGGCAGTCCGTGAGTCACCGCAGATGGCCCTGCGTACGGGCGCGCAGCGGGCACTGCCAGGGCTGTCTGCCCTCCCCGAGCGCGGGTGGCCCGGGTTGTTCATGGCATGAGGCGTGGTTCGTCTCCGGCTGGCTCCAGGGTCACAGTCATCGTGGTGGTGTTTTCTTTCGTTCGCTCACCGCCCAGGTGGAGCACCTTCACGTCGATTCCTCCTTGCGCCGATCGCGTCCACGTAACCCCCACCTCGATCTGGGCGGCGGTCCAGGCGATGAACGGCCGTCCGCCACGGGCGGCAATATCGTTCGCCCATTCCCTGGCTCGGCCTAGCTGCTGAGCCAGCGCATCGATTAGTTCTGCTAGTGGAAACTCGTCTCCATTGATCTCGCGTTCTGGCATGTTGCCTCCTTAGTCACCCTGGAGTCTGCTCAGAAGATCGTTGGCCGGTCAACGGTGGCCTGCCTGTTCGCGAGCTACAGCGGTTCGCAGCGTTCACCGCTCCACAAGCACGCAACTGGCATAGGAGCACAGATCCGTAGGAATAGGCGCATCGTTCAGAATCGTCCACTGCTGTACGTGCGCTGGGGTCGACATTCCACAGCTGTCCACTCGGGACCGGTGTTGTCCCGCGGCTCGGCAGCAGTATTGGCAGCAGTCGCGGTGGAACGGCCGGGGCAAGCGGCCTCTTCGTCCCGAAGCCAAGTTGCGGGGCCAGCTGCCAGTGCCGATGCACATCTGGCCTGGGACAGACCGTCCGTGGATGTCCGTTAGTGTCTACTGCTGACCGTGGCGGTTGTCACTCACTTTGTCACTCAGCGGCCCGGATGTGCACCATGTGACAATCGGTTCTGGAGCCTTCGGTCAGTCGAAGTGCACCGCGCCGGTGAAATGGTCGAGGAGCTCAGTCGGCAGCTCCTCGCCGACACCGTTACCCGAACCGTGAAGGTTCGTGTACGCCCCGGTACCGCTCAGGATGTTCCAGGTGAAGGAGTCGGTCGGGGAGCCGAATATCAGGTGCGCTTGAACGTTCGCCGTGAACGTCCCCGAGCCATCGGCACACGTGAAGGTCTTGAGGTCGTGGAAGTTGGCGTGGAACCCGCTTTGACCACCTGTACCGAAGTTCTGATCGGTCGTCGTCCCGCTGGGGCACAGGCCCGCGCCCGATGTCGTGAACGTCCCACCCGCCGGTGAGGCCGTTATCACCTCGATCGTTACGGGCGCTGGCGTTGTGGCGAGCGCTGATCCGGCACCTGCGAGCGCTGCGACTGCGGCACCTGCGAGCACTGCGGCTGCCGCGACTGCCGCGCGAACAGTGAATATGTTGTTAGAGGACATTATGTCTCCCATCGCTATCGGCGCCGTTCTCGACGCAAACTGACCTAGAGCTGCAGCAGGTTACGCTTGCCCCGCGTGAGGCCTTCCCTGCCGGTGATGCTCCTCCACGGTGGCCGGTGACTGAATGACTGAGTGTGCGTGAGGCAGATAATGCCGAGGCGCGGCGGCTGGTGCGGATCCTCCGCCTGGGCGGGCCGGTGGTGACCTGGCGGAGGGCGCGTCACCTGCCGCGAGGCAAAGTGTGGTTACTGAGGTGGCCCGCAGGCGACGAGCTTGTCGAAGTTGACGGTCACGGCTCCGTTCGCGTTGAGGACCATGTGCGCATTTTCATGCACGAGGTAGTTGGGGGCAGATCCTTGCCCGGCCCAGTGTTCGTTGAGGACGCCGGTCAGCACGACTTGCGAGTTGACAAAGTTGGTGTCGAAGTAGTCCGCCCATGTCGCGGTCCCAGTCTGGTACTTCGCCCCGGTGGTCAGGTCCGTGCCGGTGACGCCCTGGAGGTTGAGATGCAGCGCGCCGTAGACGTGGTTGCCGTCGATCGCGTAGGTCATGAGGAGGTGTGCATCGCCGCCCGTCAGCGCGATCGTGTCGCCATCGCACATATCGATAGCGGTGGTTTGGAACTGGTCGATCGGGATGGTGATGTTCTCCGTCACCGCTGCCTGTGCGGCGGGCGCGAACGCCAGGCCGGCCCCCGGCCGCGACCGCCAGCATTGCCACGTAGTACCGCAGCCTCATGGTGTTCTCCCTTCCCCTCGGGATTACTCCCGGGAACAGCAAGTAAGGCAGTTAACCGATCGTCCCCGTTTCGAGCTCCATGGCTTCACTTGGGTTCTGGACCGTGGCCACCTTGAGGCGGGCCTGGCCTGGCTGCCAGTACGCGAGCTGAAGCGGCGGCTGGTTGTTCGGGCCCGCTGTGATGATGAGCCGGTAACCTCCGTGCTGCCAGTTGAACTGCAGCGATTCGGCGCTGCTCAGGGCAGTGCCCGGGATCGGGGTCAGAGTCTTGGTGTCGGTGTCGAACACGGCGAGTTCCCGGCTGGGTAGCTGCACGGCCAGCAGTCTGCCGTCGTCGCTGAAGCCCACGTTCAGCGACGCGGGATCGCCGCCGGGGATCGGGGTTGTCGCGGTCTGTCCTGTGGACACGTTCAGGATCTGCACCCGGCAGCTCGGGCAGCCCGCACTCCAGGCGATCTGCTCGGGGCTGGATCCGATGACGTTATCGAAGTGGCGGAGCACGCGGCCCGTGCGCGGATCCCACAAGATGGCCAGATTCTGGTTGGCGCCGTTAACGAGCAACAGGTCGTTGCCGCCGCCGAAGCCGAGAGCGTAACCGGCCGGAAGGCGGTAACGCGGGCCGAGGGCCCGCCCGGTGGTGCTGACGAGCTGCGCGGTCGCCGACCCGGCGAGACTGGCAGTGGCACTCGGGTACGTGGCCAGCCATACCGCGCCGGGGCGATTAGACGCCACCACGCCGTCTTGCGCGTATCCTGCGCCGATCCGGGTCGCGGTCCGCGCGCCATCGGCGATGAAGTAGAACTGATTCGGCTGGCCAGCGCACTGGTTGGCGGGGCAAGGCGACGACCTGGTCGTAGACTCCGCCGACCAGCCTCCGTACAGGCGCCCGAACTGGTAACCCCCCTGCGAGGGCGGCAATCCGCCGATCTGCTCGGTCCGTCGCGTCGCCGTGGAGTACCAGGCCGCTCCAGAGGAATCCGTGATCAGAACCTGGACATCAGTGCCCGCAGGCATGGGCAGCCCGCTCAGCTTCGTAGGGAGCTGCTGCTGCGTGGGGTGATGAGGACGCGTCGCCGGGGACGGGGTGAATACGCGGCCGTGCAGCGTGACCGCCGATGATATGACCACGGCCAGGACCGCCAGCACCGCGACGCTGCCGACCCAAGCGGTGTGCCGCCGGTGACGGCGCCGGACCAGCCTGATCAGCTCGCCCGCCGCTGCCTCCTCGCCGTCGACCGCGGCGTGCATCGCGCTGCGCAGCTGCTGCTCGATGTCAGCCATCTGTCCCCACCTTCGGCATGGCCCCCCGGCGGCCGGCGGCTGGCGGCTGGGCCCGCGGACCGCAACCGCCCGGCCCAGCGGCCTCGCGCAGCTTGGCCATCGCCTGAGCCGCCTGGCTCTTCACCGTGCCCAGGCTGCATCCGAGCATCTGCGCGGTCTCGGCCTCGGACAGGTCATCGAAGTAGCGCAGCACCAGCACCGCGCGCTGCCGCGGCGGCAACCCCGCCAGCGCCCGCAGCAGGTAATCCCGGTCCGCCACCACCGCAGCGTGATCCGCCACCGCCGGGCCGGAGAAACTGGCAGGCATCGACCCCTCCGGCCGCCGGGCCAGCCGCCGCCACCGGTCAGCCGACGCGTTGGCCAAGATCCCGCGGATGTACCGCTCCGGCTCCCCCGACCGGCAGATCCGCGGCCAATGCCGGTACGCCCGCTCCAGCGCCAGCTGAAGCAGATCCTCCGCGTCCGCCCTGTTCTGCCCGGCCAGCAACAACGCGGTCCGCAGCAAGGCGCCGGCCCGGGCGTGCACGAAGTCCTCGAAGGAGACCTCGGGTTCGCGGAGCCGCATACTTATCTAACGCCGCCACGGCTCCAAAGGTTGGATGAGCCCGCACGGCGTCGCCGGTCAAGTCGCCGAAAACGCGCACAGCACGAGTACAGCGCGAGCGGCCCCGGGCGGCAACCACCGGCCTCCAGCAACGCTCGACCTGCCCTAACGACCCGCACCGACCGGCTTGGCACTACAGCAGTGCCGCATCAAGCTACGTTCGACCGGTTGACGATTCGGCGCCATTCGTCGTTGGCGTGGTAGCCGGATGGCCGTCCCGCCCTTGCCTGGCGTGCCGCAGCAGGTGCTTTTGATATAGACCGGTGGTGGCGGGAGGTACTTGACCAGCACGCGACCTTGAATGAGCAGCTCGGCGAGATGCCCGGCCGATCGGACGCAACGGGCACGGCCAGTTCCCGGGCCGGTCTATGGACGCCGCCGCTTTCCCCCATCGGGCTGACTGCTGCCGGTCTATTCGCCGGAGGGGAGGTGTCACGGGCCGATTCGCGTGTACGTTAACCAGGCACTTTGACCTGTGTTCGTTGTCCTGCGTCTGGATCGGCCCTTGATGCCGGACTGGAGGCGTGTGACGATCAGGCGGCAGTCTGGTGGGGGGCCTCTGCAACATCCGCGGTCATCCGGGACCAGGCGAGGATCCCGCCTCCGGCTACCTACCCTGGCTTTCCCCCAATCAGTGAGACAAAGTTCCTTACCGCAGGGAAAGCGAGTTCTGGACGGTCGCGGAAGATGGTGTGACCCGCCCCGGGAAGTCGGATGAGGCGGGTGGTGCCGGCTGGCAGCTGGCTGGCTAGCTCCTCGACCACGGGCAGCGGGCAGACCGGGTCGTCCTCCCCGGCGAGGACCAGGACGGGGCACCGGACATCGCCGAGCAGGCTCCAGGGATCGAAGCTTGAGACCTCGTGGCTGTCGTAGTGCGCGGCGACGTCCGGGTTCCTGATCATCCGGGCCAGGAACCGGCGGGACTCCTCGGCCCAGCCCGGCGTGGCGCTGTAAAGCGGGTAGCAGACGCGGGTGAACTCAGCCTGCAGATCCTCGGCGTCCGCGGCGTAACCGCCCCGGCGGTATGTGCGGATGCGCTCGATGATCGCGGCCGCCTCGGGGCCGCCGACGCGGCCGAACGCCTCGATGACTCGCGGGTCGTCCCAGTGGCCACCAGTCGTGTTGGCCAGGATGATGCCGCCGGGGTGATCGGGGAACAGCGCCGCGTAGGTGAGCGCGACGTCCCCGCCGAAGCTGCTGCCGAGGATGACCGGCTTGCGCAGCCCGAGCGCGTCGCACAGCCGCCGCAGGTCATCGGCCCAGGTCCGCATGTTCCAGGACCCGGCGCTGCTGCGGTCGCTGCGGCCGTGGCCGCGCAGGTCGAAGTACAGGATCTGGAAGTCGCCGGCCAGCGGCCCTAGCGCGGACTTCACCGTCATGTGGTCCAGGCCGGGGCCACCGTGGACGGCCACCAGGACCGGGCGCTCCACCGTGGTGTCTCCCTGCGGGATGACTGACGGGCCGGATACGTCGAACCAGAGGGACACATCACCGAGGCTGACGCGCACGCGACCTCCAGGACGGCTGCG
>Ga0306920_100014723_pt1 | contig 10693 bp, 7 predicted proteins | sample flu12Cox44000170_FD_204666 | JGI IMG/M metagenome (GOLD analysis project Ga0306920, IMG submission 204666) | Lab enrichment of tropical soil microbial communities from Luquillo Experimental Forest, Puerto Rico - flux4day.12C.oxic.44.000.170 (v2)... | ecosystem: Environmental > Terrestrial >... | reverse complement strand
CAGGGCGGCGCGCAGCAGGCGCCGGGCCCGGTGCGCGCGGCTCTTCACCGTGCCGGGCGGCACGCCGAGCAGCTCGGCCACCTCGGCGACCGACCGGTCCTGTTCGTACATCAGCCGCCACACCTCACGTTCCGGGCTCCCGTCGGGACCCAGGGCCGCGACGGCGACCTCGAGGTCGGCCCGGGCCAGCGCGGTTTCGGACGGATCGGGCGCGTCCCGGCCCGCCAGATCGGCGGGCAGCGCGGTCCCGGCCTGTTCCGCGGGCCCCCGGCGGCGGAGCAGCAGCGCGGCCTGCCGGCGGGCGATTCCCCACAGCCAGCCGCCACAGGCACCCCGCGGCCGGTATCCGCCCGCGCCGCGCCAGGCCGCGAGGAACGTCTCCTGCAGCACGTCCTCCACGTCGGCGGCGGGCAGCACGGCCCGCAGCCGGACCGCCAGCCACGGCGCGTGCCTGCCGAACAGCTCCCGCAGCGCCGCGTCGTCGCCGGCCGCTACCCGGGCGACCAGGTCGTCGTCATCCATCGCATCTCTATTGCACCCCGGCACGATCCGGTTCACGCACTTTTAGCCGGCGAGACCCAGCGTGAGGCGAGCGGATAGGGTGCGGGCGGCCTCGAGCGACCCGACCAGGGGATGCAGCGCGAAGGCGCGCAGCGCGTCGGCGGCCGAGCCGGTCAGGGCGGCCGACGCAATGGCCCGCTCGCAGCTCTTCACCGTGCTCATCAGGCCCAGCTGGTGATCGGACGGCGGTGCGGCCGGCAGCGGTACGGCGCCGTCGCCGTCCACCCGGCACACGGTCTCGATGACCGCGTCCGGGGCCAGCGCCGGGACCGTGCCGCCGTTGCGGACGTTCAGGATGAGCCGGGCCGGTCCCGATCCGGTCAGGGCGGCGGCCAGCCCGATCGCGATGGTCTCGTAGCCGCCCGCCTCGACGTCGGCGGCGTCGCGCTCGCCGGAGCGCAGCTCCGCAAAGTAGCTGCGGTTGCGCTCGTCGTTGGCCTCGGCCCACAGGGCGGCGGCCCGGCCGGGATGCGCGGCGGCGGCCGCGTAGAACCGCTGCTGCTCGGACCGGACGTGCTCGGCCCGGGTCCGGCCGGCCGCCCGCACGTCCCGCAGCGCCTCGGACCGAGCGTAGTACCAGTACAGGTACTCGTTCGGGATCGCGCCGAGGGCCTGCAGCAGGTCGGCACCGAACAGCCGCCCCTCTTCGGTCCGCTTCAGCGCGTCCGGGTTGCCCAGCAGCCCGGGCAGCCGGTCGGTGCCGTTCACCCGCAGCCCGCGGAGCCAGCCCAGGTGGTTGAGTCCCAGGTAGTCCGCCTCGACGCCGTCCGGCCCCTGGGCCAGGCGGCCGCCCGGGTCCACCCCGGCGGCGGCGCAGGCCCGGCGGACCAGTCCGGTGGGGGAATCGCAGACGCCGACGACGCGCGGGCCGAGCCTGGCCGCCATGACCTCGGTCACGATGCCGGCCGGGTTGGTCATGGTGATGACCCAGGCCCGGGGGGCGAATTCGGCCACGCGCCGCGCGATCGCATCGACCACGGGGACCGCCCGGGCCGCGTAGGACAGCCCGCCGGCGCCGACCGTCTCCTGCCCGATCACGCCGGCGTCCAGCGCGGAGCGCTCGTCGGCGACCCGGCCGTCGAGGCCGCCCACGCGCAGCGCCGCGAAGATCACGTCGGCCCCGCGCACGGCCGCGTCGAGGTCAGTGGTGGTGCGCAGCGGCAGGCCGTCCGCGGCCAGCACGGCGGAGATGACGTCGAGCCGTCCGGGCACCACGTCGTACAGCGTGACCTCGCCGATGGCCAGGTCGCTGGCGGCCAGCTCCCGGCAGATCAGCGGCACCCGGAACCCGCCGCCGCCGAGGATGGTGACTCGCACGCCCCGACCCTATCGGGCAGACTGGCCTGACAGGCGATCAGCGGGGGTAGCGGGAGAGCCGGGATGAGTGAGCAGCACGACGACACCTACGACCTGTTTGTGCACGGCACCGTGTTCTTCGATGTCGTCTTCACCGGCCTGGGGTCCATGCCCGTGCGCGGCACCGAGCTTCAGGCGTCCGGGATGGGGTCGTGCCCGGGCGGCATCGCCAACCTGGCCATCGCGGCCAGCCGGCTGGGCGTGCACACGTCCCTGGCCGCCGCCTTCGGCGACGACGTGTACGGGGATTTCTGCTGGTCGACGCTGACCGAGCAGGAGGGCGTCGACCTGACATACTCGCGGCGGTTCACCGACTGGCACTCCCCGGTGACGGTCTCCATGGTGGTCGAGCGGGACCGGGCGCTGATCACCCACATGCATCCGCCGCCCGTGCCGACCAGCGAGCTGCTCTGCACCATCCCCACCGCCAGGATCGGCTTCGCGCACCTCGATCCCGAACCGCGTGACTGGTTCCGCACGGCGGCCGCGGATGGCATGCTGCTGTTCGCCGATACCGGCTGGGACCAGGATGAGAAGTGGTCGCCGACCGTCCTGGACCAGCTGGAGAGCTTCCACACCTTCCTGCCCAACAGCGTCGAGGCGATGGCCTACACCCACACCGACGACCCGCACGACGCCCTGAACGCGCTGGCCGATCTCGTGCCGGTGGCGGTGGTCACCTGCGGCGGGCAAGGCGCGATCGCCGTCGATTCCACTACCGGCGAGCAGGAGTGGGTGCCCGCGCTTCCGGTCAACGCGCACGATCCCACTGGTGCCGGGGACGTCTTCGGGGCCGCCTTCGTGCTCGGCACCCTGGACGGCTGGCCGCTGCGGCAGCGGCTCGCGTTCGCCAACCTCTGCGCCGCCCTCTCGGTTCAGTACGTCGGCGGATCGCTGGCCGCCCCGGGATGGGGCGACATCATCGACTGGCTCGCGCGCACCAGGGCCAAGGCCGCCGACGGCTCCAGCCACGCCGCCGAGCTGGCCAAGGCCTACGAGTTCATCACCGACGTGCTGCCCGAATCCGGCCGGATCTCGGTCCGCCGGGCCCGGGCGACCATCGCCAGGACATCGGACGCCGAGACGCACCGCCGCCGCGGCTGACGCGGGTGCCCCGTGACGGGAGCCCGGGCCATTCTGGCCCGGGCTCCGGTGAACGTGGGTGGTCAGGCCGGCGCGGCGGCCATAATCCCGGCGACGAGGTCCTCGTTGGTCAGGGCTCGCCCGCCGACTCCCCAGGCACCGTCGCGGGCGTTGAGGATGTTGACCCAGGTGTCCTCGTCCCGGTGCCCGGGCCCGGCCAGGGCCCGAACGATGTCCGTGGCAGCGGCTATGAACGCGGCTCGCGCGTCCGGGTCGGCCAGGCCGATGTCCGGCAGTTTCAGTTCCACCAGGACCAGCGGCCGGTTGACGCCGCCGGCGTAGACCTGGCCGGGCTCCAGGAGCTGGACGGTACCGCCGACGAGCGGCGTGAAGAAGCCGTTCCCGGTCTGACCGCTCGCCTCGATCAGAGCCGCGGTCAGCCGCGGCAGGATTTCGCGCTCCCCGGCGGGGGTGAGAGTCCCGCGCGGCGCGGTGACGGTGATGGGCATGACTCGTCCTCCTGTGGTTACGGTAGGCCAGATGATCGCTAGTACGTACGTACTAGCATGATGCCCAGCATGCCCTAGGATGGTCGTACTAGTCAAGCCTGGAGGGCCGGGAAGGATCGCGATGGCGGGCGACACGCGTGAGCGCATGATCGAGGCGGCCGTGCACGCGCTGCGGCGCGACGGGGTAGAGGGGATGTCCTTTACGGACGTGCTGCGCGAATCCGGCGCCGCGCGCGGCGCGATCTACCATCACTTCCCCGGCGGCAAGAGCCAGCTGGTGGCCGAGGCGGCTGCCGACAACGGCAACGAGGTGCGCGCCCTCCTCGCCCGGCTGCCAGCCGAGAGCCCGGCCGCGGTGGTGCGCGGCTTCCTGGCGCTCATCCGGCCTGTCGTGCAGGAATCCGCCGGCGGCAGCGGCTGTGCCGTCGCCGCGGCCGCGATGGCCAGCTCGCCGCACGATCATGACCGCCTGCACGACGCCGCGACCACCGCGATCGGCTCGTGGATCACCGAGCTCGCCGGACGCTTCGGCGCCGCCGGGCTGGCCCGGGCCGAAGCGCATGAGCTCGCATGCACCCTGGTCACGATCCTCGAGGGCGCCCACGTCCTGGCGCGCGCCACCGGGGGAATCGAGTGCTTCGACGAGACCGCCCGGGCCGTTACCGCGCTCATCGAGCACCGGTACGGGCGTTAGCGCAGGCCGCATACCGGGCCAGCGCTTGAGCCGCAGGCGCGCGGCCGCGGGCACTCATACAGGTCTCTCAGCAATCCGAACCTCTTCAAGAGATCACTCATGAATCGCGCGGACCGGTCACGATGGGCGCTGCCCGATGATGACGGTGGCGTCCAGTTCGGGCGAGCGGGCCACGCGTGCGGCCAGGCCGCCGGCGGTGACGACGGACTCAGCCAGCCGGGCCTGGTGCTCGCTGATCTCGCTCAGCAGGTGCCCGCCGGGCGCCAGCCACCCGGCCGCCCCGGCGACCACCCGGCGCAGCAGGTCGAGGCCGTCCGGGCCGCCGTCGAGGGCGGCCCTCGGCTCGTGCGCCCGCGCCTCGGGCGGGAGGTAGCCGATCTGCTCCGACGGCACGTAGGGCACGTTCGCGGCCAGGATCGCGACCCGGCCGCGCAGCCCGGCGGGCAGCGGGGCGTACAGGTCACCCTGGTAGACGTGGCCGCCGGGGAGGTTCTGCCGGGCGCACCGGACCGCGGCCGGGTCGATATCGGCCGCGTGCACCTCGGACCGGTCCACGGCGGCGGCCAGCGCCGCGCCGATCGCGCCCGCGCCACAGCACAGGTCGACGATCACGGAACCCGGCCGGGCGATCCCCTTCCGGGGAGGTCCAAGGGGGGTCTGGGGGGATGGGTCCCCCCAGGAGCAGGGGGGGTCTGGGGGGGATCGCTCCCCCCGGAGTAGCAGAGCGGCCTGCCGCACCAGGAACTCGGTGCGCCGCCGCGGCACGAACACGCCGGGCGCGACGATGATCCGCAGGCCGCAGAACTCGGCCCAGCCGACGACCTGCTCCAGCGGCAGGCCGGCGGCGCGCTGGCTGACCATGGCGTCGAGTTCGGCCGGGTTCCGGGCGGCGGACATCAGCAGCCGGGCCTCGTCCTCGGCGAAAACGCAGCCGGCGGCGCGAAGCCGCGCGACGATAGCGGAATCGGGCACGGTCATCCTTACAGAGTGCCGTGAGGTGAGGGTCTCCCGGGAGGGCCGGTGCGGCAGCCGGGCCACCGGCCTTCCGGGAGAGCGGCGTGCGGCATATGGGATGTAGAGGGTCCCTGTGGTTCAGGGGGACGCGCCAGACTAGTGGCCCTGCCGCTGGGCGGCCCGCCGGGTCGCTGCCTTGTAGGCAGACTTCCGGGCCAGCTTGGCGATCTTCTTGTCGGGGTGGCACCTGCCGATCGCGGTCAGCACATCCGCCGCATCCGGATGCGGTATCCGCGCCATCAACTCGAATATCGCCAGTTCCTGCCCTGGCGGGATCGCTTCGCCGAGCCGTTTCGCGAGCGCCTCAGGTTCGTGGCCGGCATCATCGCTCAGGTCAGCCCAGCCCTCCGCGGCGAGCGCGTCGGTGATCATCCAGGCGACGTCGTTACCGTCAGGCTCCAGCTCCGGCAGCCAAGCCGCGCCGGGATCGCCGCCGGGCAGGGTGGCCAGGGCGGCTTTCGCGTACCCGCGCAGCTCGATCCGGTCGAGCGCCTCACGCCACACAGGCTCGGCGAGCGCGCCGAGTTCGGTGACCACGACACTGACCGCGAGGATGCGCGACGCCGGATCGGACGCGGCCGCGACCGCCACCAGTTCCCGGGCCGCGGCCTCCGCGCTCCGGTACGACAGCCAGGCGGCGGTCTCGGCAGTGAACTCTTCCTCGGACGCGCCGTCAGCCATGGCGATCAGCTGCTCCGCGGTCATGTGCTCGGTATCCGGAAGCAGCGGGATCTCTACCCCGGACTCGACGAGCTGCGCGCGGACCGCGGCCAGGCCCAGCGGTGTTAGCCGGGCCACGGGGCCGTCCTCGGTGTCGGCTATCTGGATGGCCTGGAGTCCGGCCATCAGGTCCAGAAGCAGGCGCGCGGGATCGCCATGCGCGCTGACCCACGATTGCCACGCCTCTTCTGCCTGGGCGGACGGCAGTTCTTCTGTCGTGGCGGTCCTGATCACCTCGCTGACCTCGGCCACGGACAGGCCATCCGGCCGGGCCAGGAAGAGCGTCACCGCCAGCGCCGCCCCGTGTCCGGAGAAGTCGAGTTCGCCGGACAGGTCCGGGTCCAGGGATGCGGCGCTGTCCAGCGTGTCGCCGACGACCAGGGCGAACACCATCTCCCAGACGTCGAGAACCTCGTCGTCGTCGCCCTCGTCCCAGGCATGCGCGAACTCGCCGGGGATGGCGTGAGCCTCGTCCTCGTCCAGCTCGATGAATTCCGCGTCCAGCGCCAGCCACCACAGGTGTGACAGGCGGGCCACGTCGACACCGAGCTCGGCGGCGGCTTCGATGGCATCACCGCTGGCCAGTTCCTCGTCTTCGGTGACCGTACGGCCCGCTCCCAGCCACCAGGCCAGCCGGCGCAGCTGGGCCAGCAGCGGGGCCTGGCGGACCAGCGCGGCCAGTTCCGGGGGCGCGGGCAGCCGCAACGGCGCCATCCGGTCGGGCAGGCCGAAGGCCTCCTTCAGGTCGACGAGGTCGTCGTCCTCGTATTCTCCCCCGCCGCCGGGGTCCAGGTGCGCGTTGTAGCCGGCGATCCAGCGGTCTACGGCCGCCTGGTCGTCCAGGTCGACACCGTCGGCGGCCATCGCGTGGACGAGAGAGCCTGCCATCCCCCAGTTCGACGGGTCCATCATCGCGTCGGTGAACCGCGGCGCGATCTCGTCCAGCTCCCGCTCCAGCTCACGTGCCGTGCCCTCCGGCATCTCGCCGCGTTCGGCAAGGTAGGCGAGGAAGTCCCGGACCGCGGGAACGGTATTCTCGGTGTCCGCCGGGTCGAGCACGGTGATCTTGCGCGGGTAGATCCGAAGGAGCAGCTCCTTGAGGTCGCCTGCACCGAGATCGGCCGGGCTCTCGACGTCGAGGTAGTCCCGCATCAGGCCGAGCAGGGTCTCGACCTCACCGACGGGATCGGCGCTCAGCTTCCGCTTCGTTGCTGCCGTCCATCGCTCGAAGCCAGCCAGCGCCGCATCGAAGGGATCGTTCGTCATGGGGCACAACCCTAAACCCCGCGGGAAGGCCACTCCAGCCGGCAGATGGACCCATGTCGGTCACGGTGCGGGCGCCAGGCCCGCTGACGGCGCGGCTGCGCCGACTCTTACCGGAGCGACCTGAGCACGTACTGCATAATGCCCCCGTGCCGGTAGTAGTCGGCCTCGCCAGGAGTGTCGATCCGGACGACGGCACGGAATTCCTTATCGCCGGCCGTCACCGTTACCTCGTTCGGCACGTTTCCTGAATTAATTTCCTCGACGCCGCGGATGTCGAAGGTCTCGTTCCCGGTCAGCCCCAGCGTGGCCGCCGACTCCCCCGGCCGGTACTGCAACGGCAGCACGCCCATGCCGATGAGGTTGGACCGGTGGATGCGCTCGAACGACTCGACCAGCACCGCGCGCACGCCGAGCAGCAGCGTGCCCTTGGCGGCCCAGTCGCGGGACGAGCCCGAGCCGTACTCCTTACCGCCCAGCACGATCAGCGGGGTGCCGTCCTCGATGTACCTCCGGGACGCGTCGTAGATGGACATCTGCTCGCCATCCCTGGTGGTGACGCCGCCCTCGATGCCCGGCGCGAGCTGGTTACGCAGCCTGATGTTGGCGAACGTGCCGCGGATCATCACCTCGTGGTTGCCGCGCCGGGACCCGTAGGAGTTGAAGTCCCTGCGCTCGACGCCGTGCTCGGTCAGGTACTTCCCGGCCGGGCTGTCCGTCTTGATCGCGCCGGCCGGCGAGATGTGGTCGGTGGTCACCGAGTCGCCCAGCTTGGCCAGCACCCTCGCGCCGAGGATGTCGGTGACCGGCTCCGGCTCGGCGGGCATCCCGTCGAGGTACGGCGGCCGGCGGACGTAGGTGGACGCCTCGTCCCAGGCGAAGGTGTCACCGGACGGGATGTCGAGCCCGCGCCAGTTGTCGTCGCCCTTGAACACGTCGGCGTAGTCGCGGGTGAACATCTCCTCGGCTACCGCGTGCTGCACCACGTCGGCGACCTCCTCCGGCGACGGCCAGATGTCCGCGAGGTAGACCGGCTTGCCCTCGGCGTCGGAGCCGAGCGGCTCGCGCTGCAGGTCGATGTCCATCGTGCCGGCCAGCGAGTACGCCACCACCAGCGGCGGGGAGGCCAGGTAGTTCATCTTCACGTCCGGGTTGATCCGGCCCTCGAAGTTCCTGTTCCCCGACAGCACGGCGGTCACGGCCAGGTCGTTCTCGTTCACCGCCTCGCTGATCGCAGGCGGTAGCGGCCCGGAGTTGCCGATGCACGTGGTGCAGCCGTAGCCGACCAGGTTGAAGCCGAGCTTGTCCAGATATGGCAGCAGCCCGGCGCGCTCGTAGTAGTCCATGACCACCTTGGAACCGGGTGCCAGCGTGGTCTTGACCCACGGCTTGCGGGCCAGTCCCCTGTCGACCGCGTTCTTGGCGAGCAGGGCGGCACCGACCATGACGCTCGGGTTGGACGTGTTGGTGCAGGACGTGATCGCGGCGATGACCACGCTGCCGTGGTCCACGGCGGTGGTCGTGCCATCCTCGAGGGTGACCTGGATCGGGTTGGAGGAGCGGGTGCCGTCGCCGGCGGCTACCGGGTCCGAGGCCGGGAAGGTGTCGGCCAGGCCGTTGTCCAGGGTGGTTTCCGTCACGTAGTTCGGCAGAGCGTCACGGAAGGCCTGCTTGGCGTCGGCCAGGGTGATCCGGTCCTGCGGGCGCTTCGGCCCGGCAATGGACGGCACCACGGTGGACAGGTCAAGGCCGAGTTCCTCGGAGTAGCGGGTCTCCTGCTCCGGGTCATGCCAGAGGCCCTGCTCCTTGGCGTACGCCTCGACCAGTTCGACCTGCTCGGCCGGGCGGCCGGTGAGCTTCAGGTAGTCCAGGGTGTGCTGGTCGATCGGGAAGATCGCGCAGGTGGAGCCGAACTCCGGCGACATGTTGCCGATCGTGGCCCGGTTGGCCACCGGGACCGCGGCCACGCCCTCGCCGGTGAACTCGACGAACGTGCCCACCACGCCGTGCTTGCGCAGCATCTCGGTGATGGTGAGCACCAGGTCGGTGGCGGTGGCGCCGCTGGGCAGCTCGCCGGTCAGCCGGAAGCCGACCACCTTCGGGATGAGCATGGAGATGGGCTGGCCGAGCATGGCGGCCTCCGCCTCGATGCCGCCCACCCCCCAGCCGAGCACGCCCAGGCCGTTCTGCATGGTGGTGTGCGAGTCGGTGCCCACGCAGGTGTCGGGGTACGCGATGCCGTCCCGGCGCATCACCACCCGGGCCAGGTACTCGATGTTCACCTGGTGCACGATGCCGGTACCCGGCGGGACCACCTTGAACTGGCTGAACGCCTCCTGGCCCCAGCGCAGGAACTGGAACCGCTCCCGGTTGCGCTGGAACTCGATCTCCACGTTCCTGGTGAACGCGTCCGGGCTGCCGAACACGTCGGCTACCACCGAATGGTCGATGACCAGTTCGGCCGGGATGAGCGGATTGATCTTGGTCGGGTCGCCGCCGAGTGCCTGCATGGCCTCGCGCATCGCGGCCAGGTCCACCACGGCGGGTACGCCGGTCAGGTCCTGCAAGATGACCCGGGCCGGGGTGAACTGGATCTCGGTGTCGGGCTCCTTTTTCGGATCCCAGCTGGCCAGCGCGGTTATCTGGCTGGCGGTGATGTTGGCGCCGTCCTCGTTGCGGAGCAGGTTCTCCAGCAGGATCTTCAGGCTGAAGGGGAGGCTGGCCGAACCCTCCGCCGCGTTCAGCCGGTAAATCTCGTAGCGCTCGCCCGCGACCTGAAGGGCCGCCCGGCTGCCGAAGCTGTTCGCTGTCATCGTTGCTTGAGCCTCCTCGCTCGTAGCCGTGCGTCCGCGCTGCTGACCTTACAACCTAACGGTATCTCGACATCAAGCTACTTAGCGAGGGTTTCGGGCAAGAAATCTCGATATCAAGCTACTTTGCCCCCGCGCGGCGGGAGGGGCATGGTCTAACCGGTCACCGTGTGCCAAAACACCCCCTATGGGGGGTACAACGACACACAATCAGGGGCGTTGTGACAGGTGGGGCACCCTGAGGGCACCTCCGACCCTCGAATGGAAGCGATCCCTGGCTCATTAGGATGGCTATGTAATCGTCGGTATCCGCTGGGAGAGGACGCTGCGGCATGCGCTTCGCGATCAAGACACGGCCCGAGCACCAGACGTGGGAGGAGATCCGGGACGCGTGGATCGCGGCGGACGAGATCCCGCTGTTCGAGTCGGCGTGGAACTGGGACCACTTCTACCCGCTGACCGGCGATCTGACCGGCCCGAACCTCGAGGCCTGGACGATGCTGGCCGCGCTGGCCCAGGCCACCCGGCGGATCCGGCTCGGCTGCCAGGTGACCGGCATGGTCTACCGGCACCCCGCGGTGCTGGCCAACATGGCGGCGACGGTGGACATCATCTCCAGCGGGCGGCTGGAAATCGGCCTGGGCGCCGGGTGGAACCAGATGGAGTGCGACGCCTACGGCATC
>Ga0306920_100014722_pt1 | contig 10693 bp, 15 predicted proteins | sample flu12Cox44000170_FD_204666 | JGI IMG/M metagenome (GOLD analysis project Ga0306920, IMG submission 204666) | Lab enrichment of tropical soil microbial communities from Luquillo Experimental Forest, Puerto Rico - flux4day.12C.oxic.44.000.170 (v2)... | ecosystem: Environmental > Terrestrial >... | reverse complement strand
TGGCGGTTTGCTGTTGCAACCAGCGTTGGACGTCGGCAAGGGATTCGGATTTCGGTGGAGATTTCGTCGGCATGCTGTACGTATGCCATACACCATACGTACATGTCAAGGAAAAAATATAAAGATGTGCGAATTTCTGCTCAGAAAATCGCTTGCGAGCCTGATTTAATGCTGGTATTTGAGTTTCACGACAGAAACTAGTCTAGTCTAGGAGCCAGCTGTGGCCCTGGCCTTCTTGAGTGCCTGCAGTTCGCTTGTGGGGATGACAAGTTCGGCGAAGCCGCAGTCCAAGCAAACCAATACGCTCTGGCAAACGTAGATGGGAGGCACCTTCAATGCCTTTAGGTCCGGCAGGCTGGCTGTGAACTCTCCTTCGAACCTCTGCGTGTTTTCGGATTTGCAAACCTTACATGCCATTTTCACCCACACTCGCCACGCACAGTGGCCAGCTTCGGTTGCGATTTGATGATGGAATTCTAGCACATTGCTTGTGTTGATCACCCCATCGAAGTTCGTCGCCAAGCGCTCGTTTGCACGACATCCCGAAATGACCCCAATCCGTGCCGTTCCGGCGATTCTCTGGGTTCTGGCACTGTTGACAGTAGGCAGGCAAGCGTCTCTCCAATAACCTGATGCTGGGTCGGCGCGAGACGAAGAGTGCGCTCTATGACCGGCACGATTTTACTGTGGGCGCGCATTCGTCGAGCGGGCCAACTAATGAAGGCGAGAATTCTTCTGGCGGACGATCATCCGCGCTTTCCGGAAATGGAAGCGCACATCCTCGAGCCGGAGTTCGAAGTTGTGGGCAAGGTGAGCAATGGCCAAGCATTGCTGGAGGAAGCTGTGCGCTTGAAGCCAGACGTCATCGTCACCGACATCTCCATGCCCGTTCTTGATGGTATTGAGGCGGTTGATCGGCTGATGGGGTCAGGATGTGGATCGCGGTTCATCTTTTTGACTGTTCACACAGACGCCGATTTCGTGCGCCGATGCCTTTTGACCGGGGCCTTTGGTTACGTAGTGAAATCTAGAATTGCAAGTGAACTTGTTCCGGCCATTCACGAGGCCTTGGCAGGCAATATCTTCATTTCCCAGCACTTGCCACATCACTAAGAAAAGTAGAGTCGCGTTTTCCGCCACCCGCCCCCTGTTAGAAGTGACAGTTCTCCGCTTTGTCCCGGGAGTGCTATTGGAATCGCGTGGTTCGAGGTAATCCAATGAAAAGCTACAGAGTTGCCGTCGCCTTAATCGCGGGGTGCTGCGTAATGGCATTGGCCGTGCGGGTCGTGTATTCGCAGGGAGAAGCTTCCCCAGGCACGGTCCAAGTGCACCTGGTGATCACGGACCAGGCACTCAATGACAGCAATGACGCTCCCGCACTCCGGGCAGAAGACATTCAAGTGAGACAGGGCAGGAATGATTTGAAAGTGGAGCAGCTAATCCCGGCTCGCGAGGACAACGCGGCGCTGCAACTGTTCGTATTGATCGATGAGACTTGCGATTCCTCCATAGGAAACAACCTAAATGACCTTCGAGATTTCATCAATGCTCAGCCGCAATCCACAATGGTTGGTGTCGCTTATTTGTCCAACGCCACGTTCCAGATCGCCCAGAATCTCACCGTCGATCATGCTGCCGCAGCCAAGGCGATTCGCCTTCCGCGGGGGAATTTGTCAGCCATGGATAGTCCCTATTTATCCCTGATCAGTCTGGTGAACAGCTGGCCTCAACAGAAGGTCCGGCGCCAGGTTTTGATGGTGTCGGACGGAATAGATCGGCTACGTGGGGCACGCACGTCGCCGATCCCCGGTCGCCCTGGCCGGAGCCTCGGTCCTAGAACCATGCCCACAATTAGCGTCGATGCCGACAGGGCGAGCACTACGAGCCAACGAAATGGTGTCATTGTGCACTCCATTTACTCCCCTGGCGTGGGGCGGCTTGGCCGGAACGCCTGGGAAGCGCAGCTCGGGCAAGCCGGCGTGGCCAAGATAGCCGCTGAGACCGGCGGAGAGTATTTCGCGCTCGGTACTCAAGCCCCGGTCAGCTTCAAACCCTACCTCGATCGCTTGCAAAGGATTTTCAGCAACCAGTACTTCCTGGTATTTCGGGCAATACCGCAGAGGAGGGACGGGCTGCAAAGAATCAACATCTCAACGACGGTAGCGAACGCCGATATCGCGTCGGCGAATAACGTCTGGGTTCCCGCCGGCAAATAACGACTGCGTGCTCCCGGAAGCAGAAGAAAGTTAGTGCCGCCTGTCAAGCGCGTGGCGATGGCGTCGCTGTGTTTCGTCCCCTAGAGCATCCTTTCCGCATACGATCGAACTCGAAAACATGGTTTGGCCGTAGTTTTTGCTGCGTCCCTTCGAATTGCTCTTCCGCAGATGCAAGGATGCCCACGGGCAACGACCGAGCACCTCGTGCTGTGTGATTCTGTTTATGCGGCTAATAGCTCGAGCGTGCTCGACCCCAAACCGCTCGTGAAGATGAACCGTATGTGAGGAAATACGAATGGCATTGGTTCGCTTGCTTGTTGTTGATGATTTCCGACTTTGGCGAGACTGCATTCAGGAACATCTCGAGGGACACCCCGATTTGCACATCGCTGGCTTTGCATCGGATGGACTGGAAGCGCTTCAGAAAGTGCGAGAACTGCAGCCGGATTTGGTTCTTTTGGACATTAGCCTTCCGAAACTGAGTGGCATCGAAACTGCCCGTCAAATCCGAAAGGTTAGCCCTGATTGCAAGATCGTATTTCTCACCGGACACTCCTATCCCGAAATGGTGCGAGGAGCTCTCGAAGCGGGCGGATGCGGGTACGTTCATAAGGAGGACGCTTTGACGGAGCTTTTCGCGGGGCTGGAGGCCGCCCTGGCAGGACAACAGTACCTGAGTAGCAGCGTGATGGGTCTCGGTGAGGTGACCTAAGTCTTTTTGCGCGAGTAGCATAGCAACGAGTTCCCCAGGGTCACCGCTCGACTCGTATCCAACCTATATCTTCCATGTCACTGTAAGTTTTGACAGATGCTCAATCCCCGCCTGCGGGCTAGCATCTCCCCTGGTGGGTGATCCTCGTCGATTTCCAATCGGCGCAAACACATGAAACTATCCCTCTCACGCAGCTCGATCTTCATGTCGTTCCTCATTTTCCGGAAGGTTCATCCACGCGCCGCGTTGCTGGAGGGTCCGGTGCTGATCGCGGTACCGGATTCGCTATCCAGGCCGTTGGGGAGTCGAATTGCCCGTGGGCGGGCTCACCAGGCCGCAGCCGGCCACCCAGGCTGAGTCTGTAAAATTCTTGTAAAAGCCACGGGTCCGATCTTTACTGGTTTATGGCATTATGGTATACCACCCGCTCTGGTACGGTTTGATAAAAGCGATTGTTCGATCTTTGCGCTACGGCTTCAAAAGAGTCATTAACCATGAAACTGCCACGCGCGATACTAGCTGACGATCACACCCTGGTCGCGGAAGCATTGCACGGGTTGGTAGCAGCACAGTTCAACGTTGTGGCGACGGTGGCGGACGGACACGCCCTCCTGGCTTCTGCCTTGTCGCTCAAGCCCGATGTGATTGTCGTTGACGTTGCCATGCCTCTGCTGAACGGGTTAGAAGCTTGCCGGCAACTCAAGCAGAAAATGCCTGCCGCCAAACTTGTGTTCCTGACGATGAACGAAGACCCCGAACTTGCCGTCGAAGCCATGAAGTCGGGTGGGTCCGGATACGTATTGAAGAAATCGGCGGCATCAGAACTGCTCCAAGCCATGCACGCGGCACTTCGAGGCAGAACTTACATAACGCCCCAGATTACTCGGGGAATGGAGGAGTCCTTCATTCGCAATCCCCAGGGCAGGAGCCATCCGAGATCACTAACGGCGCGTCAACGAGAGGTTGTACAGCTCCTGGCAGAGGGGAAATCCATGAAAGAGGCGGCGAGTGTTTTGAATGTAGCACCACGGACCGTAGCGTTTCACAAATACCGTGTCATGCAGGATCTTGGCTTTAAGACCAGCGCAGATCTCATCCAATATGCCATCAAGAGCCGTATTGTAGTCGGATGACGGGAAGGTCAGAACGAATACTCGTGGTCTGCAAGTGCAAGGACGCCTTGAGTGGTCGCAGTTTCCCGCAGCAGTTTTTCAAACCACAAAGTGAGTTCCCGCGTCAGCTTGGTTCAAGGGTGAACTCGGCGGTGCGTTCCGGGGACGAGACCCTCGATGCCGAGCGCGTCTCGATCAACTTCTGAACGTCGGCGCGCGAGAGTAAACGCGGTCCGCCAAGGCACTCCGCCGCGAGCAGGATTCGCGCGAACTGCTCCACCATTTCCATTCGTTGATAGGCCGTGGTCAAGTCTTGCCCGCATGTGACCACGCCGTGATTCTCGAGCAGTATTGCATGGTGTTTCGGTACAAGCGGTTCGAGGCCTATGCATAGCTCCCGGGTTCCCGGCGTCCCGTAAGGTGCCAAGGGAATGTTGCCAAGATCCATGATAACTTCCGGAAGGACCGCCTCTTCCATCGCGCGTCCCGCGGCGGCAAATCCTGTTGCGGTTGGCGGATGGGCATGACACACGGCATGCACCTCCGGTCGCAAGCTGTAGAAAAGAAGGTGCATCAAAATCTCGGATGATGGCCGTCCAGTTCCATAGGTTACCGCGCCGCTCAGATCGGTCACCACAAGATCCTGGGGTGCAAGATGTCCTTTGCATACGCCCGTGGGTGTCACAAGGATGCGCTCCGGATCCAGTCGTGCTGACAAGTTGCCTTCGCACGCGACCACAAGTCCTTGCCCATACATCCTGCGCCCAACATTGCAAATCTGCCTTCGGAGCTCGCGCTCCACGTCCAATCCTTTCGCACCGTTGACAATTGTGAGACATTTGGCCATCGACCGAAATCCTTCCTCGCGACGCCCGCTGCTTTTTGCAAACCCTCGAGCAATTGATTGCTGCAGACCTGTCCTGGAAGAGCCCTGAGTGCCGGCGCGGGACGGGTGGACCATGCTTTTTCCCGTCCCGCTCGCATACTGGGCTTGGGCAAAATTGGGTTTTTGATGGCTCGCTAACGGGCGAATCGTGAAGAGATCACCCGAATGGTCATGGCCATCAAAGAAAGACCGCAGCAGAGCGTTCCAAGCAGTGCGATGAGAGGCAAGTTGCTAGCGGTCTTAGGGAGCTTGGTAGGCGCGGGCTCAGCGGCTGCCGTTTGAGCCGGTGGAACTGGAACCGGTTGAGCGATGACAACCAAAATCGGTACATCAGCTCTCGGTGGTGGCGGCGGCGGTGGGGCGGTTCCGGTTCTCTGGATTTCCTGGCTCACGATCGTTTCCGGAACCTCCGTTACCCTCTGGGCCGAGACCGTCATACCCTTTCTGAGGCCCCAGGCGTCGGTTTCTCGTCCGTTAATCGTGAACTTCTGGCCTCTGGGAATCTGGAATCGCTGATTTTGACCGTTCTCCAGAGTCAAAATAACCGAGTTGGGCGGGCTAACCTGCCACACCCTGCCCGTTACGGTGTCGACGGTTGTGATCATTCTTGGTGTCGTTGTCGTGATGGTCTGCTTTTCAAGGACCATGCCCACTTTTGCGTTGTGTATGTTGACCGGTTTTCCATCGACCATGAATGTGAGGCTGTCCGGGACGTTATTAAAGTGTTCGAGTGTGCCGTCTTCCATCTTGACGACCACACTGTTCCCGCTGATGTGGATAATCGTTCCCCGCTGGACGATAACCTGTTTGGTTGGCTCGCCGTGGGTCACCGTCTTCGAAGTTTCTACTTGTGCGGCGGACGGAAGAGAGAAGGCAATGCAAACAGCCCCTCCACCCAGCAGCCCGCCCCAGATCGTTCTTGATAACCTGGTTGAAATCATTTCTTATTCTCCTTGTCTGTGGTGTTCTTGCCCGTGGAAATGGTGTCCTTGTGGACACCGAAGTCTGATTCGCGCGCACTCTCTAGGAGTGCCGTCACGATGTACCGCTTTGGCGCGTGGCCAACAAAATAGAAAGGGAAACAGGTGACCAGAGTCAGCGCCGGCGCTCCTTTTGGATTCAAAACGGAAGTATCTTCCGGGGTAACAATACGAATCTCGTCTACCACGTAGTGGTCGGTGTGCCGCGGCTCGACAAGTTCGACGATATCGCCTCGAGCGATGCTCTCTAGGCCGCGGAAAAAGCCGTCCCGATGTCCCGCGATTCCCAGGTTGCCCGGCTCGCCGACGCGGGCGGTTCCGAGAATCCGCCCTACTCCGCGATTGAGGGTGAGGTCGTCAGTGTCGTTGAAGACGGGCACCTCGAGGTGAATCTTGGGAATGCGCAGAATCGCCAGGGGAAGGTCGTTCTTCGTGGCGAGACTTTCTTTGTACGCGGCGATCCGCTTGGGCGACCATAGGCGAAAATCAACCGGCGAAGTCAATGTCGGGTCTGGCAATGCGGATGGGCTGGGAGCGGGATTCTCGGCTTCCGCAGCTTCGAATTCGGCAATTGCCGCTTTGGAGCTGAGGGCCCCGTGAAAGCGAGCAGCACCCCATACGGCCAGGAATGACAGGCCTAGCGCCAGGAGAACGAGTTCGATTCTTTGAAACCTCACGGTCTCGACTCGCGATTCCTCGACAACGCCAAACTCATTCGGCCTCGCTGCCAAAACGCTTGCCGACCACCAACCAAGGGGAACCAAACGCTATGGGCGCAGTGTCTTGCGGCCATCAGGAGCCAATTCGCGTCCATCGGGGCTAGGGCCGAATTGATCACCACTTGCAAAAATGTCCCCACCAAGGCGACCGCCATTAGCACGAAAATCCAGCCCGGCCGCGCGCTACCGCTTCTTTCCCTCATCTCGTCTTCTCAGGCGTGAGTCGAGTATCCGGCCAGGGAGCTGGGCATGCATTACGCCTGGCTTTGTTTGCGCTTTGTACGCTAGGAGATGTGTTGTCTGTCGCAAACTGTCAAAAGTTACAGGGGCACGCCCGGCGCTACGTCAACCGGCTATCTGTTAGTTTTGCCAGTATTCGGAATGCTCATGGCTGGCTACAAAAAATACAAAAGTACCTAGGTCAAGGTGACGAAATGTCAACACTCATCCGGAGCTTGCGAAGGCAGTCGACGGCAATAGCGTGCTCTATGTTGCTGGTTGGTGGCGCGCCGCCGCCGACAACCGCGCGGGGCATGGTTACGCGGCTCGGTAGCGCCCAAGACGAGCAGGCACCCAAGATTCCAAATGATCAATTAGATTCTTTGGTTGCGCCCATCGCTCTGTATCCCGACCCGCTTCTCGCTCAAGTGCTTGCCGCATCCACCTACCCTCTGGAGATCATGCAGCTCCAGCAGTTTTTGGAAAAACACAAGGACTTGAAAGACCAAGCGCTGACCGACGCGGTGATGAAGCAGAACTGGGATCCGAGCATTCAATCCATGGCGGCACTCCCGGATGTGGTCAAGCGGCTAGCTGACGACATTCAGTGGACAACAGATTTGGGCAATGCATTTCTAGCTCAGGAATCCGATGTCATGGACGCTGTGCAGCGCATGCGTGCTAAAGCAAAGGACACTGGCAATCTGAAGTCTAACGACCAGATGAAGGTGGAAACGAAGGTTATCGACAACAAGAGCGTCGTGGTAATAGAGCAATCCAATCCGCAAGTAGTTTACGTTCCGAGTTACAACCCCACGGTGGTGTACGGACCTCCCGCATACCCCTACCCGCCTGTCTATTATCCGCCTCCGGGATACTACGCAGCCGGCATGGCCATTTCATTCGGCGTCGGGATGGCCATTGGGGCGGCTTGGGGCGGTGGGGGCTGGTGCTGTAACAGCGGTTGGGGAAGCAACAACAACATCACCATCAATAACAACAACAATTACGTCAGAAATTCAAATGTGAACCGACAGAACGTCAACGCTGGCAATCGAACCAGAAACAACACCTGGCAGCATAATCCCCAGCACCGCGGCGGCGCTCCCTACGCGAACAAGGGGACCGCAAACAAATATGGTGGCACGGCGCGCGGAGACTCCATGGCCAGCCGCCAAGCCAACGCACGCCAGAATCAAGGGCAGCGGGGCGGGGGGCAGCAACTTGGCGCGGGCAACCGCGCGGCTGGCGGCGCGAACGGCTTGGGAGCCAACCGGGGCGGGAGTGGTCCCGGTGCATCAACCACGGGAGCGAACCGAGGTGCCAGCGGGACAGGCAATCTCGGCGCAAACCGGTCAGGCGGTGCAGGTGGAGGCGATCGCATGGGTAACCGAAGCGTCTCGTCAGGCTCCGGTGCGGGCACGCGGGGAGGAGGTTTTGGTGGCGGCTCGGGCGGGATGAGCGGAAGCAGCGCGCGTGCCAGCAGCTCACGCGGCGCCGCCAGCATGGGTGGCGGTCGCAGGGGAGGCGGCGGAGGGCGAAGGAGGTAAGGATGCCATGAGTGGAGAAAATCGCATGATCGAACCGAATTCAAAAGGCACTCCCTGGACCATGCTTCTCACAGTCATGGCCACTGCTTTCTATTGCCTCCTGGCTTCTGCCGCGGCACAGACACCCTCGAATCAATCTCCGGCCGCCTCCTCGGAGCCGAGCCAAAAGCTGTTCGCGACGCCCAAAGAAGCTGCCGATGCTCTCATCCAGGCGGCGGAAAACTTTGATTTGCCTGCCTTGAAGGAGATTCTCGGCGCAGACGGCGAGGATTTAGTGTCGTCAGAAGACGCGGTGCAAGACAAAAACAGGGCTGTCGCGTTTGCGGCGAAGGCCCGCGAGAAGACCGAGATTAGTGCGGACCCCGAAGATTCCAAGCAGGTCATCCTTTCCGTTGGCGATGACGAGTGGCCGCTGCCCATTCCCATCGTCCAGCGAAACGGAAAGTGGCTTTTCGACACCAAGGCGGGCCGTGAGGAAATCCTTTTGCGCCGCATCGGCTCGAACGAACTCGATGCTATCCAGATTTGCCGCGGTTACGTGGACGCGCAGCGCCAATACGCGTTAGAGAAGCACGATGGTGCCGAGGTGAATCAGTATGCGCAGCGGATTATCAGTTCTCCAGGAAAACGGGACGGTCTAGTTTGGCGAAACGAAGATGGAAGCTTGGGTGGACCCATTAGCGAAAGAATTGCCAAGGCGCTCGAGGAAGGCTACTCGAGCAAAAGCACTCCGTATCACGGCTACTACTTCAAGATTTTGAAAGCGCAGGGCCCCTCGGCACCGTTAGGCCGAATGGACTTTGTTGTGAAAGGCGCGATGATTGGAGGCTTTGCTCTCGCTGCTGCACCCGCCGATTACCGCGTAACGGGTGTGAAAACATTCATCGTCAGCCATGAAGGGATTGTCTATCAGAAGGATTTGGGTCCGGACACTCTCAACATATTCAACAGCATGGAACTCTACGACCCGGACAAAACCTGGCAAGCCACCAACGACAACTGGTGACGCCACTCGCTCCTATGGTTCCCGCAAACAGAAGAGATTCGTAACGGTCTTTCAAAGGAGAAGGGAGTATGAAAAGGTTAGCACTTCTAGCGGTTGCTGCGTTGTTCGCGAGCGTGACCCCGGCTGTGGCTCAGGACGTTCGTTACGACTTTGACAAAGATAAGGACTTTTCGAAATTCAAAACTTATAAGTGGGTGGAGATCAAGGGCGCTCAGTTGCCCGATGAACTCACGCAAAAGGCGATAACCAGCGCTATTGAAGCGGAACTTGCCAGGAAAGGACTGACAAAAACGGATTCGGACAATGCCGATCTATACATCGGCTATCAGACTGCCGTTGGTCAGGAGAAAGAGTTTACGTCTTTTAATACGGGTTGGGGCTATGGCCCGGGCTGGGGAGGAGGATGGTACGGCTACGGTGGAATGGCCAGCACGACGACCTACGGTTCGACCTCCACAGTCTATGTGGGCAGCCTAGATTTGAGCATGTACGACCCCGCGACAAAGCAGCTGGTTTGGCGGGGATCGGCGTCCAAGACATTGGATCCCAAGGCCAAGCCGGATAAGAAACAAAAGAACATCAACAAGGCGGTCGCGAAGCTTCTGAAAAATTATCCGCCGCCGGTAAAGAAGTAAGGCGGCACCCGTCGTTGCGAGGTTCGGTTAAACACTTCCGCACTTCAGCCGTTCAAGAGCAGATCCTCACGAGTCAGCCTCGGATCAAGCCGAAGGTCGGCGATCCAGACCTTCGAGATGCACGGCAACAAACGCGATCAGCAATCGGAACATGGCTGACGATGGATGCGCCAATCCCAAGACCCCAATAGGCATCCTGGTCGAATCGCAGGACTTGCCCCGTGAAGGCCATGCCGAGAGTCACTCGTAAGAGTAGGACACCGACTATCCAGGTCAGCTCCCGAGGGTACTTGTATGCGCCGAACAGAAAAACCTGAACCATGTGGATGAGCACGATGGCGACCATGAAGTCCGAGCCCCAACCGTGCAGGGCTCGAATGAACCAGCCAAGCCCGACCGAGTGATTTAGGGTCTCGAGGCTACTCCAAGCCTCGCCCGCGGAAGGCACGTAGACGAGCGCCAGCATGATGCCTGTAACGATTTGCAGAAGAAATACGACGAAAGCAGCGTTGCCGAAAACGTAAAACCAGCTCGCAGTTTCGCGCGCAACGGGATGCTATGCGGTCTCGCGAACGGCGGCACCGATCTGGAGGCGATCGTCCAGCCACTTCCCGATTGTGTTTATCAAACGCATCGACTAAGTCCTGACGTTATTGAA
>Ga0306920_100014721_pt1 | contig 10693 bp, 6 predicted proteins | sample flu12Cox44000170_FD_204666 | JGI IMG/M metagenome (GOLD analysis project Ga0306920, IMG submission 204666) | Lab enrichment of tropical soil microbial communities from Luquillo Experimental Forest, Puerto Rico - flux4day.12C.oxic.44.000.170 (v2)... | ecosystem: Environmental > Terrestrial >... | reverse complement strand
TCTGGATTTCGGGTTGGCGAAAGTAAGCTCGGAGAAGGTGCCTGCAGGCGAGCAAGGCGCGACAACGATCGCAGTCGAATCGGAGCAATTGACGAGCCCGGGAAGTGCTGTAGGGACGGTGGCGTACATGTCGCCGGAGCAGGTGCTGGGGAAAACGCTGGATGCAAGGACGGATCTATTTTCCTTTGGCGTGGTTTTGTATGAGATGGCGACGGGGTTTTTGCCTTTTTCGGGGGCCACCACCGGTGGAGTATTTGACGCGATTCTGCACAAAGAGCCCACTCCAGCGGCACGGTTGAACACTGCCGTTCCGGTGGAGCTGCAAAGAATCATTGACAAGTTGTTGGAGAAGGACCGCGAACTGCGGTACAACAGCGCTGCGGAATTACGCACCGACCTGAAGCGATTGAAACGCGATAGGGGTTCGGGAAAGCTGCGGCGTCAAACCGGAGAAGTGGGCGTGGTGACCGGAGTGGTTGCTGAACCAACCGCTGAGCATCAGACTACCTCAATCGCGACGCGCCAGGCTTCGGCAACGTCAGTGCGGAAACAATACGCAGTGGTCGGCGCCTGCGTCGCGCTCCTGGGAGCAGGGTTTGCGGCATATCACTTTTGGCCCCGCTCGAAGAGTCCGAATGGGCCCGCAAAGATTACACAAATCAGCCAGTGGAACAAACCGATGAAATACGCGAAGCTATCTCCCGATGGCCATGCCGTGGCGTTTGTCTCACCAGTAGGCGGCATCGAGCAAGTGTTTCTGATGCTCACCTCGGGTGCCGAGCCACTCCAACTCACGAACGATGAAGGCGACAAGGTCATAGAAAGTTTTTCGCCTGACAGTAGGGAAATCTACTATGCGACGCCAATTGGGAGCGATGAAAGTTGGAGCGTACCTGCACTAGGGGGAAGTCCGCGGCGGGTAGCATCTGCTTCATGGATGGTTCCCTCGCCGGATGGAACTTCCATTTTTTATGCGAAGTCTGATAAGCCGGAAATTTATCGAGCTGGAAAATCGGGACTGAACGAAGAATTGGTGTATAAGCCCCCAGATAATAATTGGTTCTTCCTCCCATTTCTGCTATTTCCAGGCGGCAACAACCTGCTTGCTGTTCGTTTTCGACTGGACTCGCCGAACCTCCGTTTTTGCAGGATAAATCTGGCCAGTCACGAGACGGTTGATTTAGGGGAAGTGTCCGACTGGAATGGCGATGTCGCGTGGGCCGAACCGGGGAACTCCGTATTATTCAGCCGGACACTGAACGGGCTGACGAACATCTGGAAGTACAGCTTGCAAGACCGGAGTCTGACACAGATTACTTCTGGGACGGGACCCGACTACTCGCCCATGCCAGACCCGATAGGAAAAGGAATCTACTATGTGAACGGCAAATCCTCCGGGTTCCTGACCGCTTACCATGTGCATTCAAAGGAATCGAAGGACATTGTATCGGAGGACGCCACCCAGCCCGCTATCTCGCAAGATGGGAAGCGCTTGATGTACGTCACGTACCCCGCACCGAAGAGGGCTGAACTCTGGATATCGGACATCGACGGTGGCAACAAAGTGAAAATCACCACCGGCGAGAATCTGACGACTGGGAGTTGGGCGTCTGACAATTTTCACCTGACGTTTATTGAGGTAGGAGCCAACGCAGGAGTGAAAGCCTACATCATCGGAGCCGATGGCAGCGGCCTCCATCAAGTCCCGCAGACTGGCGGTATGAGCATCATTGATGCTCAATGGAGCCGTAACCAGAAATCTGTTTACGTGAGTTCTGTGGAGGCGGTGGAGTCGACATTTAACACCTGGAAATGGAACGTGGGCGATTCAAAAGCGGAGAGGTTTGTAGACAAATGCGGAGGGCTTACCGATGCTGACCCCAGCGGGAAATATCTGATCGGCGCCTTACAATTGGGAGAAAGGGCTGGGATCTACGAGGTATCGATTTCTGACCGGAAATGCATCTTGCTACTCCCCGGCGTAGTAACGGCCGATGTTACTTTCGCTCCCGATGGCAAGTCATTCTTGTACGGGGTTGTTTCCCGTGGTGAAGTCGCGATTTACCGTCAGGCCTGGAGCGACGGGAAACTTATCGGGCTACACCAGGTTGCGTTGAAAGTTCCTTTTGCAATTCCTCTGGTTTACCTCGGTGGAAACGCCTTCGATTTCTCACCAGATCTTTCTACTATCGTTTATGCGCGCTCTGGCGGCCACGCCGACCTCTATCTTCTGAGCCAGGAATAGATCCTCGGTCTTAAACAAACATCACGCCTACGACATGAGTACATATCGGGTTGCCGCACAAGTCGAGGTTAGTAACTGCGTCGGTGCATTCTTTAGAGATGGCCGGGCTGAATCAAAATTAGAGAGATTAGCACTTTGCTTCTCCGGTGACGCACCACTTGGGCGCACGCAGGGTGTATCACTTTTCCCCGCCCTGTAACCATACCCCGTTAAGAAGCCGGGGGTTAGTATTCTAAGGGAAAAAGTGAGCCACACGCTGCGCGCTCGCGAAAGTCCTCCGTGCCAAAATTAACTCGGCGGTTACGCCGTTTCCCAGGCCCTAGTGTTTAGTTTGTCGCCAAATCACTTCGACACAAATCACTTCGATTCGTTGACTAAGTCGGAGCACCAAACCTATGATGGCGGCACTGTGGCGGACACCGACACGCTCATCAGCCAGACCGTCTCCCACTACCGCATCATCGAGAAGTTGGGCGGGGGCGGAATGGGTGTGGTGTACAAGGCCCAGGACACACGACTTGACCGCTTTGTGGCTTTGAAATTCCTGCCGGAAGGCTTAGCCCACGACCGCGTAGCAATGGAACGGTTTCGACGTGAGGCAAAAGCCGCCTCGGCCCTAAATCATCCGAACATTTGCACGATTCATGACATCGGCGAGGAAAACGGCCGGGCGTTCATCGCTATGGAGTATCTGGACGGCGCTACGCTGAAGCACTTGATCAATGGGCAGGCAATGGAACTGGAGCGTCTGCTGGATTTGGGAATTGAAGTGACGGAAGGATTGGATGCAGCGCACAGTGAGGGAATCGTTCATCGTGATATCAAGCCAGCGAATATTTTTGTGACGAAGAAGGGCCACGCGAAGGTTCTGGATTTCGGGTTGGCGAAAGTAAGCTCGGAGAAGGTGCCTGCAGGCGAGCAAGGCGCGACAACGATCGCAGTCGAATCGGAGCAATTGACGAGCCCCGGAAGTGCTGTAGGGACAGTGGCGTACATGTCACCGGAGCAGGTTCGCGCCAAGGAACTGGACGCGCGCACGGATTTGTTCTCTTTCGGGGCGGTTCTATATGAGATGGCCACAGGCAGGATGGCATTTCGGGGTAACACCGCAGCGGTGATACATGAGGCAATTCTAAATCGGGCGCCCACTCCCCTTGCCAGGTTGCATCCGGACTTATCGCCGGAACTAGAACGCATCGTCAACAAGGCGCTCGAGAAAGACCGGAAGCTACGCTACCAGAATGCTGCCGACATTCGCACGGATTTGCAGCGGCTGAAGCGAGATACGGAGTTATCTGACGTGATTGTCGCCAAGCCGAGGCTCTTGGCACCGCTTCGCAGGGCGCGGCTCGTTGCAGTAGCAGTGGTCGGTTTTCTGGTGTTAGGGGCGGTAGGATTTGCCTTGCTCCGTTGGGCTCGCACCGCCTCTCCGGGCGCATCCACATGGGTGAAGGTCACGAATTTTCCAGACTCGGCAACCTCGCCAGCATTGTCATTGGACGGACGGATGATTACTTTTATTCGCGGGCCAGACACGTTTGTCTCTTCGGGACAGATTTGCGTAAAGCTACTGCCAGATGGCCAGCCAGCTCAGCTTACGCATGACAATCATCAGAAGATGGCTCCAGTCTTTTCGCCGGATGGCTCGCGCATCGCATATACAGCGATGGACGCTAGCTTTGGATGGAACACCTGGGTCGTGCCAGTCCTGGGCGGTGAGCCACAGAAAATTCTGCCGAACGCTGCCGCGCTCACATGGATTGACCCGCAGCGTGTTTTGTTTTCAGAAATAAAAACAGGTCACCACATGGTCATAGCGACCGCTGCCGAGAGTCGCGCCGAGGAGCGCGACGTATATGTGCCTATCGGCGAAGATGGTATGGCTCACCGTTCTTGGCTGTCTCCAAACGGCAAATGGGTGCTCGTTTCTGAAATGGACGATGCAGGTTGGCGGTCATGCCGCGTGGTTCCATTTGATGGAAGCTCTGTAGGTGAGGTGGCTGGTCCGACGAGGGGACGCTGCACATACGCAGGCTGGGCCCCAGAAGGCCGATGGATGTACTTCAGTGCCGATGCAGGAGACGGATTCCACATTTGGCGCCAGCGGTTTCCGAAAGGCGTGCCAGAGCAAATAACGTTCGGACCGACAGAAGAAGAGGGCATCGCGGTTGCCCCGGATGGACATTCGCTCGTGACATCCGCTGGCGTCCGGCAAAGCAGCATTTGGCTGCATGACGGAAGGGGTGACCGTCAGATTTCCTCCGAAGGTTTTGCGAGTTTGACTGGTCTCGGAGCTGGCTACGCGGCCGCCCATTCCGCGTTTTCGCGCGACGGAAAGAGATTCTTTTATCTGGTTCGGCAGGGAAGCTCGCGTGCTTTCGTGTCGGGAGAACTCTGGGTGGCAGAAGTGGATTCTGGTCGAACCGAGAGGGTCCTTCCCGGCGTTTCGATGACCGACTTCGAGATTGCTCCGGATGGGGAACAGGTGGCGTTCGCATCTCCCAATTCGGAAGGGAGTTCTCGCGTTTGGGTGGCAGCACTCGACCGGCGGACGCCACCGCGGCAGCTAGCGACATTGGAGGCTAAGCATGCGAGCTTCGGACCTGCCGGGGAGATTTTTTTTCGAGTGCGCGAGGGCAGCTCAGATTTCGTTTACCGCATTGACCGGAATGGGACTCAACCTCAAAAGGTGAATCGTCAGTCCTTTCCGTACTTCCTGGGTGTTTCACCCAATGGCGAGTGGCTGGTGTTCCTCAATGAAGGGGGCTTTGGCATACTGGCTCGTCCAACGCGAGGAGGTTCTCCGGTTAGCATTTGCGAGGTCTGTAACATCGGCTGGGACCATGACGGTAAATTTCTCTACGTGAGATTCCGCGGCGTCGGCGATATGGGCGGTGGAAAGACCTTCGTAATCGGCTTACCCGCTGGCAAGGAACTCCCTGCCCTACCGGATTCTGGTCTCAAATCTGCGCAAGACGTAAAGGGCCTGAACGTCGTCGCCGTCATCGACATGACCGGGATGTCGCTCTTTGCTCCCGGTCCGAGCCCGACAATCTATGCTTATGCTCGGATGACAGTTCAAAGGAATCTATTTAGAATCCCACTGAATTGACATAAGACTACCGCCCTGCAGAGCGACATCGCCAAAGCAAAGGCAGCGTATGAGTTCCCTCACGCTCTGGAAAGAAGTGGACCCCGACATCCCCATCCTGAAGCAAGCCAAGGTTGAATATGCGAAATTGCAATAGTCAATTCGGTTTCTGCTCAGGTCTCGTTTTGCAGCCAGCGCCATGAAGGAGTGCAGTACTGGCTCAAGACCGAAAAGGAAATTCCCAACCAGAGCGCCGCCCGCATATTCGCCGCTGCCACTTCCATTCTGAAGGCGGGAACCCCCGCAGCGGGCAGCCACTAGGCTGCCCGTTCTCCGTTCATTGGCAAATCACTCAGAGTATCAAGGAAAGAAATCTCAATTTTCAAGGAGGAGAAAAGAAATGAACGCAACAGTCACTTTGAAGGAAGAAGTACGCACAGATTCGTTGGTACGTGACATTCCGCTCGACAAAATCCACGAGTCCAACACGAATCCACGTTCCCATTTTGACCAGGAAGGATTGGCCGAACTAGCCGCAAACATTAGACAGTATGGGGTTTTGCAACCCGTGCTTGTGCGGCGACGTCCCAACGGCGCGTCGGAAAGTTATGAACTCGTTGTCGGTTCACGCCGCTATCGAGCGTCTAAGTTGGCGCGGCGCGACACGATTCCGGCAACCATCCGGGAACTGACGGACTCCCAAGTTGTCGAGATTCAACTTGTCGAGAATCTCCTACGCGAGGGAGTGCACGAATTAGATGAAGCGAATGGCTATGCGGCCCTTCAAAAACTCAACCCAACCGTGTACACCGTCGAAACGATTGCTCTGAAGGTCTCGCGTTCTCCCGCTTACGTCCTTGGCCGACTGCAATTGGTCAACCTTGTGGACGAAGCCAAGCAAGCGTTTCGTGCCGGAAAGCTCACAGTCTCCTATGCGTTTGAGATGGCGAGATTGACTCCCAAGGTCGATCGGGAAAGGCGAGGAGCGCAGCCCCGTGTTAAGATGCCGACGACTCAGTCGGCCTTCAAATTTTTTGTACATGATTTTGTACATAGGAAGCGGGCATACAGCGGGTTGTGCGGTTCTGGCGTTCGTATGTTTGCAATAAGTTACGTAGAATGAGTAGGCGCGTATCGTTCGATTCCCGCCGCCGGCACCACATTCCAAAATGATTCACACAATATTTGGAAGCGGGTATTCGTCGTTTTGGCCATGTTCGGCGAACCAAGTGATTGCAGTGTCCACTTGAGGTTGGTAGCGCCTCGTTGGTCACGAGGAGCTCCGCAACAAATTTCAGTCTCTCGCCGCGGCCGGCTTTCCACATCTCAATTGTGTGCCTCGTGCCAAAATCAAGTCGGCGTTTACCAGGCGCTGGCGGGAATTCGTCCATGGAGAAGCATCGAAAGCGCCCCAAAGCGCCCGCATTGCAGTGCGCGCGTGTTTTAGAGAAACTCGAGTGTTACGCCGCAGACTATACTGCTGACGAATCATCTGCCCATGCGATTTGCCGCACGGCTGCAATGCTTGACTGTGGTGGCGGTCGCATCATCGCAGTTTCTCCTGGCGCAAGATTTGGCCCCACGCGCCATCAGGAAATGTAATGATCCGACTCCCATAAGAATGAACGACGCCAAAGTTGAAGAGAAGCGCATTGCAGAGGATCTTCCCATTTGTCGGGTTCGAAGGAGACCTGATCGGAACAGACGACGCTGGAAACTTCTTGTTCTACACGGCGGCAACCGTCATGGGCCTGATCGCGTCGCCCGGCAAATCTTAGCGGCATGGCGGATGCGATCGCTGACTGTGTTGGCCGTCTGGGCATCTGAAAATAGAACCCTCGCCTCGTTCGATAACTTTTTCTTCGATTTCAACTTGCTCTTGTGATACGACTCCCTATTTCCCGGGAGTGGAGCGTCGGTCTTCATCACAACTACGTAAGTCTCAGGCGAAACCTCGAATTTAAACTGAAAGTCGGATTTCCTATACTGTGAATACGGCTCCACACCTACGTTGGAAACCGTTCCGAGATTCACCAAGTAGGTTTCGACCATCTTGTCATCGGATGAAGTGTAGACATTTGTCCACTTCAGCGAACATTCTGACGGATTCGCATTTACATCGGTCAGACTACTGTTCATTGTGTAGGAAGCTCCAAACACATCAGGGATCGTCTCAGTCCATGAAATAGTTCCACGGCTGTTCAAGGCATTTGCGATGAAATTCATCGTGTCCTGCAGCGTCGGTTCCGTGCCTTGACCTGAAACTTGGAGTAAGAGCACAAGCAACGGTGCCGTCAGAACACCCAGTCTGCAACTTCCTCGTCTCATGCTGGCCCCGAACCCTCGTCTTCCCAGTCCTAACGCGACCGATCGGCCCGTGTTCAGCCAAGGCCAAGTCGGGTGGTCTCCCCTAGTCTAGTGGCACCAGACTTTCAACTGAAGCTTAGATTTTCCCGAAAGCCACGAGGAACAAGCTGATTTACCAGCCCCAAAAGTACTGGGAAACAAGGCTTCGCTTTTGTGATTCCCGGTTTGTCGCTAGCCTTGATCGGAAACGCCTCGGCACAAAAGTTTCCAGAGAGACGAGCCCGCTGGTGTTTGCGGCAGACGCGGGCGCTATGGAAATTCAATGGTGGGAAGGAACTTGTGAAGGTGTGCCGACATTGGCATCCTGGCTCTGTATTCTTAAACCTTCACTGCAGTACGGATCTTCGGCGTGCCGGAAATGCCGCTCGCAATTTTTCCGTTTTTCGCCATCGTTTCAAGCAATGCTTGGATCACCTTCTCGTCAATTTCAGGAGCCCGATGTAAATCCACCGGAAAGCGCACCACCAACTCCGCGCCCGAATCCCCAAATTGGAGACGCTGCTCCGGAGCGGGCGGCTTTATACTAATTTCCGTGCCGTAGTCGAACGCGCGCTGCCAATCCGCTTGCTGCTTGTATTCCTTAAACACAGACTGCACCGCATCATTCACCGATTTCTGCACGACCTCACGGTCGGCACCGTTGGCCAGCGGCAGAACGGCTTCATGCCACGTGTAGTGTGTGCCTGGCAACTGCTTATAAAGTGGTGTGGTCGGCTGAAATAGAACCGAATTTGAAAACACCACAATCCTGCCGGTCGGAAATAATTCCACGCCCGACTCCGCGTATTCCGCCACATAAAAGCGCACCAGACCAACTTCCACCACATCACCTGTGACGCCTGCAATGGAGATGCGGTCGCCGATCCGAATCCCGTACCTGCCAATCACGAAAAAGTACGCGGCCACCGAAAGCAGCACGGTCTGTAAGCCGACCGCAATCCCCGCGGTTACAAAGCCGGCAAATGTCGCCAGCGAACTGAATTCGCTTACGAATCCCATGACGATCACCGTACACATGAAAAAGCCCATTAGAAAACGGCGCAACACGAGGAATTGCCGGCGCCGCCGGGGATCGTGCACATATCGGAAAGTCAACCGCCTCCAAGCTTCCGCAATCGCAAAAATGATCCCCAGCGCGATCAGGATCACCACCACGTGCAGGACGATCGAAATGAGAAGCCGTCGCGACTCACTTATGTGAGCACTGCGCCAGTTCAGCAGATTCGAGCGGCTCTGGTCCAGCACCAAGACTTCCTCACTCAACGGCAGCAAGGCTCCTGACAACTGTTTAAATTGTTGTGCTAGCGCATCATACTGTGCCCGAGGAACATTGGTCTGCCCGCTTAAATTCCTGCCTTCCTGCACTGTTTCCGACATTTTCTTGCGTAGGGGTGCCCGCAAGTCGTTCGCTGTTTTCTGGATGTCATCATTTTCCGACAGCCGTTGTTCGATCGACCGGAGGCTCGACATCTCTCGGTAAAGAATCACTAACTGGCCAAGCAGGCCCGAACTCGAGTTCGCCTGAGCCTTGGTGGTTGCAGGACTTGCGGGCTTCGCTCCCGCTTCCCCATTGTTAAATACCTCCGGAACCGAACGTGCCAATTCATTGATATTCCGCTCCAACGCGGTCCCGCCTGAATTGCTTTCCTCTACAAATCTTTTCATCGAACGCACCGCATCGAGCGTCGCCTGATCGAGCTCCAGTTTCCCTTCCAATGCTTGAATTTGGTCGGCCACGTTCCCCTTGGCTCGAGGGTGAGCCTTCAGCGCCTTAATCTTGGCTTGATCGTCGCTCACTCGTTGCGCGGCTTCACTCTCAAGTTGAGCATACCTCTGCGGACTTGCGGCGTTGTTCTCGCTCGGTTGCGTATTCTGTGAGCCATTGGTCGCACTCGCCTGAGAAATCAATTCGGCCTGCGCGCGCGCGGATTGCAACGCCAGGCGTACAACTTGCGCCCCAAAGTTTTGCGCATTGGTCGAATAGATGGCGTCACTGGGCTCCTGTCCAGGAGGCACATCCGTCGTGAGCTTTTTGTACCAGTCGATGACCGCATTCAGATGCGCCCGAACCGTCTCTTGGTCCCCAGCGACAGTCTGCGCGTGCGCGCCCAGCACTAGGCCTTCAACAAGAATCACCGAGACAGCGAGCACAGGCAGCCAGCGGCGGAACCTTGCCAGGTTAGGTAGCGTGATGAAAGGAGTCGGCGTGCGCATTCCGCGATTTTACACGAGCCTAAGGCACTCGGTCGCTGGCCCCTCGTGTGTTTTCATCCTGTGGTTCTCCTGGGGAGCCTACGCTCAATGCGATAGGCAAGACTTGGGCGCAAAATGGGCGCAAAACCCCGCTTTTTGAGCGCAAATTGAGGGATGGCTGGCGAGTAAGGGCAGCCGAATCAACGTGAATTTTGCTGGGTTTATGGAGCGGGCGATGGGAATCGAACCCACGTCCGAAAGTGCGCAAGAAACGTGCAATGAATGGTGCCTCCTGCCAAAACTGACTCCAAATAGACTCCAATTGGAGTTGGGCGGAAGCGGGAACGCCCTCATTCACCGAGACTTAGAAGTTGGAAGTTTGGATTCGACTTCCACACGCTCCGCCTTTTTTCGGCATGAATATCGCGTTCAACTGCGTCAAGATCGAGGAAGCGAACTGCTTCAACGGGCATCCAGACTAAGCTGCAATTTCCACAATTGGAATTTCAAACCTGATGGTGGGGGCAATCGGCAGGTTGCGCACCCACGCATCCAACTGCCATGAGGCTTCCGCAACGCACATCAATCCCTGTCGATACAAAGCTGACAGTTGGGCGCAGGCAGGGCGATTCTTTGCCGTAGAGATTTTTGCTGGCGTCGTTGTCCGGGCGAAGCGTGGAAGTTCGTTTCGCGCAGACACAATCGCACGCCGCTGCCGCGAGAGACCCCGCTGTGCGCTACGACTTGGACATTTGAGATTTAATCAGGCCGACAATAGCCATCACGATAGCGCCCCC
>Ga0306920_100014720_pt1 | contig 10694 bp, 9 predicted proteins | sample flu12Cox44000170_FD_204666 | JGI IMG/M metagenome (GOLD analysis project Ga0306920, IMG submission 204666) | Lab enrichment of tropical soil microbial communities from Luquillo Experimental Forest, Puerto Rico - flux4day.12C.oxic.44.000.170 (v2)... | ecosystem: Environmental > Terrestrial >... | reverse complement strand
CCGTGTCGTCAAACGCTCTCTGCACGAACGCAGGGCGATGCTCGACAATGCCCCATTTCTCGCACACTCGATAGAGTTTTTGATCCCATGTCATTCATTGTGGGATAGGCACTACTACACTGTGGGGGTGAAGCTTTATGACTGGATCGCCGGACGGCAGAATCTCTCGCCAAGTCGGTATTATCCGAGGACCGACGTCCTGCGGCGGATGGCACTGCTGAGCCCTGCGCGCCTTCGCGGCACCGTTACATACTCCGATGGCCAGTTCGATGATGCGCGTTACGGCATGGTGTTGATCAACAACTTCGAAGAATGCGGTGGTGAAGCACTGAACTATGGGCGCGTGGTCGAATTGGAGAAGACGAACAAGGGTAAAATCTGCGGGGTCGCCGTAGAAGACCAACTGACGCGACAGCGCTTCGCGGTGAATGCAAGGGTTGTGGTCAACGCAACCGGACCGTTCGCCGACCAGCTTCGGCTTATGGCAAATTCAAAGCTGCCGGGTCGCCTGCGTCTGAGCAAAGGCGTACACATCGTCTTGCCGCTGACAGCGGAGAACATGACCAATGCAATTCTTGTACCCAAGACCGACGATAACCGGGTGATCTTCGCCATCCCCTGGCTTGGCCGCCTGCTGGTCGGCACCACCGATACGGAAATTGCGCCCGGCGAGGAGGTGTTCGTCACAAGGGAGGAAGTTGACTTCCTGTTGCAGCAACTCAACCGATACATTTTGCCGCCATTCCATCGCGAGCAAATTGTCAGCGCGTTTGGAGGTGTGCGGCCGCTGGTGAGCTCGGGCGTTCGCGCCACCCGGAAGCTGATTCGCGACTACGAGGTGGAGATGGACTCCGAAAGCGGGCTAATCAGCGTGCTCGGCGGGAAATGGACGACCTACCGCGCTATGGCCGAAGATGCGATCAACGTTGTTCAGCGGCAGCTCGGAGTGCCGGTGACTTCGGCGCTCACTCGTCAGCATCCGTTGACCGGAAGTGAAGGCTACACCGCAAACTACTGGACCACGCTTGTACGCCGCTTCAGCATCCGCCCGGAGACGGCACGCCACTTGGCGGAAAAGTATGGCACGCGGGCCGATCAGCTTTGCGCTCTGGCGCAACGCGATTCTGACCTGCAGCTGCCGCTGGTTGAAGGATTCCCTGCGATTCGCGCCGAGGTAGCGTATTCCGTAGAAGTCGAAGCGGCGCTCACGCTCGAAGATGTGCTGGCGCGCCGCATCGGTTTGCAACTCTTTGATTGGAAGCTGGCAATGAAAGCTGCTTCGACGGCCGCTCAAATCATGCGCCCGCTGCTCGGATGGGACGAGGCCCATACCCGGATTGCGATCGAAGAATACGTGGCTCGGATCGCCACCGCGATGCGCAGAATTGATTTGAAGCCATACGCTTCGGCGTCGTAGAAAGCTCTGCTACGCCCAAAAGTACGATTCACGGAGGCACTTTCATCCACTCCGCCCGAGAACTCATGCCCGCTTACATCGGAGCTATCGATCAAGGTACAACCAGCACGCGATTCATCATCTTCGACCGGCGCGGCAGGATCGTTGCCAGCGCGCAGAAGGAGCATCGGCAGATTTATCCGCAGCCCGGCTGGGTGGAACATGATCCGGAAGAAATCCGGCAGAACACCTGCGAGGTGATCGCGAAGGCGATGCAGCAAGCAAATTTCGAGGCACGCGACCTCGCCGCCATTGGAATTACCAACCAACGCGAGACCACAGTGGTGTGGAACCGCAAAACCGGCGAGGCACTCTGTAATGCCATCGTCTGGCAAGATACGCGCGTGAGCGCTTACATAGCAGCCTATGCAGCTGATGGCGGGCAGGACCGCTTTCGCCAGCAGACTGGCCTTCCCCTAGCCACGTACTTCAGCGGGCTTAAGATTCGCTGGATTCTCGAAAACGTTCCGCGCGCGCGCCCGCAAGCCGAATCGGGCGATGTTCTGTTCGGCAACATTGACACTTATCTGATCTGGAAGCTGACAGGCGGAACCAGCGGCGGGCTTCACGTGACCGATGTAACCAACGCCAGTCGCACCCAGATGCTGAATCTCGAATCATTGCAGTGGGACCGGCAGATGCTCGTGGCATTTGGAATTCCGAGAGCTATGCTGCCGCAAGTTGCCTCCAGCAGCGAAATCTACGGCGAGATCACACTGACCCCTGTCGCCGGCGTTCCGCTTGCAGGCGATCTCGGTGACCAACAGGCCGCGCTGGTGGGACAAACCTGCTTCCAGCCTGGGCAGGCCAAGAACACCTATGGCACCGGTTGTTTTCTGCTGCTGAATACAGGAAAGAAACCGGTGCAGTCGCATCACGGGTTGCTGACCACCGTGGCTTACAAGCTCGGAGATGCTCCCGCTCATTACGCGTTGGAAGGAAGCATTGCGGTCACTGGCGCGCTAGTGCAGTGGTTGCGCGACAATCTGGGCTTGATCGACAGCAGCTCCAAGATCGAAGCCCTCGCCCGGCAGGTTGACGATAATGGCGGCGTGTATTTCGTTCCCGCGTTTTCGGGACTGTTCGCACCATACTGGAAAGCAAACGCTCGCGGCGTTGTTGCGGGGCTTACCGCGTATGCAAATAAATCGCACCTCGCGCGTGCGGTGCTCGAAGCCACGGCGTACCAGACCCGCGAAGTGGTCGAAGCCATGGAGAAAGATTCCGGGATCCGGCTGGCGGTGCTCCGCGCCGATGGCGGAATGACGGATAACGACCTGCTAATGCAGTTCCAGGCCGACATTCTGGCGCGTGAGGTGGTGCGTCCTGCGATCCGCGAGACCACCGCGCTTGGTGCGGCCTGTGCCGCAGGACTGGCAGTCGGATTCTTCAGCGGCATCGAGGACCTTTGCGAACAGTGGTCACTGGAAAAGACGTGGACGCCAATCATGCCGACAGAACAACGCGAAGCTCTGTATGGCCAGTGGAAGAAAGCTGTCGATCGCACTTTCGACTGGGCAGACTGAGTGGCGACGCCACATTACGCCAGCAAATACAGCAGGTTACGGCTGGGTTACAAATCCGCTTGAAGCAGTTCTGGCGCTATGCTAGTTTCATGATCGCAACATTCGGAGGTCTGCTGAATGGCAGCACAGGTACGGGAGCAGCTTCTTGCCAGCAATGAACAGTTCCGCCAGTTGGCAACTCAACATTCACAGTATGCGCAGCAACTCGAAACCCTCGTTCAAAAGAAATATCTTTCTGAGGAAGAGAAGATCGAGGAAGTGCGACTGAAGAAGCTGAAGCTCCGCCTGAAAGACCAGATGCAAAGCCTGGAACAGAAGTTCCTCGCCGACCACCAGGTCGCATAATCACCTCTGAGCCCGCCACTGCGGCGGTTGGGAGCCGTCTCCCGACTGCCCTACGTAATCTCTGCACCTCAGAGCCGTGCAGGGCGATGCTTTTCTGGTGGCTTGCAACGAGCATCCAGCGACTGGTGTCCCGCCCCTCTGGGCTGCGCAAAACCTGATTCCGTTGATGAGGCAAACCGACGTGCACGCGAGGCACACCTATACTGGTGCGACTCTGCGTGCACAACGGGCATTTTCCAGGACCGGAGAGTAACTGTTTATTGGTCCGAATGGAAGAAGTAGTAGTCAGCCGTGTAGGGCACGAGCTGAGTCTGACCCACTGAGCAGGAGGTAGTAGGGGCGGCTCCGCCTTTGGTATTTAAGCGTTGAACGAATGTGGCATTGGCCAGGAGTTTACCTCCCGTTGGCCCCGCCTGATTCCCAACTGACTGCAATAAGAGGCAGGGAATCGCACCAGTGTTCGGGCAACTCGCGTCGGTGCCGGCGACAATCGTGTGGTCCTTCTGCGGCGACGGTACTGCTGCCCACACCTTGCTGGAATCGAAGGAACTCTGCCACGTCGCGTTGCCTCCGAGTGGTACCGGGTTGGGAGCGTTCTCGTTGGGGTTTTGATCGATGCTGGCAAAGTGAGTGATAATCTGGACGGACTGCCCGAAGATGTCCGCAAAAAGCGTGGCCTCGGGGCGGGCGGGGTTGATAGTCCAGGACGTGTCACCCGTATTTGTTGGCAGGCAAACATAGCCTTGACTGCCGAAGGCATGGCCGACTAAGAACGCTGATGTTCCCTGCGGCGGCGTGATGGCAGGTGGAGTGGGAGGGGGTACAACATTCTGCGCTTCCACGTGAATGGCAGTGCCGAAGATACTTCCAAGTACCAGTACGGCCGCGAACATACCCCGAGACCTCAGAGTCTTCATCGTTTTCTGACCAAGGTTAAACTTCATTCCTGTATTCTCCATTTCTCTGTTTCTTAAAGGTTTTACGAACGGTTAATGTTTTAAGCACACAACTGGCCTGAGCTGTTCGCCGTATCACCGCATTCGGATCAACAGGTCTTACATATACAAGTTGTTAGTGCCTACTGCTGGAAAGTTACTTGCGAAGCCGCAACTGGCCTCACTAGTTATGACGAGATACAAGGAGACTTTGCTTTTCGGGGAAGGCCAACTCTATTCGTTGCCCCAAAAGCGATACGGTTGACCAGAGCAACGGAAAAAGTTCATGAGATGGTCAAGCGAGAATCGCCCGAGGCTCCTGAGTCTATTTCCTGTAGAGCGTACGTATGGATCAAAGTGTTATTGCAAGACGGGCTGAATAGGGCTTCCCGGAGAAACTAAAGGAGTCGGGATTTGAGTTAGATCGCGGTCTCTCATCGCGGAATGGCAAACCATGCACGATTGCTGCGTAGACTTTCCTTCCTGGGAGACCTGAGCATAAGTCAGCCCGTGCTGTGACCAGGTAACAACCTTGTAGTCGCCAACCATGCTGTAGTGGAAAGTAACCTTCTTATAGTGGACTTGGACTCCTCCTGAAGCGACAGCCACGGAATCGGGTGCTACCATCAGGCTTACCGGGCCCGTGCGCATTTGGTAGGCGATGTATGCAGCAGTCTTGCCGCCGACTTGCACCAGCCTTGCGCCCTCGAGACGGTAAGGGCGCTCCTCGCCTGGGGCTGGAGGGGACGCCGGCAATGCGAGGGAATACGGCAACTTCATCCTTAGCCATTCATTGAGTGTCTGCTGCGAATCCGGGCGGACTTCGAGCGCGAGACTTCCCTCAGCGTGCTGCCTGTGAGTACGAACAGCGAATTCACCAAACTTCGGCCCTGAGAGTGACGCCGGTGATGACAATCGTTTGGTGCTTAACACTGCGACAATCGCTATTACCGCCACGGCCGGCGCCAACCACCTTACGAGCAGCCAACGTCGCGCGTGAGCTCTCACCTCTGAAGAGGCGGGATCGGACCGCAATAGCACCTTCGCCTCAGCCAGCAGCCCTGCCTCCTGTGTCAGGCTTTTGGCGGAAACAGCGGCGCGAAGCAGTGGTCCGCAGTGGTCGCAGAGCGCGGCATGTGCGATCAACTGCCTGGTCTTCAACTCTGGCCACGATCCGGCGGCGATTTCTTGCCAGTCAATATCTTCACCCCGGGGGCAAGCGGTCCCCGGCGATGGTGCTTCCGAGTTAGCTCCATCGGTGAGGCCGTTCACCAGTTGCCGGTATCGCGATACCTTAGCGCTGCATTCCGCACAAGAAAGCAGGTGATGATTGGCCTCGCGAAGCTCGTCCGGAGCAAGCCTGAGGAGCTTGTTGCCGGTCTCAGAAGCTGAGGGTACTAGAGCGTTCAGCTCTTGGTTATCGATATGCTTGTCGAATGGACGCCCCAATTCTGACACTCCCCTGTCACTCAATACGTATTCCTGAGGGAATTTGCTCTTGACTTTGCTCCTGGTCATCGTCGTAATCCGATTGGATTCCAAGGATCTGATCGCGAACGAGGTGCTTCAGGCGCTCAATCACGCTTCCAACTCCCTTGGCACTCAGTCCGATGGTAGGCAGAGAGGCAATTTCTTTGGTGCTCATTCCCTGCCGAAAATAGAGCCAGAAAATCGTACGGTCACGCTCCATGTCGGGTCCGGTCAAGCTACGCTTCAAGAGGTCGTCGATTTCACTTAAGAAGACTCGCAAAGCGATTTTCTCCTGGCTGCCGTGGATCTCCGTCCCCGCCTCGGGGTCGACGTCAGTCGTGGAAATATGAGGCTTATCGCCGCCGGATGATTGACTTTGGCCATGCCGGAAATAATCGTGAGTGGCATTGGCGGCAGTTCGCTTGAGATATCCCAAAATAGCGTCGGGGTGCTGAATCGCAAATTCTCGCAGCAACTGACGGCCGCCTTCCCAGAGTTTGAGGTAGGTTACCTGGATCAGGTCTTCTACCAGGGATCGAGAACGCGCTCCCCACAGAGAGGCCGTGCGCGTGATGATAAGGCCAATGGGCTTTTCGATCCGGCAAACGAACTCCTCCCATGCCTCTTCATCACAGGGTCCAGCGCATAGGCAGACCACGTCCTTTAAAGACAAAGACGAATATTGCGTTGTTCTGGCAGTGTTCGACATCCTGATTCCGGTCAGAGTCATCCAGACGCTCGGCTCTCTGCCGAACTTCCTGTTTGGGAAACGAAACCAAGCCTCCCGACGCCTGCGGATTGGATGTTGTTAGGAACTCTCCTCGTGTAAAAACATTGTCAGCACTGGGTCAACAATGCTGAGCTAACTCCACCCACTCGCCTATCGGGTGTGAGTCTCTTGAGCGTGATGAATAACAAAGACGCTTTTGCACGCGCGTTAGCGCTCTGCCAAAATCCGCGGCAACCGGGTCTCAGAGGTACTTTCCCTTGTAGATCCCGTCCGGTAACCATGCCCACCATCCTCGATGCCAGTGGATTTGTTGCTGCATGAGTGCCCATCTCCGGCACGTCTTATAATCATCCCATCAACAATGGTGCGTGACGGCTACTACTACGGGCTGGCCTTTGCAGCAATTGCGCTGCTACTCGGCTGGCTGACGATTCCTGCGCTGGCCATTGTGCCGCTGCTGCTGGCCGGGTTTTTCCTCTGGTTCTTTCGCGATCCCGAGCGCGAAATTCCGGCCATAGAAGGCGCCATTGTCTCTCCCGCAGACGGAAAGGTTACTGACATATCGGTCATTGATGTAGACGGCGAGCCACGCACCCGCATCAGCATCTTCCTGAATGTCTTCAATGTTCACGTGAACCGCTCGCCCGCAGCCGGAGCCATCACGGATGTTCGCTATCAGAAGGGTAAGTTCGCTAATGCAATGGGCGCGATCTCGGCCGATCAGAACGAGCAGAACATCGTCAGCTTGAATACAGTGCACGGCCCGATCGTGTTCAAGCAAATCGCGGGGCTATTGGCGCGGCGTATCGTGTTCACCAAGCGTACCGGCGACACGGTTGCGCGAGGTGAGCGCGTCGGGCTGATCAAGTTCGGCTCGCGGACGGACGTGATCTTCCCCGCCGATGCGCAGATGAAGGTTCGCATGGGCGATCACGTGAAAGGCGGGTCAACTGTGCTGGCGATTGCGCAACCGCAGAGCGTCACGCTGTCGCAGCGCGAGATGGCGGAAGTGCAATGACTGTGTCAGCCGAGCACCGATTTCCGGAAGCGACGAGGCGCCGCCCGCGAAAGGGACTCTATATTCTGCCTTCCGCCTTTACCGCAGCCAATATCGCCGCAGGATATTACGCGATTTCGCAAGCCGTCATGGGCGCGGGCGGCGATTACCGGCACCTGGATCATGCTGCCCAGGCCATCGGCTTTGCTATTGTCTTCGACTTCTTTGACGGCGCAGTTGCGAGGCTGACGAACACCGCCAGCGCCTTCGGTCGCGAGCTGGACTCTCTGGCCGACGTAATTACCTTTGGCGTTGCCCCAGCCGTCCTCGCTTGGATATGGGGCTTTCGCATGCTGCCGCAGAACTTCGATCCCGATGTGCGGGCGCGAGTGTTGCAGCTTGGTGGAATCGCAACCTTCGTCTTCCTGCTGGCTGGAGCTTCACGTCTGGCGCGCTTCAATATTCAAGTCAATCCGCAACCTTCCAACCCAGGCCGGCCCGGTCGCAAGTATTTTGTGGGTATGCCCATCCCAGCGGGGGCCGGCGCCATTGCAGCCGTGGTGCACCTGGTACAAGGAAGTCCGCTGCAATGGTGGCCGTTGTCCATTGGTTGGGCAGTATTTGTGTTCGCCGTGTCCTTCCTGATGGTCAGCACCTGGCGATTTTTCAGCCTGAAGGGAACGAATTTCCGGCAACAGCAGAATTTTCGCTGGCTGATTGGGCTAGGCGCCCTGATCGCGCTGATCTGGTTCGCCTCTCAATATGCGCTCTTCCTGCTGGCCCTCGTGTACATTCTTTCTGGGGTTCTGGCACGGCTGTCGTTCGTGTTCCGGCGCAGCAACGTGCCGCATCCCCCGCCTCAGGACGAGGCTTCACACGCTTGACGAAGAATGGTCCCAAGAGCCCGGCCTCACCGTCTCAGGCAGGAAGCTGGCGCGGCGAATTCCGCGTCGCCGTTGTCGGTGCGGCCACCTTAAAAGGGCGTGAGCTGAAAGACGTGCTCGCGGAACGCAATTTTCCCGCGCGTGACACACGCCTGCTTGATGACGAGGAGTCACTGGGGCAACTCGAAACAGTTGGCGACGAGCCGACCTTCATCCAGAGCGTTCTGCCGGAACATCTGGAAAATGTTGATTTCACATTTTTTGCTTCCGATGAGGCCTACACGCATCGCACGTGGCAAATGGCACGCAAGGCGGGCAGCGACATCATTGATCTCTCCTACGCGCTCGAGGGAGAAACTGGCGTGAGCCTTCGCGCCCCGTGGGTTGAGCGCGAGTTGGCCGCGTCGCCGAAAATTGATTTCGGCGGAGCGCCGGTCGCCGTCGCCCACCCTGCCGCCATGGTGTTGGCGTTGCTGCTTCTGCGGGTGCAAAAGGCGGGCGAGATCGCCCGAGCCGTAGTCACGGCGTTCGAGCCTGCCTCCGAGCACGGCCGCCGCGGCATGGACGAGCTGCATGAACAGACTGTGAATCTACTCTCGTTCCAGCAGCTGCCGAGGAGCGTTTTCGATGCCCAGGTTGCATTCAACCTGGTTGACCGTTATGGGGAGAAGTCGCTTCCGACACTCGCGTCAGTCGAGGGCCGCATCCAGCGTCATTTCCGCACGATTGTGGCCGGAAGAGTGCCGGTGCCGTCCTTGATGCTGCTCCAGGCGCCCATCTTTCATGGCCATGCTTTTTCGATATACATTGAGATGACCGCCCCCGTGCAGGTTGAGCAGCTTACGCGCGCCCTCGCTGGCGAGCATGTGGAGATCGCGCAGGGTACTGAAGACTCGCCCAGCAACGTGAACGCCGCCGGTCAGGAACAGATACAGGTGACGCTGCGACACGATCCTGAGCACGCTAGTGGAGTTTGGCTGTGGGCGGCTTCCGATAACCTCCGGCTCGCGGCGGTCGCCGCCGTGGAGTGTGCCGAAGGCCTGATCGCCGGCCGTCCCCGCGGGAAGGTGCAGTGAGCGGCCGATCACGTCTGAGAAAGTTATTCCTCGCGGCTGCCCTGCTGTTAGTGGGTTGTCTGGGCTGTGGCTATCACGCCAGCGGCAAAGCGGTGCGATTGCCGCAGAACGTCCGCTCTATCTATGTGCCGGGTTTTGGGAATGTTACCCAGGCTTTTCGCGTGGAGCAGGTCCTAACTGCCGCCGTGGTGCAGGAGCTGCGCAGCCGCACCAACTTCGAGGTACTAGTGTCCAATACCGGTTCGGCTGACGCGACGTTGAATGGCGTAGTGACGTACGCCAGAACCAGCCCGCTGACCTTCGATTCTCAAACCGGGAACGTATCATCTTCGCTGCTGGAAATCGGGATGAAAGTTTCGCTCACCGATCGAGAAGGCAAGGTGCTCTGGAGCAATCCGAACTATCTGTACCGCGCGCAGTACGAGCTATCCCAGGACGCAGCCAGTTTCTTCGAGGAAGAGTCCCCTGCCGCGCAGCGCATTGCCAATGACTTTGCGAAGACCCTGGTCAGCAACATCGTGGAGGCCTACTGATGCGCAGCTTCGCGGCGTCAGATCGCTTCATAGCCGATATGCGCGCGCGCAAGCTGGCAGCGGGCTATGTGTTTGTTGGCGATGAGGCGTTCTTCCGGCGCAAGTGCCGGGATGCGATTTTCCAGCACCTGGTGCCTGAGGATGTGCGCGAGCTCAGCGTGTACGACATGGACCTGGCGGAGGTCGAACTGCGTGAGATCCTCGACCGCGCGCGCACGCCGTCGCTGATGGCGCCGTTTCAGGTGTTTTTCATTCGGGGTGTCAAGAACCTCTATGGACGCGGCAAGCACGACGAGGAGTTCGGCGCCATCAAAGAATATTTCGACGATCCTAATCCCGACGCAATGCTGGTGTTTGTCGCCGACCACATCAACATTCCTGCCGACGTTCGGCGAATGGACATGAGCGATAAGGAGCGCTATGAGCGCATCCGCGAAACTTTGGGCGACCATTGCACCGTACTGGAATTTGGCCGCGTAGAAGAAGGCGATGCGGTGAAGTGGGCGGTGGACACAGCGGCCGCGCAGGGCGTGAAACTGGACACGGATGCGGCCCGTGAGTTGGTTGATTCGCTGGGCGGCGACATGATGATGATCGCCAATGAGCTCGAGAAACTAATACTGTTTGTGGGCAAACGGAAGCGAATCGGGCTTGGCGATGTGGAGACCCTGGTGCTCGCCGCCAAGCAGCGTTCGTTTTATGAGCTGACCGACGCGATCTCGTCACGCGACCGCGGGCGGGC
>Ga0306920_100014719_pt1 | contig 10694 bp, 11 predicted proteins | sample flu12Cox44000170_FD_204666 | JGI IMG/M metagenome (GOLD analysis project Ga0306920, IMG submission 204666) | Lab enrichment of tropical soil microbial communities from Luquillo Experimental Forest, Puerto Rico - flux4day.12C.oxic.44.000.170 (v2)... | ecosystem: Environmental > Terrestrial >... | reverse complement strand
GCAGGTGCATGGCCCGGGCCAGGTCGGCCATCACCATGACGGCGCCCTTGAGCACGCCGACGAGCAGCAGGTCCCGGCCGGCGTAGTCGGCGTCGATCTGGGCGGCGAGCTCGCCGATGCGCGCCTGGAGCTGGTCGGCGGTGATCAGCACCTGCTTCAGCTCGTCGCCCATGTCACGTTCGTCCAACGGGGCTCCCCTCACTCGTGAACCACACCTTGCCATCGCGGCGGCGGGCCCGCATCCCGCCCGGCAGGTCGACCCAGCGCTGCCCGCGCCACGCGGTGACCAGGGCGTCGATCCGGTCCACGTGCCCGGCGGTGAGCGCCCCGTGCGGGCAGCCCGCCATGATCGCCGCGTCGCGCAGCACCCGGGCCCTGATGGCCTGGGGCAGCGCGGCCAGCCAGGTTGCGTCCAGGCCGGCCGGATCCGAGGCGCTGTTGCGGAGCTGTCCGCTTTCCGCGAACGCCAGGTCGTCCAGGCACTCGGCGTCGGCGCGCAGCTGGCCGGCCGTGCGGGCCAGCGCCTCGGCCACGCCCGGGCCGAGGGCGGCCTCGAGCGCGGGCAGCGCCTGGTGCCGGACCCGGGCCCGGGTGAAGCGGAAGTCCCGGTTGTGCGGGTCCTGCCAGGGCTCAAGGCCCAGCTCGGCGCAGGCGGCGCCGGTGGTCGCCCGGCGTACGGCCAGCAGCGGCCTGCGGTACGGGCCGCGCCGGGCGGGCATCCCGGCCAGCGACCGGCCGCCGGACCCGCGGGCCAGCCCGAGCAGGACGGTCTCCGCCTGGTCGTCGAGGGTGTGGCCGAGCAGGACCACGGCGGCGGCGCACTCCCTGGCGGCCACGTCGAGGGCGGCGTACCTGGCCCGGCGGGCCGCGGCTTCCGGGCCCGCGGCCGTCGCGGGCGGCGGCACCGTAACGGTGGCGCGGCGCACCGGGTCGAGCCCCAGGCCGGACAGCAGGGCGAGGACTTCCCCGGCCCGTTCGGCCGAACCTGGCTGCAACCCGTGATCGACGGTCACCCCGCCCGCCCGCAGGCCCAGCCGCGGCGCGACGAAGGCGGCGGCCGCGGCCAGCGCGAGCGAGTCGGCGCCGCCTGAGCACGCCACCAGCACCAGGTCACCGGCGGCCAGGTCGGCCAGGCAGGCCCGCACCGCGCGGCGGACCTCGGCGACCGCGACGCCGGGCCCCATGGCTACACGCCGGATACGACCCGCTCCACCCACTGGTGCGGGTGGGCGAACTCCTCCTTGGTCGGCAGGGTCTCCGGGGACGTCCAGACCTTGTTGAAATCGGCCATGCCGACCTCGTCCACGACCGCCTTGACGAACCGGGAGCCCTCGGCGTACTGCTTCATCTTGAGGTCGATGCCGAGCATGCGGCGGATGGCCTGCTCGATCCGGCCCTGCGAGCCGCGGCGGGCGTTGAACCGCTCCCTGATGTGCTCGACCGAGGGCACCACCTGCGGCCCGACCGCGTCCATGACGTAGTCGCCGTGGCCTTCCACCAGCGTCATCACGGACGTCAGCCGGTCCATGATCTCCTTCTGCCTGGGGGTGGCCACCGCGTCGATCAGGCTGCCGCCGTCACCGCCGCGCACCGCGCCCGCCATCGCGTCGGCCGCCGACCTGACCCGCTGCAGCATCGCCGCCGGGTCGAGCTCGGAGGCGAGCAGGAACTCGGTCATCTGGCTCTGCACGTAGTCGCGCAGCCACGGCACCGCGGTGAACTGCAACCGGTGGGTTTCCTCGTGCAGGCACACCCAGCGCCGGAAGTCGTGCGTGTCGACGCCGAGTTCGCGTTCGACCATGACGATGTTCGGCGCCACCAGGGTGAGCCGCCCCGGCTGCTCGCCGTCGACCGGGGAGGTCTCGGGCGGCAGGAACAGCTCGTACTGGCCGAGCACCCGGGAGGACAGGTAGGCCAGGATCAGCCCGGCCTGGATACCGGTGACCCGCGAACCCACCGCGGTCACCACTCCGCCGGGCCGTGACGCCGCCGACCCGCCGCCGGGCGCGCGTTCCCGCAACTGCTCCACCAGCGGCTCGAGCACGACGCGGAAGCCGTCCACGTTCGCCCGTATCCAACCCGGCCGGTCCACCACCGCGACCCGGCCCAGGGATCCGTCGCGGCTGGCCGACATTCCGGTGACCTCGTGGACCGGCTGCTGGACGGCGCCGGCCAGGTCACGTAGCTCTGAGACCGTCCGCCTCGCCTCGGCCAGGCTCACCTGCGGCCCGGGCCTGGCCCACCGGGTTCCGGTGGAAATCGCGACGTCCCAGTCGATCATCTGCGTGCTGCTCACAGTCCAACGGTACGTGCTGCCGCCAGCGCCCGTAACCGGCAGCCGCAGTTGGCCAGTGCGGCGGCCGCGTCGTCGAGGGCGTTCGCGGCCGGGCGCAGCATCCCGGCGGCCGGGACCCTGTCGGCCATGAAGGCGAACGCCAGCGTCTGGCCGGTCCGGTCGGTGACCAGCCCGGACAGCGTGGTCACCGTGCTCAGGTTGCCGGTCTTGGCCCGGACCGAGCCGAGCGCCGGGCCGCCGATGCCGGCGAACACGCTCTGCCCGGCGGACAGCGTGCCGGAGAAGCCCGCCACCGGCAGGCCGACCAGGAGGGCGCGGATCTTGCCGTTGGCGGTGGCCTGCTGGAGCACGCTGACCAGGGTGGCCGGGGCGATCTTGTCCTGCGGGGACAGGCCGCTGCCGTCGACCAGGTGCAGGCCGCTGGTGCTGATGCCGAGGTGCTGCAGCCCGGCGGTCACGGCCGCGGCCGCACCGCTGTACGAGGCGGGCTTCCCTGTCCTGACGGCGACCTGCCGGGCGAGGTTCTCCGCGATCACGTTGTTGCTCTCCTCGAGCATCTGCTGCACGATCGCGGATAGCGGCGGGGAGTTTGTACTGGCCAAGGTCTTGGCGTCCTGCTGGGCTGGTCGTGCTGCCGGGGATCCGGCGACGTGGATGCCGTCGGCGGTGAGCAGAGCCGCGAACGACCGTGCCGCCTGGCCGGCCGGGTCGGTGGTCCGGGCGCGCAGGTTGTACGGGTCGTCGGAGTCCTCGGGTTCGCCGCTGCTGGTGAGCCGGCCCTGGTCCACCTCCAGGGCGCTGATCGGGGTGACGTCGCCGGTGCTGACGTAGGCGGCCGGCCAGCCGGGCGCCAGGCCGGGGCCGGTGTAGAGCGTGTCGTCGTACCCGAGGCTGACGGTGCCCTGCCCCTGGCGCTTGAGCGCCTGCGCGGTCTGCCTGGCCAGGCCGGCCAGGGTGGCGGGCTGGGGGTACTGCCCGGCCGGGTACGGGTGCACCGCGAGGGTGGGATCGCCGCCGCCGACCAGGATGACGCTGCCTGAGGTGGCGCCGTTTACCACCTTGGTGGTGAACGTGGCGCCCGGGCCGAGCGCGGCGAGCACGGCGGCGGAGGTGACCAGCTTGGTGGTCGAGGCGGGCGTCGATGGCTGGCCCTGGTGCTGGGACCACAGGACTTCGCCGGTGGCGGGGTCGGCCACCACGGCCGACACCTGAGGGCCGAGCGCGCTGGCGGACAGCGGGCCGGCCAGCGCCGACTGCAGGCCGCTCTTGGTGGGGAGGGAGCCCGTGCCGGGGTCTGGGGACAGGACCGGGCCGGCGCTGGTGACCGGTCTCGCGGCGACGGTGGGGACCTTGAGGGCGGCGAGGCGGGGCGGGAGCATGCGGGCCACGGTGATGCCCGCCGCCAGCGTGAACACGTTGATCATGGCGAGCGTCAGCACGGCCGCTAGCCGGGTGCGGCGCACCATGACCTACCACCTTGCGCGAGGACGATCGGGACTAGGAGTTAACCACCAAGCCCAGCCCGGAGCGAACCCGCCGGGGCTGGTTTCATGAACAGGAACGGGCGCCTGGGCTTATTTCGCAGCGGGGGCACGTAGCCCCTGGTGCTGCTGCGCCTTCGGCACGCTGCCGTGGCTCGTGATACGTGCCCTGCCTCCCTCGGCGCATCTCGCGCGGGTGACTTCATGATCCTGGCCAGAAACCGGTGCCATTTGCCCCGAATTGGCCACGATCATGGTTCGCCCATATTGTCGATTGTCTACAGAATATGTAGGTAAAGGGCGGAGGGCCGGGCACTGGCATAGGGTAGCGTGGGCGCGGTTGCCACTCCGGGCAGCCAGGATTGGGGGTCTCCTGACTGTGCCTCGCTATCGCAGGGTCGTGGTCAAGCTCAGTGGCGAGGCGCTCGCCGGATCGGGAAGCTCCGGGGTCGACCCGGCCAGCCTGTCCCGTGTAGCCCAGGAAGTTCTCTCCGTGCACGATCTCGGCGTGCAGGTGGCGGTGGTCGTCGGCGGCGGGAACTACTTCCGCGGCCGGATGGCCGAGGGCTGGGGCATCAGCCGGGCCGAGGCGGACAACATCGGCATGCTCGGCACGATCATGAACGCGCTCATGCTCCGCGGGGCGCTCACCGCCAGGACAGAGGCCGACGTCCGGGTGATGACCGCGGTGCCGATCCACAGCGTGGCCGAGCCCTTCATCAGGCTCCGGGCGATGCATCACCTGGACCGGGGCATGATCGTGCTGCTCGCGGGCGGCATCGGCCAGCCCTACGTGACCACCGACTACCCTGCGGTGCAGCGGGCGCTCGAGCTGGACGCCGACGCGCTGCTGGTGGCCAAGCGGGGCGTGGACGGGGTCTACGACAGCGACCCTCACCTCAACCCGGACGCGGTCCGGTTCACCCGGCTGACCTACGACGAGGCGCTGGCGGTCGGCGTGCGGATCATGGACACCAGCGCGTTCGTGCTGGCCAACGAGCAGTCGCTGACCATGCACGTGTTCGACGTGGCCGCCGCGGGTGTGATGCGCGAGATCTGCGAGGGCGCCGAGCACGGGACGCGGATCAGCGTCAAGTAAGGGCGTTTCCCCCGGGCCCGTTCGGCATCAGACCAGAGCGGCCTGGTCGTAGCCTGCCGTCGGCGTCCCGGAGAAGAGGTTGTGAGCCTCGGTCCACCGCCGGGTCGCGTCGAAGTTCTCGCTGGTGTACGGGAGAAAGACGATGCGCTCGCCGGTCCCGAACGCCCGCACGTCGACCTGATCCCGGTACTTCTCCGGCACGGACCGCAGGTGGTAGTGCTTGAAGAGTTCGGGGCGGAGGTCGATCTCCATCTGCGCGCGGCGCAGCGCGGCCAGGTACTTGTCGATGTCGGCCTTGCTGGCCTCGGATCCGGTCACCAGGAACCCGATCATGAACGTGGCGTCCACGACCTTGCGGAACCCGAAGGCCTCGGCGACGTACAGCGGCACCCCCCACGCGGTGGCCGCCCGTACCTCGCGGTCGAGCAGCGCGTCCAGGCGCTCGTTGGGCGGGCCCTGGAAGGTGAGCTTCACGTCATCCGGGCCGAGCACGCTCTCCAGCGCCTGCACCGTGGCGAAGTGGCTGCCGGAGTGGTAGCCGACGCCGATCGGCACCCCGGCCAGGTCCTCCGGGCGGCGGATGGGCGACTCGGGCGGCACCACGATGGCGCACGGTGCCACGGAGTAGGCCGTGGTCACCAGCTGGCCGGCCCGCTCGCTCGCCGCGGCGTTCGTGGCCCAGTGGCAGGCGCAGCTCACGTCGGCGCCGTCGCGGCCCGCCCCGAACGTCTCGAACGCGCCGGTCCTGACCTCCCCGGCGTTGTCCCGCTGGACGGCGTGGATGCCGTAATCCCCGCTGTCGAGGATGAAGGTGTACTCCAGGCCCTCGGCGGCGAAGAAGCCCTTCTCTTCGGCGACCCACTCCTGCAGACGGCCATGCGGCATGATCCTGAGCGGCATGTGCTCCTCCTTGAACGCCGGCGTGGCCAGCCTAACCCGCTGGCTTAGAGTCGCCTCATGGCGCAGGAACCTTCGACCCGGGTGCTTCCGCACGAGCTGCCGGCCTCGCTGCGGGAGGCCGGCCTGGACAACTGGATCCGCGAGCCGCTGGACGACGCCGTCGACCGGCGGCGCCGCATCATCTTTCCCCCGGCCGCGGCGGTCCTGGGCACGCCCGCCCGCGGCCACCAGGGCGCGCTGCTGGCCGAGACGCGGCACCCCGACACGCTGTTCATGATGGGCGACAACCCGGCGCTGCCCACGATGCCGGAACGGCCGACGTTGCGGGACTTCTACCTGCTCAGGTTCGACCCGCTCCCCCGCACCCACCTGCTGCAGAGCGCCCGCGTGGCCAGGGAGAACGGGCTCGACGAGAAGGTGATCATGGCGTGCCTGCTGCACGACATCGCCATCGCCGGGCTGCTTTCGGCCAACCATGGCTACTGGGGGGCGCAGCTGGTCGCGCCGTACGTGGACGAGGAGGTCGCCTGGGCCATCCAGAAGCACGAGGCGCTGCGCTACTTCCCCGACGAGTCGGTGGGGTACGCCTACCCTTCCGCGTACGTGGACTATTTCGGCCCGGACTACAGCCCGCCTGCCTACATACGACGCGAGGCCGAGGCGGCGCGGCGGCACCGCTGGTACATGACGTCGCGCCTGGTGACGATCAACGACATCTACTCGTTCGACCCGAACGTGACCGCGGACTTCGACGACTTCGAGGACGTGGTGGGCCGGCACTTCCGGCAGCCGGAAGAGGGCCTCGGCTTCGACGGCTCGCCGGTGGCGCACATGTGGCGGACGATGATCTGGCCGAACAACTTCCTGTAGCTTGTCCGCCATGGAGCGCGAGATCACCTGGTACGACGTCCTCGGCGTGCTGCCCGGCGCCGAGGCGGCGAAGATCCGGCACGAGTACGACGCCAAGAAGGATCTGCTGCGGCCCGCGCTGATCTCGGGCGCCCCGTCGAACGTGCTCCAGGGGATCTCCCGGGCCCAGGGCATCCTGGACAACGCGTGGGAGGTGCTCGGCGATCCGGCGAGCCGGGGGCGCTATGACGAGTCGATCGGCCTCCGGGGCCCGGGCGGGCACCTGCGTGAGCCCGGGACCAACCCGGACGGCTCCGGGCTTGGGCCGCCGGAGACGGGCAGCGCCGGGGATCGGGGCGGGGACGCGACGGGCGGCTTCGTGACGCTGACCGGCTGGCTGGGACCGCAGCGCCGGCGCGCGAAACCAGTCGCCGTGCCCGACGTGCGCGGCCTGTTCTACAACGTGTGCCTGGAGGTGGCGGCGCGGTGGAACCTCCACGTCAGGACCGTCCGGCTGACGCCCCACCCGATGCCGGTCGAGGGCCTGGTGGTCGACCAGTCGCCACGGGCGCCCGCGGAGCTTCAGCGGCACGGGGAGCTGACCGTCAGCGTGTGGCACCCGCCCGCCCGTTAGGCTCCGGGACCTTCGGCGCAGGCGGATGGGACCTGTGGCCGCTGCCGGGGCGGTGCCAGGTCAGTGGACTGGCGCCATGACGGATCACATTGTCATCGGCGACCGCGTCCTGCTCGACGCCGGCTTCCGCGCCGCGCGGGCCCGGCTGGAGATCCTGGCCAGCGACGAGATGCTGCTGCAGGCCTCCGAAGAGGCCTACGGCGCGGGCATCACCAGCCTGGTGGCGGCGGCCGGCCCGGCCGCGGGCCTGACCAGGCTGGCCGGGGCCAACCTGGACAAGCTGACGGGAACGGACGGCTGCGCCCACACCTCGCTGAGATGGGAGGCGATAGCGGCTGACGGCACGCTGTTCACGGCCCTGGAGGCCGACCTGATGCTGTTCCCGGCCGGGGACAGGAACGCGACGCTCGCCCTGGCCGGAGGCTACCGGCCGCAGCCAGGCCAGGCCGGCGCCGGGCTGGACGAGGCGATCCTGCGCCGCTGCGCTACGGTGGCAATCCACAGCTTCATGGCCCGGGTAGCGTGTGCACTCGCCCACCCCGCGGGTACGGCGGGGCCTGCCGTCGTGCCGTGACGGACGGCCTGGCCGGTTCGAAGGAGGGCGACGTGAAGGCGCTCGTGTTCCGGCACAACCTGGCCAGGGAGGCGGCTTCGGCCATCGGCGGCCGGGTGGACCGGCGGGCGTTCGTATCCCGGTTCGCGCCGGTGCGCATCGAGGACGTTCCCGAGCTGCCGCTGCCCGCGCCCGACTGGGTGCGGGTGCGGACGACGTTCTCCGGGCTGTGCGGCTCGGACGTGAAGCAGATCCTGCTGAACGGCTCGCGCGACAACCCGCTCACCGCGCTGGTGTCGTTCCCGCACGTGCTCGGGCACGAGGTGGTCGGGCGGCGGCTCGACACCGGCGAGCGGGTGGTGCTCAACCCGTGGCTGTCGTGCGTGCCGCGCGGAATCGACCCGCCGTGCGTGGCGTGCCGGGACGGGCGGTATCCGTGGTGCCGCAACTTCCGGTCGGGCGATCTGCCGGTATCGATCCACATCGGGAACTGCGCGGCGGCGGCCGGAGCGCACGCCGAGCGGTTCGCGGCGCACGTGTCGCAGTTGTTCGCGATTCCGGACGGCGTGCCGGACGAGGCGGCGGTGCTGGCCGACCCGGTCAGCGTGTCGCTGCGGTCCGTGCTCCTCGCGCCGCCTGCCGCCGGTCAGCCGGTGCTGGTCTACGGCTCGGGGACGCTGGCGTTCGCGGTGATCGCGCTGGTGCGGTTCTTGTATCCGGATGTGGAGGTGTGGGCCGCGACGCGGCCCGGGGCGCGGGCCGCGCTGGCGGCCCGGCTCGGGGCGCACGCCGTGCTGCCCTCGGTGCCTGACGTGCTCGTCGCCTCGGTCGCGCGGCAGGTGGGAGCCTCGCCGCTGACGCCGTGGAGCGGGCGCGAGTGGTTGCAGGACGGGCCCGCGGTCGTGTACGACACGATCGGCTCGGTGGAGACCGTCGAGACGGCGCTGCGGCTGCTGGTGACCGGCGGCACCCTGGTCGTCTCGGGGGTGGAGCCGCCGAAGCGGTTCGAGTGGACGCCGCTGTACTTCAAGGAACTGCGGGTGATCGGGTCCAACGGGTTCGGCGTGGAGGAGGTGCGGGGGGTGGCCAAGCACGCGATGGAGCACTACTTCGACTTCGTGTCGTCCGGCTTCGACCTGACGCCGGTGATCACGCACCGGTTCCCGCTCGAGCGCTGGGATGAGGCGGTGCTGGCGCTGAAGGACTCGCGGCGGACCGGGGCGGTCAAGGTGCTGCTCGAGCCGGGTCGCACGCACTAGGCGCCGTCGGTGGCGAGCGCGACGAGACCGGTCCGTATTCCCGTGGTGTGCTCCCGGCGGCGGCCCTCCCGGTCAGGGCCCGGCCCGTTCGGAATCCTGGGCGCCAGGACCTCACGTTCCGGCGGGCCGGGACGTTTACCTGACGTGAGCGCCAAGCAGCCCTTCGAGGCCGTCATCGCCGCGCACGGCCCGGTGGTCCTGCGGGTCTGCCGGGCGCTGCTCGGCCCGGCAGACGCCGACGACGCCTGGTCGGAGACGTTCCTGGCCGCGCTGCGCGCCTACCCGGAGCTTCCCGGGGACGCCAACGTCGAGGCCTGGCTGGTAACGATCGCGCACCGCAAGGCGATCGACGCCACCCGCGCAGCCGCGCGCCGCGCCGTCCCGGTCGCCGACGTACCCGAGCACCCGTCCGCCGGCGGCCCCGGCCAGCGCGACCTGGATCTGCATTCGTCCTTGGCCACCCTGTCCAGAAAGCAGCGGGAGGCCATCGCCTACCACTACCTGGCGGGCCTGCCCTACGCCGAGGTCGCGGCGATCATCGGCGGCAGCGCCGAGGCCGCTCGACGCTCGGCATCCGATGGCATCGCCAGATTGCGCCGTATCCACCCCGGTCCTGGCCGGAACGGAGGACCCTCGTGACCAGCCACAACCACCAGCCACTCCACGGCCTTCCCGGCACGGTCCCGGTGACAGATACGGAGCTGCGCGCCCTGCATGACCGCCTGGCCGAACGGGCCGACGCGGCGGGCCTGCTCGACGTGGCCTACCGGACCATCGACACGCCGGTGGGAACGCTGCTGCTCGCCGCCACCCCGGATGGCCTGGTCCGGGTGGCTTACGCCAGCGAGGACCACGACGCGGTCCTGGCCGCGCTGGCCGCCCGGATCAGCCCGCGGATCCTGGCCGCCCCCCGCCGGCTGGACGCCACGGCACGCGAACTTGACGAGTACTTCGCCGGCACGCGCCATACCTTCGACCTGCCGCTGGACCTGCGCCTGACCGCCGGATTCCGCCGGGCCGTGCTCCGCCAGCTGCCCGGCATCGGCTACGGCCGCACCGCCAGCTACGCGGCCATCGCCGCCGCCGCGGGGAGCCCGCGCGCCGTTCGCGCGGTCGGCACCGCCTGCGCCACCAACCCGTTGCCCATCGTCGTGCCCTGCCACCGGGTCATCCGCTCCGACGGGTCACCCGGCCGCTACCTCGGCGGCCCGGCGGCCAAGCATCTGCTGCTGAACCTGGAGGCAGCATGACCACGACCCGCGAAGCCGTGGACCCCTCATGACCCTGGCTCGCCCGTGCGGTATCGCGACCACACCGGCGACCGCATAACCTCTCGCGGTTCCTCCGGTAGGCCTCGTACTCAGCCGCTCCCACCCCGGAGACGATCATGTACGCGGGCACGGCCGGGCCGAACCAGGGGCCGGATGGCGCAGGCGGTTCGGTCCGTGGTCGAATGCTGGCGTGTTCGTGCGGGTGTGGGAGTACCAGGTGTCTGACGACCGTGTGGCGGCGTTCACCGCGGCTTACACAGCCGACGGCGCCTGGGGCGAGCTGTTCGGCCGCGCCGCGGGGTTCCTGGGCACCGAGTTGTACCGCGACGCCGTTCGGGCCGACCGGTTCCTG
>Ga0306920_100014718_pt1 | contig 10694 bp, 10 predicted proteins | sample flu12Cox44000170_FD_204666 | JGI IMG/M metagenome (GOLD analysis project Ga0306920, IMG submission 204666) | Lab enrichment of tropical soil microbial communities from Luquillo Experimental Forest, Puerto Rico - flux4day.12C.oxic.44.000.170 (v2)... | ecosystem: Environmental > Terrestrial >... | reverse complement strand
ACGCGGCGGGCCGGTACCGCCGTGGGCCGCCGGTCAGCGTGGCGGCCAGCCAGCGCAGGGCAAGTTCGCGCAGCACCGACAGGTTCGGGGAGCAGAACCAGCCGCCCAGCACTGCCGCCGCTTGCGGCGGCGGGTAGATGTGGCCGGCGGCCATCCGCTGGCGCAGGTCCTCCGGCACCGCGTCCACCAGCTCGATCTCGACGGCCGCACGGACGACCAGGTCCGGCACCATCTGCGCGGGCGCAACGCCGGTGATCTTCTCCACCACGTCAGCCAGCGATGCCAGATGGCTGATGCTGACGGTGGAGATCACGTCGATGCCCGCCGCCAGCAGGGCCTGCACATCCTGCCACCGCGGGGCGTGACCGGTCCTCAGCAGGCTGCGGTCGGCCAGCTCATCGACCAGCGTGACATCGGGCCTGCGGGCCAGCACCGCGCCCAGGTTTATCTCCGCCGCCGCGCCCAGGTTGCGGACTGTGGCGCCGGGAATGATGTCCAGACCGGCCAGCAGCGCTTGGGTGTGCGGTCGGCCGTGGGTCTGGACACGGGCCACTACTACGTCGGCGCCGCGGCCTGCGCGCTGCCGGCCCTCGCGCAGCAGCGCGCAGGTCGCGCCCGCACCTGGGGCGTAGCCCAGGTAGATCCGCAGGCGCCCGCGGGTGGCCGTCTTCTGATGGCTGGCGTCAGCGCTCACTGGGCGTGCCCGCCTTCACCGAGGGCCGCCATGCCGGGAAAGGACGGCCACATGATCGGTTCCGGAACGGCGGTCCCGCGGCGCCCCCGTGGTCGCCAAGGCGCTCGCGGCGCAGGCGCGCGCGGTCGGCGGCGACAAGACCGCCCCAGATGCCGTGCTGGCCGATGTCCCAGTGGCGCAGCGACAGCGCCAGGCACTGGACCCGTACCAGGCAAATGCTGCAGACAGCGATCGCCGCGGCCGCCTCGCGGCGGGCCGCGGCTGCATTGGCGCTCACCGGGAACCATGCCTCGGGGTCAAGGCCACTGTCGGCGCACCGAGCGTACCTGATGACCTGGGCCCACGATCCGTAATCCGCGACTGGGTCGGGCACGTGGGCGGGGAGGTTGCTGGCCATGGGGCTGCCTCAGTGGATGATCCGCAGCGGGAGCCGTGGCGGGCAGCTGCGGCGCACCAAGCTGGCGATCTTGTGCCAGTCGACGTGGTCGGCGGCGGCCTGGGCCAACGGGCCCGGGATCCCCAGTCCGGTGAGCCGCGGCACCCGCCATTCGTGCACGAGTTGGTCGTCGTGGCCGATCGCCTCGTGGCGTGGTATTGCCGCTGCCGGTTCCATCGCTGCGGACCTCCTGCCAGGCCGGATCTCTTGGCGATCACGCTAGGGTGGCCGGGTCCCGGCCGAATCCGCAGATGCTTCTAGTCCTGGCTGGCGATCTTCTAGTACGAGCCGCAACCTGAGTGCCGCCGGAGAGCCGATCACGCCCGTCACATGCGCGAAGAACTGGGCTAGCGCCGTGAACGGGGGACCGGTAGCGTAAGGCTCGCGATGCGCTACCGTGCCCGAGGTCGCACGCGGGGCCTGTGATGCTGCTAGATCGTCTCACCGAGCGGGCGGCGCTCGGCCAGCTGCTGGGGGTGGCGCGCGGCGGGCGCAGCGCCGTGCTGGTGGTGCGGGGCGAGGCCGGGGTGGGCAAGACCGCGCTGCTGGACGATGCGGTCGCGGCGGCGGCCGGGATGCGCCTTGCCCGGGTCGCCGGGGTCGAGTCGGAGATGGAGCTGGCCTACGCCGCCCTGCAGCAGCTGTGCGCCCCGATGCTGGAGGGCCTGGAACGGCTGCCGGATCCGCAGCGTGATGCGCTCGGCGTGGTATTCGGGCTGCGGGCGGGAGAGGCGCCGGACCGGTTCTTGGTGGGGCTGGCGGCGCTGGGCTTGCTGGCCGAGGCGGCGCAGAAACAGCCGCTGCTGTGCGTCATCGATGATGCGCAGTGGTTGGACCTGGCGTCGGCGCAGGCCCTGGGGGTGGTAGCGCGCCGACTACTGGCCGAACCGGTCGCGTTGGTGGTGGCGGGGCGCGAGCCGGGTGAGGAGTTCCGGGGGCTGCCAGAACTGGCGATAGGGGGGCTGGATGAGAGCGACGCGCGGGACCTGCTCGGCACGGTGATCGGCCGGCCGCTGGACGAGCAGGTACGCGCGCGGTTCATCGCCGAGACCGGAGGCAACCCGCTGGCGCTGCTGGAACTGTCGCAGGACCTGACCCGAACGGGGGTGGCCGTCGGGTTCGGCGTCCCGGCCGCACCCGGCCTGCCCGGACGGATGGAAGAAAGCTTCCGGCAGCGGTTCCGGAGGTTGCCGCAGGCCACCTGGCGGCTGCTGGTGGTCGCGGCGGCCGAACCGACCGGTGACCCGGTGCTGGTCTGGCGCGCGGCCGGGCGGCTCGAGATCGGAATGGACGCGGCGGCCCCTGCGGAAGCCGACGGGTTGCTGACGATCGGCGAGCGGGTGACCTTCCGGCATCCGCTGGTCCGGTCGGCGGCGTACCGGGCGGCGTCCGCAGATGACCGGCGGGCCGCGCACGGGGCGCTGGCCGGTGCCACTGATCCGCAGGCCGATCCCGATCGCCGGGCGTGGCACCGGGCGCAGGCGGCCGCGGGGCCGGATGAGGAGGTCGCCGAGGAGCTGGAGCGCTCAGCGGGCCGGGCCCAGGCCCGCGGCGGGTTCGCCGCGGCCGCGAACTTCTTGGAGCGCTCGGCCGCGCTGACGCCCGGCCCGGCGCGCCGGGCGGAGCGGGCGCTGGCCGCGGCGCAGGCCAAGTACCAGGCCGGGGCGTTCGCTGCGGCACTGGGGCTGCTGGCCGCGGCGGAGGCCGGGCCGCTGGGTGAGCTCCAGCGCGCCCGGTCCGACCTGCTGCGCGGCCAGATCGCGTTCGCATCCAACCGCGGCAGCGACGCACCGGCGCTGCTGCTCAAGGCGGCCCGCCGGTTCGAGCCGCTTGACCCTCGGCTGGCCTGCCAGACCTACCTGGAGGCGCTGACCGCGGCGCTGTTTGTCGGCAGCCTGGCCACACCCGCCAACCTACTAGACGTGGCCGAGGCGGCCCGGGCCGCGCCACCGTCGCCAGCACCAGAGCGCCCCTCAGACCTGCTCTTGGACGGCATGGCGGTGCTGATCACGGAGGGTTACCCGGCGGGTGCACCGGTGCTTAAACGAGCGCTGGGTGCCTTCTGCGCCGCGGATGTCACCCCGGAGGAAGGGCTGTGGCAGGCCTGCCATTCGGCCGGACTGGTCTGGGACTACGACAGCTGGCAGATCCTGTCTGACCGCCAGATCGACGTCGCGCGTGACGCCGGAGCACTCACGGCGCTTCCGTCCGCCTTCACCATGCGCACGATGCCGCACCTGTTCGCCGGGGAGTTCACCGCGGCCACCGCCATGGTCGCGCAGGTGGAGTCCGTCAGCCAGGCGACCGGCATCAGCATCGCGCGGTACGCGGCCCTGGCGCTGGCCGTCTTCCGGGGCCGGGAAGCCGAGGCCGCCGAGCTGATCGCGAACGTCACCACGGACGCAAAGCGCCGAAGTGAAGGCACATGGCTTCCCTTCGTTCGCTGGGCCACCGCGGTGCTGTGCAACAGCATGGGCCACTATGAGAAAGCGCTGGCCGCGGCGCAGCAAGTCAGCCGGGACTCGCTCGCCGGGCTCCGCCTCGAGGCCAACTGGGCGCTGGTCGAGCTGATCGAGGCAGCAGCCCGCAGCGGTATGCACGAACGTGCGGCTGATGCGCTGCAGCGGCTCGCGGTCACCACCCGCGCCAGCGGCACCGACTGGGCACGTGGCATCGAGGCCCGCTCGCGCGCACTGGTCAGCGACGGGGACGATGCCGAGGCGTGCTATCGCCAGGCCGTCGACGTCCTCGGCCGCACACCGCTGCGCGTCGAAGTGGGCCGCGCGCAGCTGCTGTACGGCGAGTGGTTGCGCCGCCAGCGGCGCATCCGGGAGGCCCGGGACCAGTTGCGCCGCGCCCACCGGCTGTTCACCGGCTTTGGGATGGAGGCGTTCGCCGAACGGGCCCGGATCGAGCTGCGCGCCGCCGGTGCGCGCGTGATCAAACGCACCACCGGGAGTCCCGATGTCCTGACCGCGCAAGAGGAGCTCATCGCGCGCCTGGCCAGCGGCGGTGCCTCCAATGCGCAGATCGCCCGCCAGCTGTTCCTCAGCCCGGCCACCGTCGCCTACCACCTCAGCAAGGTGTTCACCAAGCTGGGTATCAGCTCGCGCGGCCAGCTAACCCGCGCCCTCCCCGCCCAGCCAGACGCCGCGCAGTCGGCCATACCCGACGGCTAAGGGGGCCGCGCGGATAGGCGGGCGATGCTCGCCGATGACGGCGGTCGCGTTCGGCTGCTGGTCCGGCTCCTCTTTACCAATGGCTATCAGATCCGGGATGAGGGCTAGAAGCCTGTGCGGATGCATATGCGAACTGGGTGTATCTAGCGTGAGAATCCGCGCGATCCGCACACATGCGGTTGCGCATCGCCAGCTAAAGCTGTCTCAGCTTCAAAAAGAGATGTGCAATGTTCCAACGGTTCGTTCGCCTCGCACGCCAGCGCCGTGGACGAGTTCAGCACCCACCACCACCTGATCTCCCGCATCGCCTCTGGCGGCAAGCTGAACGCCCCTGGGGGCTCGCGACTGCACCCAGCGGCTAGAGGCGCGTGGCCAGCTCACTCCACAAGAACAGAAAATGATCGGGACTTTGCCCGGCTGCGGGCAGGTGAGCATGATCCGCGGCTGCTGGGCCCGGTGCAGGGCCCGGGCAGAGGTGTTCCCCATGTCGATGCCAACGCCGTGGAGGAGCGAACGCCATGACGCACACCCACGTGACCGCCGCCTCGCTCGCAACCCAAGAAGGAGCTACATATGTCTCTCACGTCAGAGAATTTCGGCGACATCCAAGACCCGCGATATTGCACAAGCGGAGCGGTCCATGTTCCCGCAGGCCAAGGCCCCACGACATGGTTCGCTGGTGATACCTACACAATCAAGGCATCTGGCGAGTCCACGAACGGCTCGCTCGGACTGGTCGACGCCACTGTGCCTCCGGGCGGCGGACCGGTCGCCCATATCCACACCAGAACTGACGAAGCCTTCTATGTTCTCTCCGGACAGGTCGAGATCCTCGACGGGTCACACACCTTCATCGCCGGCACGGGCGATTTCGTCTTCATCCCGCGAGGCACCCGGCACCGCTTTAAGAACACCGGCGTCCACGGCACAAGGATGCTGTTCATGTTCACGCCTGGCGGCGACGAAGGCGTGTTCAGGTACGGCGACGAACCACAGCCTGGTCATCCAGCGCCCGTCTGGACAGCTGAGCGATTCAAAACACCGGAGATCTTGAGGTTCAACGAAGAATCCGGTATTGAGATCGTCCCGGAGGGAGACCCAGGTGAGGTTTAGGCGACGCCTCGTCAACTCAAGTAGTGGCGGAAAGGCAACGCTCGTTGCAGACGCGCGACACGCCGGATGCGCTCGCCGATATCCGCGGATGCCCAAGCTGACGGAGGCCGCGATGTGGTTCGGTCACTCCCGTAAACTCTCGCGGTTCGCCGGCCGGGCGCCACGTCGGCCGCGGAACTTTGACACCGGCGTGCCGTGGGTAGACGCAGAGGCTGATTTCGCCCGGGCCCGCCGACGGCATGCGCTGAGCGGCTGGTCAGCTGGCTGTGCCGCGAACCGGACGACACAGGCCTCCTGCGGTTCGACGAAGTGATCAGCGTGCTGGGATTCCGCAGCGAGTACTACGTAGGCCTGCGGACCATCCGGCTGGATACGGTCGTCGGAACCGTCGAGGAGGTACGCGGCTTCGACCGCAGGTTCCGGCCCGCCTCAGACCGGGAACGGGAGTGCTGGGAACTGCTCGATCTGGCCGAACGGCACGGTACGGCGATCCCGTCGATCGAGGTGTACCGCGTCGGCGGCCTGCACTTCGTCAAGGACGGCCACCACCGCGTCTCGGTCGCGATAGCCACCGGCCAGCAGATGATCGACGCGGAAGTGACCGAAGTGCTGACCCAGCTCCCCGCCACCGGCATTTCCCGTCATAGCGACCTGATGCGGATCGCCAACAGCACGAAAAGCGCCTATCCCGAACGGCCTGTGGTATCACGGTCCGTGGATGACGGACTGCCGCGGCGGACGGCCTTGCCCGCGGGAGGTGCCGTGCGTCATTGCTCTGCCAGCCGCGACGCCTGAGGACGGGCCGTGGCTGGGGGACCGGACCTCGGTTCGGCTGCAGGTCACGGTGATGTAGGGGAACGGAGAATGCCGATACCCGACGGCGGGCCCGCCGTCTGCTGCAATCAGGACGCCTGACCAGCGGCTACGGGTGTTCGTATCGTCAACGCTGGAGGAGCTGGCCGCCGAGCGCGCCGCCGCGCGAGCGGCGATCGAGCAGTTGCGGCTGGCGCCGGTGATGTTCGAGGCGGGGGCGCGAGCCCACCCGCCACAGGCCGGCTAGGTAGTTCACCCCGGCGCAGCCGCTGGGGACGGCCGCCCCAGCCGTGGATACCGGGGAATTGCCGGTAATTCACCCGATAGCCGACGTAAGGCGGGCGGACCTAGCGTCAAGGTATGTCACACGCCACGAAGTCGGCCCGCCTTGTAGTGGCCGAGAGTGCACCGAGGGCCAGGATGCCCCGTACTGGTCATTCTGGTGTACGCGGCAGCGGTGTACCTGTTCTTCCTGGCGGTGCTCGGCTACGCGGTGGGCTTCTTCGCGGGTTTGGGCGTGCCCAAAGGCATCGACCAGGGCCCGCATGCCGCCGTGCCGGTCGCGGTGGCCACCGACCCGCTTCTGCTGCTGATGTTCGCGGTTCGGCTCACCTGTGCTGGCCGCCCGCAGCCTAGCGGCTGCGGCAGACCTGATCCATCCACACTGCGAGGTTTCCAATGAACGCTGAATTGATCGAGCAGAACGTGCACCGGCTGCTCGGCGCGATGACTGGCGCGGCCACCACGGCCATGGTGGCGATCGGCGACCAGCTCGGGCTTTACCGGGCACTCGCCGGCGGCGGGCCGGCTACCCCGGACGAACTGGCCGCCCGCACCGGTACGGCGGCACGCTACCTGAGGGAGTGGCTGTCCCAGCAGGCAGCCGCCGGGTTCCTCGCCTACCGGCAGAGCGACGAGCGGTACGGGCTGTCGGCCGAGGCCGCCGCGGTACTCGCCCAGGAGGCATCGCCGGCCTTCCTGGCCGGCGGCGCCACCATTACCCGCGGCTGGTTCGCGGGCATCGACCGTCTCGCTGAGGCGTTCCGCACCGGCGCCGGCATCCCCTGGCACGAGCAGGACCCTGCTGTCTTCGAGGGCACCGAGCGGTTCTTCCGCCCCGGCTACACCGCCAGCCTCACCACCCAGTGGGTCCCGGCCCTGCCCGGGGTGGCCGACAAGCTCGTCACAGGCGGCCGGGTCGCCGATGTCGGCTGCGGACACGGCGCAGCCGCCATCTTGCTGGCCCGCGCCTACCCGCAGGCGAGCGTCCACGGCTACGACTTCCACGACCGCTCCATCCAGGTCGCCCGGCAGCGGGCCGACCAGGCCGGCCTCGGCGGCCGGATCCAGTTCGAGCCGCTCGACGCGACCAGCTACCCGGCCGACGGCTTCGACCTGATCTGCCTGCTGGACACCCTCCACGACCTCGGCGACCCGGCCGCCGCGCTGGCCCACGCTCGCAAGGCCCTCACCTCCGACGGCGCCGTCCTGGTCGTGGAACCGAACGCGGCCGACGACTACGCAGCGAACCTGGCCAGCCCGCTGGCCGCGCTCAGCTACGCGGCGTCCACGTTCCAGTGCACGCCGGCCGCTCTGGCCCAGCCCGGCGGAGTCGCGCTCGGAGCCCAGGCAGGCCCCGCAACGGTACGGCAACTGGCCGACGACGCCGGCTTCAGCCAGTTCCGGCAGGTCACCCAGACCCCGGTCAACGTCGTCCTCGAGCTCCGGCCATAACCAGGGGCCGCCCAGCCGGTTCCTGCGTCCGGCGTGATCTCGCCTGAGACCGCGCCAGCGACCAACCGCTCCCACACAGAGCCATGACCTGGCCACCAGTGCACAGCCGAAGTTACGCAGCGTATGCGTCTGTCCAATCCCTGGATCTGCCATCGGCTGATCACCGAAGCAACAGCCTCAAAGGAGCAATTTACGATGATCCATCCCGATATCTTGGCCACGCCGGCACGCGAGCGGTCTGGCACCGTCCCGGCGGAGGCGGCCCGCCGGGACAGGCAAGCCCGCAGGTACCGCCACCCGGACCGCGCGTCCGGTACCCGCACCACGCCGCTGCGTCGGCTGCTGCCCTGGCTGCCGGGCCGCAGCCCCCGGCCCGGCGGCCCGCCGCGGCCAGCCGCTGAGGGGACACCGGTCGTGCTGCGCGACGGATCGGCGGTACTGATCAGGCAGGTCCGCAGTACGGACGTGCCGCTGCTGGCCGACGGCTTCGCCCGGCTGAGCCCCCGGTCCCGCTGGACGCGGTTTCTGGGCACCAAGACCACACTGTCCGCGGCGGAGCTGCGCTACTTCACCGAGGTCGACCACCACGACCACGAGGCGATCGGTGCGCTGAGCGCCGCCGACGGGCGTGGCGTGGGCATCGCCCGCTACATCCGGGACGCCAACGACCCGCAGGCCGCCGAGATCGCCGTCACTGTTGTGGACGACTGGCAGGGCCGGGGACTGGGCACCGAGTTGCTCTCCCGGCTGTCCGGCCGGGCCCGGCATTCCGACATCCAACGCTTCACCGCGCTGGTCGCCGCGGAGAACGTCGCGGTGGCCGGGCTGGCGCGGAAGCTGGGCGCCTGCCTGGTCGGCCGCGGTCCCGGCACGGTGGAATACGAGGTCGCACTAGTGCCCGCGGAGTACAGTCTGGACTGGTGGTTCGACTGCATGGATGGTCCGCCCCAGCCGGTTCCACCTCTTGGTCCGTGTGCCCCCATACCATCGTGAATCGCTGGAGCCGCGGCACTCATAACAGGTCAATCGGAGCAACCGACGCCGATCGCTCGGCCACTGCAATGCTCGCGGCCTATTCGGCGTCCTGCTCCATTGGCTCAGGTCTAGCGGTCACTTTGCGTGATTGAACGCCCCGCCTACAAGTGAGTTGGACGCTGTCTCGTGGAACGAGTCACTCGTTCCACGAGACAAGATCAACAAGTAACGTTTTCGCAGGTGCGCCGCCAGGGACTCGAACCCCGAACCCGCGGATTAAGAGTCCGCTGCTCTGCCAGTTGAGCTAGCGGCGCATTCAGAACGCTGTGATCGTAGCAGCAATCGCCAGGGCGTGGCGAATCCCGGAGATCGGCTGGGGGAACCGTGTGACGTTCGGAAGAAATGCCTTAAAAGGCTCATATTCCGAACGGTTCCTGGTAGCCAGGACCGGGTCAGGCCCGTGCACGACGTAGCTCGGCGGTTACGCTGTGCGCCGAACCGGGCACGGAGAGCGAACCGGAGGACGACGAGCGGACTTATGCCGGTGACAGCGGAATGACCAGTCCTAACCGCACCAAGCCGACGGCCAGAGCCGAACCGCCCCAGATGCCGCCCCCCGCCCCACCCGCTGCAGCGGGGACCGGAAACTGGCTGGCCTGGCTGGACGTCCTGCGCGGGCTCGCAGGCCCTCATGTTCACTGGGACGATGCTCTACCGGGCCGAGCAAGGGCGCTACTCCTGGCGTAAGGCCATCCCCTTGGCGGTCGCCGTGCTGGGGCTGGCCATCACGGCCGGCATCTGGCACCACAACCCGGGGAACATGTCCGCCCACGACCAGTTCGTCTGGAACCGCAGCTGGTTCATGTCGGTCTTCCTGGCCGGCCTGACGTTCGGGATCGGGCTTTCCCTCCGGCACGTCACCTGGCCCCGGGCCCTGACCTGGCTGGGACTGATCAGCTACTCGGTCTACCTGCTGCACCCGGCGCTCATCGAGGTCTACCGTCACCTGACCTGGACGGCGGATCACTCGTTCTGGATCCAGCTGCTCATCGACGCGTTGTTCCTGGTCATCCTCGTCGCGGTGTGCTCGGTGACCTACCTGCTGGTGGAACGGCCCATGCAGGACGCCGGCCGTCGGCTGGCCCGTCGGCTCGATGCCCGGGTCGGTCCCGACCGTTTCCCGGTCCGGATGCGCAGCCCGGAACCGGTCCTGGCGCATAGCTCTCGCGCGACCGAATAGGCGCGCTACGGCATCCTGGTATCCATGGGTCCACCGTCGATTCCACCGTCCGGCCCGCCGTCCCCGGCCGCGCCGCTCGCCACCCCGCTGCCGTCGCCCCGCGACCCCGGCGGGCGCTACCGGGTCTGCCTGGTCTGCTTGGGCAACATCTGCCGGTCGCCAATGGCCGAGACCGTGCTGCGCGCTTCGCTCGCCGCGGCCGGCCTGGCCGAGGCGGTCACCGTGGACAGCTCGGGTACCGGAGACTGGCACGTCGGCGAGCCAATGTACCCGCAGGCCCGCCAGGCGCTGGCCCGGCACGGCTATGACGGCTCGACGCACCGGGCCCGGCAGTTCGATGCCTCCTGGCTTGGCCAGCGTGACCTGTTCCTGGCCATGGACGCGAGCAATCTCGCCACCTTGCGACGGCTGGCCGACCCGGCGGACCGTGACCGGATCCGCCTGTTCGGCGAGGTGGGCGGGCTGGGCGAGCGCGGCGAGATCCCCGACCCCTACGGCGGGAACGAGGCC
>Ga0306920_100014717_pt1 | contig 10694 bp, 9 predicted proteins | sample flu12Cox44000170_FD_204666 | JGI IMG/M metagenome (GOLD analysis project Ga0306920, IMG submission 204666) | Lab enrichment of tropical soil microbial communities from Luquillo Experimental Forest, Puerto Rico - flux4day.12C.oxic.44.000.170 (v2)... | ecosystem: Environmental > Terrestrial >... | reverse complement strand
GCCGGCCGTCCTCCGATGCGCGCCGACAGCGCGGCCGGGCGCTCCCACGTGCTCACCCAGACCGCCCCCCAGGCCGCCATCGTGATCGCCCACGACGATCCCGTGCCCCGCACCGCCAGCGGAGCCGTCGCCCTGGACGGCGCCGAGCCCGACGCGCACGTCCGGCGGCGCCTGCCGATCGTCAAATCCCTGCTCGCGCTCCTGCTCATCGTGATCATCGGCGCCGGGTACGCCGGGTGGCGCTACACCCAGGCGCAGTACTACCTCGGCGAGGACGCGGGGCACGTCGCCATCTTCCGCGGGATCAACCAGAACCTGGCCGGGCTGAAGCTGTCCAGCGTCTACCAGCAGACCCAGATCCCGCTGGCCGCGGTGCCGTTCACCGACCAGGAACTGATCCGGTCCAGCTTCAGCGCCGGCAGCCTGGGCCATGCCCAGAGCATCCTGGGGCGCATCCGCGGCGACTACCAGGCGTGCACGAACGCGTATGCGGCGCTCGCTGCCTGGCAGGCCAAGATGCAGGCCTACACCACGAAGCTGAACGCGTACGAGAAGAAGCACCACACCACCGCGGCGGTGAAATCCAAGACAGGCAAGGTCATCGCCACCCCTCCGGCCAAGCCGGCCGGTGCCCGGCCCACCATCCCTGCGGGCTGCCCCGCTCCCAGCGCGGCATCGGGGACCGGGGCGGCACCGTGAGCGCGGTGACCAGCCCAGGCCAGCCGGGTGAGCCGGCGGCCCGGGCGACACGCACGTCCCTGCGGCCGGTCCAGGAGATCCCGGTGCCGATGCCGCGCGGGCGCCGCCAGACCGAGCTCGCCATGCTGGCGTTCGCGATCGGCCTGGTGCTGTTCGCCTATGCCAGCGTCGGCCTGAGCATGACCGGCCGGATCCCGGCCGGGATCGTGGTCTACGGGATCGCGTTCACCGTCCTCATGCTGCTGGCGCACCTGGCCATCCGCTGGCTCGCCCCGTGGGCGGACCCGCTGATGCTGCCGCTCGCGGCGCTGCTGAACGGCCTGGGCATCGTGATGATCTACCGGCTGCAGCAGTCCGGCCGCGACGGCAACTCGGGCCGCGTGATCAGCACCATGAGCACGTCCTCCACCGCCCTGCAGGTGGTGTGGAGCACGGTCGGCGTGGCCGCGTTCATCGCCGTGCTCGCCGTGATCAGGGAACCCCGCACGCTGCAGCGCTATACCTACACGTTCGGCGTGATCGGGCTGGTGCTGCTGGCCATCCCGGCGCTGCCCGGGATCGGGACCGAGGTGAACGGCGCCAAGGTCTGGATCAGCGTCGGCGGCTTCTCCATCCAGCCGGGCGAGTTCGCCAAGCTGGCGCTGGCCGTGTTCTTCGCCGGCTACCTGGTCGCCAAGCGGGACGTGCTCTCGCTCGCGGGCCGGCGCGTGCTCGGCATCGACCTGCCGCGCGCGCGCGACCTCGGCCCGGTGCTCATCGCGTGGGGCGCCAGCCTGCTCATCCTGATCTTCGAGACCGACATCGGCCAGTCCGCGCTGTTCTTCGGCTTGTTCCTGGTCATGCTGTACATCGCCACCCAGCGCACGTCGTGGCTGCTGATCGGCGGCGGGCTGTTCGTGGCCGGCGCCTACGTGGCCAGCCAGCTGTTCGGCCACGTCGGTGAGCGGTTCACGATCTGGCTGCACCCGTTCGCCGCCCAGAACGTGTACGGCATCTCCTACCAGCTGGTGCAGGGGCTGTACGGAATGGGCTTCGGCGGGGTCCTCGGCACCGGCCTCGGGAACGGCCAGCCGTACTGGACCCCGCTCGTGCAGAGCGACTTCATCATCACCGCCTTCGGCGAGGAGCTCGGGCTCACCGGCCTGATGGCGATCCTGCTGATCTACGGCCTCATCGTGCAGCGGGGCATGCGGGCCGCGGTCGCGGTCCGCGACCCGTTCTCCAAGCTGCTGGCCGGCGGGCTCGCGTTCGTGCTCGCGCTGCAGGTCTTCGTCATCGTCGGCGGTGTCACCCGGCTGATACCGCTGACCGGGATCACCACCCCGTTCCTGTCCCAGGGCGGCTCCTCGCTGGTCGCCAGCTGGATGCTGATCGCGCTGCTCATGCGGATCAGCGACACCGCGCGCCGGCCCGCACCTCAGCCGATCCAGGAAGAAGGGCTGACCCAGGTGGTGAGGGGCGGGTGAACCACGCCCTGCGCCGGATCTCCCTGGTCATCCTCGGGATGTTCCTCCTGCTGCTGCTCGGCGTGAACTACGTGCAGGGGTTCGAGCCCGCCAGCCTGGCCGTGCAGCGCGGGAACGCCCGGACCTTCTCCCAGCAGTACCAGTTCCAGCGTGGCTCGATCATCACCTCGGACAACAAGGTCATCGCCGAGTCGGTGCGCGTCAAGGGCATCTACAGCTACCAGCGGAGGTACCCGGTCCCGACCACGTACGCGCCGGTCACCGGGTATGACTCGCTGTACAGCGCCACCGGCATCGAGCAGACGGAAGACAAGTTCCTGTCCGGGTCCGACCCGCAGCTCACGGTGCACAACCTGATCGACCTGATCACCGGCAAGCCCAAGCGGGGCGCGACCGTCCAGCTCACGGTCAACTCGGCCGCCCAGACGACGGCCTACAACGCGCTCAAGGCGAGCGGGCTGCCCAGCGGCGCGGTCGCGATCGACCCGAAGACCGGCGCGATACTCGCCCTGGCGTCCTACCCGACCTTCAACCCGAACAAGTACGCGACGTTCGACAGCGCCGAGCTCCGGCAGATCGACAACCACTACCGGTTCGCGCACAGCCAGCCGCTGCTCAACCGGGCCATCAACCAGACCTTCCCGCCCGGCTCCACCTTCAAGGTCGTCACCGGCTCCACCGCCTTCACCAGCGGCAAGTACACCCCGGACAGCCGGGTGTACGCGCCGACCAACCTGAAGCTGCCCGGCACCAGCAAGGAACTGATCAACTTCGACAACCTGCCCTGCGACGACGGCAGCAACCCGACCGGGAACGGCACGGTGCCGCTCATCTTCGCCTTCACCGTCTCCTGCAACACGGTGTTCGGGAACCTCGGCATGAAGCTCGGTGACACCGCGATCAGGCAGCAGGCCGTCAAGTTCGGCATGAACGACCCGAACCTGCGGATCCCGCTCCCGGTGTCCCCGAGCGTGTACCCGCCGATCCCCGGCCACGACCCGGCGCTCACGGCCTACTCGGCGATCGGCCAGTACAACGACCAGGTCACCCCGCTCCAGGAGGCCATGTTCTCGGCGGCGATCGCCAACAACGGCACGCTGATGACCCCCTACATGGTCCAGAAAGTCACGGCGCCGGACCTGACCCCGCTGTTCAACGCCCAGTCCGCCGTGCTGAGCCAGGCCGTGAGCCCGACCGTGGCCGCAGACATGTCACGGATGATGGTCAACGTGGTCAAGTCGCCCCAGGGGACCGCGCACAACACCGCGTTCCTCCCGAACATCGCCATCGCGGCCAAGACCGGGACGGCGCAAAACGGCGCGAACAACACCGGGCTCGACGACGCGGTGTTCACCTGCTTCGCGCCAGTCGGCAACCCACAGATCGCGGTAGGCGTCATAGTCAAGGGAGGCGGGCTCGGGGCCGACGCATCCGCGCCGATCGCGGTGAAGATCATTCAGGCTTACCTGGCCTCGCAGGCGAAGCAATGAACGCCCGGGGAGCGCGCAAGACAGCCGGGTGCCGGCCAGGCCCGGCTTGGCCCGCGCGCCGGAGTGGCATATCACCCCCGTGCACGGTTGACTACGATCCAGGACGGTTACGGAAGTGCGAGACATGACACAGCCGCGGCTCCTCGGCGGCCGCTACGAACTCGACGGCATCGTCGGTCGGGGCGGCATGGCCGAGGTGTTCCGCGCCCGCGACATACGCCTCGATCGCTTGGTGGCGGTGAAGACACTCCGTGAAGACCTGGCCCGGGACGCCACGTTCCAGGCCAGGTTCCGCCGCGAAGCGCAGTCGGCCGCCTCGCTCAACCACCCGTCGATCGTCGCGGTCTACGACACCGGCGAGGACATGAGCGGGTCCTCGCACGTGCCCTACATCGTGATGGAGTACGTGGACGGCCGCACGCTGCGGGACCTGCTGCGGGACGACCGGCGGCTGCTGCCCGAGCGCGCGCTCGAGATCACCGACGGGGTGCTGCGGGCGCTGGACTACAGCCACCGCCACGGCATCGTGCACCGCGACATCAAGCCGGGCAACGTGATGCTGACCCGAACCGGCGAGGTCAAGGTGATGGACTTCGGCATCGCCCGGGCGGTCAGCGACGCGCAGGCCACCATGACCCAGACCGCGCAGGTGATCGGCACCGCGCAGTACCTGTCCCCCGAGCAGGCGCGCGGGGAGCGGGTCGACGCCCGCAGCGACCTGTACTCGACCGGGTGCCTGCTGTATGAGCTGCTGACCGGCCGGCCGCCGTTCCTCGGCGACTCCCCGGTGGCCATCGCCTACCAGCACGTGCGCGAGAACCCGGTCCCGCCCTCGCACCTCGACCCGGAGATCCCGCCGTGGGCCGACTCGATCGTGCTGCGGGCCATGGCCAAGGACCCGGCGCAGCGCTACCAGTCCGCGGCGGACATGCGGACCGACATCCAGCGCGCCCTGTCCGGGGTGCCGGTCGCCGCCCCGCGCGGCATGGGCTACGCGACGACCCAGCGGATGGGGGCCGGCGCCGCGGTGGCCGCCGGCCCGACCCGGGCCATCCCCGGCTACGAATACGGCCCGGAGGAGGACGGATACACCGAGGGCGGCGGCGGCGGCTCGAGGCGCCGGACGTGGCTGCTGTGGGCGGCGGGTGCTCTGCTGGTGCTCGCGGTGCTCGGCGGGGTGGCGTATGCGTTCTTCGGCGGCAGCGGCGGCGTGGCGGTGCCCCAGGTCAACGGCCTGTCCGAGAAGCAGGCCACCGAGCAGGTGCAGAAGGCCGGGCTGACACCCAAGGTCGTCGATCAGTCCTCCGCCACCGTGGCGAAGGGACTAGTGATCACGACCAGCCCGGCGAACGGCAACCTGGTGGCCAAGGGGACAACGGTGACGCTGTTTGTCTCCAACGGCCCCCCCAAGGTCAAAGTCCCGAACGTCCTCCACCAGAACGAACCGGACGCCCGGAACCTGCTGATCAACGAGGGGTTCAAGGTCCATGAGGTGACCGACCAGAACTCGGCCGCCAAGCCGAACACCGTGGTCGGCCAGAGCCCGGCGCCGAACACGCTGGTCAACAAGGGTGCCACGGTCACCCTCTCGGTCTCGCCCGGCGGTTCGCAGGTCCCCAACGTGGTAGGTGAGCAGGTCGCGATCGCCCAAGGGCAGCTCGCGAACGCTGGCTTCACGAACGTCCAGGTCAACGAGGTGTCGAGCCCCGGGGTCCAGGACGGGGTCGTTACCGGGCAGAACCCGACGGCGGGCCAGCTCGTGCCGACCAGCACCACCATCATCCTTCAGGTGGTGAAGAACCAGCCGACCCCGACCCCGACGCCGACAACCCCGACCCCGACCCCGACCTCCACCTCGACCAGCGGTACGGTGCCACCCACGCCGGGCGGCCGGCACAGCTGACCGGCGCGGGCGGCCGTAGCGCGGACGCCCGGTACGCTGGCCCCTGACACCGTGCGCGCCGCCGCTGGGGACAGGGAGTTACCCCCGGCTTTCCGTGCCCACCCGACCAGGAGATCAACGTGCCCAAGTCGCGCAGCCGGCCCAAGGCGGTCTACACGCCGCCGCCGCGGTCCGCCAAGGCCAAAGTCAGCCCGCGCTGGCTGGTGCCCACCATGATCGGCTGCCTGGTGGTCGGGCTGGCCTGGATCGCGCTGTTCTACATCACGGGCCAGAGCCTGCCGCTGCCCGCGCTGGGGCCGTGGAATCTCGCGATCGGGTTCGGGTTCATCGTCGCGGGCCTCGGCCTCGCGACCAAGTGGCGGTGACGATCAGGCCGTGAGCTGGCCGTTCCGGATCAGGACGGCCGCGACCAGCACCGCCACGACCGCCACGGTCGCCCCGGCCTGGATGAGGGTCCGGTGCTGCCGCGGCGCGTAGGCGTAGGCGGCGGTGAGCAGCCCGCCGGTGAGCAGCCCCCCGATGTGGTCCTGCCAGGCGATGCCCCGGACCACGAAACTGATGACCAGGTTGATGACGATAAGGAAGATGATCGCCCTGGTGTCCACCTGCAGCCGCTTCGACACCACGAACCAGGCGCCGAACAGGCCGAAGATGGCGCCGGAGGCGCCCAGGGCGGGCTGGGCCGGGGAAGCCAGGACGTAGAAGAGGACCGAGCCCCCCAGGGCGCTGAGCAGGTAGACGGCGAGGAAGCGCAGGCGCCCGAGCAGGCGTTCCAGGCCCGGGCCCACCAGCAGCAGCGCCCACATGTTGAAGATGATGTGGGCCGGGCCGAACCCGGACAGCCCCGGCTCGTGCAGGAACGCCGAGGTGATGAGCCGGTACTCCTGGCCGGCCGCGACACCGATCAGCTGGTTGTGCAGGACGGGGTCCCGGGCCACGCCGACCATTTCGAGATAGTCGACGATCCGCGGGTACACCCACTCGACCAGGTAGAGCAGGACGTTGAGGCCGACGAGGGTGTAGGTGACCAGGGCCCCGGAGACCGCGCGCCCGCCGAACACGGCGGTGGGCGCGCGGGAACCCCGGTTACCCGCCCGGATGCATTCCACGCACTGCTGGCCGACCGGCGCCGACCGCAAGCACTCCGGGCACGCCGGGCGCCCGCACCGGACGCAGGACAGATAGGTCTCCCGGCCGGGATGCCGGAAGCAGGTGGGGACGTCGGCCTCGCCCCCGGCACCCGGCGCCGGCGGGGGGACACCGACCTCACCGCCGGTGGCCGGCTCGGGTGTGGGCGCACCGCCGGTGGCCGGCGCCGGCCTGGGGACGTCGGCCTCGCCCCCGCTGCCTGGCGCCGGCCGGGGATCCATGGCTCAGCCCGCAGCTTCCGGCGTGCCGTCGGTCTCCTCGATCACGACGGACTCCAGCACGACGTCCTTCACCGGCCGGTCCCGGCGGTCGGTCGCCGTCTGGCTGATCTTGTCCACGACGTCCTGGCCCTGGATGACCTCACCGAAGATGGTGTGCTTGCGGTTCAGGTGAGGGGTGGGGCCGGTCGTGATGAAGAACTGCGAGCCGTTCGTCCCGGGCCCGGCGTTGGCCATGGCGAGCAGGTACGGCCGGTCGAACGCCAGGTCGGGATGGAACTCATCGCCGAACTGGTAGCCGGGCCCGCCGGTCCCGGTCCCCAGCGGATCCCCGCCCTGGATCATGAAGTTCGGGATCACCCGGTGAAAGATGGTCCCGTCGTAGAGCCTCCCGGTCGTGACGTTCCTGGTCCGCGGGTCGGTCCACTCGCGGCCGCCCTGGGCCAGGTCGACGAAGTTGCGCACCGTCTTGGGGGCATAATCGGGCAGAAGGCGGATCACGATCGGGCCCTGGCTGGTGTTCAGCGTGGCAGTGAGAGTTGTGGTCATGGCTGGCATCCTTGCACGGCGGGTAGGTAGCCGGCGGCGGACCCCTCTCGGGTAGCTTGGCGTTACTCACAGCCATCCTGCCACGACCCGGCCGGTGCCTTAGCCAGCGATCAATGGTTGAGTCCGCCCGCGCGGGGAACTGAGACTGGCGGGAGCACAGGGAGGTAACACGTGTCCCTCATTACGAAGCAGGACAGCGAGGCCAACGGGTCAGCCCAGCAGCAGGTACCGGACTGGGCCCGCCAGACGGCTCAGTATCTGCGTGCCCGCCAGCTGGCCACCCAGGCCCAGCTCGCCCCATTAGCAGCCAGCGCCCGGGTCTCCGCGCAGCAGGGCATGACCGGTGCCCGAGCATGGACCGCACCGCGGCTGGCACTGATGGGGCTGGCACTGCAGGAACAGTGGGCGCCCCGGATTTCAGCCGCACTGGCCGACTACGCCCAGCGGATGGACCCTACGCCCGCCGAGGCGCCGTCCCGGCGCCGCTGGCCAGCCGTTGTCGGCGGGGTGGTTCTGATCGCGGGTGGCGCCGCCGCCGCCGTGGTCATCCTCAACCGCCGGAATTCGGTAGCCATCGAAACCAGTGAGCCGGACGAGACCGCTGGTGCGCCCGATGCTCCGGAGGAGATGGCCGCAGACGCCGTCGGCGCGGATGTCAACGGGCAGACGCAGGCGCCGCGACCCTAGCCGGCGGTGATTCCCGCTCCCGGCCGCCATCGGGCCGGGAGACTGAAACGTCCTGCTCCTCGGGCACAATGCGGTTGTGCTGCTAACCGAGCTCGTGCTCACATCGCAGGCCGTGGCGGCCACCCCACGGCGTGGCGTCAAGATCGGCGAGATCGCCGGCCTGCTCCGGACGGCCAGCCCGGAGGAAGTACCGGCCGTGGTCGCCTTCCTTTCTGGTGAGCTGCGCCAGCGCCAGATCGGCGTCGGCTACGCGGCACTGGGAGGCCTGCTCTCCGCCGACGGAGCGGCGGAGGAGATGACGCCCACCCTGACCGTGGGCGAGGTGGACTGCGTGTTCGCGGAGGTGGGCGCGGTGACCGGGGCTGGGGCCCAGGTAGCGCGCAAGCGCCTGCTGGCCGGTCTCTTCGACCGGGCCACCGCTGGCGAACGTGACTTCCTCATCCGGCTGATCGCGGGCGAGCTGCATCAGGGTGCGCTCGAGGGGGTGATGATCGAGGCGGTCGCGCGCGCCGCCGGAGTGCCGGCCGACGAGGTCAGACGGGCGCACCTGCTGGGTGGGTCGCTGCAGGCGGTGGCCGCGGCCGCGCTCGCCGCTCCCGAGCCCGGAGCTGCCACCACCGCTGCCGCTCCCGAGCCCGGAGCCGCCACCCTCTCCGCTCCCGAGCCCGGAGCCGTGACGACCCCCGCCGTCCCCACGCCCGCCGCCAGCGCGGCGTCGGCCGCGCTGCGCTCGTTCGGCCTGCAGGTGGGGCGGCCACTGCGGCTCATGCTGGCCTCGTCGGCGAGCAGCGTGGCGGCCGCTTTCGCGCGGATCTCGCCCGCCGCGGTGGAGTGGAAGATCGACGGGATCCGGATCCAGGTCCACCGGGATGGTTCCGAGGTGGCCGTCTTCACGCGGACCCTCGACGACATCACCACCCGGGTTCCGGAGATCGTCGAGGCGGCGCTGGCGCTGGATGTCCAGGCCGCCGTCCTGGACGGTGAGGCAGTGGCGCTGCGCCCCGACGGGCGGCCGCGGCCGTTCCAGGTCACCGGGGGCCGGACGGCCAGCCACATCGACGTCGCGCAGCAGCGTGCGGATGTGCCGCTCACGGCGTTCTTCTTCGACCTTCTCCACCTGGACGGGGCCGACCTGATCGACGAGCCCGCCAGCGACCGGCAGGCCCTGCTCACGCGCGTCCTGCCGGACGATCTGCGCATCCCGCGCCTGGTGACGGCGGATGTGGCGGCCGCCCAGGCCTTCTTCGCGGACGCGGTGGCGCGGGGGCACGAGGGGGTGGTGGTCAAGTCCTTGTCCGCGCCCTACGCCGCCGGGCGGCGGGGCAGTGAGTGGATCAAGGTGAAACCACGGCACACCCTCGACCTTGTCGTGCTCGCGGCCGAGTGGGGTCACGGGCGCCGCCGGGGATGGCTGTCCAACCTTCACCTGGGGGCACGCGACCCCGTGTCCGGTGGCCTGGTCATGCTGGGCAAGACCTTCAAGGGCCTGACCGACGAGATGCTCACCTGGCAGACCACCAGGCTGCTGGAACTGGCCGAACAGCCGTCGCAGCGCCCGGAGGGAGACCTCCGGGACGCCTACGGCGTCGTGCGGGTCAGGCCCGAGCTAGTCGTCGAAGTGGCCTTCGACGGGGTCCAGACCAGCCCGCGGTACCCGGGCGGGCTGGCGCTGCGCTTCGCCCGGGTGCTGCGCTACCGGCCGGACAAACCGGCGTCGGAGGCGGACACGATCGGCGCGGTGCGCGCCCTGTGGGCCGATGAGTCCACCGGGGCGTCAGAGCACGGGTGAGGCCGGGCACGGATTGAGACGGTGCTGAGAGGCGCCGCCCAGTCACCGGCCAGTTGGGCTTGGCCTACTGATCTGCGCGGGCTCCCGCGGCCCGCCCCGGTCCGGGCCGGCCGTCGGCCCGGCGGGCGAAGCGAAGGAGAAGCACGTGAGGATCACCCGGCCACTCATCGGCACCGCCGTTGGCGCGGGGGCCCTGGGAGCCAGCCTGGCCCTGGGCCTGACCATGGCCAGCGCATCCACCAGCGCACATACGGGAACGGCCAGCTCACACCCGGCGGCCGCCTCGTCACCATCCGCGAGCCCGTCGGGTCCGGGCCGGACCGGGACGAAACACAAGTGCCCCAACATGGGCGCGAGCGGCAACAACGCAAGCGCGCCCGGCGGGGTGTAGCCGCTCCCGGCACTGGCTGCCTCCTGGGCACGGCTCGCGAGCACGGGCCTGCCCGGGAGGCAGCGGTACCGCCTCACCCGCATCGGTTGTCGCGGCGGCACGGCGGCTGGCTGAATGGTGTACGCAGGCCGCCGGTGCCCGCGGGCGTGGTCCCCGGCGCCAGGCAGCTGGGTCCCGGTAGCGCGCAGAACGGCGGGTTGGCGATGACAACTGACCAGTACCTCCCAGCGGCCGTCGCCCGGCCCGCGGGTGGCGGAACCCTGCTCGGGCACGCGGGGAGTACGGCGGGCACCAGGTCAGGCCCGGGCGGCACGGCGGTGGCCTCCCCATCGGGACCGGCAGGCTCGTGATGC
>Ga0306920_100014715_pt1 | contig 10694 bp, 7 predicted proteins | sample flu12Cox44000170_FD_204666 | JGI IMG/M metagenome (GOLD analysis project Ga0306920, IMG submission 204666) | Lab enrichment of tropical soil microbial communities from Luquillo Experimental Forest, Puerto Rico - flux4day.12C.oxic.44.000.170 (v2)... | ecosystem: Environmental > Terrestrial >... | reverse complement strand
CTCGCGGACGTACGGACGAACCCGGCCTGCTGCAAGGGCCGCGGAGAAATGCGACTCCGCCGCCTGCAGATCGCCACCCTGCCACAGGATCCAGAATCCCGACATCGCATGAGCGTAGACGTTGTTTGAGTCGGCGGCCAACGCGGCTTTGAGGGCATCGTCCACATTGACGCCTTCGCGCACTCCCTCGCGGTACTTCAGGAAGTTTGCCCACGCGACGTGAGCCAGGATGTCGCCGGCGGCCTGGCCTTTGGCCTTGACCTGCGCGTTATCCAGCACTGGCAACAGCTGGTTGGCAACATCGGTGAAGCTCTGTGTCCCGGTGGCGTGTACCGTCTCCAGCCAGCGCATGGCCGCCTCGGCCTCCTGCGTCTGAGCCTGACGGTCGAGCGGGTCCTGTTTTGCCGCGCGTTCAAAACTGCGGAACGCCGCCGCGTGATCGCCGCGCTGCATCTCCCGCTCACCCGATGCAATCGCTTCTGAAAAATCCTTGTGATGGATACGTAGCTGCTGCACCACTCCCGTGATCTGGTTCAGTCCGAGGAGGAGCGACACCACTGCGGCCACAGCACCGACGGCTTTCAGGAAGACACCGGACTTCACGGCCGTCATTTTACGCCGCGTTTGTCGTAGCGCGGGCCTTTCAGGCCCGCCGGCGGCCGTGAAAAGGGCCGCCCTACATCAACACGCTCAGTTTCGGCCAGCGGACGGCCCGCTGAGCGCGCGCAGCAATTCGACAGTGCTTTGCCTGGGTCCGAGGTTGGCACGATCGGGCGATCGAAGCGCGGCACCAGGCTTACTCGCGATCTGGTCGAGGGCGGTCAGGCCGCGCCCGTTTTTCACGTCGAGCTTCGCGCCGGCCTCGGCAAGCTGCTTCAGCACCTTGTCGTACCCGAGCAAAGCGGCCGCGTGTACGGCCGTGTCGCCTGAGTGGTTCGCCGCGTTGACGTCGGCACCGTTCGCAAGCGCGGCGCCCACGCTCTCGACGACGCGGCGTTCGTCTTCGATTCTGCCGCCGTCAAGCACGCTCAGTCCGCGCCGATCGGTCTGCGGGCTGGCGCCCATTCCGGCCGCTGCCATCAACGGAGTGTCGCCGGATTTCATCGACAGCTGCACGTCGGCGCCGGCCGAAGCGAGCGCGCGCATGATCGCAGGCTCGAGAAATTTCGCCGCCAGGAAATAGGGGGTGGCGCCAATCAGTGTCGCGGGGAGTTCGAAGTCCTCGCTGTTGCGGCGGACGGGCGTTCCTTTCGTCATGCGCACATTCGGGTTGGCACCGTGCGTGAGCAGCGCGTTCACGAGGCGCGTGCCGCTTCTGAGGACAGCCGCATGCAGCGCGGTATAGCCGACGTCAGCGGCATTGGGATCGGCGCCCTTGTCGAGAAGCAGGATGCCGACATCTTCATTGCCGCTGTGCGCCGCTTCGACCAGGGCTGTCATCCCGTTGGGCAGCGCGTCGTTGACGTTGGCGCCAGCGTCGAGAAGCACACGCACTGAATCGGCGTCGCCCGACCGCGCTGCGAACAGCAGCGGTGTGCTGCCCCCACGTGGGACGGCGTAGTTCAGCTCCTCGCGTCCCCGGCGTTGCGTGACTTCGCTGGTGACCGTCTGTGTGTACGTGCGCGACCGCGCATGGACGTTTGCGCCCGCTGCGACGAGCGCGGCAACGACGTCCGCGTGACGGCCTGCCGCGGCCCACATCAACGCCGTCTGATCGTGATGGGGTTCTTTCCGATTGACGTCGGCGCCGCGTGCGAGAAGGCTCCGCACGGTCGTGACCTCACCCGTCCGCGAGCAGGTCATCAGAGCCGTCTCGCCGTTGACGAGCGTCGCGTTCGCGTCGGCGCCGGCGTCGAGCAGCGTCTTGACCATGGCACCGCCGCGATTCATGCAGGCCAGAAACAGCGGCGTCGCGCCCGTGTCGTCAGCGCTGCCTGCGTGCGCGCCCGCCTTCAGCAGCATGCGCGCGAGCAGCAAGTCGTCGTGATACGCGGCCCAGTGGAGCGCGGTGGCGCCGTCGGCTGCCCGGACGTTGACGGCGGTGATTCCGGGGCGAGCCTTCAGCAGCGCCGCGGCCCGATCGCGGTCGTCGTGTCGCGCGGCGTCGAGCAGTGGCGTCTCCGCCACGGCGGTGGCAGCTGTTACCGTGACGAGCGCCACGGCCTGCACAATCTTCAAGATGTAGTGCGGAAGGCCTGCACGACATCTGAACAAAACCGTGGCGTCAGACTTCAGAAAGGACACGGTCGTCGATCCGTCCGGTGCTGTCGCCCATGCGTTCCAGGTTGACGCCGAATTTGTCCAGCAGCGTCAGGTGCAGGTTCGCGAGCGGTGTTTCCTTGGGAAACACGATGTGGCGTCCGCCCCTCAACTGTCCAGCGCCGCCGCCGGCGAGCAGCAGCGGAATATTGCGCGGGTCGTGCGCGTTGCACTCGCCCATGCCGGTACCGTAGAGAAGCGTCGCGTGATCCAGCAGTGTCCCGTCGCCGTCAGGCGTCGCAGCGAGTCGCTCGAGAAGATACGCAAACTTCGTGACCTGATACGCGTTGATCTTCGCGACCTTCGCGATCTTCTCGGGCTCCTGCTGGTGGTGCGTGATCGGGTGGTGCGCGTCGGGTACGCCGATCTGCGGAAACGTCACGCCGCTGAACTCACGGCCGAGCATGAACGTGATCACACGCGTGAGGTCCGCCTGATAGGCGAGGACCTGCAAATCGCACATCAGCTTGACGTGCTCGTCGAAGCTGGCCGGCACGCCCGCGGGATGATCAATGACGGGCAGCTCGCGTGCGCTCTGTTCTTCGGCACGCGCAATCCGGCGCTCGACGTCTCGAATCGCATCGAGATACTCGACAAGCTTCGCCCGGTCGCTGCTGCCAATCGAGCCGCTGAGCGTGCGCGCCTCCTCGAGGACGGAATCGAGGACGCTGCGATCCTGTGCGATCCGCGTCCGGCGCGCCTGCGGTGTCGTGCTGCCGCTGTCACCGAAGAGGCGTTCGAACACGACCCGCGGATTGTGCTGTGTTGGCAGCGGCGTGTTGGCGCTGCGCCACGAGATGGTGTTCGTGTAGGCGCACGCAAACCCGACGTCGCAGGCGCCGGCTGTCTCGCCCGATTCGATCGCGAGCTCGAGTGACGCGAGCTGTGTGTGTTGCTTCGCCTCGTTCGCGAGGATCTGATCGACGGAAATCCCGGCGTCGAGCCAGGTCTCGCTGGTCGGCGGCGAGATGTCGGTGAGGAAGCGTGTGCTGGCTTTGGCATGAGCGCCGCCAGGACGGCCCGCCGTGGGCACGCAGGCCAGGTGCGTGAGCACCGAGAACCGATCGCGGTGCGGCGCGAGTGACGCGAGCGACGGCGACAGCTCGTAGCCACGACCCTCGGCCGACGGCGTCCACTGGTCCATGATCATGCCGTTGACGACGTACATGACGCCGAAGCGGTGGACGGGCTTTGCCGCCGTACGCGTCTGTGCGGTCAGCGCCGGAATCATGCCGTCGAGCAGCGGCAATGCCAGTGTCGCTCCAAGCCCCCGCAGCATCGTCCGCCGATGAATCGCTTTTTTCGTGATGATCATCGCGTTTGCTCCCTGGACTTCGTGTCATTGCCGTCCCGCGCGATCGACGTCGGCGGCGCGCCCGTACTCGTGCCGAACGGTGTGCTGTGCACGATGGCCGTGATGATTGCCGACCAGCGGTAGTCCTGCGCGGCAGCCTCTCGGACGATCCTGCGCACCGCTGGACCGTCGGAGAGTTCGGTGCCACGCCCGATGGCGTACGACAGGAGCCGATCGGCGAACGTGCGAACGAAGTCCTCTCGATGGCTCACGATCAAGGCCCGCAATCCGGTCACGCCATCGAACCGGCTGCCGTCGGGGAGCGACGCGGACGCGTCCACCGCGACGCCGTCACTCGTAGCGCGCCACTTGCCGAGCGCATCGAAGTTCTCGAGCGAGAACCCGAGCGGATCCATGCGGACGTGACAGATGGCGCAGCCGGGATTCTTTCGATGTGCGTCGAGCCGCTCGCGCACCGAGTGTCGTTCGCCGTCCGCGCCGTTCTCCTTGAGCGGCGGCACATCGGGCGGTGGCGGGGGGGGCGGCGCGCCAAGCAGTGATTCGAGCAGCCATCGGCCCCGGAGGACGGGCGACGTGCGGTTGGGATAGGACGTGGCCGTAAGGATGCTCGCCTGTCCGAGCAGGCCGCCGCGGATCCCGTCCGTAAACACGACCCGGCGGAAGCGGTTGCCGTAAACATCGGGGACGCCGTAGTGTCGTGCCAGCCGTTCGTTGATGAACGAATAGTCCGCACGGACGAGGTCGACTACATTGCGATCCTCGCGCAGTTGGCTGCCGATGAACTGCCGGGTCTCCTGCCGCATGGCCTCGCGGAGGTTTTCGTCGAAATCCGGGAATTCATCGACGTCGGGAACGACGCCCGCAAGCCGTCCGAGCTGGAGCCACTGCATCGCGAAGTTGTCGACGAGCGCCTGTGACTTCTCGTCGCGCAGCATCCGCCGCACCTGCTGATCGAGCACCGTTGGATTCGAGAGCGTGCCCGCCGTCGCCAGATTCAGCAGCTCGTCATCCGGAATGCTGCTCCAGAGGAAAAACGAGAGGCGCGACGCGAGATCGATCGGGTTGAGCGCAAACGCCTGGCCCCGAACGGAGTCGAGGGGCTTGCCCAGAGCGTCGAAGGATTTGCCCGGCGCGGCGTCGAAGGGGTCGTGTTCGATACGGAACAGAAACGACGGCGACGACAGGATGCGACGAAGACCGCGCTCGATGCCGAGATCGAAGTCGCCGTCGGTGCGTCCGCCCCGATAGAACTCGACGAGCGTCGCGACCTCCGCGCCAGTCGGCGGCCGCCGATACGCCCGGCGGGCGAGCGTCGCGAGGATCCGCCGCGCGCACCCTTCTTCGCTCGCCTGTGTCGCGGGCCGGCAAACGAAGATCTTGCGGCGGCTGGGCGTGTTGGGAGCGACGGCCGGCTGGTAAGGACCGCCGATGAGCAGGCTGTCGACGGTGGGCTCGCCGAAGTACAGCTCGTTGGTCGTTCGGGCGAACCCGCGCTGCGGCGGCTGCAGCACGCCCTCGGGCTCGATGTGCTGGCGCAGAAACGAGACGCTGACGTCGCGGGTGCCGGCGTTCACCGGCACCCGGACTTCGAGCCCCGCGTCCGCCGTGTGCATGTAGACTTCCCACGCCGGATCACCCTGCGTGTTGCCGGCAAAGCTCTCCGGCGCCGTCATGCCACGGCCTTCGCCGCCGATCGTAAAACGCTTCAACAGCGCGCCGTCGACTCGTAGATCGATCTGGTGCGCTTCGCCCATGCCGATGAGATACAGATAGAGCTGCCGTTTCAGGACGACCTTGATCGTGTACGTCCCATCGACGGGGAAGTGGTACCTGACGTTCACGCCGCCGCGCGAGCCGAACGATTGACGCTCGCTCGCTCGATCGTCCTGCGCCATCGCGGTTGGCACCTTGAACGTGTCGACGACGGGTCCAAGCGAACGATCGCCGACGGCGAGGCGCGCCACCGTTGACGCCGCCGACAGATAGCTCTCGATGAGTGCGGGCGACGCGGTCAACACGCTCGCGACGTTGTCGAACCCGTTGCCTGCGGGTTCGTCAGCAATGAGCTGCCGTCCGTCCACGTCGAGCGCGAGCAGATCCCGGATGGCGTTTGTATATTCGGTGCGATTCAGGCGGTGCACGGGCACCCGCCCGGGTCGCGGCGCAACGGCGGCCGCCGCGTCGAGGTCCGACTCGAGCGAGGTGATGAGCCGGTGATACGTCTCCTCGTCCGGCCGCCGGGCGCCGGCCGGCGGCATTTCGCGTGTGCGCAGCTTGCGCGCGACTTTCTCCCAGACGTCGGGCGCGGCTGCGATGCGGGCGGGATCAAATTGGTCGAGCGCGAGGTTGCCCGTCCGGAGTCGCGCGTTGTGGCAACCCATGCAATAGGTGGTGAGCGTCGGGCTGAGGGTTGAGGGCCCTGGACCGTCCGTCTTGGAACGGGCATCCTGCGCGTGAAGCATCGCGGCGAGCAGCAGAAAGACGAGCCACCCGGCCGTTAACCACCGTGGCACGGGCCCAGTCTGAACGAATCGGGCGCGACAATCCAGAGAAAGGAGACGGTCCGTAGCGTCCGGCTCAAGCCGGACGTCCACGCGGGCTGATGAGGTCATCGAGAACGAGGGCATCCGATGCGGCCAGGAGCGTTTGCTTGTCGCGTGCACGAGCCGTCAGTCTTTTGCACGCCGACTGGCCTGCTCCGTTCCCGAAACCGCAAACCGTCTTAGAGAAGGCTTCAATTCCGTGATCGTTCGGCCAATGCTGCCATCCGGTTAAGAACGCGATGCGCGGTTCGGGCCGATTTTCCCCTCAGTAAGCGGTACATGAATTGCCGCTGAGACCGATCGCCCACGCTATCTGCGGAGCGAAGAGACATGCAGAGATGTGTCCACTGCGGCGCACCCACTGGAGACGCGACCTGCTGGCATTGCGGCCAACAAGCTGCGCTCGACGGCCGTCAGCCACTTGCCGGGGAATCGACGACCGCGCCCTACGGCGTCCCGAACACGCGGCCTATCGAGATGTCGGCGGCGAAGGCTCGCCGCCGCATGTCCCGTCGGCTGTTGATCGGCGCCTGCGCGGCGCTGTTCGTCACGCTGTCGGTTGTTATCGCCGCTGGCCGACTGTCCCGGCCGGCCGCCGAGACCGTCAGCGTCGGCCAGTCTGCTTCGCCTGTCACCGCCAGCCAGACGGCGCCGGCGCCGGTGCGCTCACCCAATCCAAATCCGCAGGCGACGGTGGAGACCGTCGCACGACCGACATGGGTTGGTCGCCGGCGAGCGGCGTGGGGTTACGACGGGACAAAAACGATCAGCTTCGCGCTGGATTCAACCACGGAAGTGTCGGTCTGGGCGTCGCGCGCACGGCCGCAACTCGTGGCCCGGTGCCTGGCGCGCACGACCGAGGTGTATCTCGTGACGGGGCCGCTCAGTTTCGAGCCTCAGACGGGAAGCCACACGGTTCGCGTTCAGGTGGACGACGATCCCGAACGGTCGCAGCAGTGGCTGGAGTCTGAAGGCAGTCGCGAGCTGTTTGCGCCGGATGGGGCTGAGCTGAGCGAACGGCTCGCACGAGCCCATCGTCTGCGTCTCGGCTTCACGCCATTCAAGTCCAAGCCGGTTACGGCGGAGTTCATCGTGGACGGCTTCGACGAGCTCGGGCCTCTCGTGGCGCGCACCTGCGGGCGGAAACCGTCGCCTCCGACGCGGTAAGCCCTCACGTCCGCTCTGATAAACGAACGGGTGCATGTCGCCCGTCACGCCAGTTGCGTATAGCTACAAGATTCGGACCGGAGAGCGAGAAAGCTAGGACACCATATCCAGAAATCATCTCGGCGCAGCCGTCCGAACAACGGCGCGCCGGGATGCCCTTACGAAGACGACTTCGTGCGGTGTGCTCTTGGAAACGGCGTCACGGCTCGAGCCGCCTCGCGACGTTGTCGATCCTCGGTGGCATGGCGCGACGACTGGTTGAGTTGCTGCAGTTCCACGCGCATCGCCTTCAGCTGGTCAAGGATCTCCTGCAGCGATTGCACGATCATCATCGTCGCGACTCTGTCCGGCATGATGCCTCCGGCTGTAGTCTCCAGTCCCCAGTCTCCAGTCTCCAGTCGTGACTGACGACTGATGACTGACGACTGGTGACTACGATGATCCGTTTTATCGGTCGCAGCGATCAGTTGTCGTAGTAGAGGTAGAACTCGTGCGGATGCGGCCGCAGGCGGATCGGATCGAGCTCTTTCTCGCGCTTGTACGTGATCCATGTCTGCACGAGATCCTCGGTAAAGACATCTCCCTTCAGCAAAAACGCGTGATCTTGATCGAGAGCATTGATGGCCTCCTCGAGCGACCCGGGTGTGGTGCGGATCCCCATGTGCTTCATCTCGTCGCGCGTCATCTCGTAGATATCGCGGTCGAGCGGCTTGCCCGGGTCGAGTTTGTTCTGGATGCCGTCGAGCATCGCCATGAGCATCGCCGACCAGGCGAGGTAGCCGTTGCAGCTCGGATCGGGACATCTGAACTCGAGACGCTTCGCCTTCGGGCTCTTCGAGTACATCGGGATCCGGATCGACGCCGATCGATTGCGCGCCGACAGTGCAAGGTTGACGGGCGCTTCAAAACCCGGCACGAGACGCCGGTACGAATTGGTCGTCGGCGCGGCGAACGCGAGGATGGCGGATGCGTGTTTGAGAAGGCCGCCGGCCGCGTGGAGCCCGGTCTGGCTCAATCCCGCATAACCGTCGCCCGCGAACAGCGGCTTGCTGCCTTTCCACAGCGAGGTGTGCGTATGCATGCCGCTGCCGTTGTCTTCGAAGATCGGCTTCGGCATGAACGTCACGGTCTTGCCGTGGCGACGCGCGACGTTCTTGCAGATGTACTTGTACCACATGAACTGATCGGCCATCTTGAGGAGCGGCTGGAACTGCATGTCGATTTCGCTCTGGCCCGCCGTGGCGACTTCGTGATGGTGCGCCTCGACGACGATGCCGACCTTGCGCATCTCATAGACCATCTCGCCGCGAAGATCCTGATAGGTGTCAGTCGGGCTGACGGGAAAATAGCCACCCTTGAAGCTGGGCTTGTAGCCGAGGTTCGGCTCTTCGTGCCGCGCCGTGTTCCACGCGCCTTCCACGGAGTCGATTTCGTAGTAGCCGCGGTGCTGATTCTGTTCGTAGCGGACTTCGTCAAAAATGAAGAACTCCGGCTCGGGCCCGATATAGCACGTGTCGGCGACGCCCGACTCCTTCAGGAACGCCTCGGCTTTGCGCGCGATATGGCGTGGATCGCGGCTGAAGTCCTTTCCCGTGACTGGATCCACAATGTTCGCGATGACGCTGAGCGTCGGCTTTGCGAAGAACGGGTCGAGGCAGCCCGTGGACGCGTCGGGCACAGCCAGCATGTCCGACTCGTGAATACCCATCCACCCGCGGATCGACGATCCGTCGAATCCGAGGCCCTCCTTGAATGTGTCGGCATTCCAGAGATCGATGGGGAACGAACAGTGCTGCCAGGAGCCGAGCATGTCGACGAACTTCAAGTCGACCATCTCAACCTGGTGCTTTTTCGCGAGGGCAAGAAACTCGTCAGGTGTCATGGTGGCGACTTCTCCTAACTCCACCAAAGCCGTGTGACATGGCCTCGATGGCCGTTTGTGGACCGACGCTACGTGAGGAAGTGAAGCATAGCGGATCTCGCGTCGGTCCTGTCAGCGGAAAATTCTGTCCGAAAATCGACCTGCCGCAGACCAGCGACATCAACGGTTCAGTATTTTGCGACGATGCTCGTGACGACGGCCAGGTCGTGTTTGTGCGTGAGGCCCTCGACGGGCCGATTCTTGAACGTATCGAGCACGTCGAGGGACAGCGAAAGCCGCGAGTTGATCTTTCGCGGTCGCGCCGACGTCGAAGGCGTAGAGCCAGTCGGCGAGGTCGTTCTCTTTGAAGATGCTGTTCCACGATTCCTTCAGCGTCGTCGAATCGCTCAGCTTGTACACCACCTTCTGGCCAAATGTCCCAGCGCCGCTGCCCTTCGGGTCGAAGCCGGTGTCCTTCTCGAGCACGGCGCCGACGCCCGCGTCGAACTCGAACGTCGTTCGCTGCGTGTCGATGGCGTTGTAGCCAACGCCGCCAGTGGGCGCATACAAATAATCGACGCCTTTGAACGTGTCGTGCAACGTGTCGAACTGGGCGAACATGAAAAACGCTTGGACACCGTGTATTGGTCGCGGATCGACCCTGCAAACCGGTTCACCGAGAGCACGCCGTTTTGCTTGCCCCGAAGATAGAGCGCGTTCCATCGCACGACATTCTTCGTTTTCGGATCGTAGATGGAGTCGTCCGTCACGTTGAGGGTGAACGTATCGGTGTTCCCTTGTGTGAGCGACAAACCAATACTCGCCGACCCGCTGAGCCCCTGAGGCACCTGGTCAGCCTGCTGTGCTCTGACCGCCGGCGCCCATGCGGCGCACACGGCGAGCAGACACACAGCGCTCGTCACCTTGTACATGCGTTTTCACCCGTGAAATGTTGGGCGGCGTCCCCGCGCCAGACTAATTGTCCCTCGTTCAACTCGGCCTTGCCCACGATTTTCCAGCAGCCCATCAATAGACGAGCGGAGATGCACGGCGCGCCGGCCGGAGCCATCGCGTACTCCGCGACAGATCGTCGCGATCGTGATCGACGGATCAGTTTCGAACGCGCGTATCGTTTACGCGATCGGCGTCGACCATTCCTGAGCGAAGGAGATGAAAGATCCGGCAGGAGGACGGGGCGAAGCCGTAAGCCAACTGAGCACCAGTGGCCCCGCGCGGGCCACTGGTGTCATGCACGTGCGCGTGTTAGCGGCTGCGTGCTAGTTCGTGGCACCTTTCAGCAGGCGCTGATATGCCGCGCTATAGAAAGCGAGTTTCGGAGCCGGCGCCGCCGGTTCGACCTGCGGCGCGTCGCCGAAAACCATCACTCGGCTGTTCGCCAGATTCTTGAACTCCGGCCAGTTCGGCAGCCCGGATCCGTTCGGATCGCCCTTCGTGATGAAGTTGACCCAGTAGGACGACATCTGGTCGGCGAGCTTGAGATCGACGTCGTTCCACGTCTGCGTGGCCTGGCCCTTCGGGTTGTTCCATG